>Ga0335078_10000078_pt1 | contig 178392 bp, 137 predicted proteins | sample Lox_Sample_32_FD_206711 | JGI IMG/M metagenome (GOLD analysis project Ga0335078, IMG submission 206711) | Soil microbial communities from Loxahatchee National Wildlife Refuge, Florida, United States - Lox_Sample_3.2 | ecosystem: Environmental > Terrestrial > Soil > Wetlands | place: USA... | reverse complement strand
CTTATTCCGTTATTTCCGTAACAACGCCCGAGCCTACTGTCTTGCCGCCTTCTCTTATGGCAAACCTTACTTCCTTTTCCATTGCTATCGGCGTCAGAAGCTCCACGTCCATCAGCACGTTGTCTCCCGGCATTACCATTTCCACCCCTGTCGGCAGCTTTATGCTTCCGGTTACGTCTGTTGTCCTGAAATAAAACTGCGGACGGTAGTTGTTAAAAAACGGCGTGTGCCTTCCGCCCTCTTCTTTTGTCAATATATATACTTTCCCTTTAAACTTCCTGTGCGGCGTTATTGATCCAGGTTTTGCTACTACCTGCCCTCTCTCTATATCCGTCTTTTCTATTCCCCTCAGCAGCAACCCTACGTTGTCTCCAGCTATTCCCTCATCAAGAAGCTTCCTGAACATTTCTATACCGGTTACTACTGTTTTTCTTGTGTCCTTTATTCCTACTATTTCCACTTCTTCGTTCAGTTTTACCTTGCCTCTTTCTATCCTTCCTGTGGCTACCGTGCCTCTTCCCGTTATCGAAAACACGTCTTCTACTGCCAGCAGGAATGGCTTATCTATGTCCCTTTTTGGTTCCGGTATATCCGTATCCAGTGCGTTCACAAGCTCTAATATCGGCTTTGACGCTTCTCCCTTCGGGTCGTTCAATGCCTTTATTGCGCTTCCCCTTATTACTTTTATCTTGTCCCCGGGGAACTCGTATTTGCTCAACAGCTCCCTTACCTCCACCTCTACCAGGTCTATTATTTCAGGGTCGTCTACAATGTCTACTTTGTTCAAAAATACCACTATGTTGTGCACTCCTACCTGCCTTGCAAGCAGTATGTGCTCCCTTGTCTGCGGCATTGGCCCGTCTGCTGCGCTTACCACAAGTATCGCTCCGTCCATCTGCGCTGCTCCGGTTATCATGTTCTTTACGTAATCTGCGTGCCCAGGGCAGTCAACGTGCGCGTAGTGCCTCTTGTCTGACGAGTACTCCACGTGTGACGTTGCTATTGTCAATATCTTTGTCGCGTCCCTTCTTCCCTGTGACTCTGACGCTTTTGCTACCTCGTCGTATGGTATGTATGTGGCCAGCCCCTTGGCTGCCATTACTGCCGTTATTGCCGCTGTCAGTGTCGTCTTTCCATGGTCCACGTGCCCTATGGTTCCGACGTTTATATGCGGTTTTGTCCTTTCAAATTTCTGCTTGCTCATGTCCTACCTCCTTGGTTCGTGCTGCGTATTTTTTTCGCATCGCACTTTTTCTTTTTATTTTCATCTTTATTTAATTGCAAAGCAACCTTGCCGCTAACCGGCTTATCGGTGAAAATTTGCTTCACAAATTTTCACATGGAGCCCACGACCGGAGTTGAACCGGTGACCTCATCCTTACCAAGGATGTGCTCTAACCACGGCTGAGCTACATGGGCAATAAAAAAATAAAAAAATAACTACACTGCCACTTTTTGTGCTCTAAAAAATATTTGCAATGCAGATATTTTTTAAATTTCTTAATTTTAATAAATAATAAAATCTAATACATCTTAAAATATGTGTGATTTTTAAGAGGATAAAATTTATCAGAATTTACATATTTTGTCAAGAAAAAAATGATTAAAAAGAAAAATATTACTACCCTTCCTGTTTCGTGTACAAAAACAAAATTCGTGCCAGAAGCTTTATTTATTGGTCTTGCTGCTGTGCTTGGGCGAAAGAAAGCTCCATTGTAGTTTCTAAATTTTCACCATGCAAAAAAATAGTGATTATTGTATTGTCTGTCTGCCATTGGGTTGTTATCGTTACATAACCCATTCCTATTGCTGACCACATATCCTGGGAAGTGTTTTTATATGCCTCATTTTGCCATGCCTGGCTGTCTTCGACATCGGGCTGGCCATATCGCTGTGTTAACAAACTTTTAAAATTCTTATAAATATCCCAGAAATTACTTTTATTTACAAATTGCTTGTCAAATACATATGTGCCCTTAATTAACGCATCATCTAAAAACTCATACATTATGGAACATTTTATTTTATTCAAACTTCCCTCGTAAATAAGGATATTATCGCCCATCATTCCGTCAAATTTGCTTCTTTCCTTAAATTGCACCTGTTTTGAACTCATGCCCCATGTCATGTTCCTAAAATCAGCTGAGTTACCTAGTATGGCATCTATTTTCTTTTTCTGTATGGTGTCTGAATCAGAATATATCAGTCCGGCAGCGACAAAAGCAATCAAAAATGTGCTTGCAATGAATAATATTTTTTTCATTATTTTCTCCTTTTATAATTTTTAAATTTAAAAATCTGCTGACTTTCCTATGCTGTTGTAAAAATCATTCATCTTGTTTTTCATACGTTCTTCCTGCGACGAAAATAGCTGGGACATTGTCGCACCCATAAACGTCGCTAATATAGACATGACTGCCTTGCCCACGCTCAAATAGCTTTCAAGTGCCGCCTTGCCTTCCTTGTCGTCTATTCCAGATAGTTTTTCTTTTGCAATGTCCGACACTGATTTATCTTCGTCAAACAAGGCCCTTATAAGCGCTGGAACTATTTCCTTTTTTGCCAAAAGCTTGTCTGACAAATACGCCTGCAAATCAAAGAGTTTTGATATCGCATTTTTCCTTATATCGGTGTTCTTGTTTTTTATATCGAGTATGACCGATGTCATTGCGATGTCGCTGTTTATCATTGTAAGCGCGTCGAAAACCTGCTCATATTTCTCTGGGTCTGACCCGAAATCATGCATGGTCTTTATTATTTCCGGCATTGCGGTCTCGGCATTTTTTGACATCCTAGCCAGTGAATAAACCGCCATAATTCTGACTCCCCATCTGTCGCTTTTTAATAATGCAGTCAAATCCGGCAAATCTTCGTTCGTTGCAGGCTGAAAACCTTTGATAAAATTTATAACCTCATCATAATTTTTCATATTGGTGTTATCCCGAACCGCAAGTATTAGCGGCACTATGATATAGGATCCAGCCTTGAGGTCTGTAAGAGCTTTAAACATGGCCTGCCTTTTTGTCGGGTCAGGTTCCGATGAAAACATTGATACGATTTCAAGCATTGTCTTTTTCTTTCCGTCGTTATCAAGGGCGGCGAATTCCTGCACAGCTGATTTTTTTATCGTTTCATTTGTAGACAGCAGCCGATTGGAAAGAGGCCAGAGCCCCTCTGCCATACTTCCGATCGATGCGCATGATCCTAAAATAACCATACTTGTAAACAAGCTTATTATCGGCGTAAAAAAATATTTATTCATTTTATCCCTTGCCATCGCAATTATCATTTTATTTGTTCCCCGTTTTCATCATACGACTTGACATCCTGCTCGATTCCGTCCTTGAAATTCGCTTCGAGCTTTATTGTCCCGTTTTCATAATATGTCCTGAAAGGCCCGTCCTGCACTCCTGCTTTAAAGGTTTCCTCAGCTTTTAAAATCCCCGATTCATAATAAAGCTTGAAAAGTCCTTCCTCTTTGCCTTCCATATACATACCTTCTACTTTCTTTTTTCCCGACTTGTAAAAAAGTCTGTAAAAGCCTTCTTCTATCCCTTCCCGGTATTCTCCCACAATCTTAATCTCGCCTGTCTCGTAATACAGCTTGTACGGCCCGTTTTCCCTGCCGTTCTCATAGGTCCCTTCCAGCTTTATTTCGCCCGACTCGTGAAAGAGCTTGAACAGTCCGCTTTTTTGCCCGTTCACATAAGTCGCCTCCGCTTTCAGCTTGCCCGACGGATAATAACTTCGCGTAGGCCCGTTTTGTTTTCCTTCCAGATAATTTTCTTCCTGGCTTATTGTGCCTGTCTCGTGGTAAAGTTTATACGGCCCGTCTTCAATTCCGTTTTTATATGTTGCCTCGGCCTTTAATGCCCCAGACTCGTAGTAAAGCTTGAACATCCCGTCTTTTTTACCGTCTTTATATAGCCCTTCCAGTTTTGTCTTGCCGTTCTTATAATACAGCTTATACGGTCCGTTTTCCTTGCCGAATAAATATGTTTCCTCAACTTCAGGCGAGCCGTCCTCAAAAAAACTCTTGTAAATACCGTTTTTCATTCCCATATTGCATGTACCTGCCGACCTTACCTTTCCTGTATCATAGTAAGTCTTGTAAAACTGTACTCCTTCGTGTATTCCCCTCTCTGTCTGCAGCATACCCGACTTATAGTAATTCTTGTAAGGCCAGTCAAGATCCCCGTTATTATAATATTCTTCCGCATTCAGCACGCCCGACTCATAGTGCCATTTTACTACACTATCCGTTATTCTGTTATTTTCATAATTTATTGTTGCTTTTATCTTTTCCCCTTTTTCATCCACGATCACGGCGTTCACCTTCCCGTTGATTTCTTCGCCTTCTTTTAATACGGTGCCATCGGGATTAATAGTCCATCTTGCAATCTCTTTATCTTTGCCCATATAAAAAATCTGGATATTTTTTTCCTGCAGACTTGATAATTCCGGCACATTGCACCTTCTTTTTATATTATAAAAATTGCATATATTTTAGCAGTTTAATGGGTATTCATCAAGATTTTTTACGCAGAAATTTTCTGGTTTATGATGGTTTACAAAGGTTTCCCAAAATATTTTATCGCAGCTTTTAAATATTTGTCCTTTGTTTGTTTTAAAGGAATTTTCCCGGTGAAAGCTTCATAAGCCGCGTAAAGACTTCGCATCCCTGCATAACCTCCATCAGGGTGTCCGAAAACCCCTCCGCCGCACAAGAACATAAAATCAGTATGCTTTAATTTTTTTAAATTAGCCGTAAGTGTGCCTGCCCATTGCCCGCCTGATATCACCGGAAGCGATTTTTTTATTTTCCCCATTTTATCCAGGCATTCATCCACGCTTTCAATAACTTCCTCATCAGTCTCGTATAAATAGCTGCCTGCCCCGCCTCCGCATTGTATCTGGTCTCCGCCTGAAAGCCTGATCAACTTAGTGAACAGGTTTGAGCTTATGCCTAAAAATCGGCTCCGAAATGACGCTACCGCAAAATCCCTGTGGCAGTGTATTGGCATTTCCGTGCGCTTTGCTAGGCTTGCCAGCACAGAAAACCCTCCGGAAAGTACATTGAACATCAGCGCCCGTCCGCCGTGCTTTTTTACCAGGTCATGGAAATCAAGGCTCCTGTCAGCGTCGTCAGTAACATTAAATGCATACATTGTTATTTTTCCTGTCTCTTCGTACGATTTCCCGAGCGCTTTTGACACTGCAATTATCCTGTCTTTTAAGGGGTTGTAAGGTGCGTCGGCAAGAAGCTCGTCGTCCTTTATAAAGTCGGCGCCTGCCCGTGACACATCGTACGCCATTTTTGCTATTTCATTCGGCGTAAGTCCCACGCACGGTTTTATTATCGCGCCGAAGAGCGGCCTGCCATATGCTTTTACGATATCCCTGCATCCTTCAAGACCGAATGCCGGCCCATGAAAACTCTTTAAAAAATCTTCCCGGAAATCAATATCGGTTAGCTTTACCGCTGTCAGCTCCTGCATGTCGAAAATCTCGCCGGCTGTTGTTGTCAGTATCATGGAAATCCTACTGCCGAAATTATCGCACGGGTAGTCTATCTTTACAGTCCCGCAGTTTACCTTTTTCCCTTTTGCCTGCTTTGTCGGGAGCTCGTATTTTGATTTCTCACCCGTCTTTTTCACGCTCTTCACAACTGCACCGTATTTTTTTATTATCTGTCTTGTTTCAGCAGAAAGCTCCTTCCACGTGCCTGTTGACTGCATTTTTGCCATGGTCTCGGCTATCTTTCGCAGGTCTTCGGTCGTTTCTATATAATATGTGGCTGTGATATGGTTTTTCATACTTACCTCAGTATATTATTATCTTTTTCGCGTTTATGTCTATATACGCGCTTCTGCTCTTATAAATGATTTCCTTTGACCCGTTGAATCTCTGCTTGCCCTCGTTCAGTTCCGGCAAATATTTGCTTTTATTGATTATATACACGATCCCGTTCTCTGCGCGCACGTTAAAATCCGCGCCGGACAGTATTTCAGTATCCTTGCTTAAATTTATAGTTATGTCCCCTGCCTTTGTCTTTAAATACAGCTCGCGTATCTTGCTGTTGCCCTGCGGCTTGAAATTGATATCCCCTCCGCCTGTGTAAAGTACCATCTTTTCCACGTCAACTGACCCCGAATACGACAAATCACCCTGCCTGTTATTTACTATTATCTGATAATTTTTTTCCTGAGCCAGCTCCATTTCAAGCGACGCGTTCAGCTCGGAAAAAATACCGTTTTTAAGGAGGTTCGCGTATACCTGGCTTTCAGTCTCGCTTTTAAAAGTCTTTATGTCCGCCTTATATTTTATGCCGGGCATCCCGAACCCTCTCACTTTGGTCTTAAGTATTATGCTCTGCCCCTGTCCGGATGACAGGTTTGCATCCCCCTGTTCCATGTTTAATTTTAAGGATATATCTTTTTTCAAATCTCCAAGTTCATATTTTTTTTCCTCATAAAAAGGCGTTGATAAAAGCGAAAGGCCCACAATTGCCGCCAGCAGTATTGCCGCGATTCCGTACGACAGCGCGTATTTGCGCTTGGCTGCAGCCTGCGGTACAGCCTGCGCATACTGTTTGTTCATCTTAAGTATCCCGTAATAAACTATTTCAGCCGTTATAATGGTTATCCCGCCCGCCCAGAGCACGTCAGAGGCAAAGTGCGCGCCTTGCATCATCCTTCCTGCTCCCATCGCGGCCCCGTATAATAATGATGCTCCTAAAGCGGCGTTAGACTTAAACCTGTCCCTTCCCTTATACATGAGGTAAAAAGCGTAAAATAAAAACCCCATCGAGCAGTGCCCGCACGGGAAAGAGTATCCCTTACCCGGCACCCCGAACTCGAGCGGATACTTAAACTTCCACGGCCCGCCGAATTCCGTGATTTCCCTCGGCCTTGGCCTGCCGCTGTAATTTTTCAGTGCGACATTGATAATAAAACCCGGCGCAAGTAGCAGTACCAGCATTATTAAAAGCGCCTGTTTCCTGAATTTTACAAGGTTGCTGTAGGCAAATCCAAGCCCGAACACCACCGAGGCTATGGCCCCGCAAATAAGGGCCGGCAAAACCCCGTAATTATAAAGAATAAGGACCGCAGGATTGTTGTCATAAAGCCACCCTTGGCTTTCGTTATAAAAAAAATGTTGAATATGAATATCCATGTTAAATACCCAGAAAGGTACGGTTAATATAAGCAGGGTGATAAAATGAAATGTGATTTTAACGGCCGGTTGTTCAAAATTATTTTTTTTTATTTCCAATATTATGCCTCTTGTCATCATTTGCGAAACATTATTTCATCTGCTCTCGAGGGAGAGGTCTCATTACACATTTGGTTATTTCGCGTATCCAACGTCTATGGGCTTTTCAAGTTTGTAAAAAACAGATTCCACGTTGTAGTTTTCAGTTATTTTTATCTCAGCAACATCCGAAAGTACGCTCACCGCGTGCCACGTGTTCTTATGCAGGCACACGGGCTTGTCGAGCAAAAACGCCTCTATTTTATCCGGGGTTTTCTGCTCCGCAACTATCATGACAGCAGTACCTGAAACAGGCTCGAATGTCTCCATTGATTCAGGGTGCGCCTCCATGCCGTTCACGTTTTCAGGCTTTGCCACCAGGTACCCTATCCTCCATCCGGCGGCTTTCTCGTCCCCGCATATGACGGAAAATACTTTTGACCTGTCGTCAGGCTCTATCACTATTCCGAATTTCTTAAAGTTGTTCTCATCCAGCCTTTTAATCGGTATCATTTTTGCCTCCACTCACTTGACCTGAACTTTTTAACATTAAATTTTTCTACTGCTGTACTCCCATGCCTCCGCCCTGCATAGGCTGTTCTTTTGGCTCTTCGCCCGCATCTTTTATTGCCGTGTTCTTGTCCGGTCCTACCACAACCTCGCAGTAATTTTCCAGTTTAAAATAGTCCTTTATCGCGGAATTTACTTCTTTTTTTGTCACGCTGTATATATCGTCAAGAAATTTATCCACTTCCTTGTATCCCAGGCCCCAGAACTCGTACATTCCGTAGGAGTCTGCCTGCGCCATATAGTCCTGCGTGCCTATTTTAAACATTCCATTGATATAGGCTTTCGCGACTTTCATCTCGTAGTCTGTCACGCCCTTGTTGTATAGGTCCTTCAATACCTTCAGTATCTCCACCTTTACCTTGTCCTCGTTCTCAGGCGAGGTTGCCGTGTATATTTTAAAGGCCCCGTTTTCAACCGACCTGTCAAATGTTGAAAATATTGTGTAGCAAAGGTTTCTCTTGTCCCTTACCTCGGTGAAGAGCCTCGAGTTCATGCCTCCGCTCAGTATTGTGTCCAGTACCCTAAAAACAAAATAGTCCCTGCTGTTTGTTTTCGGCCCCAGGAACCCCAGGATTATATGCGTCTGATTCTTGTCTATTTTTTCCTTTTCAAACTTTCTTGTGTTTGTCACCTTAGTTGGCAACTTGAACTGCATGTTCTGCCCGTGCGGCCACTTGCCGAAATATTTATCAAGTGCGGCCTCGACATCGTCGCGGTCGATATTTCCTATCGCCACAACTATCACGTTGTCAGGATTTATAAATCTCTTGTGCCAGGCCTTTATCATCTTTGATGATACTGTGTTTTCCAAAGCCGGTATCTCGCCCATTATCGAGTTGCTGTACGGATGCCACTCAAACAGGAGCTTGTTGAAAAGCTTGTCCGCGTATGCAGCCGGGCTGTCCTTTATTTTCTTTATGCTGTTTATTATGTCCTCTTTTTCCTTTTTTATTTCAGGTAACTCAAACGACGGGTTCAGGACAATATCGGAAAATAGATTCATGAACTTGTCGAAATTGTCGTTTAAAAACTCCGCCGACCAGCCAAAGCTGTCCTTTTGCACCTCTCCGTTTATGACAAGGCCGAGCTCGTCGATTTCTTTTGCTATTTCCTTTGCGTCGCGCGTGGTCGTGCCCTTGAACATGGTCTCTGTCATCAGGTTTGTCACGCCGTTGCTGTCTTCTTTTTCATATATTACCCCACCCTTAAAAATGAACTTTATCGCTACAATCGGTGTGTTTGTGAGTTTTTTGTGTATAAGCGTTATGCCGTTTTTCAGCACTGTCTTTGTTACCTTTCCTTCTGCCTCTTCTTTTTGCGTGTACTTCACCGCCAAAAGCGGGGCTATAGACTCAGCCGTAACGTATTTTTTATACTGCGCCTCTTCTTTTTGCGGGTAATAAAGGGTTATTTTCGCAGCTTCGGGTTTTATATACTTATTTAGTACTTCCATCACGTCCTCTGCCGTGACTCTTTTCAAATCATTATAATACTTATAGTACATGTTATAGTCACCCAGGGTCTCAAAATACCCGAGGTTGCCGGCCATGTTCTCTACTTTCATATTTTCCTTTGCTTCCTCGCGCAGTATATCCTCCTTGACTTTCTCAAGGTCCTCGTTTTTTATGCCCTCTTTTTTAAGCCGGTCTATTTCAAGGAATATATTTTTCATCACATCAGCGTATTTGCCCTTTCTTAGGTTCGCGGAAATCACGAACAGGCCCGCAAGCTTTCCCGAGAATAACTCGGAGTCTATCGAGTCCACAAGCCCTTGGTCCTCTTTTAAGGACTGGTAAAGTATGGAGCTTTCCGTGCCGCCCAAAATCCTTCCCAGCACCTCAAGCTTTGGTATATCTTCCGATACTGCGTCAGGTATGTTGAATCCAATTGCCAGGTAAGCGCTCTCTATCTGTCCGTTGAACGTGGTGTATTTGAACTGGTCCTTGGCAGCTATGTCCTTGAGTTTTTCCTCTGTTTTGTTTTCCACAGACGGCAGCGTGCCAAAAGTCGATTTTACATAATTCAAAACCTTGTCTCTGTTCACGTCTCCGCTTATTACTACCACCAGGTTCGGCGCTGTATAATGGCTGCCGTAATAATTCACGACGTCGTCCCTGGTTACCTTCCTAACTATATCCTCGTACCCGATAATAGGTATTTTGTAATAATTATCAAACGCACTCTCCATGAGCTTTTGCCACAAGCAAACCCCCGGGTTATCCATGCCCCTTTTCAGTTCGTCTATCACGACCTCCCTCTCCTTGTTCATCTCTTCCTGGTCAAAAACCGATGCAGAAAGCGCGTCGTATTCTATGTCTATGGCCTTGTCCACGTACTCTGCCGGCAGCACTATGACGTAATTCGTATTGTCATAAGAGGTAAATGCGTTGTTATATCCGCCGAGCTCCTTTATTTCCTTGTCAATGTCGCCGACCTTCCTTTTCTTTGTTCCCTTGAACATGAGGTGCTCTATAAAATGCGATATGCCCTTCTGGCTGTCGTTTTCCCAGCTTGACCCGACCTTTACCCAGAAATTGCATGCAACTACATGCGCCTCATGTGACTCGTCTATTATTACCGTCACTCCGTTTGGCAGTTTTTCCCTGTAGACTTTCTCATCAGCCATTATTTTGCTCCTTGAGTATACAATTATTAACATTGAGAATAATAATACAATGACTTTTTTCATTAATTTTCAGCCTTTTTCCGTCTTGAAAAACAGTTTGTCGTCCTTAATATCAAGCACAACCTTTTCCCCTTCCGTGATTTTCCCCGACAATATCTGTTTTGCCAGACTGTTTTCGACTTCCTTTTGTATCAGGCGTTTTAAAGGCCTTGCCCCGAATAATTCATCATAACCCTTATCCCCGAAATATTCAATAGTTTTATCCGTGGGCTCTATGGTTATGTTCCTATCCTTAAGTCTTTCGTTCAAAAGGCCGAACTGTATCCTTGTTATTTTTGCTATTATTTCCTTTGTGAGCTTGTGGAATACGATTATTTCGTCAAGCCTGTTTAAAAATTCGGGCCTGAAAAATTTCTTTAATTCAACTGTGATTTTATCCATGAAGTCATTTGACTTTTCGTCAAGCCTGGATATCATTTCTGTCGCGAGGTTTGACGTCATTATGATAACTGTATTTTTGAAGTCCACAGTCCTGCCCTGGCCGTCAGTGAGCCTGGCATCATCCAGCACCTGCAGGAGCACGTTGAAAACATCGGGATGCGCCTTTTCTATTTCGTCAAAAAGCACCACCGAGTACGGCCTGCGCCTTATACGCTCGGTGAGCTGCCCGCCCTCCTCGTACCCCACATATCCCGGCGGCGCGCCTATGAGCCTTGCCACAGTATGCTTTTCCATGTACTCCGACATGTCTATCCTTGTAAGCGCGGCCTCATCGTCGAATAAAAACTGCGCCAGCGCCTTTGCCAGCTCGGTCTTGCCTACTCCTGTCGGCCCAAGGAACAAAAAAGAGCCCATTGGCCTAGCTGCATCGCCTATATGAGCGCGCGAGCGCCTTATGGCGTTTGAGACAGCCTCTATTGCGCTGTCCTGCCCAACAACCCTTTCTTTAAGCCGATCTTCCATATTTAAAAGCTTTTGCGTCTCGGTTTCAAGCATTCTGTTTACCGGAATGCCTGTCCACTTTGACACTACCTCTGCTATGTCCTCCTCGTCAACTTCTTCCTTTAGCAGCGTGCCTTTTCCCCTTAACCTGTCGAGCTCGTCCCCGTATTTTTTCAGTTCCTTTTCCATATTTATAAGCTCGCCGTACCTTATTTTCGCGACTTTTTCAAGCTCTCCCTGGCGTTCAAATTTTTCCTCTTCCTGTTTTTTCTTCTCAATCCCTGCCTTTATTTCCCTTATCTTGTTTATGACATCCTTTTCTTTTTTCCATTTCAGATAAAGCCCGTCTTTTTGTTCTTTAAGCGCGGTTATTTCTTTGGTTAATTCCTTTAATTTCCCAGCGCTTGACTTGTCAGCTTCTTCTTTTTTTACAGCTTCCCTTTCTATCTCAAGCCGCCTGAGTTTCCTGTCCACCTCGTCTATTTCTACAGGCATGCTGTCTATCTCCATTTTAATTTTTGAAGCCGCCTCATCCACAAGGTCTATTGCTTTGTCAGGCAAAAACCTGCCCTGTATATAGCGTGCCGACAGCTTTGCCGCCGCTGTCAGGGCCGCGTCTTTTATCCTGACGCCGTGATGCACTTCATATCGCTCCTTCAGTCCGCGCAAAATGGAAATCGTGTCTTCTATTGTCGGCTCAGGCACAAAAACAGGCTGAAACCTGCGCTCCAGCGCAGGGTCTTTTTCTATATACTGCCTGTATTCGTTCAGGGTCGTCGCGCCTATTGCCCTGAGCTCGCCGCGAGCTAGCGCCGGTTTTAATATATTCGCCGCGTCAATGGCGCCCTCTGCCTTGCCTGCTCCCACGAGCGTATGCATTTCATCTATGAAAAGTATTATATGCCCTGCCGACTCTGTTATTTCCTTAATCACGGCTTTCAGCCTGTCCTCAAATTCACCCCTGTACTTTGCGCCTGCAACCATTGAACTTATGTCAAGCGAAACAACTTTTTTATCTTTCAGGCTCTCCGGCACATCACCCTTTGATATCCTTATTGCCACGCCCTCTGCAATGGCTGTCTTGCCCACTCCAGCCTCGCCTATTAATACAGGGTTATTCTTTGTGCGTCTTGACAGTACCTGCATTACCCGTCTTATCTCGTCATCCCTGCCTATTACCGGATCGAGCTTTCCAGCTCTTGCCATTTCAGTCAAATCCCTGCCGTATTGCTCAAGCGGCCTGTATTTATCCTCGGGGTTCTGGTCGGTTATCCTCTGGTTGCCCCTTATTTCCATCATTGCCTTTAATATGCTTTCTTTTGTCACGCCTGCTTTTTTAAGTATTTCAGCTGCCATGCCTTTTTTATCAGCGAGCGCAATGAGAAAATGCTCAGTATTAACGAATTCGTCCTTAAGGTTGCCCGCAATTTTCCATGACTGGTCCAGGGCCTCGTCCAGTTCTTTTGACAGGTAAATTTCGGAATATCCGGATACTTTTGGAAGTTTGTAGATTTGATTTTTTGCTTCTTCGCGCAGCGCCTGCGGGTTTGCGCCGATTTTTTCTATTATTGCATCTGCCACGCCTTCTGTGTCCCCGAGCATTGCGTACAGCAGGTGCTCGGGCATAATCTGCTGGTTTCCGTATTCGGAAGCCGCTTCCCTTGCGCCGTTCAGCGCTTCCGCGGCCTTGATGGTAAGTTTTTCCCTATCGAACATGTCATTTCACCTCTGTCGTAACCTTAATTTATTAATTATTATATTCAACGTCTCACCTTAGCACTACATATTGATGTGTTCAGGAGGATAATAACAGATTTTATGGTTGTTTTCAATATAGGCTCCTCGCCTGTTATTTTTTTAACACTATACAGTGTTTAATATTTTTCGCCAGCTTCCATTTTAAATCTCACAATTCTTAGTTAAAATACATATTTCAAATCAGCCGTCAAGTTAAGTACGTAGAAATTAGAGTCAAAATATGTCGTTTCATTCGGTAAAGGAAAATTCTCGTTCCATAAATGCTCCTGATAATTACATGACTCTCCTATGTTAAAAATAAAATTATCGTGTTTTATACCTAAACCTGCCGTCAAGGTATAATTATATTTTGCGCTTGCGTTTCTGACAAATTCGCACAGCAAAGGCAGTTCAATGCCTACTCTCAAACTCAGCCAATTTTGTACATTCCATTCAATGCCTCCTCTTATGCCGCCGTACCTGTCAAAAAGCCAGTATCCATTATTGAAATGCGCAAAAAGTTCAACCGGTATATTGAACGCACCTTCCTGCATGCTTGCCCCGGTGCTGATGTCAGAGTTGTAATTTGTGTCTCTACCGGATATTCTTGTTGCTGGCATCATTGTAATCCAACTGTACCACGACGGATAGTTAATTATATATAAATAGTCTAGTAGCTCTCCCGTTGCTGAAAATCCGAATGTCATAATCCCGGTATAAAATCTGTATTGAAGGGATGCCTCGTAACCTGTCCCATTCATTTTTTGTGTATAATTCTGTCCAATATTAAGGCCATAATATGGTGAAACCACAGTATTTGTGTAATTATATCCGAATCCAAGCATAATACCGCTGGAGAATACAGCCTCAAATACATTATTTTTTTCATAATCGACAGCTACATTTATATTTGCCCAATTTGAGCTGAATTTATTGTTCAATCTAAGCTCTGGCCCATTGCAATTCCCGCCACCTGTAAACCCATGAGTATCTGCCCAATCCGAATAGAATATGTCTTCGCGTAAAAAAAACAGATCCGATTGCGGCAGTTGCCTGCCTGCGGAAACAGCCAAACTCAATTCATCCATCAGTTTAATATTTATGTCTGCGGAAAAGCCAAAAAACCTTGAAGTTTCATTCTCACTTTTTATATATGGTGGGTTTCCTATAAACATAAACGGGTATGAGCTGTCGTCTACAGCATCATATGACACAAGGTATTCAAAGTCAATTCCTGCGCTTACAATGCTATTGAAAGAGTGTGCATAATTTATTTTTATTCCTGGCATATTTGATGAGCTGTACCAAGCATAAGATGAATGGCTTACCAGCACAATATTATTTATTGAGTTGCCATTAAATGCGTTTTCATATTCCGGATATATTGCAATCGCATCTGCAGATGAAAGTCTCAGGAAGATATAATTATCCCTATCGTTTTCAGCCTGCAAATATATGCTGTTGAATTTCTCATTAATTTGGGCTCCTATATCTCCATTCTGGACATAATTGTAATATATTGCAGCTGGGCAAAATGATATCACATTACCGTTCCTCAATAGCATGCCTGAATCAAATCCTGCAGCAAAAAGATCTATTATATTCGACGAGTCAGGCAGAACTATGTTTATATTTCCTAGCGAGGCCATCCTGGCAGGTCCGCCATCCCACCATGAACAATAAACAAAATCAGCGAAAAAGTACATGCTTGTTATGATTTCTATAAATAATATAATTGCTTTTATTTTCTTCACAATCGCCTCCCTTTTAAAAACTATTCCTAAAGCCGCAGAGTTCTTAATATAGATTTTAATGATCAACGAACTACTCTACGGGACTATTTTACTTCTGTTATTATCAGGTGTGTCCCCTTCGCATGTTTTATAAGGTAGTTTGTAAAATCATAAGGTAAAAACACCAGGTCTCCCTGCTTGAACCTGTATGTTTTTTTGTTTGAGGTTTTTATTTCAATCGAGCCTGCAAATACCCCTATAACCTGTGCTTTTTTAAGCGTATAGCGGCAGGTAACAGCCTTGTCCACTATCACTTCATCCGCGTTAAAATGGCTGCATGACACCAGGTGCCTCGCCCTTTTGCTTCCGTTGAACTTGTGGAACTTGCTTTTCACCAGCCCTGCCTCAGGGTCGTATTTGATGACTTTCAGCGCCTTTTCGACATCCATCCTGCGCGGCTCGCCGTAAACAAGCCTGCCCCAGTCATAAAGCCTGTACGTGATATCCGAGCTCTGCTGTATCTCAAAAACTATGTTGCCCACGCCCAGCGAATGCACCGTGCCCGCAGGTATGAAATATACCTGCGCCTTCTTGACGTGGTATTCCCTGAGTTCCTTTACTATCCCGTCTTTTTCCAGCAGCCTGTGTATCTTTGCCGCGCCGGTCTTTTTCCTGAAATTAATCCATAACTTCGAGTTCTTTTTGGTATCGAGTATATACCACATTTCTGTCTTGCCGAAGCTGTTCTCATGCAACAGCGCGTGCCTGTCCTCGGGGTGCACCTGCACGGACAGCTTGTCGTTTGAGTCCATAAGCTTGAAAAGCAGCGGGAATTTTTTGTTGTACTTTGAGGCAAGCCTGCTTCCCAGCATTTGCCTGCTGTATTTTTTAACAACATCGCAGAAAAGCCTGCCGTGAAACGCCCCGTTTGTCACGACGGAATTATTCTTGTCAAGGCATGCGTAAAACCATGCCTCGCCTATATTCTTGCCTTTGGGGAGAGTAAAAAACCTCTCCAGGTCTCTTCCGCCCCATACTGTTTCCTTGAATATGGGGCTGACTGTAATCGGGTACATTTTCATTATTTTAGTCACCAATTAGAATATCTTTTTCGCCATACAAAACATAATAAATATAAAACATCGGCTTTCTATATGCAAGCGTAAAAATAACTGATTATTTTACAAGATTTTTCAAATCCTCTAATTTATTATTGTTTCCAAAAGCCGTTATCCCCTCTTCAATGATTGCCATTGCTTTGTCTTTTTGGCCTGTTTTATAGTATGTTTCCGCTACATCGTAGTATATTTCAATGTCTTTTTGTATATTTTTTGATTTTAAAAAATATTCAAGGGCATCTCTATAATCGTTTTTTTGGTAAAAATGCACGCCTATATTCTTATATATATCCTGTTCCTTGTATTCTTTTTTTATAAGAAAAGCATATATATCCATTGCCCTGTCAAAATTTCCTCCATCCAGCAGCTGCGTTGCCTTGTTAAATATTGCTTCATATTGGCTGTTAATGTCCACTCCCTTGATTTTATCTATATATTCATTAAGCATATTTGCATTATTGTCCCCGTATAATATTGCATTTTCAAACATTTCCAAGGCCATGGGCAGGTTTTGTTCCTTTAGATAAAGCATACCGAGCTCTTCATAAGCCTGCCAATACCCTTGTTTTGCTTCAATGGCCTTTTTAAGCCATATGACCTGGTTATCTTCATTATTTAAATATTTATTGGCCAGGTATAAATTATAAAAAAACTGCGGTTCGTTGTCTTTCATAATGCCTTCAATCGGGAAAAGCAGGGCTTTGTTGTAAAACTGCAGGGCCTCATTGGGTTTTTGTTCGGATAAAAAGTCGTTTCCCTGCAAAACCATGCAAAACGGGTACCATGTAATAATCCCGAGGTTTGCGCTGAAATCAGTATATTTATCATATAATCCGTGGTTATAGGAATAAACCCGGAATATAGAGTATGATTTGAGGCTGTTGTCCGGCAAGTATTCCTTCAGAAGCCCGTTTTGTTTGAAACCGCCGCTTAATTTCAATATGTTCAACACAGGAGAGAATGTGCTTTTATATATTTGCACTTTATTTTCGTAATAATAATTAATCATATTTGCCAGGTTCTCTGCAGGGTTATAGCCCTGCAGCAGGTCTTTCCCATACTCATCAATAAAATTGCTTATCTCCCCGTAAGGTATATCTGCTACAAAAACGGGTTTTATATCCAGCCTCTCTTTTTCCACTTTTTGAAGATAATACATTGTGAAAATATTGTAATCGCGGTCGCAAAGATACAGGCTGCCCTCGTCCATAGTTTTCATAGCGTTTTTGCCGTAGTCGTAAAGATGGAAGTCATACCTGCTGTTATTCCTGGTAAAATTTTTTGCTGCCACAAAAATCAGCAAACAGATAATGGCTGCAATAAATATATTCCTCGCCGGTTTTTTCTTTAAAAATTCCATGCATAATCCTGCCCCGGCTGCAATAAACAATATAAAGATATACTGCACAGGCATGAGGAACACGTCAGTTATCCACATAAGGTTTTCCTTGCTCCTGTTGAAGATGACCACCATAAAAGCTGTTATCAGGACTGCAGCCAAATAATAATAAAATATCCTTTTATTGCGTTTGAAAATTATGTATCCGCCTGCGAACAATAAAATCCAGAGCAGATAATAATTGCCGGCTGTAAGCATAAAAAACTCTTTCATCTGATAAGCGTACAGGTGCGCGCTCGCAATCGGCTCTGATTTGTAACCGAGCCTCAATATCGTCCACCAGAAATTCCCCCAAGTGTCCGGTTTCAGGACAAAGTTCATTATTTTGTCCATGCCCGGCCTGAAAATATAGGCATTTAAAGTCGAAACCAGAATGCCGTCTGCCCTTGACCTGACTGCAAGATATAAATATGGGCTTGTCCCTAATATTAATAATGCAAGTAATGTTGCTGTATTAAAAGCACTGATTTTCCGCCAATGGATGATAAAAACATATGCAACAAGCGGCAGAAGTATTATCATACTCGGCCAGTGGTTTGCAAGCGAGAGGCCGTAAATAAACGACATCATATATAAATATTTTGTATTAAAGTTTTTGAATAGCTCCAGGCTCAGGCATATCAATATTGCAAGGAACAAGAGATTGAGTATATATATTCCGCCCTTTGCTTCTATTGACTGGTTCCAGAATATATAAGAAAACGCTAGCAAAAATACTGCAAAAAAGCCCATTTCCCGGTATTTTCCGCCGAAAAATATACGCATATTTTGCTTTATCAATATAAAAGAAGCCAAAAGAACCAGCATGGCAAGGAAAATGGAAAACGTGTTTAACCTGAAAGCAGGTGAACCAATTGGCAAAAGCGAAAAAACCTTTCCTGCCATTGTAAAAAGCGGGTAAGTAGGCGGGTGCGCTATGCCGAGTGTGTATGCCGCGGTTATTGTCTCAGGCGAGTCATCGTTTTTAAACGCCGGGAATGTGGTGCAAAGGTATACCTGGAGTAACGTTAACAGGCATATTGCCAGTATTATTATGTCTTTATATTTTTTTATCATAATCATCCCCGAAGCAAAATAATAACTTATTTGCCTGCAGAGTTTGCAAATTCATCCTGCTTTATCTTATTCAGTTCTGCCTTTATCCTGCCCACCCATTTCCTGTTCTTGCTGTAATAAAAATTCGGCGTGCCTTTTAAGTCCATAAGCGCCTCTTCCAGCAGCTTTTTCGCGGCTTCTTTGCTTCCTTCGCCTGAAAGTATCTGCGCCAGCAATAATTTTGCTTCAGGATGTGTGTACTTTGCCACGTATGCTTCAAGCTGTTTTTTTGCGGCCTTAAAATCTTTTGTTTCAAAAAGCGCGCGCGCATATGCCAGCGCCGCTTCCCCGTATTTATAGTCAGGCTCGGTTTTTACCACTTTTGTCAGCTTCAGCTCCGCCGCCTTAAAATCCTTGTTTTTCAGGTCAATCCTGGCTGCGCCCCAGAGGCTCCCTCTCATATCGGCGTCGTATTCAAGCGACTTTGCATATGCTTTTCCTGCTTTGTCAATGTTGCCAATTTCCATATATATATCGCCGAGCTTGGAGTAATTATAAGCATTCGGCATGTTATAAGCGTTTGATTCCGCCTCGTTTATTTCCCCTGCCCTTGTAAACCTGCCGAAAAAAGGCAACTCAGACACGTTCAGGCTCACGGGCCGCCTCATTATAAAATAAATGATTGCGCCTACCACGTTTGCAAAAAGTATTATCCATATCCACAGAAACTTGTCAGGCTCGTTAAGTATGCAGTCGACAAGCATCCATATCCAGAATATTTCTCCAAAAAGCCAAAGGCCCTGGTAAATTACAGGCATTATATGCATAAGCTCCTCCTTTATCCTATGCTTTAGCAGTAATCATTCTCAAGAATTCTTTTTCATTCAATATCGTTTTTCCAAGTTTAATTGCTTTGTCGTATTTCGAGCCGGGCTCAGCGCCCACAACAACAAAATCCACTTCCTTGGTTACCGCTGCCGACACCCTGCCGCCAAGGGTTTTCACTATATTGCCTGCCTCGCCGCGGGAATATTTTTCCATCTCTCCGGTAAACACGAATATTTTCCCGTCCAGCACATTTTTTATCACTTTCTTTTTTCTTTTCATGTTCACGCCGGAGTCCGACAGCTCTTTTAAAACTTCTTTTGTCTCCTTGCGTTTGAAAAAATCGGCTATGCTTTTTGCCACCACAGGCCCTATTTCGTGTATCTTCGACAGTTCCTCCTCAGTTGCGCCTGCGATCTGGTCCATGTCCGCGTATTTTTCGGTCAGGATTTCCGCTGTCCTCTCGCCCACGTTCCTTATACCGAGACCGTATACGAGGTTCACAAGGTCTTTTTCCTTGCTTGCCTCGATTTCCTTCAGTATGTTATCCGCTGATTTTTGCCCCATCCTCTCAAGGTTTGCCAGGTCAAATATGGACAGTTTATACAGGTCTGCGTAATCGCTCACGAGCTTTGTGCTTATCAACTGCTGGACAAGCGCGTACCCCAGCCCCTCAATGTCCATGGCATCTCTTGAAGCAAAATGCAGCAATGCGCCCTCCAGCTGGGCCCTGCATTTTAAATTTATGCATCTTGTCGCTGCCTCGCCCTCGTATCGCACAGTCGCCTGGCCGCACACAGGGCACTCGTCCGGCATTTTAAACTTTTTTTCCTTTCCTGTCCTTTTATCCTTGGCCACGCCCACGACTTCAGGTATTATTTCTCCTGCCTTTTCGACAATTACCATATCCCCTATCCTTATATCCTTTTTTTCTATCTCATCTTCGTTATGCAAAGTCGCTCGCTTTACCATGGTGCCGGACAGGTGCACAGGCTCAAGCTCTGCAACAGGAGTAAGCGTACCCTGCCTGCCTACCTGCACAGTAATATCCTTGAGCTTTGTTATAGCCTGCTCAGCCTTGAACTTATAGGCTATTGCCCACCTCGGGCTTTTGCCGGTAAACCCCAGTATTTCCTGCTTGTCAAACTCGTTTACTTTTACAACCATGCCGTCAACTACATAAGGGAGGTTTTCCTTTTTTGTTTCCCACTGGTTGCAATACTCTATGACCTCTTCTATATTATTCAGGTGTTTTGCGTCCGTGTTTACTGTAAAACCCAGCTCTTTCATTTTCTGCAGCGCTTCCCACTGGCTTTTTACGCCATATTTGACAGGGTTTATCAGCATATAAATGAACATATTAAGCTTCCTTGACGCAACTATCTTCGGGTCAAGCAGTTTCAAGGAGCCTGCCGCTGCGTTTCTCGGATTTGCAAAGAGCTGCTCGCCTTTTTCTTCCTTTTCTTCATTTATCGCCTGGAATTGTTTTTTAGACAGATATACTTCGCCCCTAACTTCAAAACCAGAAAAATTTTTATCAAGAATTTTCAGCGGCAACTGGCGTATTGTCTTAATATTAGCTGTCACGTCGTCACCGACAGTGCCATCGCCGCGTGTTGCGCCTGTCTTAAACAAATTGTTTTTATATATGAGAGCTATTGCCACACCGTCTATTTTCAATTCGACTGTATATGTGTATCTGTCAGTTATTTTTGCCACGCGTACGTCAAACTCGCGCAGTTCGTCAGGCGAGTAGGTGTTATCCAGTGACAGCATTGGCACAGAATGTGTGACTGTTTTGAATTCCTTGAGCGCCTCGCCACCGACTCTTACAGTCGGTGAGTCAGGGGTTTTTAACTCGGGGTATTTTTCCTCGATAGATATGAGTTCTTTCATAAGCATGTCATACTCGTAATCGCTTATTTCCGGCGCCGCGTCCACGTAGTATTTGCGGTTATGGTACTCAATCTGCTCGCGCAATTTCTCTGCTTTTGTTTTTATTTTATCTGGTATTTTAGGCATTTAAATTTTCCATTTTAGTTTTAATAAACCACGAGCTTGCATTAATCCAATGATGGTGTAAATAGTCGTCACCAAAATAAGAACACATAATATAATCGAAATTACAGTTTCTGTTTTTTTTGAATAAAACCAAACAAGTTTTTCTTTATGACGGAAAAGAGAATAAGTTAGCATCACATAAAAGCTGGTTTTTATTACAAGAAAAACTAATTCAATTATCGGATTCACATTAATAATTTGCATGCTAAAATTTTGAATAATTTCCAGTATAGCGGCAACTATTATTACAAAAGGATTGACCCCATACATAAAAAGGACAAATACTATAGCTTCTACACATAATGGAATGGAGGAATTGTATAAAGAGGTGCGATGCCAATAGTATTCAATAACTAGATAAAATGAATAAAGAGTTAAATAAATAAAAAAAAACTTTAAACTATTTATTTTTTTTATTGTATTATTCTCTTGACTCATTATGACGGATCCTCTGTTTCTTATTAATCTTGCGCAGGAATGTCAGACCTATATTTCACAACTTCAGCAAATAACATGAACTTTTACTTCCGTTTTTTTGCCTTCTTTAAACGCCTTTCCAAATCTTCCATCCTGCTGCATAGCCTCTTTATTTCCGCTTTTTCGATATCCGGCAAGTCCCCGTGTAGCAGCGTGTCTTCAGGATGTTTTGAGCCTTTTATCCTTACAATCTTACCTGGTACGCCGACCACAGTTGAATTAGGCGGCACAGGATGCACTACAACCGACCCTGCTCCTATTTTTACATTATCCCCTATTGTAATAGGGCCCAGCACTTTTGCGCCTGCGCCGACAACAATATCATTCCCTAGTGTCGGGTGCCTCTTGCCTTTGTCCTTGCCTGTCCCGCCGAGCGTAACTCCCTGGTATAAAAGCACATTGTCGCCTATTTCGGTTGTTTCTCCTATGACCGTGCCCATTCCATGGTCTATAAAAAACCTGTTGCCGATTTTTGCTCCGGGATGTATTTCAATGCCCGTCAAAAACCTGGAAAAAGCAGATATCATCCTTGGTATGAGCGGTATGTGTATGCGGTATAAAACATGCGCTATCCTGTGGAGTATTATTGCATGCAGGCCCGGATACATAAAAATAACCTCAATTATGTTCCTTGCTGCCGGATCTCTCTCAAAAACTACCTTGATATCATCGATAAGGAACATTAGAACCTCCAATTATGTCATTGTGAGAAGCGAAGCGACGAAGCAATCTCGCTGTTTAAAGTAAAAACGAGATTGCCACGCCATATACCATATGGTATATGGCTCGCAATGACAAAAAATTCGTGCCTTAAAATTCTAAACGTACTCCTTCACCAGGTAAAAACTCCCGCCTGCTACTACTACACCCTTGCCTTTGATCTTCATAGCAAGCCGGATAGCCTTTTCATTGTTATTTTCGGCTTTAAATTTTATGCCGTATTTTACAATATAATCAATTATTTTTCCAATACTTAATGCCCTGGCATTATTGCGGATTTGCGTTATTATCACCAATAAATTCCTGTACTTTTTCATGACCCTGCATATTGCATCCATGTCCTTGTCCTTTAATATCGAAAAAACATACACTATTTTATTGCCTCTTGCTATCTTTTTGAGCGCCGAAAGCATTTCGCCGATGGCCTCATAGTTATGGGCCACGCTAATATAGTAACCTTTCTTATTATATGTCAGTCTGCCCAATATCTCTGTTTTGCCAATGGCTTTTATCGTCTTTTGAATGTCAAATTTAAACCCCTTTGATTCAAGTACTTTAAGGCAGGTTAATACTGTTTTTATATTCTCAGCCTGCACAGGCTCTATCATGCTTGTTTTAATATTTAATTCGCTTTTTGTTTTTTTATTATAAAGCTGCAAAGCAAGCTTTCCCTTCACGATATCGGCCGGCTGCATACTGTAAAATTCGTCATTAAATATTATTCTTTCCCTGTATTTTGCTTTGAGGTATTTCCTCAGGTACGGCTGTCTTATGCCTGAAACGCACAGGCCCCTTCCTATTATCTTTTCCTTTTCTTTCAGGATATTCATTTCAGTGTCGCCAAGCCAGTCTTTATGCTCAAGCGCGATAGATGTTATAATGCTTAATAATTTATTGCTGTAATTCATGTTTGTGGCGTCCAGCCTGCCGCCCAGGCCCGTCTCCACAACTGCTATTCCGGCTTTTTGTTTTTTGAATATCACAAAGCAAAGCGCGGTCAAAAACTCAAAATAAGTCAGGTGTATCTTTTCTTTTTCAATAAGGTTCTTGAGTTTTAGCGCCTCGTTATAAAACAGGCTTTCACTTACAGGCCTGCCGTTAATTGCGATCCTTTCTGTGATTTTTGAGATATGCGGTGAAGTATAAAGTCCTGTTTTAAAGCCGTGTTCAATGAGGATATTTGACAGGTATGTGCAGACAGACCCCTTGCCGTTGCTGCCTGCAACATGTATGACTTTGAATGAATTTTGCGGGTTGTTTAATAATTTCAGACATGCCTTTATTCTTTTTAGCGAGAAATCAAATTTGAATTCGTTTAATTTTATCAAGTAATCGGAAATTGTTTTTTTATTGTTTTCAACTGCCATTATTTTGAGATTGGGGCAAGGTGCCTTAATATACTGGCTATGGTTTTTTTCATTTCCGTCCTTTTTAGTATCATGTCGATCATGCCATGCTCCAGCAGGAACTCGGACCTCTGAAACTCAGGCGGCAGTTTCTGCCTTATGGTTTGCTCTATTACCCTCGGCCCGGCAAACATTATAAGCGCGCCAGGCTCGGCAATATTCACATCGCCAAGCATGGCAAAGCTGGCTGTCACGCCTCCGCCGGTCGGGTCTGTCAGTACAGATATATAAGGAAGCTTTTTGTCGTGCAATTTCGCAAGCGCCGCGGAAATCTTTGCCATCTGCATAAGGGATACTATGCCCTCCTGCATCCTGGCGCCGCCGCCGGAAGCAGATATTATAACGACCGGCATGCTTTTTTCAATTGCTGTCTCTACGAGCCTGGTGAGCCTTTCTCCCATTACAGAGCCCAGGCTCCCGCCCATAAAATTAAAATCCGTTATTCCTATGGCGACATCCAGTCCGTCCAGCTTCCCAACCCCGGTAATTACAGCTTCAGAAAGATTTGTTTTTGCCAGGGATTTTTCCAGCTTTTCCTTGTACTGCGGGAACTCAAGAAAATCAACTGTGGTGACGTCTTCGAACATCTGCGTGAATGTGTCCGGGTCTATTGTTGCCTCGAGCCTCGCTACCGCATCTATCCTGTGATGAAAATCGCATTTCGGGCATACGGACAGGTTTTCCTCAAGCTCCTTTTTCAGGAGTATGGCGCCGCACCCGCCGCACTTTACCCACATTCCTTCAGGTATTTTGTCCTTTTTTTCCTCTTTTTTAATTATTGTATATTTTGTCCTCTGGAACCATGCCATTTATTTCACCTTTTTCTTTTTAATGTATCTTTCCAGCGCTTCTATTGCCGGCTCTGTTATATCAGGGTCAAACTGCGTGCCCGCGCACCTTCGTATTTCCTCAATGCAGGTGTCAAAAGGCAGTCCCTTTCTGTAAGGCCTATCCGAGCTCATCGCGTCAAAAGTGTCTGCTATGCTTATTATCCTGGCTATGTAAGGTATGTCCTTCCCGGCAAGCCCCTCCGGGTATCCGTTTCCGTCGTACCTCTCATGGTGGTGCTGAATCGCCGGTATTATTTCCTTGAGCTGTGGTATGGACTCAAGAATTTTCGCACCGTAACCAGGGTGCTTTTTTACCTCGTCGAATTCCTCGCTTGTCAACTTCGCCGGCTTCCTGAGTATGCTCTCGTCTACACCTATTTTTCCGATATCGTGCAGGATTGCCGCCAGCCTTACGTCCTCAAGCTCCTTGTCCGAGAATCCCAGTACCTTTGCTATAAGTATACTAAAATCAGTCACCCTCTCCGAGTGGCCCCTGGTATAAATATCCTTCGTTTCTATCGCGGCCGCCAGCGTCTTGACTGTATTTAAGAAAAGCTGCCTTAAATTTTCATACAATTTGGCGTTCTCCAGCGCGACAGCCGCCTGGTTTGCCAGCGCCTGCAGCAGGTTCATGTCTTCCTCGTTAAAAAGCTCGCTGTTTTTTTTGTTTAATACCTCTACCACGCCTGTGACCTTGTCCTTTGTCTTTAAAGGCACTGCTATTATTGACTTTGTCACGAACTCGGTCTTCTGGTCGGCCTGCTTGTAAAAACGCGGGTCCTTTTGCGCATCTGCTATTAAAACCGGCTTTTCCTCGCGCACTACCCATCCTACCACTCCGACTCCAACAGGTACCCTGATTTCCTTTATCTTTTCCTTTTTCTCGCCGGTAGCAGCTGCTATCACCAGGTCTTCTTTTTCTTCGTCAAGCAGAAATATTGACCCTGCCTCCGCGTTCAGCGTTTCCGTGGATATCTGCAGTATGGAATTCAGGAGCCTGTCAAGCTCAAGGGTGGAATTCACGAATTTTGTAACTTCGATCAGGTGCTCGAGCCTTTTCACCCTCGCCTTTACATCTATAAAAAGCTGCGCGTTTTTTATAATAAGCGATATATACGGAGTAAAAGTTTCCAACACCTCGAGGTCCTCGTGCGTAAATTTCTTGTTGCCGCTTTTATTGATAAGCTCCACGACGCCGAGTATCTCGTCCTCGACTTTTAAAGGCACGCACATTATGTTCCTTGTCTTATATTCTATCTCAAGGCTTATTTTATTCTGGAATTTCGGTTCTTTATGCACGTCAGGAGTAATAAGCGGCTTGCCGGAGTAAGCTACCCAGCCTGCGATACCCTCCCCGATGGCAAGCCTGTAATTCGTAAGCTTGTGCGCCTTCTCTCCCTTTGCCACAGCGAAATAAAGTGTATCTGAAACCCTGTCCAGCAAAAGCAGCGAACCTGCCTGTGACTCTGTGACTTCCATCATTATTTCAAGGAACCTGTCCAATATGCTATTTAGGTTAAAATCCTTTTGGGTTACCTGGCTTACTTGTTTTAGTATGTTTATTTCTTTTTCGAGCGTTTTTATTTTCTTTTCTTGCTCATTTTGAACCGGCACAGACTTTACTGCTTTTCTAAAAGTAACCGGCTTTTTTTCCTTTTTGCCCTTTTTAGCTTTTCCCGGCATTATTTACCTCTTTGAGGAATTCATCTACAAATGTGCCGGCAGCTTTCATCAATTTGCCCTTGCTTTTTCCATATTTTTCCATAAGCTCAACAAACGCGCTGCCGATTATTACTCCGTCGGTATATTGAAGCACATGTTTTGCCTGCTCCGGTTTCGAGATGCCGAAACCTGAAAATACAAGTATTTTTCCATTCTTTTTAATGTCTTTTATAGTTTTAAAGTCATAGTGAAGTCTTTCCCTTGCCCCTGTAGTCCCCTTCAATAGGATATAATACAAAAATCCCGATGTTTTTTCTACCATTTTTTTGATTCTTTCCCTGCTGTTTGTGGGCGCAGCAAGGTAAATCATATAAAAATCCTTTTTCAGCGCGTATTTGCGGACGCTTACCTCCTCGTCAAAAGGCAGGTCGGGTATTATGGCGCCGTCAAGTCCTGCTTTTGCCGCGTCGTCTATGAATCTTTTTGTTCCGTAATTATAAATAAGGTTGTAATAGGTCATGGCTACAATCGGTGTTTCTATTTTTTGCCTGACTTTTTTTACGAGCTTCAGCACATCACCGGTGGTGATGTTTTTTTTCAGTGCTCGTTCTCCTGCTGCCTGTATGGTTGGCCCGTCTGCTATCGGATCTGAAAACGGTATGCCGATCTCTATAAGGGACACGCCTTTTGCCGCCATCATATAGATCAGGCTTTCTGTTGCCGCAATGTCCGGGTCTCCTGCCATGAGGTATATCACCAGTTTTTTTCTCTTAATCTGTTTAAGCAAATCAATCCTGTTCATTTTTCCTCTATTTAATTGTAGAGACACGCCATAGCGTGTCTCTACTTTAATTTCTTCAAATATTTACTTACCGTATCAACATCCTTGTCACCTCTTCCGGAGACATTGACTATTGTTATGTCGTTTTTCTTTAATTTCATTTTTTCAAGATACGCCACTGCATGCGCAGATTCAAGCGCAGGCATGATTCCCTCAAGTTTTGTAAGTTTCATAAAACCATCCAATGCTTCCTTGTCTGTCACATATCCGTATTTCGCCCTTTTAATGTCTTTTAAAAAGCTGTGCTCAGGCCCCACACCTGGATAGTCAAGCCCTGCCGAGATTGAGTGTGTGTTCATTATCTGGCCGTATTTATTCTGAAGCACGTAAGTCTTTGTGCCGTGCAGCACGCCTATCCTTCCTTTATTTAAAGTCGCTGCGTGCATGCCTGATGAAATGCCCAAGCCGCCTGCCTCAACTCCTGTCATTTTTACTGTTTTGTTATTGATAAACGGATAAAAAAGCCCTATTGCGTTTGAGCCTCCGCCTACGCACGCTACAAGATGGTCAGGCATCCTTCCCTCTGCTTTTAATATCTGCGACTTTGCTTCCCTGCCTATCACTGACTGAAAATCCCTAACCATCACAGGGTACGGGTGGAATCCGGAGACCGAGCCTATTAAATAATACGTGTTATCTACATTTTTAAGCCAGTCGCGTATGGCCTCGTTCATCGCGTCCTTTAATGTCCTTGTACCTGATTTTACAGGTATGACTTTCGCGCCCAACAGCTCCATTCTGAATACGTTCAGGGCCTGACGCTTCACATCCACCTCGCCCATATAAACCTCGCACTGCATGCCGAAAAGCGCCGCCACTGTAGCTGTAGCCACGCCGTGCTGGCCCGCGCCTGTCTCCGCTATTATCCTTTTCTTGTTCATCCTTCGTGCGAGCAGTATCTGGCCGAGACAGTTGTTTATCTTGTGCGACCCGGTATGGTTTAAGTCTTCCCTTTTCAGGTATATTTTCGACCTGTATTCTTTTGATAGGTTTTCTGCATAGTATAAAGGCGAAGGCCTGCCGGCGTAATTTGCCAGGTAATAATCAAGTTCCTGTTTGAATTTTTTGTCTTTCCTGGCCTTTGAATACTGTTTTTCAAGCTCTTCTACTATGGCCATAAGTGTCTCAGGCGCATACCTTCCGCCAAACTGTCCGAAATGTCCTGTCTTGTCTGGTACTGCCATTTAATTATCTCCAAATTTGTCATTACAGACGCATCGAAACAATCCCGCATTTACCAGAATTACTTTGTCGCTGCCGCTACTGATAATGACTGGTTTTTTGTTTCCCTTTTAATATTTGAAAACAGCTTCCTTATTTTTACCCTGCTTTTCTTGCCCGGGCTTTGTTCCACTCCCGAGCTCGTGTCAATACCCTGCAGCCCGTTTATTTTCAAAAGCGAACATACGTTTTCCGGCGTTATTCCTCCGGCCACAAAAAATGGTTTTTTTATTTTCAGCTTGTCGATTATCTTCCAGTCAAACTGCTTTCCTGTGCCGCCGTATGTGCCTTTCAGGTATGTATCGAAAAGGAACATGTCCACATGTCCCTCGTAAAGCCTTATCTTTTTCTCAAGGTTCCTCTTATCTTTGACCCTTATCACCTTTATTACAGATGCGTTTCTTATTTTTTTTATATAATTTACGCTCTCGTCGCCCGAGAGCTGGACCATATCCAGCCCGGCTTTCCTGATGATGCTGTTTACTTTCCTTACGTCCTCATCCACGAACACACCGGTTTTCATGACTTTTTTCGGGACTTTCCTTGATATTTTGGCCGCCTGCTCCGGTGTAATCTTTCTTTTGCTTTCAGCGAATATAAAGCCTACTATGTCCGCGCCTGATTGCGCGACCATAACAGCGTCTTTCACGTTTGTAATCCCGCATATCTTTACTTTAACCATGTTTATCCTGCTTGCTTATTAATATTTAAATCTGATTCCATCCCTCTAAACTTCCGGTCTTCTAACCCTCAGCCTTTATTCATTGCCTGCCTTATATATCATCTGGCTCACATACTGCTTTATATTTTTTTCCTTTGCCTTCATGAACATTGTGCCCACCAGCACGCCCCTTATCCTGCTGTCTATAAGCACTTCGTCAATGTCCTCTGGTTTTTTCAGGCCGCTTTCGCATATGACTATCCTGTCCTTTGGTATTCTCTTTACCAATCTGGCAACCATACTCAGGTTTGTCTTGAAAGTTTTTAAATCCCTGGTATTTATGCCTATTATCTCCACGCCGCTGCTGACCGCTTTTCTTATATCTTCATTGCTGTGCACTTCCACAACCGGTGTGAGGTTCAAAAACCTTGCTTTTTTCACAAAATTATTGAGCTCCCTCTTGTCAAACAGCGCGGCTATCAGCAGTATCGCGTCAGCCGTGGCTTCCCTTGTTTCGTATATCTGGTATTCGTCTATTATAAAGTCTTTCCTCAGCACAGGTACTCCGCATGCTTTCTTTACTTCTTTTACGTATTCCAGCTTACCGTCAAAAAACTTCCTGTCAGTAACGACCGATATGGCTTTTATGCCCGCGTCCTCATAAACTTTTGCCATTTTGCCTGCGTTTATATTCGTGCGCAGCACGCCGGTAGAAGGCGCTTTTTTCTTTATCTCGCCGATTACAACAAAGTTATTGTATTCAAAAACATCCCTGAAGTTCCTGTTTGCAGGGGTTTTCATAATGCTTTTTAAAAGCTCTTCCTGCGGCATTTTCTGCTTTTTCAGCTTAATTTCGTTCTTTTTGTATTTCACGATCTTGCTCAGAAAACTCATTATACACCTCCGGTGTAGTCGTTTGATTGTTTTTTTAAAATGTTACATCTTTAAAGAACATGTATATCAAACTCTCTTCGAATGTCTTTTACGAACATTATTTATTAGAACATTCCTTGAACTGTTCCAGTTTTTCTTTTACTTTGCCGTCCGCTATCAAAGTACGCGCCAGGTTCATGCCCTCTTTCGGATTATTCACCTTGTCTGCAGTATAAAGCGCGTATCCGCTGTTTAAAACTATTGCATCATAATAAGCGTCTTTTCTTGTTCCGTCAAAAATCTCCATAAGTATCCTGGCGTTTTCCTCAGGACTGCCTCCCTGTATGGCCGAAAGAGGCTGCTCCTTTATATCGTACAGCGAAGGCTTAACCCTGTAAGTTTTAATGTTGCCATTTTTCAGTTCGGAAATCTTGGTATATCCCGATAATATTATCTCATCTATCCCGCCTTCGCCGCATACGACAAGCGCATGAGTCGAACCGAGTCTTTTTAAAACCCCGGCTATTTTTTCAGTGAGTTCCTCCGTAAAAACGCCCATCAAATGGTGGGTATTTTTCGCGGGATTGGTAAGAGGGCCGAGTATGTTGAATATGGTCCTGATGCCGACCTCTTTTCTAACATTGCCGGCATATTTCATCGCCTTATGGAAATTCGGCGCAAATAAAAATCCTATATTTACGGTATCAATGCATTTTTTTATCTCTTCAGGCGAAAGATCTATATTTATACCTAGTGCTTTTAAAACGTCGGCGCTTCCGCTCTTGCTTGTAGCTGCCCTGTTTCCATGCTTTGCTACGTGTATCCCTGCGGCTGCAGTTACTATTGCTACGCCTGTCGAAATATTTATGGTTCCGGACGAGTCTCCGCCTGTGCCGCACGTATCCAGTATAACGTCCTTGTCAATGTCGAGCGGCTCTGCTTTTTCGCGCATTACCGTGGCCGCAGCTGAAATCTCGTCAATGGTCTCACCTTTGACCCTCAGCGCTGTCAAAAAGGCGGCGATCTGGATGTCATTTGTCTTGCCGCTCATTATGATATCCATGGCTTCTTTCATTTCATCGAAGCTCAGGTCCCTGCCTTCCACTATTTCCTGTATAAACCTTTTAAGCATTGTATATCTCCCCAATTTTTATTTATATTATAAACAGCCTCTCTGCGTTTTCCGTCGTCACCCTTTCTACTTCCTGAGGCATTATGTTTTTCAGGGCCGCAATTTCAGCTACTACATACTGCAGGTATGACGGTTCGTTTCTCTTTCCCCTGTGCGCCTGCGGTGCCAGGTACGGCGCGTCTGTCTCAAGCACAATATGCTCAAGCGGTATTTTCCTGACAGCGTCTTTTAAAACAGGCGCATTTTTAAAAGTTACCACTCCGCCTATCCCCAAGGCATAACCAAGGTCAATATATTTTTTTGCAGTATCATAGTCCATGCCAAAGCAATGCAATACTCCTTTTTTTCCGGGGCCGTGCTGTTTCAGTATTGCGTAAGCATCGTCGTATGCTTCCCTGCTGTGTATTGCCACAGGCAGGTTTTTTTCCTTTGCCAGCAGCAGCATGTGCTCGAAAACCCCTGCCTGTATTTCTTTCGGCGTCTCGTTCTTATAGTAATCAAGCCCTATCTCGCCTACTGCCTTTATGCACTTGCACCTGTCCGCCAGTTCTTTTATTTCCCGGTAAACGGCGTCGTTGAATTCTCCCGCATAATGCGGATGGAGCCCGATGGATGCATAAATACCATCCGTGCACACTTCGGAGAACTCGCATATTCTGCGGTTCTCGTCCATGTCTGCGCCGACGTTTATGAGCTTATTCACGCCGGCGTTCTTTGCCCTTTTCAGCATTTCTCCCCTGTCTGCGTCATACATAGCGTCGCATAAGTGGATATGAGTATCTATTATCATTTGTTCTTCGGCGCCTCTATGCGCGGGAAAAGGGGCAGCCCCTTTTCAATTTTTTGGCCGGAAGTAAGCTTCCCGAACTCCATTTCTTTTTTCAGGTCGATCTTTTCCATATTTAAGTTTATTTTCAGGTTTTGATTAAGTACCGCAGCCGCAGTTTTTGGCATCACGGGCGCTATAGCAAGCGCTACCAGCCTTATGCTCTCGCAAAGCAGGTACATTACGCCTGCAAGCTCCTTCATCTTTCCCTGCTTCTGCAGGTTCCACGGCGCTTCGTCCTCTATGAGCTTGTTTGCAAACCTTACGATCCTCCACGCGGTTTCCATGGCTCCCGAAAGGTCAAACACGTCCATTTTCTCTTTATATGCCTCAAAAAAATCTTGCCCCATTTCCATCATTTCGTTCATTTTTGCGTCAAGGCATGCCAGGTCCATAGCAGGCACAACCCCCGCGAAATATTTTTCCACCATGTTCAGCGACCTGTTTATAAGGTTCCCAAAATCGTTTGCCAGGTCGTTATTGTACCTTGTTTTTATGGCTTCCTCGGAGCATTCGCCGTCCTGCCCGTTTGTGATGTGCGAAGCAAAAAAATACCTTATCGGGTCGGTGCCGAGCGCAGACGCGCCGAAAAACGGGTTTGCCGCTATCTCGACGGGATCCACAACATTGCCGCGGGTCTTTGACATTTTCTCTCCGCCGCTTAACAGGAACCCGTGTCCGAAAACTTTTTTCGGCAAAGGTATGCCTGCCGACATGAGCATTATGGGCCAAATTATACAGTGAAACTTGATGATGTCCTTACCTATTACATGCACATCCGCTGGCCAGTACTTTGCGAATTTTTTTTCATCCGAAGTAAATCCTGCGACGGTGATATAGTTTATAAGCGCGTCAAACCAGACATAAACCTTGTGTTCAGGGTCAAAAGAAAGCGGTATTCCCCACTTTTGCCCGTGCCTGGAGACGCTTATATCCCTTAAACCTTCTTTAATCATGTTTACTATCTCGTTGCGTCTTGTCTCCGGCTCGATAAACCCCGGGTTTTCCTCTATGTGCTTTAAAAGCCTTCCGCTGTATTTTGTGAGTTTTAAAAAATAATTTTCCTCTTTTAACACATCCGGCTTTGTCTTGTGCACAGGGCAGTTGCAGTCAACAAGGTCAGACTCCACGTAAAAAGCCTCGCACGAACGGCAGTACCAGCCCTCATAATTGCCTTTATATATGTCGCCCGCATCAAAACTTCTCTTGAAAAGCTCTGCCACGGCTTTTTTATGCCTGTCCTCTGTTGTTTGTATAAAATCGTCGCAGGAAATCTGGTATTGGGCATAGACATCCTTAAATACCTTTGCCATCTCGTCGCAGTAAGCTTTCGGGTCCTTTCCCTGTTCCACTGCTTTTGTGTATACGTTTATGCTGTGCTCGTCCGTGCCGGCGGAAAAAAGCACGTCAAACCCCAGCATCCTTTTATACCTGGCTGTTATATCCGCCGTGACCTTCTCATATGCATGCCCTATATGCGGCTTTGCGTTCACGTAATCTATGGCAGTCGTGATAAAAAATTTTTCCAAGTCTGTCCTCCGTTTTATGCGCAATAAGTCAAAATAAAATTATTTCGTTTTGATTTTTGTTTCCCCTCGGATAGCAGGAAAATCTCAGTTGTCGTCTGCCCAGTTCACGTCAAGCTCGGTCTCGATCTGCGACTCGCTGACTGGTTCGTCAAGTATGTTTTCTATGCCTGCATCGTCGTCCGCAGGTATGGCAAGTATGGGCTGCACTGCCTGCTCATACTTTTCATAAGCAAGGCAGCACAGAAGCCTGCCGCACACGCCTGATATTTTGGACGGGTTTAAAGGCAGACCCTGCATCTTTGCCATCCTGATGGTAATCGGCGTAAAAGCCTTAAGGTAGCTTTTGCAGCAGCACTCCCTGCCGCATATGCCCATGCCGCCGATTTTTTTCGCATACTCGCGCCTGCTTATCTGCCTGAGCTCAATTTTGATGCGGAATGTCTTTACCAGGTCCTTTAATAGTTCCCTGAAGTCCACCCTGTTTTCTGCAACAAAATAAAATATTACTTTCCTGAGGTCGTCGGTATACTTAACGTCAACCAGCCTCATCAAAAGCTTCCTGTCATCTATCCTTTTGGCGCAGTATTCCCAGGCCCTCTTTTCCATTTTGTCCTTTTTCTGGGCAAATACTTCCTTGCGGTCCGTCAGATAGCGGAGAACCATGCGAAGCGGCGCAAGTATCTTGTCCGGCTCCAAAAAAAAGTTTGGAAGCACGACCTCTGCCTCCTCAGAACCTGTGACAGTCTCAATTACGCACTTTTCACCCTTCTCAAACTGCATTTTCTGCGGATTATAATACAGGATATTCTCACTGCTTTTCATCTTTATTCCTATTACTTCAATCATCTTGCTTTACTTCCTTTCCATATAATATAACCTTATAATTTTTCTTATTCTTTTAGGCTCTTTTAACTCTCTAATTTTGCTGCCTTATATTGAAAAATAAATTAGTAAAAAGCAGGCTGACATTCGCATTTTGCATCAAGTCCCTCTGTGCCGACTCAATCAGCTTAAGTATGTTTGACAGGCCTTGTACGCTGCAATCCTTGATATCCGACTGCTTAAGGCCGTATTTTCTCTGCAAAACCTGCTTTAAACCAAGTTTTTCAAGTATTAAATCCTTATAAATATATGACAGTATCTTTAAAATATCAAGCAAAAACATCCTTCCCTCACCGCCGGTTTTAGCCCCCTTTTTCTCGGAATCAATCCTCTGCAAAGACTCAAATATGTCGCCAATATCCGTACCCGTTGACGCTATTTTCCTGAAAAGCTCGACCGTATACTTTATTCCTTCTTTTACTTCCTCAAAATGAAGGGCAGCGCCTATCCTGCCTTCGCTGAATTCAGCTGCCTCTTCTATCCTGTCCCTGTCCCAGTCCGGCTTTAACAAAGCAAGCTTTGCCTCTATCTCCTTTTTACCTGCCCTTTTTAATTCTATTTTATAGCATCTGGAGATGATGGTTGGAAGTATCTTTTCCAGGTTATTAACAAGCAGTATTATTAACACGTTTTCATGCGGCTCCTCAAGCTCTTTCAGTATAGAGTTAGACGCTTCTCTGTTCATTTTTTCCGCATCATTTATTATTACTATCTTTTTCTTGAGTTCTATGCGGCCGTACGAGTTCATCTCGTTCAGCTTGTCCCTAACAAGCTCTATGGAAAGCTGCGCCTTTTCTGTGTTCACATAAAGCACGTCAGGATGCGGGTTTTTCTGCATGCCATCCTCGTCCAAGTCGGAAAAAACCCTGTCAAGCAGCCTGCAGTTCCTGCACTCGTCACATGAGTCATGACCGTCTTTCGGTGAGAGGCAGTTGATTGCCTTTGCAAACTGAAGCGCCGCAAAATTCTTGCCTATGTCTTCCTCGCCGTCAAATATATATGCCTGTCCCTGTTTTTCCTGGCCGGCTATTGAGAGGAGGATTTCCTTGGAAAGCTGGTTGCCCGTAATGTTGCGAACTGCCATTAAATTATCCTTTTTTGCCTCATGTAATAAAGGGTTTCGTTATAGATTTGCCATGGGTCCTTGTTGTCGGTTTTTATAATTATGCACTTGGACATTTGTTTGGCTTCTTTCAGGTACGCAAGCCTTACCATGGCATGGAATACTTTTTTCTCCAGGTCAAGCCTGTTTTTCCTGCCTCTTTTTGTGATGCGCTTCTGCGCCTCATCAAGTGAAACATCGTAAATTATGGTGAGGTCAGGGTTAATCCCCGATAAAACAAATTTGTTCAAGAGATTTATCAGTTTTTTGTCCATGTTGCGTGCATAACCCTGGTAAACAAGAGTGGAAAGCGTAAACCTGTCTAGCAGTATCAAATACCCAAATTTTAAAAGGTTTTTTATTTTTTCATCTATTATCTGCGCTCTGCTTGCTATGTATAATAAGAGTTCTGTCTTTGATGATATTTTCTTGTGGTTGGGATCAAGTATGATTTCGCGGATTTTCTCTGATATCGGTACACCTCCTGGCTCGCGCAGAAGCACGGTTTTTTTATTTATAGTGCGGATGTAATCGAATATTTTTTTTGCCTGTGTGCTTTTGCCCGAACCTTCCGGCCCCTCAAAAACAACCAGCTTTCCTCTCATAAGGCAGTCTCCCTTATGTCCTGCAATAAAACAGCCCGGAAAGTTTCATCATGCAGGACAAAATTAAACCTTAGATATTTTATTATACATCGTTTTTACAGCGTTATCAAGGATTTTAATATCTAAACTATTGCCGTTAATCAACCAAAATAAAATGTTTTGACATAAAACATATATTTAAAGTAATAAATAAACTGTTAAGCTATTTGTTTATCCTTGATTTTACACGGTTTATCATGTATAATATTATAAAATAAATACGGGAGGTCCGATATGAAAGGAAAAGGAAGATTCAGAAAAAACAAAATGATCCTGATCAGGGTCAATGAGGAAGAAAAGAAAGCGGCAGAAGATATGGCCAAGGAAGCCAGAAAAAATACTTCCGAGTTTTTCCGCAGCCTGCTTCAGGAGCACCGCGATAGCGCATACCTTGATGTCCATATGAGGATAGCTGAGAAATACCAGAGCATGCTCGAGCAGTACCGCCAGCTTCTGGAACAGCATACAAAAAAGAAATAAACTTCCTTATTAGTTATTAAAGGCAGGGGATGAACCCCTGCCTTTTTTCATTTCCACTCTTTCGTCCTTATCCTTATCGTAACCCTTCTATTTTTCTTCCTTCCTTCTTCAGTGTCGTTTGACGCCACGGGCATTGTATCGCCTTTTCCGTTTGCCACGAATATATTTTGAGGCAGGTTGAAAAGGTCCACAAAAAACTTTACTACTGCCTCTGCCCTTGCTTGAGACAGGGCCATGTTATTCGGATATTTGCTGTGCACTATCGGCACGTTGTCGGTGTGTCCCTCAACCACAACCACCGAACTCTGTCGGTTTACGATAAGGTCCACGATCTTTTTTATATCCTGATAGACGCTTATTTTCACGTCCGCTTTGCCCGTATCAAATAAAGTATCAGCCGATAATGTAATAACAATTTCCCTTAACAGAACATGCACGTATTGAGGCACTGTATGCGCCCAATTTCCTACTGTGTCTGCCGCGTAAAATGTATATGAGTACACTTTGCCCGGGTCTACATAAGCCCCAAGATCTGTGGTGCCATCCCAGATGAATGAATCAGGCGGGCTCCCCTGCCCTTCGAATTTTTTCACCACCCTTTCCTTGTCGTCTTTCACAAGCAGCTGCCATGCTCCAATGTTATGCAGATCATTTGCTGTAGGCTTGAAAGTCACCGGCACAATTATTGCGCCTGTCTGGTTTGCCTTAAGCTCCTTTGGCTCTGCGTCTATCAATACTGTTGGAGGTGTATTGTCTACCTCTACTGTCACTTCGTTTGAGTCCGATTTCAGCCCGTTTTTATATATTGCCTGTGCCTGTATTTTATACACACCGTCTTTTACCACCCTGTTCATTGAATTGCTGCCGTTCCAGGAAAATTTCTTGGATATATCCAGCACCACAAACCTTTTAACAGGCGCACCATTTGCATCAGTAATATTTACCACTACCTGTTTGATTCTTCCAGGCAATGCTATATCAGGTGTCAGATATGTGTAATCCTTATACTTATCGTTATTAGGCGAGAATACCTCAGGGTCAGCACTCAGGTTAAACGGCGGGCCTCCGAACTTGTAAGACAACGTCATCCTGTTCGTCACGCCAAGGTCGTTTACATAAGGCACAAACGCATAATCAAGCTGTAATGTATCGATTGAAATCCCTGCCCCGAAAGTCGGCTGGTTTATTGTACCCAGCTTATATCCGAGCCTCAGAGCCAGTATGTTAAATGCCGTGTATGACGCGCCAAAGGAATAGTTAAGGTTATTGTCGTTTGCAAACTGCAGGTCGCTTTCTACAGTGAAATTATTAACTGCATATCCGAGGCCAAATTTAATATTCAGCGGCTGGCTGAAAGCCTGCGATACAAAAGTGGTTTCTGGCCCGAGGTCGTCAAATACAAGCCCTGCGGACATGCCGTTTAAAAACGGCATGTCGTATATAAGCCCTGCGTCAAACAAAAATGAAAAAGCAGAACCCGACGGTTCCTGGGTATCTATGGAGTAATTTAGTAATTTTAAGTTTGCACCGATAAAAAAATTATCGGTAAACTGTTTTGAATAAGTTAGTATGCCAAAAATGCTTGCCGGTGAGAAGGTATAGAGCTGTGACCATGACAGCGGGCCGCTGGCAATAGTCCTTGCCATGGGTGTCATGTGCAGCCAGTTTATCGTGGCCGCAAGCGTCCCAAAAGGAAAAATCATTGAGTATTCCATATCCTCATACTCCACCTGCTGGAACCACTCTATATGAGTGAGGGATATCTCTGAGGACATGGACTTTGCGAGGCCCGCAGGGTTATATTCTATGGCGTCTATGTCATCGGCAAGGGCCACATAACATTCGCCCATTGCTGCCGGCTTCGCCGGTATCAGTATTTTCAGGAAATTGTTTGAGGTCGTGCCTATTGCCGACGAATCAGCGTATATGCCGGCAGGTGAAAGCAGACTCAATACACAGGCCAAGATAATATATTTTAAAAAATACATTTTTCTCCCGGTTTTGTTCATGAAATTACCTTAGTATCGCAAGCTTGTTTATAAAGTGGGCCTTTTCGCCCGTGTCTGTCACGGCGTCAAGCCTGTAAAAATAAACCCCGGAGCTTGCCATCTGGCCGCTCTGGTTTTTCCCGTCCCAGTTTACGCTGTTTTCACCAGGGTTTATATCAGTACCGGATACCAGATTTGCCAGAACGTCAGAAGGGTTCATTGTCCTTATAAGCTCGCCTGATATCGTATAGAACTTCATTGTTATTTGAGCCCGGACCGAAACATAAAAAACTATTGTTGTCTTGTCCTTGAACGGATTTGGGTAATTTGTTATCGGGTTAATTTTAAGTGTCGGCACGTTTACGTTCAGCGTCGCCGCGTTGCTTGTGAAATCCCAGGAAGGTGTCTCACTATCCGATGAGTGCGCAATATTCTGTATTTGCGCGCTGTTTTCAATACCAGGGTCTACTTCTGCCACGAGCGACACACTCTGCCATGTTGATCCAGCAGGGACATTTCCTATGCTCCATGTCACTGTTCCTCCGAAATTTGTGTTGTCGCGTGACACTCCCCCTGAATGTGTTCCTCCTGACAACCATGCCAGGCTTTCATCCAGTTGGTCCGTTATTGTATATCCTGTAGCAGCGGCAAGCCCTGTATTTTCAAAATTTATTATATAGGTTACTGTGTCCCCTGGCTGTGCCGAAGGAGGAGAAACAGTCTTGGTCAGCTGCATAATCGGCTCAATAGGAGTGGGAGTTATTGTGTTTGTATCGGTAACAGTGATCGTAGGTGTAAAAGTCTGTGTGTAGGTTAACGTGTCGGTTGGGGTATTTGTCCTGGTAAAAGTTGGCGTGAAAGTAAGCGTGTAAGTCGGGGTGTATGTAAAAGTATATGTAGGCGTGTCTGTAAATGTGAATGTCGGGGTGTAAGTGTATGTAAATGTCGGGGTATAAGTCGGAGTAAAGGATGGCGTATAAGTAGGTGTGGCCGTAAAAGTATAAGTGTATGTCGGTGTGCGCGTAGGAGTATAGGTCGGAGTGTCGGTCGGTGTTATCGTGGATGTACTGGTATCTGTAAAGGTAGGCGTATATGTCGGTGTGAAAGTCGGCGACAGCGTCGGTGATTTTGTGAAAGTTGGCGTGGCTGTGGGTGTAAAGGTCTGGGTATATGTCGGTGAAAAAGTCGGCGTAAATGTCGACGTATTTGTCGACGTATTTGTGCTTGTAAATGTCGGCGTGAAAGTCGGCGTCTTTGTGAAGGACGGCGTGTTTGTTGGCGTGGCCGGCGTTACCTGCACCGTGGCAATATTTGAACATATTGGCGGGTCTATTGCTGCGGAATTCATGCAGGCAGTGTTTGTGAGGGTAGTGCCTCCTGCGCAAAGATTTGCCGTAACCCAGAATTGCGCCGTAGCTCCTGATACGTCATCCATCCAGCCAGGATAGCTCCATGTCACCATATTTGTTGAAGCGCTATAACCGCATATGCACGGGTCCATGCCGGTGCATGTACAGCCCTGGTAAGTCGTACATGCCGGCAAAGTGTCGTATATAATGGTATTGACTGCCGGCCCTGGGCCGAATACAGCAAAATTATCAAACCAATCCTCTACCTGATCCACCTGCACACCTGCATATCCCGGTGGCAGTGCGGCAATGGTAGTATCTGCGCAGTTTGCGTTGTAATCTATCTGCCATATACCTGGATCCGGTGTCCCCTGCTGGAATACCTCTACCTTTACTTCGCATCCGCGAACCTGAGCCTTAATAGTGTACCAGTTGTTGTATGCCATTGTGAAGCCCGGGGCCAGATTTGAGGCTACGTTCGTCCAAGTGTTATTTATAACTGTATCAAGGCGTACTGACCCGTCTTTCATCCTGATCCTGGCGTGAATCTCGTTTGAATTGTTTCCCGATGAGCAGAATATTAGGACCGCGTCGCTGTTTGATCCGCCGTTTACAGTGCCGCCGTCATTTGGAACATAGGCATCAACCATGTAAATGCCATCGTGCTGTACAGGTGACGGACACATAAGTTTCGGGTAATAATTCGGGCCCGCTGCCGTGGCAGGGTTTGCAGATCCGCTCAATATGCCGGCTGTCACGATAAACTGCTGCGGCGGCGGCAAAGGCGCCCCTCCAGCTATCCAGTTTGAAATATCCGTTGAGCTGTCAAATGCAGTAAGAGTAATGAAAGTATATCCTGTATTTGAGTATGTCATTGTATATGTTATTGAGTTATATACGTTCACCACATTCGGGCTTGCACTTTTTGATATCGTGAACTTCTCACCTGTCGTTATTGACGCTGTATTTGACTGGATTGTTGTGTCGTTTGTTGACGCGTTTGCTGTATTTACTATATTCGTGCCTGCCGGTGTCGTGCCGCTTACCTGCCCTACCCAGTAAACGCTGCCGTTTACAGGCGATGTGATAGCGCCAAGGTTCCATGACACTGTGCCTCCGCTGAATGTGCCGCCTTCATATGCCCTGATAAAATTTACACCTGCAGGAACCGGGTCTGTTATTATAAAATTTCCGTTTGTGTTTACTGCATAATAATCAAGGGTATAAAGCATTTCAAGGCCTGTGTCCGTCGAGTCTCCCTGCACGGTCTTGGTTAGTGATATGGCTTCCGGCGGCAGCGGCAGGGTAAAAGTAGTATAAGCCTGATAGTCTAACGAGTCTGACGTAGAATTTAAATATGCACCGTAATCCCTCATTGCCACAATTACATAATATGTGATTCCAGGTATAAGGTTTGACGGTAAAGCAAATGAAGGAGATGTCGCAGGGGATGATGCAATAGCGCATCCTCCTCCGGTTGCCTGGGCTGTTGCAGGGTTTGCCGGCACCGTACAACCGTCGGTTACCATCAGCCACTGCCCCTGAGTTCCCGAATACTGAACAGTAGGCGATGTTGAAATTAATATAATTGCGTCAGCTGAGCCGGTATCAACATAATTCCAAGATACCGATACTGTAGCGCCGGCTGTAGGCGCAGCCGGATTTAATGTGACGCCCGTAATTGATGTTACAGCTGCACGGATAATTACAGAAGGGAAAATAATCATTAATAAAATTAAAAGTAAAATTTTGTTGTTTTTCATTATATTTCTCCTTAAGCCTCTTTATTTCGTCACTATAAGAATGTACAGGCTTTTCCCGCACATGGCGTTGATACAAAATATACTTATAAAAATAGAAATGGTTTTACTTAGTGGTTTTCCCTTAAACATAAACTTTGCCTGCACCTGGACGAAAATTTTACACGGTTAAATAACTGTTTATTACACGTTCATATTTTTCTGTCAATTATTTTTATTTTTATGCTTTTTTGATGATGTCAATATTTTATATTTACAGGCTTAATTTGTCAAGTAATATCTGTATCATTGTATAAAACATCCGTTCATATGGTGATTTTGCGGATATTTTCATTCATGAAAGTAAAAAGATGTTTTTAATTTAATTACAAAAGTAATTTTATTAAAAATTAGTGCAATAGAGTAATTGATTATATATTTGAATTTATATCAAAAATTTTTGACCTATTTCTTAATTACTATATTTCTCTCAATTGTATAATTTTCATTGCTGTTACTAACAGTCATCCTCAGCAGGTATAGGCCGCTTCCAGCCATATAACCGTTATCAGTCCTGCCGTCCCACATTATTGAATTCCCGCCTGCCAGCGTACCGTCCGAGCCTTTGCTCATTTCCTTTTTCCACAGTAGGCCTCCGAAAACATTGTAAACATAAAATTTCACGTTGCTGTCATAGTCGAGGTAATAATCTATCTCTGCGGATTCTTTGCCAGCAGCAAAAGGATTAGGCCTGCTTATAAATTTATGGCTGTCCGGGGTGGAGAGCGAGCAAATAATCATTACCGTCTGTGCAGTAGACATGCCCTGTACCTGCGCTGAAATAACAGTCCTGGTGTTTGAATCAGGTGCAGTAAAAACTATTGTTGTATTTCCGGTAAAATCAGTCGTGCCTGTGCCTGAACTTAATGTACCCGTTCCGCTGATTATAGCAAAATTAATAGGTGTATATGACACAGGATTCTGGAAACTATCCTGGACAAATGCAGTAAGATTTGTTGTTTGTCCTTTTGCCAGCGTACTTTGGGCTGCAGTAAAACTGCACACCGTCGGAGTATTGGCATATACATCTACGCCGTTTGAAGTCTCACATGTAGGCGAAATAGACGTATCGCAGCAGGTGTATTCAGGGACTATTTCTATAATAGGTGAATTTGGTATATTATCCCTTTTCGTAAACGTAAGCATCGCAACCCCTGATCCAGTAGAAACAGATACAATATTATTTGGTGTTGGGACAGGCGTAAGTCCTGCCACAAGAGGATTTTGGAAAAATAATGTTGATGACCAGTTGTGATTGCCGCCTATCGGGTTTCCTTTATCTGCGTTTGACATTGTAATAGTTACAGGAAACGGTACTCCGGCAATAACCGATATAGGTGCATTTGCCCATAAAAAATATGCAGAAAGACTGTTAAAATATATATTCATATTTGACATAAAACTCTTTGTATAATCTTCAGCTGTTATTTGGCAATTACCAATCACACTCGGCGAAACTGTAATATTAAAATAAGCAAACCCTGTGCTGAGGCTTGCCCCAGTAACAATAGGCGGGGTCACAGCATAGGTACAACCTGATAAAAGTATTACAGTATCACTTGATGTTACTATATTATAAAATGCATCTGTTGCTGCCACGGTAACACTAAATCCAAGTGTCGCTGTCTGGCTGAGCGCATAGCCCGTGTAACCGCCTGGCATTCCCGGAGCATAAGACATGCCGTCGGTTATAATCAACAGGTTTGAATATGCGCCTGTGTTTACTGTCACTGTCGTGCTCCCTGCTGCGCTTGACGACAAGTCCGTCACAGTTAAAGTAACTGGATTGCCTGCGCCGGTCATATAAATAGTCCCGGTCCATTGACCGCTTGTAAAACTTGTCGATATGTTTGTACCTGTTGCCGATACTCCAACATAACCAACAGACGCGCTGAATGACACACTGCCGGAATATGATGTCAAGTTATTATCACCTGCATCCCTGGCAAATACATTTACATTTATAGGACTTGTACCTGCTGTATAAACCCCTGTAATTGGCTGGATGTAAAAGTGGTCAACCAACGGGGCCGCAAACGCAGTCGAAGTAAGCATAGTCATAAATAAAATTAAAGCTATCTTTTTCATCATTTAGCCCTCAATTATTTGTTTTAATTTTCCAATTTCGTTTCAATCCAAAATACAACATCTAAATTCTAAAATGTTTTTCAGCTTATTTTCATGTACTCTTCTATTGTTGTCGTCCCGTCTGCAAGCTTGTCAAAAGCCGAGTCTTTCAAAGACTTAAATCCGTTTTTCTTGTTTTCTTCCCTTATCTTTTTGGCAGGTTCCTTGTTTATTAACATTTCTTTTATTTTTTCGTTTATTGCAAGCAGTTCAAATACGGCTGTCCTTCCCTTATAGCCTGTATTCGTGCAGTTTGCGCAGCCCTTTCCCTTGTAGAATACAGGCTTTTTGCTGAAAGCGCCTTCCTGCTGTAAGGCGTTTATTATATCGCTTGACGGCTCATAGAGTTCCTTACAGTTTTTATCTATTTTCCTTAAAAGCCGCTGACCAAGCACAGTGAGCGTGTTTGAATAAACAACATAAGGTTCAATGCCGAGGCTTATTATACTCTGCAAAGCCTGGAACGGGTCAGCCGCCCGTGCCCTTGACAGCACAAGGTGTCCGCTGGCTATTGCCTCAAAAATAGCTTCAGCAGTTTCTTTATTTGCAATGTCGCCTACAGCTATCACGTCACAATCCTGCTCAGCCAGGTATGTGATTGCCTGTCCATAACTTTTCCTGCTGACTTTTGTCTGGTTTAACCCCTGCAAAACATAGTTTGACGAAGTGTCTTCTATAGTAAAAATATTAATGCGCGCAGAATTGATTTCAGCAAGGGAAGAATAAAATGTAGTTGATTTGCCGCTGTTTGTCGGGCCCGCTATTAATATAAGGCCGCTCGGCATTTTGAGGTATTTCTTAAAAGCATTTTGAACTGATTCCTCCATTCCTGTATCGTTCAACGCCAAAATAGTACTTTCTGCCCTGAGTATCCTTAAAAGTATCTTTTCCCCAAATATGGTCGGGAATGTGTATACGCTCATATTTATTTCCTTGCCTGATATCCTCATTTTCAGTTTGCTTTCCTGCGGCATTGTGCGCTCGGCAGTATTCATCTGGGCAAGTTCTTTTATTTTATTCAGTATCCCGTTGTAAAGAGTCTTGGGCGCTGTTTCAACCTCATAAAGAGTCCCGTCAATCCTCCTCCTCACCCTGCACTTGTCCGCAAATGGCTCTATATGCAGGTCTGTTGCGTTTGCGTCGTAAGCGTCGGACAGCATGGTCATTAAAAATGAGTTTACCGGCGTGTCCTGTGATATAGATGCTTGGGCAAACTGCGTTTCAGGCAGCTTATATTCCTGCGCAGACGCCTGGGTTTTTTCTATTATTACTTCAGGCTCCGGCATCGTGTCTTGAGCATACTGCGGAACTTTTGGCTGAGAAATCGGCCTTGGTGGCTCAGGATTCCTTGCATTTTGCTGCTGATGCGCAGGCTCAGGCCTGCTCTGCTTTGGCATCAGGTCCTCTGCGTATGCGCCTCTTGTTATCTTCATTTCTCCCGCAGGTTCCTGCCGTCTTGACGAGATTCCCGGGGTAGGCGATGACATGATGTCCTCGAGTTCATCTGTCTTTGCTTTTGCTATTTCCCCCCTGTCCTCTTCCTTATACCCGAAATGCTTGTCGACCAGCTTTTTTATATCCTCTTCCGGCGCGAGCCTTGCGTCTATGTCGCACCTGGTTGTGGCCTTAAGGTCGTCTATTACGAGAAAATTCATAGGGTTTGCCATGGCCACTGTTATGGTCTTCCCCTGCTTGTTTATCGGGATAAGCTTTTCATTGCGCATTATAGACTCAGGTATTATCCTCAATATGTCTTTTTTAATATCCTGTATTGTATCAAGGTTTTCATACGGTACGCCCATCTGATATCCGAGAAAAGTCCATAGTATTTCCTTTGATATATAACCCATTTTCATTAGGATTTGCCCGATTTTTAAGCCTGTCCTTTTTTGTTCCTCGAGCGCATCCTTAAGCTGCTCTTTTGTTATTATGCCTTCCTCTAAAAGCATTTCCCCTATAAGCATGTTTCTGGGTTGCTCTGCCATTTGTTATTCACCTTTTTTCTTGAATATGTCGAAGATTGACTTCTTTTTCGTTTCAGGGCCCGGCCCGCTTATTTCGCCGCCCTGCTCCTCGGGCTTTGCCTCAACCTGCCTGTAAGCCTGAGGGGTGGACGGCGCTGTCTTTTCGCCTGTATCCCTCACTAGCTTTTTTTCAAATTCCGAGCCCATCTGCTTTTTCATTTCGTCAACTTCGGATGATGACAATCCGCTGTCAGGCGTGATCTTTATTGCCTGCTCCCTGCCCGTCATCTGGTCTTTTGCCGAGACCCTTATGATACCGTTTGCGTCTATATCAAACATAACCTCTATTTTCGGCTCTGCTTTACGCGCCTGTGGTATGCCGACCAGATCAAATGTGCCTATAAGTTTGTTATCAACTGCCATCGGCTTCTCGCCCTGAAATACCTCTATCCTGACAAACGACTGGTTATCCTTTGTCGTCGTATATATTTCGCTCTTCCTGATCGGTATGGTCGAATTTTTTTCTATAATTTTGGAAAATATCCCGCCCTCTGTCTTTATTCCGAGAGAAAAAGGCGTAACATCAAGGAGAAGTATATCCCTGATGTCGCCTTTTAAAACCGAAGCCTGGTGCGCGGCTCCTGCAGCAACTGCCTCATCCGGGTTTGCGCCAAGGTAAGGCTCTTTTTTAAAAATCCTTTTTACTGTATCACGGACAAAAGGCATTTTTGTCTGGCCTCCTACAAGCACAACTTCGTCAATCTGGGAAGGCTTGAGCCCTGCATCTGTAAGCGCCTTCTCACAGGGTATTGCCGTACTTTCCGAAAGGTCTTTGGTTATCTCCTCCAGTTTTTCCCTGGTAAGTATTGTCTTTAAATGTTTCGGGCCCTCTTTTGAAACCGCAATAAAAGGCAAGGTTATTTCCACTGAATCAAGTGTGGAAAGGTTTATCTTTGCTTTTTCAGCTGCATCCTTAAGCCTCTGCAGCGCCACCCTGTCTGTCCTCAGGTCAATATTTTCCGCCCTGAAAAATTCCGACACTAACCAGTCTATAACCCTCTGGTCAAAATCATCGCCTCCAAGATGAGTATCACCGTTTGTCGAAATAACCTGAAATATACCCTGCCCCAGCTCAAGCACTGATACGTCGAATGTTCCCCCGCCAAGGTCGTATATAACAATCCTCATCCTTGTCTTGCTGTCAAACCCGCTCGCAAGTGCTGCTGCCGTTGGCTCGTTTATGATCCTCACAACGTCAAGACCTGCAATCCTTCCTGCGTCCTTTGTAGCCTGCCGCTGGGAGTCGTTGAAATAAGCCGGCACAGTAATAACTGCTTTTTCTATGGTTTCTCCCAGGTATGCCTCAGCGTCTTTTTTTAGTTTCATGAGTATCATGGCTGATATCTCAGGCGGCGAGTATGTCCTGCCCATGATTTCTATCTTTACGTCGCCGTTTGCTGCAGGCGAAAGTTTATACGGTATCAGTTTTATATCTTTTTCCACGACTTTATCCGTCATCTTCCTGCCCATGAACCTCTTTATCGAATATACTGTATTTTCTGGGTTCATTATCTGCTGCCTTTTGGCAGCGTTGCCGACCAGTATGGTACCTTCTTTTGTAAACGCAACCACCGACGGCGTTGTCCTGAATTTTTCGTCATTAAGGCATATCTGTGTCTTGCCGTCCTCAACCACGCCTACGCAGGAATTTGTAGTTCCTAAGTCTATTCCGATAATTTTCGGCACTTATTTGCTCTCCTTTACGCCTTTTATAATTCGTTTTAAAATTAATTCGAAAATATATTTATGCTCCAGCGCTCTTTTTTGCCTTATCTATTTCTCTTATCAATTCCTGCAGTTTTAAAGATGTGCGCTCATAAGACGGATTCTCAGTGTCCAGTTTAGCCGCTTCGTTAAAAACCTTTATTGCGTCTGCGAGTCTGTTTGTGGAAACGTAAATGACTCCCATGTTGTACATCGCTTCGGCCGTCTTGAAAGTGTCAAATGACTGCTGAAATTTTAAAAGGGCTTTTGATTTTTCCATGTCAAATGCTTCCACACCTTCATTGAAATAAACCATAGCTTCCTCATATTTCTTTTTGTCTCCGCCCTGGAATATGCCAAATTTATATTCTTTCGTCTTTTCTTTTAATGGATAAAATATCATAAAATTATAAATTTTCCGCCTTATCGGTTCGGATAAAATCCTATGTGCCTCCACGGCCTCGGAAGTCTTTATGTGTGCCCATTCGGCCTTATCCGGGTTATGATCGGGATGGTATTCGTAAAGCTTGTCCCTGAAAGCGCGCTCTATTTCTTCCTCTGTGGCTCCAGGGTTTACGTCAAGCAGTTCATAAAAGTTCTGTTTTTTATCGGGCATTGTTATTATCCTTTAAAATTTTGTTCCTGTGAGTTTAAAAATATCCATATTAGTACCATCACTTAATACCACAGCATCTACCCTGTCATACTTTGCAAGTGTGTCAGTAGCGCCGGCAATATCTTTTGTAGCAAAAATATCTGTGGAATATTTCTTTTTTTCACCATATTTTGATGCAAATCCCAAATAATCCACTATAGCATTATACTTTTCAATAGACAATTTATCAATAAAATTCTTGGCAATGTTTCCTGCCGATATTATAAAGTTAATCTTGAAATCCTCAACAGTATAACCCAGAGTAAGCTTGCTTTTTACCATATTTACAAGCTCTTTTCTTATTTCCACAGTGGATATAAGCGCACGCTTCGCATCGTCCTCATGCCTGAAAGGGTATCCGAATGATATCAGTATAAACCTCTCCGTTACCTTGAAAATAGCGCCCTGGTAATTTATCGCCACTGCCGATACCTTTTCAACAAACTTCTTTAATATTTCTTTCATTTCTTCGCTTACAAGCTCAAAAGTAAAATTTGAAAGGGCCAATGTATCGATAAATACAAAAATCGTTCTGTTTTCATCGCCTTCTGCTGAAGGATAATAATTTTTCGCCATCTTGTCTGTCATTTCCTGATAGGCAAGAATTTCATATGCCTTTTTTATACTGTCTATTTCCTTCAGGCCCTCTGCAACAGTGTCAAAAGCATCCTTGATCCTGACTTTCTCCTTGAGTTCCACTATCATTCTGTTAAAATCATCCGCAAGCACGCCTACCTCGTCATTGCTTTTCACGTTGACGGAAACGTCCAGATTTCCCTCGGCAACTTTTCTCATGCCTGCCGCGATAATATTAAATGCCTTTGTTATTATATCTGCCAGCATCCACGCGCCGCCTAATCCGAACAGCAGGAGCAAAACTGTAAGACCTATCATAGTGAATATAGTCATGTTGCGCCGTCTGTAGTAATCTTTCATTGAAAATTTAATTATAATAGGTGAAAGCTGTGTGCCTTTAATTGTAATATTCTGGGTTACTTTTGCAGTATAGTTTATTTTGGTATTAACGAGTGTTTTTATGAATTCATCGGCGTTATCGTCAATCTTTATTTCCGGGAACTCACTCTTTATCAAGGCTGTATTTATAGTTTTTGCTTTAATAGTGCCGTCTGTGTCCAGTATTGCGATCAACAGTATGTTTTTATCCAGGTTTGTTATCATGCTCATAAACGTATCATACACGGCCCAGTTAACATCTTTTTCCTGCATCTGCGTCATCACAAGACGCAACGCTCCTATGGTAGTAGTAATCTGGGTTATGCTTTTTTGCATGTCTTTTTTCTGGATTGAAATATTAAGATTTAAAGAATAATAAAATGTTGCCCCCATGGTAATAATTATCAGGACAAAAATAAGTATAGCTATTTTATATCTTAAACTGAATTTTACTTTGCGAAGGGTTGCCATAAAATTTCTTTTTAATCCCTCACTTTGCCACTGATTCCATAGCGTTAACGGCTGACACGGCATCGGCATAAAATATTACGCCGTTTTCCGCTATAAACGTGGACTTGACGTCGGCCTCAAGGTCTTTGGTCCACTTTTTATCCCCTGTTTTTATATCAATCGCAAAAAATTCTCTTCCCCCTGCGCCGTAAAGTATATCATTTATTATTAAGGGTATGCTCATAACCTTTCCTTCTATCTCAGTTTTCCACAAAAGCTTCCCGTTTTTTGCGTTTAAAGCATATATATTTTTATCGTTGCATCCCATATATAATACACCATCCTTGATCACAGGCGCTGATGACAGCCATCCCTTGGTATCAAAAACCCACTGCAAAGACCCGTTAATAGAGTCCAGACAATAGATTTTTTTATCGTCTGCGCCAAAATATAATTTTCCATCCGCCTCTGCTGGCGTGGAAAAAATTGGCCCGTCAGCCTGGTACTTCCATGCCGGCTTGCCGCTATCGACATCAAGCGCATAAAGAATATGGTCTCCGGAACCTATGTAAACAAGACCGTTTGCGATGGTTGGCGACCCTGCCACCGGCCCGCCTGTTTTAAACGCCCATGCCTGCTCGCCGGTTCTCCTGTCAAATGCATAAACGTTCATATCCATACAGCCGACATAAACTGTATTTGAGAATACAGCAGGGGAAGATGCCTGAATTGCGCCTGGAAGGTCTTTTTTCCATATCACTTTTCCCTTTATGTCCACCGCAAAAAATGTACCTAGTTCATTGCCAAAATAAAGTATTTTGCCGTATAGCGCGGCTGTCGAGGATATATTTCCGCCAGCCGGTATTTTCCATGTCTGCTGGCCTGAAGTCTTGTCAATTGCGTAAAAATTGTTGTCTTTGGACCCAATATATATATTCTTTTCATCCATTATCGGAGACGCAGAAAAGCCCATGCCAGCTTTAAATTTCCATTTAAAATCAAGGGGGGGCAATATGTTCATCCCGTTATAAAAATTGTGAGCAGGCAGACCGCCGAACATCTGCCATACATATGCGCCTTTTTCCATTTTCACTGTTGTAAGTTGTTTCGAAGCGCTTACTACAGCCACTTTTTGTTCTTCAATTTCCTGTTTTAATTTTTTTATTTCAGTTTTATTCGCCTTACCGGCCTTTTTTGTATTTAGTTCGCCTTCAAGTTCAGCAAGTTTATCGCGCTGGTCTTTAACAAGTTTTTGTAGGTTTTCAAGCTCTTTCAGCTCTTCGCCGCCGGAAACATTCAGGTCTATTTTTATTTCTTCCTCTGATTTTTCATTGCCGCATCCGCTGCATCCAAAGAATAAAAAAGACGCGAATATTGACATAGCAAAAAGACATACTGTTTTTTTCATAAATATAGTGCCCCTTTCAATTTTTCTATTAATTAAAGGCAAAAACTGTATTTTCTGTAATTTTATAGTATCAAAAAAGGTTGGTTGTGTCAATTGGTTTAACAGAAATCCGGTCTTTAACAACACTTTAAGCCTTTAATTATTCACCTATTATTTCAGTGATAACTTTCCTGTCCTGCTCATTTAATGTAATAAATTCAATTCCGAAAATGTTCTTATTTTTTTCCATTTTTACCCATTTAATATCGGCAAAAGTTGTGATAGGCTTTTGCTCCCCCTCAATGTATATTTCAACCCTTATTATATCACCATTTTTTGCCACAATGTCGCCTTCTATCATGGCCCCGCCAAGGCTGATATTCTCAGTGCCTCCCTGCCTTTTAGCGCTGATTATCTTTTCTATTTCATCTTCCTGTCCAAGTACTTTATATTTTACCTTGTATTTCTTGTCTATCCTTACATGCTTTCTCTTCTCAATATAAAGATTTCCTTCTTCCATAATTTGTCACCCCTTTGGATAATTTGATAACTATACTGTATTATCTGACTTTTTAACTAAAGTTTCAAGCGCAAAGAATGTCATTTTTCCCTTTTTAATTTCGGGTTAAAGTAATCTCGCAGGCCTTCGCCAAGCAAATTGTATGAAAACACAGCGACAAATATTGCAAGTCCCGGGAATGCCGTAAGCCACCATGCTGTCTCAATGTAGTCTTTACCTGAAGTAAGTATATTCCCCCAGCTTGGTACCGGCGGCTGTACGCCAAGTCCAAGAAACGACAGCCCTGATTCTATGAGTATGGCACCTGATATGCCGAATGTCATGTAAACAAAAGCCGGTGCAAGCGCGTTCGGTATTATATGTTTAAATATTATAGTGCTTTCTTTTAATCCTATTACCTTTGCTGCGTCAACATATGCAATTTTCTTAATGCTTAATACCTCTGCTCTGATTATCCTTGCAATATCTGTCCAGGATGTAAGCCCGATGACAACCATTATGTTTATAAGCGACGGGCCCAGAAAAACTATAAGCATTAATATTAAAAACAACGTCGGTATTGTCAACACAATATCGACTATTCTCATGATGATATTGTCAATTAATCCGCCGTAAAACCCGGATATAGCGCCTATTGAAATTCCAATAAAAGTAGCAATTAATACCGCTATAATTCCTACACTTATCGATATTCTCGTACCATATACCATCCTTGAAAATACGTCCCTCCCAAATTCATCTGTACCAAAAATATGCTTTAAAGAAGGCTGCTGCAGGCGCTCGCTTATATTCTGGGCCTTGTAATCATATGTCGTGAGCAACGGCGCAAAAATCGCCAGCACAACAAGCAACCCTGAGGCTATCATCCCTATTTTCATCATTCTATTCATTTATTACTCCGCCCATTAATTTATTTATAACGTATTCTTGGGTCAATCGCCGCATAGGTTATATCTGCAATCAGATTGCCAAGCAAAGTCAAAAAAGCTGCTATTGTGGCCACCCCCATTATTACTGGATAGTCAAAAGTGATGGCAGACTCGTATGCCAGCCTGCCCATGCCAGGCCAAGCAAATATTGTTTCAAAAATAAAGCTCCCGCCTATTAACCCCGGTAGAGAAAGACCGAGCAGTGTTATAACCGGAAGCAGGCTGTTTTTTAATGCGCTTTTATAAATGATGGTTTTTTCAGGCATCCCTTTGGCATAAGCGGCCTTTATGTAATATTGCGATAGCACCTCAATCATGCTTGACTTCATATATCTTGAAATGTAGGCCAGGCTGCCGAAAGCTGTTATAAAGACAGGTAATATCAGGTGCCATGCTATATCAAATATTTTTTCCGTAAAATTCATTGAGTCAAAATTCATTGAAACAATTCCTGCAATCGGAAATATTTTTAACTGTACACCGAATACAAGCATCAATAAAAGTGCGAGCCAGAATGCCGGCACAGAATATCCTATAAAAGTAAGTATTGTCATGGTTTTGTCAAAAGCCGTATTTCTTTTAACAGCGGATAGTACCCCTATTAATATTCCAAATACAAAAATCACGACTAAGGCGCAAAAATTTAGGAGTATAGTAGCAGGCAGCCGCTCAAGTATTTTATCGATAACAGGCCTGTTATCGATGAAAGACACGCCGAAGTCAAACCTGATAAAACGGCCAAACCAGTCAAAATACTGTACTGGTATTGGTTTATCAAGCCCATAAAGTGCCTTCAAGCGCATAATAGAATCCGGGGATATTTTTGTGTTCATCTGCATATTTACCACGGTAAATCCGCCGGGTGTAAGGTGAATAATGGAAAACGTAATTATTGTAATGCCGATTAATACGGGTATGATTAATAAAAGTCTTTTTAGGATATATTTTTTCATTTAGAATGGCATTTTTTTAATTACAAAATTCCAAATCTAAATTCAAAAATAAGATTACCCTTTCAGACCGCTTGTGGCTACTCCCTCTATAAAGTACCTCTGTCCAAAGAAAAAGACTGCAAGTATTGGCAGCAACACTATTGTGGACGCAGCCATCATGGAGCTGTAGTTTGAGCCGTACATTGTCGTGAATGTCTGCAGCCCAAGCGCAAGGGTATATTTTGACGAACTGTTTATGTAAATCAGCGGGTTCATGAAATCGTTCCAGTTGTAAACAAAGCTGAATATCGCGACTGTCGCGAGCGCCGGTTTTACAAGAGGAAGAAGTATTATATACAGTATCTGGAAAAAATTGCATCCGTCTATTTTTGCTGCATCGTCAAGTTCATAGGGTATTGTCATAAAAAACTGTCGTATGAGGAATATATTAAACGCTCCGCCTCCGAAAAAAGTCGGAACTAAAAGCGGTTTGAAGCTGTCCAGCCAGCCAAGGTATTTGAAAAGCACAAATGTCGGTATCATCGTAACCTGCGCAGGAACCATCATAGTGCTTATCATTATCAGGAATAAAACATCCCTGCCCGGGAATTTAAACCTTGCAAACCCGTAGGCCACTAGAGTAGAACTAAAAAGTACTCCGATAATAGCCACAACTGTAATAAAAATCGTGTTCAAGGAATAAGTAGTGAAGGTTTCACCCAATCCTTCCGGCGCCCATGCTTTTACATAATTTTCCCAGTGCGGCGGTATAGGCAACGTTATAAGGAATACGTCGGTATTTGTCTTAAGAGACGCGACTATCATCCAAATAAGCGGCACCAGAAAAATAATTGCTCCTACCCATGCCAGTATATATAAAAATATATTTACTATTGTCTCCTGTCTTTTTTTGCTTGCCCAGAAGCTAGCGCTTTTTGCTGCTGTTGTTTCCATATGCAATTGTCCTCCACTTTTATCATTTGAATCTTTTAAATTTAAAATTTTAGACCTAAATCCTAAATTATTATTTTTTGAGTTCTCCTTCATAATGCACCCATCCGCCCGCGAACCTGAATTGCAGCATTGTGCACACAAGAATTATTACAAAAAGAATAAGCGCGAGAGCGGCAGCGTAACCCATCTTATGGAATTTAAACGCAACCTGATACAGGTACAATACATAAAACAAAGTTGAGTCCGCAGGACTTCCCTGCCCGCCGGTCATAACATAAGCCTGTGTAAATACCTGGAAGGAACCTACAATACTCAATATAAGATTAAAAAATATTATAGGCGTAAGCATTGGAATAGTTATAAATTTAAACTTGTCCCACATGCCAGCGCCGTCTATCTCCGCAGCCTCGTAAAGCTGCCTCGGTATGCCCTGCAATCCCGCAAGGTAAATAATCATATTTCCACCTACTCCCCACAGGCTCATAATTATAAAAGCTGGTTTCGCCCATAATTCACTCGAAAGCCATTTGGGCCCCTGTATTCCGAGCAATGCCAGTCCAGAATTGATAAGCCCAAAATCCGGATTAAAAATCATCATCCATATTATGGACGACGCGACACCCGCAGTAACTGAAGGCAGATAATAAATCGTCCTTAGTCCCCTTACAGTTTTCCATTTTTGGTTCATAAGTAAAGCTACAATGACCGATCCAACTATGCCAAGAGGTACGGAAAATATGGTGAAATAAATTGTGTTCCACAGGCTCTTTAAAAACCTTGGATCCCTAGTAAACATGAACGCGAAATTTTTTAATCCTACAAATTTCGCAGGTGAAATCAAATCCCAGTCAAAAAACGCAAGCACAAAAGACGCAATTATCGGCCCACCCACAAAAAAAATCATACCCAGTATCCACGGAGTAATGAACGTATAACCCCATAGGGCCTCATGGGTGGACATCTTCATTTTAGCTTTAAGCACTTTGTCTGCCATAATATCCTCCGGAATATTGGTTATTTCTTGAAATATTCTTCGTTAATGTCAGGTACCATTTCTTTAATGACTTTTTCAGCTGTTTCTTTTCCGTTCCAGATCTTATCGTAACGCGGCGCTATGGTCCCCACGTTAATTTCCTCCCATTCGGACATAAGCGGAACAAAAACAACATATTTCACTCCTTTTAATACTATATCTTTATGTTTTGGCGGTTGGCTATCCAGGAAATACTTTGACTCAGCCACGCTCATCATAGCCGGCTGAGCAAGTCCTGTCTGTGCTAATTTCTCCTGTCCTACTTTACCGGCAAGGTATGTAATGAGCTTCCATGCCATTTTCTTATTCTTGGACATTTTTGTAACTGCATATCCTGAACCGCCTGTCGGGAAAGCCCTCTTTCCTTTGGGCCCTTTCGGGAACATTACAACATCCCATTTAAAATTTTTGATGTCCCTGAACATGGGTGTCTTCCATATTCCCGAGAAAAACATTGCGACTTTTCCTGATGTAAACATATCTGCAGTACCCATTCCGCCCATTGAAGTGAGTTGTGAAGGCGAAGGGCATACGTTGTATTTATTGGCTAAATCCGCCCTGAATTGAACGGCATCAATGGTTTCTTTTGAGTCAAGAACGCACTTTGTCGGCTTTTTTACATTGTCAACCATTGCTCCGCCGTTTGAGTACATGAATGCTTCCCAAATTGGCCAGTCGTCAACAAAACCATACTGTGTTATTCTGCCGTTTGCATCCTTTTTTGTAAGCTTCTTGGCTATCTTTAAAAATCCATCCGGCCAACTCCAGTCATCCGTAGGATATTTGACTCCTGCCTTATCAAACATTTTTTTGTTGTAATATACTACGCATATAGGCGCTATATCCCTCGGAAGTACATACAGTTTGTTGTCAACAGTAAACCTGTCAATTATCTCCGGATAAAAATCCTTCATTTTCAGTTCAGGATCTGTTGCAATATACGGAGCCAGGTCCTCAAGCACTCCTTTATCTGCAAAAGATTTAAAGTTGTTTACTTCTACAAAAAGTACGTCGGGAGCGTTTCCGCCTGCAAGCTGTGTCAAAACTTTTTCCATGTATGGAGGCCCGCTTGGCGCTCTTTCCGCGCTTACTGTAATACCGGTGTCTTTTTCAAATTTTGCTACCATTTCAGTTATTATCTTAATTTCCTGTACATCCCCCCAGTACATAAGCCTTAATTTCTTAGGTGGTTCGTTCGAACATCCATGAAATACTACGATTGTAGCGATTATTGCTGCAACTGCCAAAAAAATTACCAAAAACTTTTTCATATCCTTCCTCCTGTTAATATATTTTGAAAGCGGAATTATTTTACTATTTTATCAATAAAAGTCAATAATTATTTCCTTTACAAAATTCTTATTTATTGAAATATGCATTGTTTATTTCCGGTGCAACAGCTTTCAGTGCTTTTTCTGCTGTCTCAGTGCCGTTCCAAACCCTGTCAAGAGCAGGTGCTATGAATCTTATGTTAATCTCTTCCCACTCAGCCATTAAAGGCGCAAACTTGATATAATTTACTCCTTCAAGAACAATATCTTTATGCGTTGGTTTCTGGTCATTCAAAAAAGTCTTTGATTCTGCCAGTTTTATTATCGCAGGTTGAAGCAATCCTATGCTTGCCAAATCTGCCTGCCCCTGTTCTCCAGACAGCCTTTTGACCACTTCCCATGCAGCTTCTTTATCCTTGCATTGGCTGGTAATTGCGTATCCCGAACCTCCCGTTGGAAATGCCCTTTTACCTTTAGGTCCTTTTGGGAACATTACCACATCCCAGTCAAAGCTTGTTATGTCCCTGAAAAAAGGGGTCTTCCAGATTCCCGAATAAAACATCGCGACTTTTCCAGCCATAAACATAGATGATGTATCATAGCTTCCTTCCACGGTCACCTGGTATGGCGCAGGCATAACTTTGTATTTGTTTATTAAATCAGCCCTAAATTGTACTGCTTCTATGTTTTCCGGCGAGTCAATAATACATTTTTTAGGGTGTTTTACATCATCCACAAGTGCACCGCCGTTTGAATATGCAAAAGCCTCCCATATTGGCCATTCGTCAAGGAAACCAAATTGTGTTATCCTGCCTTTGGCATCCTTTTTTGTCAGCTTCTTTGCTGTATCCAGAAGGTCTTTCCATGTCCAGTCGTTTTTTGGGTATGGAACTCCTGCTTCATCAAACATTTTCTTATTATAATAAATAACACATTCGGGCGCTATATCCCTCGGAATCACGTACAATTTGCCGTCTAAAGTGAACCTGTCAATTATCTGTGGATAATAATCCTTGATATTAAAATCTTTTCCTTTGTCTTTTTCAATATAAGGAGTAAGGTCGACTAAAAGGCCTCTGTCAACAAACTCTTTGAAATTACCCACCTCTACAAACAGCACATCCGGCGCATATCCTGCAGCTGCCTGGGTGATGACCTTTTCCATATATGGATTTCCGCTGGATGCTCTTTCCTGAACAACCTCAATGCCTTTTTCTTTTTTTATATCAGCAATGATCTGATTAATAAGCTTAATCTCCGGCACTCCTCCCCAGTGCATAAGCCTTATTTTGCCTTGCTTGTTTCCGTTCATGCATGAAAAAGCAAACATGACTAATACAAAACAAATCCCGGCAAGAAAAACCCATTTTAATCTCTTCATAATTCCTCCTTATAGTCTAGTGATTTAACACTAACACTTATCGACTTTATATCCGCCTGCCAGCTGTCCGCAGGCGCCGAAAATATCAGCTCCTTTTTCCTTTCTTATAAAGGCCTTCACGCCTGCCGTTGTCAATACCTTCTGAAACGAAAGTACCCGCTCCTTATCTGGTTTTTTTAATCTTAAAGACACGCCACAACAAGTCTCTGCATCATTATAAGGAATAAGGTTGATTTTGTAATCGATACCCCTTAACAAGGCAATAAGTTTTTTCGCTTCATGCGGAGAGTCGTTCAATCCGTTAAATAAAACATACTCAAATGTTATTCCTTCTCCTGTCTTTTCATTATAATACCTGCTTGCCTTTACAATTTCCTCCAGCGGATATTTCTTGTTCAGCGGCATTATTTTTGTTCTCAGGTCATTATCTGCAGCTATCAGGGATATCGCAAGACCGAATTTGAAATTATTCTCTGCGATTTCCTTTATTACAGGCACAATCCCTGCGGTTGAAACTGTTATCCTTGTTTGCGAATAATTATATCCTTTTCTATCAGATAGGATAATAATTGATTTTTTTACATTATCCCAGTTTAACAGAGGTTCGCCCATACCCATAAAAACAATGCCGTCTAATTTAACTGCCTCTTTTTTTGCAGTAATAAACTGGCTTATTATTTCTCCGCTTGTGAGGTTGCGTTTAAACCCTATCTGTCCTGTTGCGCAAAAAATACATCCGCAACTACACCCCACCTGAGAAGAGACGCAAAGCGACGCCCTGTCTTTATCGTACATTATAACGCTTTCAATTTTATTCCCGTCTTCAAGGCCGAATAAAAACTTGGTTGTTTTATCAATTTTTGATGTTTGTTTATCCAGTGCTTCAAGGCTTCCAATGCAATATTGTTTTTTCAGTTTGTCTTTCAAAGGTTGAGGCAGGTTTTTCATTTCATCAATGTTGCTTACTTCCTTGCAAAACAGCCAATCAAAAATTTGGTCAGTGCGGAAAGGTTTCTCGCCAAATTTTTCTATGATACATTTTAACTCTTCTCTAGTAAAATCTTTCAGGTCTTCTGCCATATTAGCCTCATAATTTGATTTACAAAACATTAAGCTTGGTTATAATTATATCATATTTTGATGGCGCACTGTTTTAGTAAACCAAAGGAGTTAAAATTTTAAATGGAAGAAAATTTTGACGTAATAGTTATAGGAGCCGGCCACGCCGGAGTAGAGGCAGCACTTGCTGCCTCACGCATGGGTGTAAAGACCGCGCTTTTTACAATAAACAAGGATAAAATAGCAGAAATGTCATGCAACCCGGCAATAGGAGGTCTTGCAAAAGGCCAGCTCGTAAGGGAAATAGACGCGCTTGGCGGAGAAATGGCAAAAGCCGCTGATAAAACCTGCATCCAATTCAAGGTGCTTAATTCAAAAAAAGGCCCTGCGGTCAGGGCATTGCGTGCGCAGGCTGATAAAAAAGAATACAGGCTTTACATGAAAAAGGCCTGCGAAAACCAGAACAACCTCTCTTTAATTCAGGCAATGGTTGAAACAATTACAACGAATGATAAAGGCGTGAAAGGTATTGTTACAAGCGATAATAAAATATGTTCAGCAAGAGCTATTGTTGTCACTACAGGCACTTTTTTGAATGGCCTTATCCATATCGGGCTTGAGTCTTCTCCGGGAGGCAGGCGTGACGACCCTCCAAGTATAAAGCTCTCTGAATCTTTACGTTCATTGGGCCTTACTCTAGGCCGTTTGAAAACAGGTACTAACCCCAGGGTAGACAGGAAATCCCTTGATTTTTCAAAATTTATACCCCAGCAGGGTGATAAGGACCCTGCTCCATTCTCGTTTTCCACGGATAAACTTAAAGTCGATCAGGTTCTTTGTCATCTTGTCAACACAAACGAACGGACAAACAAGGTAATCGAGGGAAATCTGGACCGTTCGCCACTCTACAGCAAAACAAATAAAAAAATAACCGGAATAGGCCCCAGGTATTGCCCTTCCATAGAAGATAAAGTTGTAAAATTTCCGGAAAAAAAATCGCACCAGGTATTTATAGAACCTGAAGAACGGTATTCAGACGAGCTGTACCTGAACGGGCTGTCCACCTCCCTGCCTCTTGACGTACAATATGCATATTTGAAAACAATTACAGGATTCGAGAATGTTGTTATATTAAAACCAGGTTATGGCATTGAATACGATTTCGTGCCTCCAACCCAGATAAAAAATTCACTTGAAGTAAAAACTATCCCTGGCCTTTTTCTGGCAGGCCAGATAAACGGTACTTCAGGATACGAGGAAGCTGCAGCGCAGGGGCTTATCGCCGGTATAAATGCCGTACTTTCCGTGCGAAGCGAACGCCCATTTACTCCCGACAGGTCAGAAAGCTATATCGGCGTAATGATAGATGACCTTGTTACAAAAGGCATAGAGGAGCCATACCGTCTTTTTTCTTCAAGAGCTGAATTCAGGCTTATGCTTAGGAACGACAATGCTGATATCCGCCTAATGGAATACGGCAGGAAACTTGGATTAATCAGCGATAAAACTTATGACAGATTTATGTTTAAAAAACATTTTTTCGAAAACGAATACAAACTTCTTGAAAAAACCTATATAAAACCAGACCCTAAAATCAAAAAAGCATTTAAAAGTCTTTCATCAGCCGTGCCGGAAGATGCTATTTCGCTTTTGCAGGTCTTAAAAAGGCCGGAAATATCCTACAATGACCTGAAAAATTTTATCGAACTGCCCGATAAAGTTCCAAACGATTACGTCGAATACCTCGAAACGCAGATAAAATATGAAGGGTACATTAAAAAAGATCTTGAAAAAATTGAACAGTTTAAAAAGATTGAAAAAAAAATAATACCTGGCGGGCTGGAATACGAAAAATATAAAGGATTATCATTTGAAGCAAGGCAAAAGCTGTCAAAACTCAAGCCAAAGACGCTTGGCCAGGCAACAAGAATACAGGGTATATCACCTGCCGATATTAATGTCCTGCTCGTCTTAATCGAAAAGTACAACAAAGAAATTAAACAATAGCGTTCTATTCCCCCATTATCTGCACAATAATTGTCCTTTTCCTAGATCTGGTATCAAAATCAATAAAAATAATCTGTTGCCATGTGCCCAATATCATAATACCGTCTTCTACAGGTATGGTCAGCGACGGGCCGAGCAAAGACGCACGCAAATGGGACGCGCCGTTTGCATCTCCCCATGTAGCGTCATGTTCATAGCCTGCTTTATACGGTATAAGCTTTTCAAACATTTCCGGCAGGTCTGTTATAAGCCCCGATTCATATTCTATTGTCGTAATGCCGCCCGTAGAACCCGGTACAAATATTGTGACAATGCCGTTTTTTATTCCGCTTTTTTTTACAAAATTTTCCACTTTATCGGTTATTTCTATCATTTCAGTAAAGCCTTTTGAAGATAAAGTAATTCTCTCAGTCTTTACCATAACGCACCTCCATATAATTTTAATTATACCAGCAATATATTTATTTCTGAACGTCGTGGATAATCGGCCAACAATGGTGTTGACAGTGAGAACTTCTATGCTATAATACTGCACTGTTAAGCGAGGACGCCGGGGTGGCGAAATGGCAGACGCAGCGGACTTAAAATCCGCGGGACCTCACCGTCCATGTCGGTTCGAGTCCGACCCTCGGCACCAGTCAGCCGGATGGGCTGGCAGGAACTTGAGAGCCGGCGATCGAAAATAGATAAATGCAAATCGTTTGATTTGGTTTTTCATTCTCGATTTACAAACCCAAACAAAAAGTTATTGAAAGCTGTTATAGATTGCAAATGACGCGGGGTGGAGCAGTGGTAGCTCGTTGGGCTCATAACCCAAAGGTCGGAGGTTCAAATCCTTCCCCCGCAACCATATTTGTTTGAATGGCAAGGGTTTTCACCCTTGCCATTTTTCATTTTGGGGATAGGTTATATGTCCAATCCTATTCCCACCATGTTTACATTATATCACCCCGAGATAAAATATGAAAGAGGCATATATATAAGGAGTTTGAAAGGTTTCCGAAAACTAAAATCAAACATCCAACCTTACTGATAGGTTTCAAAGGGTGCTAACCCTTTGTTAAAGAGGGGGATTAAGGATGGCAGTCAAAATATCTTTCAAAAACGAGACGGGCCGAGCCCGCGTCTCTGCAAAAGCAAAGCATAAAACCCCCTAAAAAGGGGCTACAACTACACGTACTCCGTGCCTTTCAGGTGCTCCACATAGTGCTGCGCCGAGTAGGCTGCAATGGCGCCGTCGCCTGCCGCAGTCACAATCTGCCTGAATTTCTTGTCCACGCAGTCGCCTGCCGCGAATATTCCGGGCTTTTGCGTCCCCATGTCCTCGTCGGCCTTTATATAGCCTTCTGCCGTAAGATCCATGTATCCTGCCAAAAACTCGGTGTTCGGGAAAAGTCCCACGAATATGAATACCCCCTGGACAATAAGCTCGCTTTGCCGGTTTGTCTTGATGTTCTTGAGTTTTATTTTTTCTACTGCTTTTTCGCCTTCTATTTCCTCGACCACAGTGTCGAATATGGGTTGTATCTTCGCGTTTGACAGCGCCCGCTCCTGCAGCATCTTTGCGGCGCGCAGCCTGTCTCGTCTGTGTATAAGGTACACTTTTTTGGCAAAACGCGTCAAAAATACGGATTCCTCTGCCGCAGTATCCCCGCCGCCTATGACTGCTATTTCCATGTTCCGGAAAAATGCCCCGTCGCACACGCCGCAGTAGGAAACTCCCTTGCCCCTGAGCCTGACTTCATTTTTCACGCCCAGCTGCCTGTGCGCGGCGCCTACGGCCACTATCACCGCGTATGCCGTGATCTCCCTGCCTGATTTTGTCTTTATGCTTTTTTTGCCGTTGTCCATGTCCTGAATTTTTTCTATGGCGTCGCTTATTATATAGGAGCCGAAGTTCCTCGCCTGCTTTTCCATGACCTTGATGAGCTCCACGCCTGCCACGCGCTCTATGCCGGGATAATCCTCCACCTCATTTGTCAGTATCACCTGCCCTCCTATTGCGAGCTTTTCTATTATTAGGGTACGGAGCCTTGCCCTGGATGTGTAAAGCGCTGCCGTGAGGCCGGCCGGGCCTCCGCCTATTATGACCACGTCGAACTCTGAAGGCATCTCGCCTGCCATGCCGCTTGGGGTTGTGGGTATGCCTATGTCGAGGTTAATATCCATGATTATCCTTTATAATGTGTAGTATTTTCGCAGCTCTTCGGTGAAATTGCCCTTCGCCATCGCGCCTACTATCTCTCCCGCCTTTGAGCCGTTTTTGAAAAGCAAAGTCGTTGGTATTGATTTTACCCCGTATTCCGATGCTGTCTCCGGGTTCTCTTCGACGTTCATCTTTCCTATTACGAGGCTGCCCTTGAAGTCCGAGGCCATCTCCTCGAGTATGGGCGCCATCATCTTGCACGGCCCGCACCACTCTGCCCAGCAGTCAACTATGATATTGGGATACTTTTTTATCGCGTCCTTAAAATTGTTGTCCGTTATGTAAATGGCCTTGTCCGGGTTGTCCTGTAGCTTTTCCATTTCCTTTTTTTTTGCCTCGAGCTCAGCCATTATGGCGTCGAATTTGTCGGGCGCAGCGTATTGTAATATATACAGCACAAAAAGCTTTTCAGGCTGCACTCCGGTGAGAGCCGAGTCCGGATTCCCGTTTATTACGTACTGCGGCACGGCCGAAACCTTGAACTGCTGCGCGAGCGCCTGGCTTTCATAAGACTCCACGCATTCTGACGTGACGAGCCCTTTTGACTCGATTGCTATCCTGTTTGCCAGTATCACCGCTGTCGGGCAGTAAGGGCACTCAGGCGTCACAAAAGTCTGGACTTTTACTTCGTTTTTAATATTTTTTATAAGCTCCTTGTTTTCAGCCGTGAGCGGCGTCTCGCCGGAGGACACGTCAAAAATTGTTTCTATGAAAGACGAGCCCTCGTGGCCGAAAGGCGCGCCGCTGAATATTATCTTATATCCCTTTTCGCTGCCTATGAGTATGGATGGGCTCACCGTGATGTTGAATTTTTTTGCCAGGTCGCTTTCGAGCGAAAGCTGCTCCACCTTAACGCGCGGGTCGAGCTCCGACAGCTCGTTTGTGAATGTTACGGCGAAATCGTTCAGCTCTTTTGCGTCCTGTTCAGGGGATTTTACTGCCTGCACGAGTATGATGCTGCGCGTGAAAACCTTGACGTCCACGTCGCCTTTCATGCGCTGGCCAAACTGTTCCCTGAGCTGCTTTTCCGCCTCTCCGTTTATGAATTTACCCATAGTTCACCTATTTTCCATTTGGAATTTGGCATTTAGTATTTTAATGCCGAACTTCTAATCCAGAATATTTAAATTTATTTAAAGAATATATAGATAATTTTATTGTTTGTCAATGTGTTTTGTATTTCCGTTTGTTGACTTTTGGTATTATGTTAGCTCTACTGCGACCACCATACATCAGTGAAACTGCTGGTTCCATTATATCCTGCTATCACCCACATGGCATTGTTGTATACCACGCTGGTGTGGTAACCCCTTCCGGCAAAAGCCGCGCTTGCAGTGGCTTCATTCCAGTTCGCGCCGTCGCTGGAATACCATACATCGTTTAGCCAGCTTCCGTTATACCCTCCTATAACCCACATCTGGTTGTTATATACCACACATGACTGGTCCGACCTGCTGCCGAAAGCCGCATTTGCAGTGGCTTGTGTCCAGTTTGCACCGTCAGTCGAATGCCATGCATCACTTGTCATCCCGGCGATCACCCACATAGCATTGTTGTATACCACGCTCGAATGGAACATCCTCGGAGAAAAAGCCGCGGCTGTTGTTGTGCATCCCCAACTAATTCCGTTAGTGGAATACCAGACATCATTGCAGGACAAACTTCCGTTAAATCCTCCCATCATCCATATCTGGTTATTAAAAACAATGCTCGTATGCCCGTATCTTTTACTGAATGCGGCTGCTCCTGTCGCCTCAAACCAGTTCGCGCCGTCGCTGGAATACCAAACGTCGTTGTAATAAGTGCCGAGACCAGCGCTTCCGCCTGCAATAACCCACATTTCATTGTTAAATACCACGCTGGAATGATATATTCTTCCCAGGAAAGCGGCATTTGTGGTCGCCGCGATCCAGCTTGCTCCGTCGCTTGAATACCACGCGTCGTTTGGCCCGCCTGATATTACCCACATTTCGTTGTTGAATACAACGCTGGTTTGGCCTGTCCGTCCGCCGAATGCGGCGTTTGCCGTAGCCTCATGCCAGCCTGCGCCCGGCAGCGGAGTGTTTGTGACGGTTACAGTCGGCGTGATGGTCGCCGTGTTTGTCTTTGTCCATAATGTCGCTATGGCCGTCTCTGTGGCGTTCGGCGTGTCGGTAGCCTGAGGCTGCGAAACCGTGGGATTTGATTTTATTTTCGTGCATGCGTTGGCAATAAATACAGCAACTATAAAAACCAGCAATAAAGCGGCTAATTTTTTCATGAATGACCTCCGTTTATTATTATTCAACAATTCATAATTTCACAATCTAGTAATTATTAAATATCAGTGGCATTGAATAGCTTCAATCCATGTAATTTCATTGGTGGCAGCCCCGTTACCGAGCTGACCATAATCGTTCCTTCCTGTGACCCACAGGCTTCCGTCTGTTTTTAGCGCTAAACTATTTTCAAATACATGGGTTATTACGCTCACTCCGGTTAGCGCCTGCGTCCATGTATTTATATTTGTTATAGTTCCGTTGCCGAGTTGACCATAAGCATTATATCCCGTCACCCACAGGCTTCCATCTGTTTTTAGCGCCATGCTATGATCATTTCCTGCAGCTATTGCGCTTACCCCGGTGAGCGGCACCTGTGTCCATGTATTTGCGCTTATAGTATTTCCGTTGCCGAACTCCCCATCGCCGTTATATCCTGTTGCCCACAAACTTCCATCTGTTTTTAGTGCCAAACTATGCCTATTTCCTCCAGCTATTGCGCTTACCCCGGTGAGCGGCACCTGTGTCCATGTAATTGCGCTTATAGTATTTCCGTTGCCTAGCTGACCATACTCATTATCCCCTGTCGCCCACAAGCTTCCGTCTGTTTTTATTGCCAGGCTATGGTTAACTCCTGCAGCTATTTCATTCACTCCTGTTAACACTTCTGTCCATATAGTTAAATAAGTTGTAGTACTGTTGCCAAGTTGACCATAACCATTGTATCCCGTCGCCCACAAACTTCCGTCCGTTTTTATTGCTAAGCTGTGATCACCTCCTGCGGCTATTGCACGCACTCCTGTTAATACTTCCGTCCATGTGTTTACATTAATTAATGTTCCGTTTCCAAGCTCCCCACTACCATTAAATCCCGTCGCCCACAAGTTTCCATCTGTTTTTATTATTAAGCTATATGCCCCTCCACAAGCTAATACGTTCACCCCGGTTAATACTTGCGCCCATGTATTCGCACTTATTGTATTCCCATCGCCGAACTGACCATACTCATTATCCCCTGTCGCCCACAAGCTTCCGTCTGTTTTTATTGCCAGGCTATGAATGCCTCCAGCAGCTATTGCGCTCGCCGAAAACGGAACACATACCTGTGTGTTTGTTATTGTAGGTGTGGCTGTAATCGTTGGTGTCGCCGTAATAGTTTTTGTAATAGTTCTAGTTGATGTAATGGTCCTAGTTGGCGTAATCGTTGCAGTTAATGTGATTGTAAGCGTAGGCGAAATAGTAAAAGTTTCTGTGATTGTAGGTGACGGAGTATTTGTCCCGCCGATTGCTTTCCACGGTGCCGTCGGATTTATGTTTTCTTTTTTGGAGCATGCGGGGCTGATAATAAAATAAATTACGGCAAATATTAATACTGCATACGCGGTTCTTTTCATGTTTCCCTCCCTGGTTTCATTTTCCTTTTAAATAAATAATAAAATTTTTTAATTTCACATCATTCGGATCCAGTTCATATGCCTTTTCATATGCGTCCAGCGCTTTTGCGTTGTCCCTAAGATAATAGTAGCAGTTGCCGAGTTTTTTATATAATTTCGCGCTGGCCCCTCCGGTAACTGCCTCCTCATAATAACCTGCCGCTGCAAGGTATACCCCTTTTTTATATTCCTGGTCTCCTTTACTGATAAGGTCCTCGTTTGGGGCCGTACTTGTCAATTCCTGCATTAGTTTATCTACTGACGAATCTTCTTTCTTTTTTTGGGTTTCCCCCGAAGGAAACGAAATCATGATGCCTGCGTTTGTCTGCGCCTGTCCCGGAAACCCGGGGCTATACTCGAAAAAAAGCACATTAAAAAGCCTGAACCCGATCGGAAAACACATACCGAAATTCGTGGTTCTCTGGCTCGTATAGCCTATATTTTCAACTGCCGCCACATTGTAGCCGCCCGTTCCCGAAAATATGTCGTCTTCCTGCTGGTATACGGCGCCCAGCCCGATATACGGCCTGAAAAAAGAGTCCCTGTCAAAAAATGCGTATGTTATAGCCGCTTTTGCCAGTATGGAAGTCACATTAACTTTGATTGCGTCCTGGTCATAGATGGTCCAGTTCCCGCCTGACGACGCTGCTCCGTACCCGCCGCTTAAGGAAAACTCAAATCCCTTTAAAAAATCATCGCTGAAAATATCCTGGATTATCACCCCTCCGCCGCCTCCTGCCGGGCCCTGCATGTCCAGCGTAGTGCTCGACCAGCTTTGTTCATACATGTATTTGAGGCCGTTGACAAAGAAACCCCATGTAACCGCGGATAAATTAAAATTAATAAATAAAAGCAAGCCGCATAACGAGAATTTTTTTACAAGGTTTTTCATCCAAAATCCCCCTTTTCGGGAATTTTATTCCACTTCCATTTGCTTAATTATATCCCCGTACTGCTGTTTTGTCAAATAATCTGTTTGTATTTTGCTTTTTGGCTTTTGTTATCCGGTCTTCCGCGTAGCCGCACCCTTTATGGGTGAGCGTCTTTACCTATGCCCTTTAAAATCGCAGGCACAGGGACACATTTTTGAATCTATCATATACAACGTCCGTCGAAGCAGAATGCGTAGACGGATAAAGCCTGGCTACAATCACCGAGCTTCCGAGCTTCCAATCCTCTGCTCTTCCAACCTTCCAACCCTCCAATCCTCTGCTCTTCCAACCCTCCAACCCTTTATTATTTATTGCCCCTGTCCCTGGTCTGACGGAGTTGCTTCTTCCTGCGGCGCCTGCCCTGTATAGCCCTGGGCCGCCTGGTCAGCGTCAAAATTCCCCGGGTTATACGGCGTGCCCTGTCCGTCGAACATATCAAACGACCCGTCGTTTAAGGTCAGCACTATTTCCAGCGGCCTTCCGTTGCTTGTGTCCGAGAACATGACGTTTTTTACGCCTGACGCAAGGTATATAGGCACAAAAGCAGGTGGAGTTTCGTTATCGAATAAAAACGCGTCTTGTGTGTCACTGTCAACTTTCACTATCCTTGTGTTGTCGGGGCTGGTGTAGCTTTGCATGGACGCGTTTTCCGGGCCCGTAACTATGATGTCGTCGTCCGCGGAATTGCACGGAACATACTGCTCGTCGTCATAGCAGTAAAGGTCGCCCATGTGGTACGGATCCTGCCACCACCAGAATCCGTTGTTCCAGAAGCACCAGCGGTCGTAATCCGCGTCATACCACCACCAGCGGCCGTGGAAGTGCCGTGTCCAGAAAAAACTGCCGCCGATGTACCAGCCGTACCAGTGATAGCCGTTGCTGTCCTCGTAATGGCAATAATTGAACCCGTTGTCCGTGTGCCAGTAATAATGGTTCGTCTCATTTTCATCTTTTTTGAGCTGCTTTATCTTTGCCTTCCAGTCGCTGTTGCTGACAAGCGTCATCTGGTTTTTCACTACAGGGTCGTTGTAATGCCTCGCGGAAACCTGTGCGGCGCTGATGGCGCTGCCGCCGGGCCCCTCTTTAGGCATCGCGATAATGGAATGCTGCTTGTCGGTGTTTATTACCTCTTCCCTGTTTGCGATGTAGTTTGGCGCGTTTTTTACTCCCATTTTCTGCAGTTTTTTCCTGATATATCCCTGCACGTACGGGTGATGGTGCACCACTATGGCCGCCTGTGTACCGGGCGCCGTGTTGGATTTCAAATACTGCTGCTGGTTCTCATAGCTTTGCGACTGGATTTTCATTGCCTGCATTGGCTGGGATTTTTCCTGCGGCTGTGTATATACTGGCTTATGGACAGGTGCGGTGACCGGCTGCTTCCATTGTATCTGGCTGTATGACGGTTCCTGCTCTTTCGCCTGCTCCTGTGCAGGCTGTTGCGCAGGGAAATTGTTGTTATTGCCTCCGCTTGAAGGCTTGCTCATGTTTATCACGACCGGTTCGTGCATGGGCTGGCTGACTTGTGCCGGCTTGGCTGTGTTCTCTTCCTTGTAAGGCTGTGCCCCGCTGAATTTATTGTCCGTATCCTTGGCCGTCAAAAGCAGCGAAATGGCAAGCAGTATTAAAACAGTAAAGGGAATTATCAGGCGTTTCATAATTGTACCTCCTTGATTTTTTTTATTTTGTTCACTGAATATTATATCCCCAAATATCCACGGCGTCAAGCGCGCCGGGTCCTTGCTTTCATTTTGATTGAAAATTATCGTGTTTATCTGCTATAATTCCAGCATATTTAGCAATGAGGTGGTTTTGTAATGGCACAAAGAGAAATAAAAACATACGGCAATGAGGTTCTGAAAAAAAAGGCTCAGCCTGTCACCGAGTTCAACGAAGAGTTGAAAAAGCTCGTGGATGATATGCTCGAAACACTGTATGCGCATAAGGGCGCCGGCCTTGCCGCAAACCAGATAGGTATTCCCAAAAGGGTTGTGGTCGTAGACACAAGCTCAAAGGAAGAGGGCTCGCGGCTTTATATACTGATAAATCCGGAAATAATAGAAAAATCAAAGGAAACCATAATAGTTGAAGAGGGCTGTCTAAGCTTTCCTGAGCTTTACGAACAGATAGAACGCGCCGCAAAAGTCAGGGTGCGCGCCCAGGACATGAACGCAAAACAGATCGAGTTTGAGGCAGAAGGCCTGCTCGCAAGGGCATGCCAGCACGAGATAGACCATATAAACGGCGTGCTTTTCATAGAGAGAATGTCGCCTGTGCGCCGCATGCTCCACTCGAAAAAATTAAGGGAGCTTAAAAAACAAAACAAGAGCAAAAAATGAAAATAGCCTTTTTCGGCACACCGAAATTCAGCCTGCCCGTACTTGAGAAAATCACCGGCTCAAACCATAAAATAATATGCGTTGTCACTCAGCCTGACAGGCCCGCAGGCAGGAAACAGGTGCTTACTCCCCCGCCTGTAAAAGAGCTGGCGATAAGACATAATATCCCTGTCATGCAGCCCGAAAAAGCAAGGGACATGGCCTTTCTCAATGAATATAAAAAACTCGATATCGAACTTAATCTTATAATTGCCTTTGGCCAGATTCTTCCGGAAGAGCTCATATACTTCCCAAAATACCACAGCGTGAACATACACGCGTCCCTTCTGCCGAAATACCGGGGCGCATCGCCGATAAACCACGCGATAATAAACGGCGACAAACAGACAGGCGTCACCTACCAGTTCATAGACAAAAACTTGGACACAGGCGACATCATTTATCAGGAAAAAGCAGAGATTCTCGATGCTGACGACGCGGTTTCTTTATACGGCAGGCTTTCCCTTCTGTCTGCAGACACTGTGTTAAAGGTATTGGATATGATATCCGGAGGAAACGCGCCAAGGCAAAAGCAGGACAATTCCGCGGCAACCATAGTCGGCCTGCTGAAAAAAGAAGACGGAAAAATAAACTTCAGCGATTCTGCTGTAAATATCTTCAATAAAATCCGCGGCCTTGTCCCCTGGCCAGGCGCTTTTTGCACCCTCAGCAACGCCGAACTAAAAATATGGAAAGCCGCACTTTACGCGGGCAGTTTCCCCGGCGCAGCCTCCGCAGCGCCCGGCTCAATAATCAAATGCATAAAAAATGATGGGTTTGTTGTAAAAACAGGCCTTGGTCTTATACTTGCCGAAGAAGTGCAGGAACAATCAGGCAAAAGAATGCGCGCCTGGGATTATTGTATGGGCCATAATGGTCTGGAAGGAAAAATATTAGGCTGATTTTTATTTCAGTATTATAAACCCGCCGCAAACCCCTGCCTCGCCGCTGTATATACTCTGGCCTTAAAAGGCATACATGTGATAATATCCGGACGGTTTAATGGTTGTGGCTATATTTGACGTAAACGTTGGCGTGTTAGCTTTGATCAGATAAACTGTTACTGAAGATGTCGCACTATATTTCGGTATGTAAATATCTTTAGCGCCTGCCTTTTTGATTGTATATTACCGGCTGTTATATGCCTGCCACTACGTCGATTTCGATGTTCACGTTTTTCGGAAGGTTTGATACTTCTACGATTGCACGCGCCGGAAAATTGTCTCCTATGGTCTCCTTCAGTATCTCATCAACCCACTTTGCATCGTCGATCGATTTAAGATAGATGGTAAACCTGAGTACTTTTTGCAGCGAACTGCCCGCAGCCATTAATATGGTGCTTATGTTGCGCATTATTATGCGCATTTCCTTGTGTATACCCTCGGTGTTTATAATGCCTGTATTCATATCTATTGGTATTTGTCCTGCCACAAATATAAAATCTCCGTACTTTATGGCTTGTGAATAAGCACCCTGCGGCGCCGGAGCATCTGCTGTAAAGATTATTTCTCTTTCCATAGTATCACCCCGCTGTGTTTTTTGGATCCCCCGCCTTGGCGGGTCACCTTTAAAAAATTTTCTAATGTGTTCCCTCCCCGGAACGCTGTTAAATCCAGCCTTTACATCAGGCTGAGATTTACGCGGAACGGGGTTGCTTCCTGAAAGAATTATATCAGATATGCCTGAAAATGCAATAATTTTGCAGGGATCAAACTTCCTGCTTCCTGACCTTTCCCCTGAACAATGACGCAGCTATTCCGATAAAGCATAATATTCCGAACACTAAAAAGCCTGTTTTTGCGCTCTGAAGGAATTGTCCGTAATACTCCGGTGTTATTTTCGCCTTGCCTATCATAAAAGAAAAAATAATCATTATTATTCCAAAGCTCATCATCTGCCCGGTCAGCCTCATGGTGCCTACAAAAGCAGACGCTATTCCGTAATATTGCCTGTCCACCGAGCTCATTATGGCGTTTGTGTTCGGCGAGGAAAAAAAAGCAAATCCAAAGCCTATAAGGATAAGCGCGGCGATTATAAACCACAAAGGTGAATTGTTCCCCAAAAAGGCAAGCATAAAAAGTCCAGCAGTGGTAAGAGCCATTCCTGCAGAAGCTATTATGCCGGGCTCAATCCTGTCGGACAGCCTGCCTGCGTAGCTTGTAAAAACAGCCATCAAAACCGGCTGCGCAACCAGTACCAACCCTGCCTGCTGGGGGCTCATGCCTTTTATGTACTGCAGATAAAGGCTTAAAAGGAACCCTACTACGAATGTTGCGCTGTAATTGATAAATGCCGCGAGGTTTGACAAAATAAAAACCGTATTTGACCTGAACAGCTTTATGTCAAGCACAGGTTGTTTGTGCCTCATTTCAATAAAGCCAAAGAAGGCAAGTCCCAGCGCGCCAAGTACCACAAGCGACCATCCCTGCATTGACGGCAGCACTGAAAAACCGTACATTATAAAAATGAGCGCTATGCAATAGGAAACCGAGCCTGCAAGGTCGAATTTTTCAGGTTTTGCTTCCTCTTTATCCCGCATTGCTGTAAAAGCAATGATTGCGGCAGCTACTCCTACCAGCACGTTTGCAGTGAATATGTGCCGCCAGCCCAGGCTGTACGTGAGGAACCCTCCTAGTATCGGCCCGAGCGAGCTTCCCAGGTAAACCGCGCTTAAGTTTATCCCTAATATCTTGCCTCTCTCTTCCTTCGGAAAAGAAGATGTGAGAATGGCGTTGCTAGTGCCAAAAATCATTGCTCCGCCCAGGCCCTGGAAAACGCGGTAAATTATTAGCGCCACAGGCGAGCCGGCGACTGCGGATAAAAGCGAAAAAACCGTATAAACAATAATTCCGGATTTATAATATTTCTCTCGCCCGTAGATGTCGACAAGCCTGCCAAGCGGCACAAGGAACATGGCAGCAGCGAGGTTATAGGAAGTAGGCACCCAGCTTAAAAGCATGGCGTTCATCGAGAATTCTTTGCTTATGGAAGGAAGTGCGATATTTATGGACGACCCTGTGAAAGGCGTCAAAAACGAGCTGAAACAGCATGTAAGGAGTATCATAAATTTCTTGTTGTCTGTCATTTAATAATAGCCTCACTGTTTATTTTAAAATATTATAAACTGCAATGCCGGCTTTTGCACAGGAATTTTTCGTCTTAATAGCTGCTTTTTTCTCTGTATGGATATGCAACATCTTTTTCATTCTGGCCTTTTATAGTAACTTTAGCCATGCCTGTTTTTAAAAGGTCTATTATATTCGATCCATGGATAGGCTTATAATTCTGAAGATTGGCGCTGTTGAGCATATAAACGCTGTCTCCTGCCAGCTCGATCTTTGCATCCTGTGGTGAAGAACATATGTACATAACTGAGTTTTGTTCATACCTGGCCCCTCTTTCAAAATATCTTGAAAAAACAATATTTTTTCCACCGCAATTTATGTTCACGCCGTTTGTGTTAACCTCTATTATGGTGTCATTTCCCGGTTTTTCCAGCATTATCCCGTGACCGTATATGGTTCTGTATACGCGGAAATTTCTGTTTATATACTCCGTGTCCGGCACAGCCGACAAAAGCACGAGGTAGTCGATGTTGTTTATGCCTTCGCTTTTTAAAAACGGTATTATGGTGTTGCGCACTCCGTACAGGCCTGCGCCTGCCCTGCTTTTTTCCGAGCCGCACAGGATAAGTATTTTTTTGTTGTCCGTTGTCTTTACAAAGCCGGCATTTAATCCGCGCGTATCCAGGCCGTAAAACCGCAGGCCGCTTCCGGCGTAAAAAATATGCATGACTGCTGAAAGAAGCAGGATAATTCCCAGAACTGCTTTTAGGCTGATTTTCTTTATTTTCATGTCGATGTCATTGTTCGGAAGCACAAGAAAAAAAACAAAATACAATATAACAAATGCCGCGCTGAAGGACTTCATGGATATTGCCGCATATGGCACCGATGACAGTAAATCGACAGCAAGCATCATTGCTTTTACCAGAAGCCACAGGCTGGCTCCGAAAATCTTCGCGAGAGCGAGGCTGAAAACCCCGAAAAACCACATAACAAGCCCGAGCATAATTATAAGGCTTGTTATCGGCACAATTAAGAAATTTGCAGCAACCGACACCAGCGATACCATGTGGAACGTGCCGGCAAGCGCAGGCACAATGAATACCTGCGCCGTGAATGTTATCGCAAGCGGTTCTGCAATATACACAGGCAGCTTTTTCATGAAACCCATAAAATATTCGTTGCAGTATATTATTCCAAAAGTTGCCAGGAAAGAAAGCTGGAAGCCTAGGTCGAACAGGTCCACTGGCTTAAAAAGCAGTATCGCCATGGCCGCAACAGCCAGTGATGTGTATATATCCGAATCCCTTTCCATGGCAAGGCATAAAAGCACGGCGTATGACATGATCGTGGCCCTCACGGCTGACGCCGGCATGCCGGTTATTACCGTAAAAACCGTGATAATAACAACCGTGATTATTGCCGAAATTTTTCTTTTCACCCGAAAAAGCTTGAGTACAAGGAATATAAAAGCCGCGACAAGCCCGACTTTCAGGCCTGATACTGCCAGTATATGAACCGTGCCGGTGGCGTTGAACTTGTCGTAAACATCGTACGGTATTGTGCGTTCGTTTCCTAGCAGTATCCCATCAGCTATTTCCGCCTGCTCGTAAGGCATGCTTTTATAAATAATCTCGATCAGCCTGTGCTTTATTTTGCATGAAAAATAATAGAAATAATTTTTTATGGTTCTGCCTGTTTTAATAACATTATCCTGTTTGGCGTAAATTGTGTAATAAATTTTCCTGTTTTCCAGATATTTTTTATAGTCAAATTCTCCTTCATTTTTTATCCCCTCAGGCGCGCGTAACTGCCCTGTGATATGCAGGACATCTCCGTACTCAATGTCCTCCCCCATTTTTCTTTCGAGGGTAACCCTTACCTTGCCCGAGATATTTTCTATCTTTTTCCCGTTTTCAAAGGCTGATATAAGCTCAGCGCTGAAATAGAGCCTGTTCCCTGATAACGCAGGGTCTTCATCCACTACAACATCAACCGAGTTTATGTAGTTGCCGTTTCCTTCAATATATTTTTTTATATGATTGCCCGGAAAATAACCCGTATATACGGCATAATAAAGCATGCCGAGAATGAAAAACAAGGACAATATCGCCCAATCAGCTTTTTTGTTTTTCAGAAAAAAAATAATGTACAGTATTACAGCAGGAATTATTACAAGAAGCAACATAAGCCAGTTGGTAGGAAAAAGGCTTGAGGCAAATATACCTGTCATATAACAAAAGCTTATGAAAAAAAGCGGCCTATTCAGTTGCATTTTCCTGTTTTTGGGAGGCAGTGATGAATTTTTTTATTTTTTCGTATTTTTTTGCAGTCATACCCTTAATATGCATTAATTCATCTGCTGACTTAAAAGCGCCGGAATTTTGCCTGTACTCTAATATCCTTTGGGCAATCACATTGCCTATCCCAGGTAGTTTTTGCAGTTCTTCAGAAGAAGCTGTGTTTATATCGATCTTTTCATTGGTCATTTCGATGTTTGTAATCCTGATTTTTTTGGAATATGAAAAAAATACGTTTATCAATATCCCTAAAATTGCGGCTATCAGGACTGAAATAAGTATTATTTTTTCTTCCCTTGTAAAAGCCATATCACACCCGTTTTTTGGTTTTCCCCGGACTTTTTCCGGATGCATTTAGCGGTCGTCTAAATTTTAAACCTGCTCGCCGCTTTCTCGTATCCCGAAGTTATAAAATCAAATATGAATTTTTCAACTGTTGGAAAAAGTTTCTGCAGTATTTCTGTTTCCTCTGCCGTAAACTTGCCCAGCACATAGTCTACCATCTCGCTTTTCCGCTCCGCCCTGCCTACTCCTATGCGCACCCTTATAAAGTCGCTGCTGCCGATTGATTTGATTATTGAAGCGATACCTTTGTGCCCTGCGTCGCCGCCGCCCTTTTTTATCTTTATTTTTCCCGGCGCAAGGTCCACGTCATCATGTATCACAAGTATATTCTCCGGCGGTATTCCGTCTTTATCCTTAAAAAACTTTGCGGCTTTACCCGACTCGTTCATGAATGTGGTGGGTTTCAGGAGGGTTACCTCTCCGCCTGCTATGGTTTTGGACGCAATCAGGCCGTAGCCTGATTTTTTTGTTATTTTTACCCCTGTTTTATTCGCGAAATAATCAATAAACTCAAAACCTATATTGTGCCTTGTCTTTTCATACTCTACTCCGATATTGCCCAGGCCGATTATAAGTTTCATTCAATCCCTGTTTTTCAATGTATTTCAATCTAAAATCAAAAATCTAAATTCTAAATTTATTTTTTTGCTTCTTTCTTCACTTCTTTCTTTGCTTCCTTTTTCTCTTCTTTCTTTGCGCCTGCCGGCTCGGCCGCTTTCTCCGCACCTTCTTCGCCTTCCGCTACAGCTCTTTCCTTCTTGATGAGCTCAGGCTGCGAAGCTGCTGCCTCTGGTGCTCCTGCCGTTGCTGCCGGCGTGGCTTCTTCGTATACGTGCGGTGCAAGCAGCGTAATCACTACCTGCTCCGGTTCTTCCAGTATTTCAACGCCTTCTTTCAGCTTTAGGTCCTTTACCTTCATATCGTCGCCTATTTTCAGCAGCGTGGAATCTATGTCTATGGTTGCAGGCAGGTCTTTGGGCATGCACTTTATCTCTGCTTCCCTGAGTATGTGCTCCATGACTCCGCCCTCTTTTACTCCTTCGGAAATGCCCCTTATAACTATGGGCACCCTGAAAGTGGTCTTCTCGTTCTCGGCAATCTGGTGGAAATCCGCGTGTATTATCTCGTCGGTCACCGGGTCCCTCTGCAGTTCCTGGATAACCACGGTCTTTTCTTCCTCTTTCTGATTGTCGTGCAGTTTCAGCGAAATAAGTATAGTGCCTTCCGCCGACTTCACGGTCTTCTGGATATCCTTTATTTTAATCTCGATAGGCAGGGACTTTGTCTCCTTGCCGTAGACCACAGCCGGGATATTTCCTTCCTTTCTGATCTTTTTCGGGCTTGACTCTCCATTTTTTCTTACCTTTGCATCTATTGTTACTTTATCCATTTCTGAAATTCCTCCTGTTTAAAATTAACGCGTTCCTGTATTTTTTACTTGAACAACGCTGTTATTGTCTGCTCAGTGTGTATCCTTTTTATGGCCTCACCGAACATTTTTCCTACTGTAAGCACGGTTATTTTCTTGTTGTTTTCCCTTTCAAGCTGTGGAATGGTGTCCGTAACCACAACTTCCTTTATAGGCGCCTCGTTTATTTTCTCCATTGCCGTTCCGGAAAAAAGGCCGTGTGTCATACAGCCGTAAATATCGCATGCGCCTCTTTGCTTTAAGAACTTCGATGCCTGGACAAAAGTACCGCCTGTCGCAAGCATGTCGTCAGGTATTATTACGTTCTTGCCCTTTACATCGCCGATCAGGTGCATAGCATCCACTGATTCAGGGCTGTGCCTTTTCTTGTCTACTATGGCAAGCTCAGCTCCGAGTTTCTCAGCAAAATACCACGCCAGTTTTATACCGCCAATGTCGGCAGTTGCTATTACAAAATTTTTTAGTTTCTTCTTCTGAAAATAATGTATAAAAACTGGAGCAGCCAGCAGGTGGTCGAGTGGTATATCGAAAAACCCCTGTATCTGGCCGGCATGCAGGTCCATAGTAAGCACCCTGTCCGCGCCTGCCTTTACAAGGAGGTTCGCAACAAGCTTTGCGGTAATCGGCACCCTTGGCTGGTCCTTCCTGTCCTGCCTGGCGTAGCCGTAAAAAGGCAGTACTGCCGTTATCCTTTTTGCCGACGCCCTGCGTATGGCGTCTATCATAATAAGAAGCTCCATGAGGTTGTCGTTTGCCGGCGGACTCGAGGACTGGATGATAAAAACATCCGCGCCCCTGACGTTGTCGTTTATTTTCACCCTAATCTCGCCCTCGGGGAATTTGCTTACCAGCGCATCTCCAAGCTTTATGTCGAGATATTTTGCAATCTCATTCGCGAGTTTCGGGTTTGAGTTCCCGGCAAAAAGCTTCATTTTACCGTTCATTTTTTATTTCTCCTTTTCATCCAGTCTTTTTTTGTAACTTGCCTTGCCCTTGCTATGGCAAGCGAGCCTGCCGGTACGCTATCCGTGATTATCGAGCCTGCTCCTATCACCGCATTATCGCCGATGGTCACCGGCGCGCGAAAAACAACGTCGCTGCCCACAGACACATTCTTTCCTATTTTTGTCTTATTCTTTTTCACTCCGTCATAGTTCGCGGTTATTGTGCCTGCGCCTATGTTTGTGCCGTCGCCTATTTCAGTGTCGCCTATATAGCTTAAATGCGCGACGTGCACGTGGTTTCCTATCTTTGATTTCTTTACTTCTACATAGTTTCCTATGTTTGTACTGTCGCCTATTACTGTTTCCGGCCTTATATGCGAAAAAGGCCCTATCGAACACTTTTTACCGATTATAGTCCTGCCTTTAATTACAGTAAATGGCCTTATTACAGTGTCCTTTCCTATCTTTACATTCTCATCTATGAAAGCCGTATCAAAATCTTCTATTGTAACGCCGCTGCGCGCCAGCTTTTCAAGGATCTTCCTTCTTTTTACCTTTGAAATCTCCATCAGCTGTATCCTATCGTTTATACCCTGGATTTCCTCAGGGATTATGTTGAAACTTTCTATTTTTTTATTGTCAGCCGACATCAAACCGGCAATATCTGTAAGGTAATACTCCTGTTTCGCTTCATTTTTCCTTATTTTTACTATGTAATCTTTAAGGTCCTGCTTTTTAAAAACGTAAATCCCCCCGTTTATTTCCTTGATGGCTTTTTCCGAAGGGCCGGCGTCTTTTTCTTCAACAATCCTGCTTATGTAGCCCTGCGTATTTTTTATGATTCTTCCGTAGCCGAAGGGATTTTTAATTTTTGCGGAGCAGATTATACCATTTAGGCGCTTTTTTGTAAACCTATTTATTAAATTACGCAGTGTACCTGGTTCCACTGATGGGACGTCGCCGTTTATTATCAAAATGCCGCTTTTTAAAGGCTTTTTTGACTGAAAAACCTTTAAAATCGCATGCGCCGTGCCAAGTTGAGGCTTCTGGATAACATATTTGATATGGTTGTAAACCGGGCTGGTAAAGTCCTTTAATCGCCGGTGGTTATCACCTGCTACAAGTACAATATCTTTAATACCCGCAGCTTTGCAGGTGTCAAGCACATGCCTAATCATTGCCTTGCCTGCAACTTCGTGTAAAACTTTTGGTTGGTCTGACTCCATCCTGGTACCCTTGCCTGCGGCAAGGATGACTGCCGTGATATCTGTCATGATTGTGTTTTTGCTCCTGTAAAATCTATATTTATTTTCTTGAGTATTCTTTGCACTTCTTAGCATTCGGCCTGTCCGGCTGGCAGCAGGTATTCGGGTGGTTATACCTGCATGTATCGCACAAAAAGCCGTTATCAAGTTTTATCATCAATTTAAGTAAATTATCTGTGAATTGTTTCCAAAAGTTCCTTTTTGTTTCATTCATTTGCAAGCTCTATCTGGCCGGCATCAGTCAATATTATCTCATACCTGCCCTTGTATTGCTTTATGATCCCGCACGCCGCAATTGTCTTATCAAAATAAAACTTTTCAGGATGCTCGTGAAATTTTTTCAGGTTATACCCGAATATGGTAAGTGCCAGCGATTTGCCGTAGTTCTTGTCAAAATTCAAAAAGCAAACCTGCCCGTTATAATAAGATGAAACTATTATACCCTGCACTATGACATACTGTCCCACATATTTTGCCGCGTCCTGCCAATTTATTTTAATCCCTTTTACAAAACTCGGCTTAAAAGGCTTGCCCGCTGTATCTTCTTTGCCCGGCTGTTTCACGGCATACTGCTTTACAAGCCGATCCAAAATTATCTCGAATTTCTTTTTCCCTTCAGGCGGCAGGTTTGAATACTGTTGTATAATGTCATTTATTTTTTTGTCTTCAACGCTTTGCTGGGTATCATCCTTCTGCATCTTCGCAGACTGGTTTGCCAGCCTTTTAGCAAGGAAAACAACCGATCCAAGCAGTACCATAGCCACGGCAATTACTATAATAACCGTTTTATTTTTATTGTTCATATTTTCTCCGTTCATTTATATTTTTTTATTTTATGATCAACAGTTTAAAAATACAAATTTGCTACGTTCCGTACATTAGCCTCTCTGCTAAAAAAGTCGGCAACCCAGCCATGAGTATCTTTTTCCTTGCCGCCATAAAATCATATTCGACCCTTCTTATCTTAAATACATTTGTCTGGCTGTCAAATATTCCGCAGCAGGACCTCCTGTTTCCATCTCTTGGCTGGCCGACGCTTCCTATATTTATAATATATTTATAATCCTTTTCAATAACAAAAGTATCCGTTACAATCTCGCCAAAATGGTATCTTGGTGCGTCATAATAAAACACAGCTGGCATGTGCGTGTGCCCGATAATACATATTTTTTCTGCGCTTTTCACCAGAGCCTCCGCATATTCCCCGTCCGTCATAAGATAAGGAAATTCCTGCGGTATGACCGGTGATGAATGCACAACCTTGATACGGTTATCAAAAACAGCTTCAAGTTTCAGGTCGTTTATATACTCAAAATTATCAGCATTTATCCTGTCCCTGTTCCATTCAAGCGCTTCTTTGGCGTGGCTTGCGAAGTGTTGCATGGGATAAAGCCCGGTTATAGCAGCCTCGTGATTACCAAAAACGGTCAATATTGAAACTCCCTTTACTGCTTCTATGCATTCATTCGGTTCTGCGCCGTAACCTATTATGTCGCCAGCGCATATAATCTGATCGACTTTTTCTTTTTCAAAAAACTCAAGCGTAGCACGAAGCGCCTCATAATTGCTGTGAATATCGGAAATAAACCCTGTTGTACTCATTTTCACACCTTTTATATTCTCAACGAATTATTATACCTTAATTTCCTGCTTAACTTTCAGCTATCTCATTTTCCCCTGCAGCGTTATCCCCTGGGATGAAACATTTTATGTATCTTTTTCAGCCTGCTCCTGTCAACATGCGTATAGATTTGTGTTGTGGATATATCGGCATGGCCGAGCATTTCCTGCACGCTGCGCAAATCAGCCCCTCCCGCAAGCAGGTGCGTGGCAAAGGAATGCCGGAATATATGCGGGTACACATCCTTTGTAATCCCGGCTTTCTTCGCATAGACTTTTAGCATTGCCCAGATGCCCATACGCGTAAATTTTCCGCCGCGCCTGCTTAAAAACAGCACGGGCGTGAATTCCTTTTTTACAAATTCGTTCCTTTTTGTTATATAGCTTTTAAGCGCGTCGACCACATATTCTCCGAGCGGTACAATCCTTTCTTTCGAGCCCTTGCCGAAGCATCTCACCATCTTTTCATCCAAATTAATATCGGTAAGTTCCATGTTCGTAAGCTCACTCACTCTTACACCAGATGAGTAAAGGAGTTCCATTATTGCCCTGTCCCTGACACCTTCTTTTACGGAAAGATCTGCTTGAGCAATTAGTCTTTCTATCTCCGTCTCAGCCAGCACCTCGGGTATCTTTTTTCTGGTTTTAAAAGTCTCCATGTTCACAAAAGGGTCCACATTGATGGCTTTTTCCTTGAGCATGAACTTGAAAAGGCTCTTGATGCTGACTATGATCCTTGCGATCGAAAGCGATGAATAATTTTTCGTTTTTAACGCAAAAATAAAATCAATGAGGGTTTCCTCGCTTATTTCTCCAATCTTGTTGTCCTTCAAGTGTTTTGTAAATAAAAGAAGGTCGCTTTTATACGCTGAAGCTGTGTTTTGCGCCAGTCCTTTTTCAAAAAGAATAAAATTAAGGAATCCCTCTTGGTTCTTTTCTATATCATCGGCAGTTGCCATAGCTTCCCTTATTTTTCCAGTTTTACAGCAAGCTTGCTGTTTTTTTTATTGCTGCTTGTGCCTTTGCATTATCTGCAAAACTCCCCTGCATCTGCATTCTGCTAAATTTTATAACAGCTGCTGTTTTCACTTTGTTTACGGCAAACATTGATCTTATTTCGTTTTCAGCACCGATAAAATTGTCCCTGCCGGCAACTTCAGCAGTAAGAATTATTACGCCCTTTTTTATTTTATAGACATTTTTGCCGTATTTCGAGTTTAAACCATTCCATTTTACGAGGTTTCTGTCTATGAAAGCTTTCAGTCTGGACGGAGTTCCCATAAAATAAACCGGGGAAGCTACAATTACAATATCGGATTCATCTATTCTTTTAATAAGTCCGGCTGCCGCATCTTTTATCCTGCATTTCAAAATTTCCGCACATTCTTCGCAGCCTTCGCAATGTTTTATTTTAACCTTATTTATATCAGTCCATTCGTCGGAAATTAAGTGTTTGCTTGTTTTTTTTATCAGCGTGACAAGTAATTGAGCTGCTGCTTTTGAATTGCTTTTTTTTCTCGGGCTTGAAGTTATGACCAGTACTTTTTTCTTATTCATTATTAAGAAAATCTTCGAAATATGATCTCAAAATCTCGCCCACGGCCCATGCGTGCGAAAGTTTGCCCCTTTCCTTATAAGGAAAATCCCCGTCCGCCATTTCAGATATGGTGCCGAGTGCTCCGTTTTTTATCGACTCAAAAAAAGGCTCATAAACCGTCCTGATGAACTGCATTGTTTCTTTATGTTTTCCGAAAGTCTTTAAGTAAGCTGTAACAAAGTGCCCCGTTGTCCACAGCCATACTGAGCCCTGGTGCGTTGCGGCTTCCCTAGCGTTCCTGTCGCCTTCGCATTTAGGCTTGAACTGCACGCTCATATTGTTCAACGTACGCAGGCCAAACGATGTGTAAAGATCCTTAATAGCCACGTTCATAATTTTTCCCATTTTATCTTTATCATCAATGACCGCGAAAGGCAGACTTATTGCAAGAACCTGGTTTGGCCTTATACTGTCGTCCTTAAATTGCCCGTCAATGCAGTCGTAAAGGCAGTCGTCCTTTTGGTTCCAAAATAAATTGTTAAAACTTTTATATATTGTCTCGCTAAGCTCCTTATATGATTTGCTTTTTTCCTTTTCACCGTTATGCTCGGTAATATACTGCATTATCTTTATGGCATTGTACCAGAGGGCGTTGATCTCGACTGCTTTGCCTTTTCTTGGCGTCAAAGGAACGGCATTTATCTTTCTGTTCATCCATGTCATGGGCTCTGTTTTATGAGTGGCGTATATAAGCCCGTCCGTATCCTTGTATATCCTGTAAGACATATTCTCGTTATTTATTCCGTTTATATACATATTTATTATCCAGCTGATGCGCTTAAAAAAATCGCTGTCGGATTTTACGATAGAAAAATCCTTTGTATATGACAGGTATTTGTATAGCGCATAAAAAAACCATAATGAAACGTCGGCCGATGTGTACGACACGTCCATTTTTCCGGATGTCATGCTGATTGGAAGCAGTCCGTTATACTCAAAATTTATTTTTGCTTTGAGCAGCTCCTTTGCCTCCTCAAACCTGCCTGTAACCAGAAACAGCCCCGGAAAAGCACCAAATAAATCCCTGAAATAAATATGACACGGCCACGGGTAAGCCGCGTATACGCACGGCTTGCCATTCTCGTCCTTTGCAATAAATGAATCAGCTGAGTATACAAGCTGCTCTATAGGTTCCCTGTCGCCTTCCTCCTTTACGCACTTTTTTGTTTCAGCGCAAATTTCCTTTATCTTCTTTATCTGTTTGTGGAAGGAACTTTTCAAATCGGCTGCCTCAAGAATCTCTTTGTCTTCTGTGGAAAGTATCATAGACTTTGATTCATTGCTTGAAAGCTCAAAAGTCATCACTCCCATCGAATAAAGGTCCTCAATGCTGTCGCCCATGTCATGCTCGTCTTTTGCATAGTAAAATTCCCTGTACCACACCCCACCCGGTTTGAATTTCCCGCCATCCGGGTTGTAAATGTACGCCGGTGGCAGGTTTTTATAAGGCTGCACGCTGATTTTCCTGTCTGAAACTACTTTTAAATCAGGGTCGAAAATGCTCATTTCCCTCAGGAGGCCATCGATTTCCCTGAAAGAAATAAAAGGTCTTAAATGGAGTTTGGCATAACTATCGGGGGTAAGTATCGTGTAAGTCAGGACAACAGTATTTGAATCTTTCATCATAAATATCTCTTTTTTCAACCGAATATCCTCAATAAGGTAAATCTGCGTGACCGTATCCTCGTTTATCGTAAAATGTTCCAGGAAATAATAGCCTTTGGGATATATTGTCTTCCTGTATTCATGCGTTGAGATATGGTATATGTTCCCTGCAATCTCAAGTTCTTCTTCAAATCCAGGAAACATAACTATCCTGTCGTCAATTTCGCTGCACCTTGTAACAAGAAGCCCGTGGTGCCTCCTTGTATTTGTACAAAGTATGGTAGACGAAGAATATGACCCTTTTGTATTTGTCAGTATCCATTCTTTTTCTGTGGCTACGCTGAAGTTATTACAAACATGCCTTCCAAACGAAATCATTTTGTCTGTTCCTTTCTTATTATTTCAATCTAAAATATTTTTACTCCCATTCAATAGTCGCAGGCGGCTTGTTTGAAATATCATAAACCACACGGTTCACGCCCTTTACCTCGTTTATAACTCTGGAGCTGATCGTGTTCAGCAGTTCATACGGAAGTTTTACCCACTCAGCTGTCATGCCGTCTTTTGAATCCACCGCGCGAAGCGCTATCACGTTTTCATATGTGCGCAAATCTCCCATGACACCGACTGTTTTTACAGGCAGCAGCACGCCGAATGTCTGCCATACAGTGTAATAATAACCCGCTTTTTTTATTTCATCAACTATTATGTCATCTGCCTTCTTGAGTATCTCAAGCCTTTCTTTTGTTATCTCGCCCAATACCCTGACGGCAAGACCTGGCCCCGGAAACGGCTGGCGCCAAAGCACGTCTTTAGCTATTCCGAGGGACTTGCCTATTGCCCTGACTTCGTCCTTGAATAGATACCGTAACGGCTCAATAAGCTTCATTTTCATTTTTTCAGGCAGGCCGCCGACGTTGTGGTGTGACTTTATAGTGGCAGACGGCCCTTTAACCGAAACGCTCTCAATCAGGTCCGGGTAAAGCGTGCCCTGACCGAGGAAATTAAAAGTCCCTATCTTGCTCGCGTGCTTTTCAAATGCCTCTATAAAATAATTTCCTATTATTTTCCTTTTCTTCTCAGGATCTGCCACGCCCGCAAGCCTGGTAAGGAACCCGTCTACTTCGTCGAGGTAGTCTACCTTGATCCCGAGTTTTTTAAACATTGCCATAACTTTTTTTTCTTCGTTAAGTCTTAACAGCCCATTGTTTACAAAAACACAATTCAGGTTTTTGCCGATAGCCTTGTTTATCAGCACTGACGCGACCGTGGAATCCACGCCGCCGCTTACTGCGCAAAGTACTTTCTGATCTTTGGTTTTTCCCCTGATGCTTTCAATTGTTGATTTAATATAAGATTCCGGCGTCCAGTTCCTGGCTGCGCCACAAATATCAACCGCAAAATTTTTAAGTATTTCTATGCCGTTTTTTGTATGTACTACCTCGGGATGGAACTGTATTCCCCAGATTTTTTCCTTCTTGTTCATAACGACGGCAAATTCCGAATTTTTTGTATGAGCCAGGGTTGTAAATCCTTCCGGCTTTTTTAAAAGCTTGTCCCCGTGGCTCATCCATACTATTTCTTTTTTTGAAAGACCCCGCAAAAGCATGCCGGGCTGCATCATTTTAAGCTCGGTAAACCCGTATTCCCTGTGGTCTCCCTTTACAACCCTTCCGCCGTAATATTTGCTGATAACCTGCAGCCCATAGCATATCCCGAGTACAGGTACGCCTAGGCTGAATATCCTTTTATCAGGCAGCGGCGGCTTGCTGTCATAAATGCTCGCAGGGCTGCCTGAAAGCACTATGCCTTTCGGCGCTATTTCCATAATCTTGTCAAAGGAAACATTAAAAGGGTAGATTTCGGAGTATACGTTCAGTTCCCTTATCCTTCTTGCAATTAGTTGCGTATACTGAGACCCGAAATCAAGGATGACAATGGTATCGTTTTTCATGCTTAACCCGGTTATATTAAAGCGCTCTGTAATTCGGCGCTTCGTTTGTGATTATTACATCGTGTGGATGGTTTTCACGTAACCCGGCAAAAGAAACCTGTACAAATTTTGTGTCTCTTTTGAGCTCTTTTATATTCTTTACGCCTGCATAACCCATGCCTGCCCGCAGGCCTCCTACGAGCTGGTAAACAATCGATGACAGCGTGCCTTTAAATGGCACCCTGCCTTCAATGCCTTCAGGAACAAGTTTGTCTTCCTCTTCTTCCCACTGGAAATATCTTTCCCTTGCCCCTCTTTTTTTCATTGCTGCCATCGAGCCCATACCCTGGTAAACCTTGAAACTTCTTCCCTCAAGAAGAATTATCTGTCCAGGGCTCTCTTCTGTTCCTGCAAAAAGGCTGCCTATCATAACGCAATCAGCACCTGCTGCTATTGCTTTTGTTACATCACCCGAGTATTTTATTCCACCGTCAGCTATGATTGGAATTTTATACCGCGATGCGGCTTTGGCGGCATCCATAATCGCCGTAATTTGCGGCATGCCAATTCCTGCTATTACTCTAGTCGTACATATGGAACCTGGCCCCATGCCTACTTTTACTCCGTCCGCCCCGGCTTTTATCAAGTCCTTGGTTGCTTCCTCTGTCGCTACGTTTCCTCCGAGTATATCGATATGTGTAAATTTTTTCTTGAGTGCCTTCACAGCTTTAAGAACACTTTCAGAATGCCCGTGGGCTGTGTCTACCACCAGCGCGTCAACACCTGCTTTTATCAAGGACTCTGCCCTCTGTTCCAAGTCTTCTGACGGTCCTACCGCAGCTGCCACCCGCAGCCTGCCGAACTTGTCCTTTGTGGCATTGGGGTATTTAAGTTTCTTCTCGATGTCCTTTATTGTAATTAATCCTTTTAATTCAAAATTTTTATTTACAATGGGGAGTTTTTCAATTCTGTTCTTATGCAGTATTTCCTTTGCCTTATCAAAACTTATCTCGCTGGTTGCTGTGATAAGCCTTTCTTTAGGCGTCATGAGCTCTGAGATCTTCTGCTTTTTGTTTTTTACGAATCTCAGGTCCCTGTTGGTCAGTATACCGACAAGTTTTTTGCCCTCACATACAGGGAGCCCCGATATATGGTATTTGTTCATAATATCCACAGCATTGGCTATGGTTGAATCGGGCGGTAGAGTGACGGGCTCAAGTATCATTCCGCTTTCATATCTTTTAACTTTATCGACTTCCCTTGCTTGCTCGCTGATGCTTAGGTTCTTGTGTATTACACCTATGCCGCCCTCCTGAGCCATGGCTATTGCCAGCTTAGCTTCTGTCACTGTATCCATGGCTGCGCTTACAAGCGGTATGCTTATATCAATGTTTTTGCTGAATTTCGTTTTTGTATCAGCGTCCTTTGGAAGTACAGTTGACCTCCATGGTATAATCAGAACATCATCGAATGTAAGCGCCTCTTTTACGATTTTTTTGTTTCCAATTTGCATAACTTTCGGAATCATTGTTTTGCCTCCTTTCTATTTAAAATATCATATTTTAATAAATGCGTCAATTTTAAAAATGGTTAAATGTTTGTTAACATATAAATATATTTAAATTTTATACGCAATTTGGAACTTTACATAATTATTATAGCTGAAAATGTTAATAATGTTAATTATGTGTATTTTTATAAAAAGGCCTTTATTTATTCTGCTTTCTTCAGGCTGGATTTATTATGATATCCCCATAAAACCCACAAAATTCAATTCGAAAAAATACCTTATTTTACTGGACTTTTATTGTTTTAATGCTGCTTATCAACATTTTCGTTGTTGTTTCGTAGTAAATATTATTATCCAAAATGAAATGGAAAATATAGATAGCATTTGTGAACATAATTATTGAGCGTGTTGCTATTTTCAGCTAAGTACTGTCATAAGAAATACCGGTATGATTTCGTTTGCAAAAAGCTCCATTTATATTATGTCCCTGAGTTTTCCTATGTCATTGAAATAAAAATCAGGTTTTAATCTTTTCACCTTCTTTAAATCTGCGTAACCCTGCGCAATAAAGGCTGATGCAATTCCTGCATTTTTTGCGGTCATGACATCATACTGGCTGTCTCCGACCATTATTACATTTTCTTTTTTCACCCCGAATTTTTTTATTATATAAAAAACCGACTCCGGGTTGGGCTTAAGTTTTTTTACGCTTTCGCTGCCGAGGGTGATGTCGAAATACCTTTCAATTCCTGCGTACCTGCAGATTTCGTCCACATATTTCTTTAATTTGTTGGATACGATTGCGGTCCTTATACCGCGATCAGTGATATATTTCAGCGTATTTCTTACATTTTTAAAGACTTTCAGTCCGTAAGCGAAACTTTTCTTGTAAATTCTCCTGTATGTTGAGAGCATTTCCTCCATTGAATGTTGTTTAAGCTGCAGCGGGAAGACATCTTCCATAAAATTATCCAGCCCTGTGCCGACTGCAGTTGTCACTTCTTTCATGCTTACCGGCTTTCTGCCGTAAAGCTTTGCCATTTCGTTTGCAGTCTTCCATATGCCCGGCGCGCTGTCTACAAGAGTCCCGTCAAAATCAAATATGACCATTTTAAAATTATAGTCTGTTATCATAGTATCTCCATGCGAGTAAGGCGGCGAACAAAGGCATAATAGTCTTAAATCCTTTTTACCTTTATTAAAAAGGCTATGCCTTACACCCGGACTTATAAGTACACCGTCGCCTGGTTTTACGCTTATTTTCGTTTCATTCAGGTACATGTTCCCGATTCCATGTGTGAAATAATATATTTCTTCGGTTTTTTTATGTACATGTTCGATTGTGGCCTTGCCTTTTCCAAGCGTGGCCTCTGCAAGCGACTCATATTTTACTGGTGCGTTCGTACGGTCGAGTATTGAACGTATTATTGAGCTGTCCTTTGTAATAAATGGTTTTGCCTTGTTAATGTTATATTTGAATATTTTCATAGGTTTCCTTTATGATTTTATTTTTATTTTTTTCGGCCTGTGTTTTTCAAAAACAGTCGTCTCTTTCACACCCATGTCTTCCAGCATTTCATATACTTCTTTCAGGCCGTTAAAGGTGTCAGCTATTATATGCGCGTCGGATCCTACAGTGATCATATCGCCGCCAAAGTCAATATATGCTTTTATTATTTCTGCGTCAGGTATAAAATCTTTTGCCGGAAAGTGCAGCCCGGATGTATTTATTTCTACGGCTATTTTTTTGTTTATTAAAAGCTTCAGTATATCGTCTATTTCCTTTTTAAAAGTCTGATATAGCGGCCCGCTGAAATACCTGGCACCGTACCTGTGGACTAGCGTTATGTGCGCGGCTATCTCAAACCCGCCGTACTTAATAAGCTTATACTCTTCGTCAAAATATGCCCTGTAAACGTCCAAGAGTTCCCTTTCCCTGAAATAATTGTCAAAAACCGGGGTATAGTCACCTATAAAATGGAGCGACCCGATAAAATAATCAAATTCCTTGTCCTGCACGAACTTGTTGAATCTGTCACTGTAAACATGCAATTCTCCGACTTCTATGCCTTTTAAAATTCCTGGGAAAATTTTCTTATTCTTATCAAAAGTCTCGCTGTATTTGTCGTAATCAAATTTCAGGTAATTTTTGTTGTGCTTATCCATGAGATCTATGTGTTCCGTGAAACCTATCACATTTATCCCTGTTGTTTTAGCTTTTGTCACAACTTCCTCCATGGTCTGCTTCGCATCCCATGAAAAAATTGTATGTAAATGAAGGTCTGTGTAGTTATACATAAGTGTCCTTGTTATCTAAAATAAAAACAGGATAACGACAGTGCGTAAGCCGGATTCTGTGCACCTGCGTTTGACCGCTGGCCGGCAGCCATTAATCTATGCGGCCTACCCGGAATAATGGGGTTGAAGCTACTCCGCCTTGCGGCTTTATTCCCTATTTGGCCTTGCTCCCGGTGGGGTTTGCCATGCCGCGCTTCTCGCGAAGCGCGCGGTGAGCTCTTACCTCGCCTTTTCACTATCACCGCAGGATATAACCTGCGGCTACATTTTTTCTGTGGCACTGTCCGTCAAACCGGCCTTTCAGCCGGAGCGCCCCGGCGTTACCGGGCACCGTGCTTCATGGAGTCCGGACTTTCCTCCGGATAACTAAAAGTTATTCGGTAGCTACCTGCACTGTCGTTATCCTGCTTTCTTCAGGCTGCGGGATCTCCGCAAGCTTTTTTTTCATTGCTATCAGGTTGTAAGGGATTCTTTTCAGCTTTACATTATATTCATGAACCTGGTCAATATATTCATTTTTTGCAGCACTGTAGTTTTCAATGTTCTTTGTCGTTTGCATTCCCCATTCTATAAAATAAAACCTTTTTATCCTCAGGTCCATGCGACCGTTGTAGTATTCAATCACCTTGTTCATGGCGTTTTCAATTTTGGCAAGTAATTCAGTTTTCTTGTCCCATTGTTCGTTGTTAAGCCCCAGGAGCCTTCCCCTGAGATCAATCACCTCATCAAAAATTGTCGTGTCAAATTTTACCCTGTCCTGAATTAACAGGCTTTTCAGGTTTATTGCCTGATCTGTTGTGGCTGTTATATTTTCTATCACATTGCCCCAATCCGTTGCAATGTTTTGCTGTATACGGCCAAACTCAGATTCAAAAAATATGTTGTAAGCGACTAAACCTATAGCTGCTCCTATTGCTATACCTATAATGAAAAGAACTGACATTTTTAGTCTGAACATTTTCGCCTCCTGTTTTTAGCTTGGAAATATTATATCAGCATGCAGAAACGCTGTCAACATGCCTTAACTGTTATTCATCAGCCCGTTCTGTAATTTACCCCTTCAACGCCCTTTTTGCCAGCCGATGCACGGCAATCAGCGGCAATTACAGCGTCGTGTTCAAAAAGTCGGAAAAAAAACGGCCGCAAAGCAAACTTTCTGAATATAGGTCTGCTGTCCGCCATTCTTATTATTACTGCTGTTGCCAGGTTGTTATATTCCCAGCCTTTGATGTCGCAGCCTGCTGCTTTAAACAACTCAGATAACTTTCCGCGGGATACAGGAGTCTCAAACCCGAATGGCCATTTCCCTTTTATGAACGTATATATTGCCCTGTAAAGCCTGTACGTCATGTTATTCTCGGGTATCTGACACAATACCTTTAGGCATATCCTACAGTTTTCCTTTATCAACTCCTCCTGCTCCTTGCCCACGAAATGTTCATAAAGTCCTCCGGAAAGGGCCACATCAAATGCGTTATCGCAAAAAGGCAGTTTGTGTATGTCGGCGCGTACAGGATAAACCTCGGATCCGAACTTTGAATGGACTTTCATAGCGCCTTTTAAGGCAGCCGGACTGATGTCGACAAGCCATATTTTTTTAGTAAGGCCGAATCTTTTCAAAGCCAGTGAATTTGTACCCCATCCGCAGCCCAGCTCCACGCTCTCCACCGAAAACCACCCGAGCTTTTTTGCTATCGTTGGCATTACATAATAATTCAACAGAAATCTGTCATTGTATGAAAATCTTTTTGAATACAGTTTTATGACGTTTTCCGGGTCTTTATAAACATTATCCCAGTATTCGTATTTTGAGTAATCCCCTGCAGGCAGCATTTCAAGGATCCCGCTCTTTACAGGATACTTACTTCCGCATTTAACGCATGAAACCCCGGGCACTCCCCATATACCGTTGTCTTCAAACTTGCCATCCTGAACCTGTAGACGGCTGCCGCATTCAGGGCAAATAAGATTGTCAATCCAGTTTTTCACAAGTCTCACCTTCAAAAATTGTATTGTTACTACTATTTGGTATTGTATTTATTTTATTTTGGGGTTGATATTTGAAAATCCGGTTCCAGGATGTCCGGAGGCAAAAACACGTTCTTAACGCCATTAGTACCCTCGTCCCAGAGCAAATCTATAGAATTTGGATAATATGCGTATATCTCGATATTGTGCTTTCCTTTATTAAGATTAAAATTGTCAACCCTGGATGCTTTGTCGTTTTTAAAAAATCCGGCTATTTTCTTCACTACGTCAGCGGTCAGGTTTATATCCCAGTATTGTTTATTGTCTATCTCTATTCTTACGTAATTGTTGCTTCGGGTGAATATTCTGTACGTCCCGTCTTTCTGTATGTCTATTTCCCCCTGCCATTTGATCGCAGGGTTGAGATCCGGGCTCAGGTTGCTAAGCCATATGTACGGTGTGATGTCCTCGTTTACAATATTGTTTTTGTCCCATAGGTCCAATTTATTGTAATAGTATTCATGCAGGCCTTCTATGCCGAAAGAATACAGGTATTTCTTATCCATTTCAAAAACTCCCGGGTTGTTTGAACCCATGGTGGAAAAATTTAATTTGATTTTACTTTGCCGGTCTTTTCTCTGTGACTCTATCTTTATTTTATGGAATCCACGCGCAAGTAAAATATTATTGCCCATTTCCACTTTATGATTGTCAATAAAAATTGAAACAGGCGCATCCTCTCTGTTGTAAAAGGAGACAGGCCCATAGCCTGGTATAAATATTTCTCCGCTCCAGACGACTTTGTAGGGCGTCTGATTTGCCTTGGCATCGGTAAACAAAGGCAGATCGTTTTCAACCGTCTCCTTTGATCCGTTGCCGTAATAATATTCGGCCCTTAGCCCCTTAATTGACTGTATTTCATTGTTGCTTATAAGCACCGAGTCAAAAAATTTACCCAGTCCTTCGTTTTCCTTTACCTTTTTATTGAAAAAGGAATGCGTTACAGAATCATGTTTTGCGCCCGGGAATTTTTCCAGCCAGTAAGGCAGTGTGTCCCAAGTGTCAGGTTCCAGCAGAATAGCGTAATTTTCGTCTTCTATGAGCGTCAGGTTGGCAAGTGCGTCTATTGCTTTGTTTGAACTGTTCACTTTATAATCCCCTCTAAAAAACCTGTAAGGAGGATGTCCGGGATAATAAAGCGATGTATGCAGGAATATTCTGTAAGATTTCCCGAGTTTTTCAGAATACATCCCTCCTGCTGTTGCCATTTCATCCAGACCTGGAATCCACCTCTGAAAGTACTGGTAATAATTCGCTTTTATGATGAAAAATAAAGGGACAATAAATAATACCGGCAGGTATATTGATTCCCATTTTTTTCCGAAAGCATCCTTTAAAGCCGACCATGTCCTTTCAAATATAACACCGATGAAAAAAATGACCGGCACGATCGTTCCAAGAGACCTCATCGCGCTCGGCGCCTCTATGGAAAAAATCGACCCTGCGGCCTGTGAAAAGAACATCAGCAGCATGATAAAATATACAGAGTACATACTGTAATACATGCAGTATATTATTCCCATTGCGAAAAATATCGCGCTTGTTGCATCTATTGTCGGCTCATAGTTCTTGGCGCCTGAATTCCTTTCTCTGAAATCGCCAATGTGGTTAAACATCAATAACACCCTCTTTGTGTTATCGACTATCCCCTGTCCTACATTTTTTGGCGCGTTCGGATCGTTGCTGAACACAGATACTTCATGCACCCTTGAAAAATAAATGCGGCTTGAAAGGAAATAATTATGGAAAACCATAGACGCAAAAATCCAGAAACCCAGCGCAAACGCTATAAGCCCGATGTAGTTTTTTTTCAGAAAATTTTTCGTCGTGAGTATCTTTATCGAGTAATAGGCTACGGGGGCAATTATCAGCAGGAACTGTGTCATAAGCGCATGCCAGCCGTAGCTCATAAATAGTCCCGATAAAAAATAGCTTGCTTTGTCCCTTTTTTTCATCGCGTTTATCATGAAATATATAGCCGCCGACATTGTCAATGTGGCAAGTATAGTGGCGTGCCCTGCCCTGCTGTAATGCATCATTATCCTCAAAAAACAGTATATGGTGGCGGAGAACATTGCGGCCCTTACGCTGATTGCCTTCCTTATGAAAAAATATACGCACGGTATTGCCAGTACCCCTGTAATAACAGCGGCAATTTTCAGCATTACCCTGTTTACTCCGAAAAAATACACGAACAAATTTGTTACGTTGAATAATATCCCGTAATTGCCTACATTAAAATTTATTTTTCCGTGCATTTTGTCGAGCAGATGCCCTATGAATCCACCTGTCTCATCATTTTCAAGTCCGAAAGGCCTTGTATCAAGTTCATATGTTCTCAGGAATATGCCTACGAGTACTATTGCCGCCAGATACGCTATTTCCAGCTTCAGCGGTATTTTACCGGCTTCCTCCCGGTTTCTTCCGTCTTCTATATAAACAGGTGATGCGAAAATGAACAAAGCTGCAGCGGCAATGAACCATAAAATAGCTTTATCCGGGTTGTTCGCTTTAAAAAGTTCCTGGGCTTTGTAAGCGATAAAAAAGGAAACGGCTATCATTGCAAGCCTTGTTATATTTATGTATTTGTTCCCGGTATACTCTTTCGGGAACCCGAAAAGCGGCATAAGGAAGAAAATGCAGACAATGGCTGCGGAATAAAAACCGATGGCGTACATACTTTTTGGCCCGCTGATAAGCCTGTTTCCGGCCTCAATAAATATAAAAGCTGTTACAAGCATTATTGACTTGAACAAAGGCGAATCAAGCAAAATTCTTCCAGATATTTTTTCCGCCTCGTCTTCACACGCAAAAAGTATCTCGTGCGCTTTTCCTTTATTTTTATCATGGTTTTCAGGAAGCATTGCAAAGATAAGTACGGCTCCGGCAGCCGTCAGAGCAGTGCCAAGTTCCTGCAGGTTTACATTATTGTTTAGCAGCAATATCCATCCAAAAGCAACCAGTATAATCCCCGCTGTGCCAAGAAAAAAAATCAGGATATTTTTTAATTCAAATCTGATTTTTAGTTCTTTGTCCTTTGCTGATATAAATATGAAAAAGCTCGTTAAAGCCGCGGCCACAAAAATAACGACGAATTTAACAGAGTGCCGGAATAAAAAAACCTGGGACAAACCCGCGAGGACCAGTGCCAGGATAAAAAAAACGGTCTTGGGCATTGAAAAATTTATTTCATGAAATGATAACAGCTGGATTGTTTGGGTTTCCTGGTATATCCCCGTGTTTGCCTTTTGCGCAGGTGTTTGTAGTTCTGCCTTTAAAGTCTGTTTTTTGCCGGTGTCCTGCGGCTGCTGGAACTTTATTGTTTCATTGGCTTGCTCAATAACAGCCCTGGCTTTATTTGCCAATTCCAGCAGAGTTAACGCCGCCTTTATAAAGTACGGCGTCCTGAAGACCAAGAACAACAATATCGAAAGCACGCATAGGCTTGTACCCCATATAAAATCGTTCCTGGCTAGGATCAGCATCTGTCCGCAAACGATTAAAACCGCGCAAACGACAACTATAAAATATTTAAATATTTTCCGGTTGTTGTTCGTATCCATTCTTAAAGTTTTCTTTTTATTTAGTAGTTGATTGGCTTAAAAACCGCGATATGGTGTGTGCAGATATATATATATCCGTCATCGCCGCCGCCTATAGAGGCCGGATATGTAATGATAAAATTGCCTGTTACATCCCTGTCAAACTTGCCGATTTGTTTTCCCTGCTCGTTAAATACAAGTACCTGCGAGCCGTTGAAATCGTTTACATAGACGTTCCCATCCGGCGTTGTCGCGAGCCCTGTAAATTCAAAAGGTTTTTGAAGGTTGATTTTCCACTGCCTGATGAACTGCCCGTTTGAATTGAAGACTTTTACGGCCATGTCGCTAGGCTCAATAACAAGGACCTTGTCTTTTGAATCAATAAAAAGCCTTCCGATAGATTCCTTAAACTGATTGTTGCCTCCGCCTATCCCTCCGAATTCTCCGAGCTTCGTGCCGTTCAGGTCAAACTCCATGATTTTTCCAGCCGACCTCTCGCTAACATACAGAACATCCTTGCTGTTAATAGCCATGTTTACAGGGTCATTCACGCCTTCCAGCTTTATCTCGCCGGATTCTTTTGCGCCTGTGAACTTATAAAGCACGTTCGAATTTCGCGAAATTATATAAGTATCCCCTTCTTTTGATTCGGCTGCCCATATGGGCTCGGTGTTTGTGCCAAGCGTGTACGCAGTTATCAGTTCGCCTGTCATTTTATTGTACTTTTGTATTTGGTTCTGGTCGTGGTCGGCTACATAAAGGTCGTCGCCGTACACCATCATACCCCAGGGCCCTTTATAAACTCCAGTCCATGATTTTACCAGCTCGGGTTTTTTGCCCATCGCCCTTTCCTTGTTTACCGAAATTACCATTTCAAGTATGATTAAAATAATAACTATGACGGATATTACTATAGGGATCGTACCCTTGTTGCCCGTCGGCTTCTCACTGACTTCCTTAATGATTGCCACATTCTTTTTAACAGGTGATTTTTTTGCTGCCTTCTTTTTTGCCATTTTTCTACCTCCATTTTTTATTTTTTATTATAACAAGCACACGTTTTAGTAGCAACTGTTTTAAGTTCTTTCCTCTTTAATCCTTTGCTATTCTGAAATCAGCAGATCAGGCTCAAGCATGTCTCCGCCGAGTGGCACAAAATGATTTTGTCCCTGGTCCCACGAAACTTGGATTATGCTCGCGTCCGATACGTATATTTCGATAAAATGCTTGCCTTTTTTCAGGTTAAAAGCAGGCGTCAATTGCATCTTTTTGTCCTTAAAATAATCGTTTGCATCGCCATCGACTCCTGATTCCCAGTAATATTTCTTGTCTATGACGATTCTCATATATCCGTTATTTATAGAATTCAGCTTGTACTGCCCGTCCTTGTCCACTTTTAGGTATCCCTGCCATTTTACCGATGGGAAATATCCATTCAAAAATCCGGTGAACCATAAGTATGGGGTTATCTCTTCCTTTACAATAGGCCCCTTGTCCCATTTTTTACCGGTATAAAAGTATCCGTGCAGGCCGTCAATTATGTTTGCATAAAGGTAATTCTTTGTAATGTTGTAATTTTCCTCTCCGGTGACTCTTGATCCTTCAAGTTTTTTCACATTCAGGGAGAGGCCGAATGTATCGTTTGCCGTTTCTCTCACTGCCTCAACTTTTATCTTATGAAGTCCCCTTGCAAATTTATAGGTTGTGCCGATTTCTATTTTTCTGTTGTCGATAAACAATTTTATACCTGCGTGCCCGGACACCATAAAATATCCGTCCCCGTAAAGCGGTATATATACGTCCCCGTCCCAAGTTACCTTATACGGTGCTTTATTTGCATTATCAGCAGCGAACTCAAGCGCATCGTTGTTTACAGTCTGCTTGCTTCCGTTTTTATAATCATAAAGCCCTGTCAGTCCCCTTTTAGCCTGGATATCGGCGTTGCTGATGAGCAATGAGTCAAAAAACTTGCCAAATCCCTCCGCGTCGCTTTTCATGCTTTTTACAAAATGCCTGTGGGTTATTGTTTCTGCTTTCGCGCCGGGGAATTTCATCTGCCAATAGGGCAGCATTGCCCATTCATCCGAATGAAACAGTATGCCGTAGTTTTCATCGTTGATAAGGCACATATCCCTTATTATATCAAGCCCGTCAGGTGAGTGGTTTACCTTGAAATCCCTGAAAAATTTGAAAGGCGGGTGCCCCGGGTAATACTGGCTGGTGGCCAGGAATATCCTGTATGTCTTTCCAAGCTCCTGGGAATACATGCCGGCCGCGGTTGACAGCTCGTCCAGTCCGCCTATCCATCTGTTGAAATACTGGTTGTAATTATCCTTCGCTATAAAAAACAGCGGAATAAAAACAAGCACTGGGAATATGACTTTTCTCCATGGGTTTCCGAATACCTTTAAAAATGCTTTCCAGACCCTGTCAAACATGACGCCAATGAAAAATATCGCAGCTATCATGGTGCCGAACGCCCTCATCGCGCTTGGAGCCTCAATCGAGAAAATAGAGCCTGCCGCCTGTGAGTAAAAAAGCAGTATGAATATGAAAAAAAGGTAATATTTGCTGTAGTAGGCGCAGTAAATGAGCCCCAAAAAGAAAAATATCGAGCTTGTAAAATCAATCGTCGGCTCAAAAGGCTTTCCTCCGGAGTTCCTCTCCCTTGAATCGCCCTGATAGTTGTACATAAGCATCACTCTTTTTGTGTTGTCCACTATGCCGGCGGCAACATTTTTCGGCGCGTTATAGTCCCCGCTAAAAACCGACACCTCGTGTATCCTTGAAAAATACATGTTTGTGTTCAGAAAATAGTTGTGCACTATCATTGAAGTGAATATCCACAGGCCGAGGCAAAAGGACACAAGCCCTATCAGGTTCTTTTTGAAATAGCCCCTTGTCGTGAATACTTTCACCATCCAGTATACGAAAGGCACAACCGTGATGAACCATATTGTCATTATTGTGTGCCACCCCAAGCCGAAGCACATGCCTGATATGAAGTAACTTGCCTTGTCGTTTTTCCTTGTTGCGTTCACCAGGAAATATATCGCCGCGCATATAACAAGCGTCGACATGAGCGTGGCGTGCGCCGAGCGGCTGTAGTGGATTATTATCCTGAGGAAAACAAAAATCGTCGTAACAAATATTGCGGTTGTCTTGTTTATGGTCTTTCTTATAAAAAAGTATACTATCGGTATGGATATTATGCCTATGGCCACAGCCATGAGTTTCATACTTACCCTGTTTACTCCAAAAATCGAGATAAAGAAGTTTGATATGTTGAAATTTATCCCGTTGTTTCCCACATTGTACTGCGCCTTGCCGTTGAGCACATCCATCAGGTGCCCGAGGAATCCTCCGACCTCGTCGTTTTCTATGCCGAATGGCCTTATCTGTATCTCGTAAAACCTGAGGTATACTCCGATCCCGAATATTACGGCTAGGAAAATCCACTCAACGTAGAGAGGTATGTCAAGCTCATCGTTGTCCTGTTTCATGTATATCGGCGAGGCAAAAATGATTATAAAAGCCGCGAGCAAATACATGTGTACAGCGTTTACCGCGTTGCCGCTCACAAAACTTTTCTGTCCGTTGTAAGCGATAAGCAGCGCTATAAGCACCGCGGCCAGTTTTATAATGTCGAGTATCTTGTTTTTTTTGTACTCTTCCTTTATTTTTAACAGAGGCATCGCAAAGAACACGCACATGGCCGCTCCCAGGTAAAACCCCCATGAAACCATGCTTGAACTGCTTACATTCGTTGACCCGATCAGCCTGTTACCTATAAGCGTAAGCGTAAAAGCTGCAACAAGCAGGATGACTTTTACCAGGATATTATCCAGTATCCTGAATTCGCTAAAAAGCAATATCTTCCTGTCTTCAGTCCTGGTTTCACCTTCTTCGTTTTCCGGCAGCCCGAAAAAGGTCGCTAAAATCCCTATTGTAGTGAAGAACACTCCCCATTTTTGTATCATTACTACCCTGTTTAAAAGCAGCACCCACCCGATGATCAGGAACAGGATTCCGGCAATAAGCAGGTACAGCAGCAACCCCTTGTTGAATTTGAATTTAAATGTTGCTTTTCGCTCCTTCATCCTCAGAAAAATCGCGAAGAAGAAAATACCCAAGAACAATACCGCCGCAAATACCTTGAAGTTCTGCGAGAAAAGGAACACCTGAGCCACCACGGCGAATATACCGGCCATTATTATGAATATAAACTTGGGTATTTCTATTTTCAGCCTGAAATACGGGTCAACTTCTTTGCCGGGCACCGGTTCTTTTGCGGGTTTGACCAGGTCCAGGTCTTTTTTCCCATTTTGCGTAGTCTCTGATTTTTCTGTCATTTCGGACAGCGCATTTGACCATTCCTGGATTTTTTTCCAGGCAACAAGCCAGGCTTCGGTGATTGCGGCAAGCAGAAATATTACAAAAAGTACCGAGAAAACTATGCCGCTTTTGTAATTGTGGAAATTGACAATGAAAATCTGCCCGATTGCCAGAAAAATTATGCTAAGACAAATCAAAATTATTTTTATGTTTTTTTGCATTGAATAAGGCCCTCTTTTAAGTTTAAATATAATTGAGTGTTTTTAGTATTTAATTGGCTTAAATACTCCTATATCATGCGTGCATACATAAATCTGCCCGTCGTTGCCGCCTGTTATAGATGCAGGCGCGGTTATTATGAAGTTCCCGGACAGATCGCGGTTGAACCTTCCTATAAGTTTGCCGGCTTGGGTAAAGACGAGCACTTGCGAGTCGTTGAAATCATTCACGTAAATGTTGCCGTCCGGTGCTATTGCAAGGTTCTCAAATCCGAGAGGAGCCTTTATGCCAAGCTTCCATTCCCTTATGAACTTGCCGTCCTGGTCAAATTCTTTTACCGTTTCCACCGGGGATGACAGCACGTACAGGTTGTCCTTGCCGTCCACGAATATCCTGCCGATGCCGGTCTTGAACTGCGCGTTACCTTGCCCGTTGCCCCCGAACTCAGCTTTCTTTTCCCCGTCCAGGTCATACTCAAAAATCTTTGAGTTTGACGTATCCGTTATGTAAAGCATGTCTTTGCTGTTTATCACCATATTATTATTCGGGGTTTTCACGTCCTCCAGGGTCAGCGTGCCTGCCGGCTTCTTGTCCTTGAACTTCAGGATGACGTTCGAGTTCTTTACCAGCACATATGTTATCCCTTCCATGTCCTCGGTTGCCCATATTGCCTCCTGCTTGCCGGCTGTGTATACCGCTACAAGCTCGCCCGTCATTTTATTGTACTTGTGTATCTGGTTCTGGTCGTGGTCCATAGCGTAAATATAATTGCCGCACTGGTTTATTCCCCACATGCCTTTATAAGACCCGTGCCATGATGTTATCAGCTCCGGCCCCTTGCTCATTTTGGTCTCTTTATTTACAGCAAAATAAAGCTCTATCGTGATTAAAGCTATCATGCATACGGCTACGATTGTGACTATCACTGGCACGTTACTGCTCTTTTTTGCAGACCCACTCTGTGCCTGTACTGCCTCTTTTACAAGGTTCTTTTTCCTTGAAGTTCTTCCTGCCATGTTTTTGCCTCCAGAATTAGGTTTTATAATTTGCATGATTATATCAATTTTACCCTGTACTTGCAATAACTTTTTATTTTATGTATTTTGCCGCTGTTGCCAGTATCTAAAGGCTGCATTTCCGTTAAAGGTTCAGTGCTTGACTGGTTTTCGCGGTTTATGCTAAACTTGGAACAACCGCATAAAATAAAAAAGCTTCCATTCTAGTGGAGCCCCCCAGGCTAAAGTCCGGGGATTCCTGTGTAGGGTATAGAAAAGGGTATGGTGGGCCGATGAAAAAAATTATTATATTCGCCGGGATCGTCTTTCTTGTTGCAGGGCAGATCATGTTTTTTTTGTGGAAGGATTCCCCCTTTGCCTCGCATAATTTGTTTGCGTTTTCCGTCATATTGATGCCAAGCGGGATCATCCTCGCCCTTGCTGCTTTTTTTCTGGAAACAAGTATGCTCTGTCTTGTATTATTCCTGTTGTTCGGCATTTTCGGCTCGTTCCTGGCCGGGATAAATGGGCTTTCATCTGTTTTATCCTTTGCCGTTTCAGCTTTGTTTTTGCTGCTGGCGCAGAAAAAAACGGGTAACTTCTGGGGTTTTATGGATATACCGGCGCAAAGCGCTCTCAGGGAAAATTGGGAAAAATATTTTCTGGTTGCCCTCTTCGTTTTGCTGTTCTTCTCGCGCCTTTTTATGCTGAACACCTTCCCTCTGAACGCCGCCTGGCACGAGAGGGAAATGATGGAAAAACTGCCCTGGCTTGAGCAAAGCTACACGGCCCACTGCTTTACCAGCGACGTCAATTTCCCGACGCTTGTCTTTTACCAGGGTATGCTTTTCGAAAGGCTGTTTGGAAACAGCATCGGCAGCCTGAGGATCCCTGCCGGTATATTCGGCCTTATCGGCATCATATCCTTTTACTTTCTCATCAGGTCACTTTTTTCAGCCCGCACTGCGGCATTTTCATCCCTGCTTTTCGCGTCTTCAAACCTGCACCTTGTCCAGTCGAGGTGGTTTTTCCCGGGCACCATACTGATCCCCGCCTTTCTGGCAGGCATGGCGTTTATTGTGTACGGGATAAGGAAAAATAAATGGTATTTGTTCTTTGCCGGCGGCCTGGCGGCCGGTTTTTCCCTGCATGGTTATTTCCCCGGCAGGGCCACCATTTTTGTTTTTGCCCTGTGGCTTTTATGCGCGCTTATAATATGGAGGCATCTCAATATCAGCCTTAAAAATATCCTGGTTTTTTTCGCAGGCTTTGCCGTTACGGCCATTCCTGTGATACTTTTTGCGGTCAGCCGTCCTGCCGATTATTGGGACTACCTTTCTCACTCAAATCCGAACAAGGGGATGGGGATATCCCACTACCTCCGCACTGTCATTGATGTACTGCCATCCTATGCCGGGATGTTCCATTTCAGAAGCGATTACGATTACAGCATACATATGGAGCGTATGCCGCTGCTTGATTCTTTAACCGGCATATTGTTCCCCGCGGCATTTTTCCTTTGCGCCGCCTTATTTTTCAGGCCGCTGCCGGCCTTTGCCCTCATTTCTTTTTGTACCGGGTTACTGCCGGCCTTTTTGGGCGGCGGTTTTGAGCACCCCACGGAAAGGAGGGTCATACTGGCGCTCCCCGTAATTTATTTCATGGCCGCGTTTTCCTACGAGATGATCAAAAGGGCCGCTTTTCCGGACGGCGGGTCAAAAAAAGCGAAAATCTTTTTTGCCGTCTCGCTTTTGGCGGGATTTTTTGTTTTTTTTGCCGAAATAAAAAATTATTTTTTTGATTATTGCGGCAGCCCGTACGAGGCCCTGGGGTACAGGAAAAAGGACAGGGTTGCGGCGGACTTTTTAATAAAAGAAAAGGACCCGGGGTCAGTGATGCTCCTGAGCCCGTATTGCGAATACGCGGGCATGCTCATGCCCGGACTGAACCTCACGCGCCTTGAATCCAATGATGATATTCTTAAATACTGCGGCAGCAAAAGCATTGACGCTGCCCTCGACGGGTTTTCCGGGTATTGTGGGGATTTTATCGCCGGCCTTTTCCCTGATTCGGATTTCAGGGTTATCACGGAAAAAAATTGCGGGGCTCCAATAACACAAACCGACGCATTTCTCAGGATGACGGAGCCTTTTGCGGATTGCACTTACCTTGTCACCCTGAGGATCCCGGGGCGGGACGCGGTGAATTTCACCGGTTTGACCGGTAAGGATAAAAAAATAAACGTCGATTATAAAAACGGCAGCCTTGTGTTCCGGGATGACCCCGGCGGAAAAGAAATAAATATAGCCGCCTCTTTTTTTACCTCCGGCAGTCCTGTGACGGTGGAATTTCCGTGGAAAAGCTGGAGCATATCTGTAGACGGTGGCATTGTCCGGCCCGGCAAGGAAGTTCCCCTGATAAACGGAGCCCATACAATTGAAATCAAAGGCATGGTCCCCGGCGGCTCGGGTGGCGTGCTGCCTTTATCGGTAAAAACCGGCGCAAACCGGCTTACGCTTCTGAAGCTTGCTGAGCCTTACGGCCTTTATTGCTGTCAGAGGGACGGCCTTGACAACTGGCAGGCCAAATGCGGTTATGAGTCCAATAAAATTTTTGTGATGCAGAGGTTCTATGACTTGCCTCCGGGCGGGACGGCCTCGGTATATTACAGTGGGTTCATAAGGGTGCCGGTAAGCGGGGATTATGTGTTCCAGGGCAAGGAATACCGGAATAACATGGCCATTAAAATAGGCGGAAAGGAAATTTTCAGCGACATTGAAACCGGCAAAATAGAAACAGAAACGCCGGTCAGTCTGGAAGCCGGAAAAAAATATATTTTTGAGGCGTTTTATGATGCAAAAGGCGAATTGGGCAACAGGGCCTTTGTCGTTGAATACAGGCGCGTGGATGCCGGGAATTTCTCGATTGTGCCCGTGGAATGGTTTTTACGGTATTAAAACCTCGCCGGTCCCTTGCACGTTGTCCCCGGACTCATCAGGGCTTTACTGGAATTTAAAGACGAAAACCAGGGAAGCGTCATCCCTGTTTGCATGCAGCAGTTTTTTATTTTTACAAAAAAGCCGGATTTTACGTTGAAATATCTTTTTTTTAATGCTAATATTTCGCTGTTTGGGAGACAAAATTTAAACGAGGTGAAAATATGCTCGGCATGCTGAAAAAATGGGCAGTCAAGGCATTTGACGACGGGCTTGGGCAGTGCAATAAGCTCGGGATGAAGCTCATTGCCAGAAAAAACGTGGACAGGTTCCTCGATGTCGGCTGCGGGGACGGAAAGCTCACGCTTGATTTTGCCCGTGTCATAAACCCGAAGGAAATATACGGCATAGAATATGTCGACGAGGTCAGGGCCCTGGCCGAAAAAAACGGAATAAAGTGCATAAAAAGCGATTTAAACGACAAATGGGGCTACGGGAGCGGTTTTTTTGACATTATAATGTCGAGCCAGAGCATAGAGCATATGCACAACACCCGCCTTTACCTTGAGGAGGCATACAGGTGCCTCAAGCCGTCCGGCCAGCTTGTAGTCCTGACAGAGAATCTCGCTTCCTGGATGAACATCTGGGCGCTTGTCTTCGGCTGGCAGCCTTTTTCAATAACAAATATAAACGGATGGAGCATAGGCAATCCTCTCGGGGTTTACAGGGACGAAAAAAAGGATGAGAACTTTTTCAATAAATATTCCGCGGTAAGCGGCACTGTGGGCCATGTGAGGGTTGTGGCATATACCTGCCTGAAAGAGATGCTGGAAAGGGTCGGCTTCAAGCAGGTAAAAATCTTTACCCGTGGCTATCTTCCCTGCTTCGGATGGTTCTCAAACCTCATGTGCCGCATTGACAGGAAGCACGGGCACTTTTTGATAGCGACCGGCATAAAATAAGGACGTCTTCCGGACAAACCCGTCTTTTTACCTGTCCATAAGCAGTTCTACGGAATCAGGGAGCTTCATTATGAATGTCCTGTCTATTTCCCCGCCGAAAGCCGTGAAATACACCGTCACTTTGTGCGTTTCCCCTTTTTTCAGGCTGATTGGAACCGGTATCACCGCAGGCTCGCCTGTTATTGAATCCTGCACTATTTTTCCGTCAAGCATCACCTTTGCGTAGCACGGCGTCTCCACTTTTATTGCTGTGTCACAGTCTTTAATCGCCCTGACGTAGCCTTCAAGCACCACCATGAAAGATACCTTCAGCCCCCCGCAATACCCGTCAAAAAACCTGTAGTAAGGGAATATTATATTTTTATAGTAATCTGGTTTTACATTAAAAGGGCCTTTAACATTCTTGTAATATTTCGTCCTGAACCCGTAATTTTCCTTTGTGGAAAAAAACCTGTTTTTTATCGTCCCGCCTTTCTTAAAGAACAGTTCCAGTGGAATCTGGCCTGTCGCGTCCCCGGGCACTGTGCCCTCAATCGTAAAATAATTCACGCCGCAGACATTGAATTCCGATTTGTTGTCCGCGGTCCTGCCGTTGGATATGATTTTCCAGCCGGGCCAGTTTATTTTCAGTTCAGCCTGCTCCTCGCTCTCACGCAGTATAAATGCGCCTTTCAGCGCAATGTGCCTACCAGCGTATTTCTCCGCGCAGGTTTTATCCGACACATCCACTTTCTCGCCTGTTTTAATATCGGTCAGGCTCTGGAAAGCGGTTATGTCCTTTACAGGTATATCGGCGATTGAAATATAATTATACGGGTTAAAAACCTCAGCCTGGGCGTTGAAGCAGTATTTGCCTATATTTTCTTTCGGCTCGGTGTATATCTTAATGTCGGCGTCCGGAAAAAATTCTTTCAAATACGGTGTAATGCCCTCCAGGTACGGTTCTATCAGGAGCAGGTTTTTAACAGACCTGTCCAGCAGCAGGAAATCCTCTGGAAGCACCGCTATCATCTGGGCAAACACTTTTTTCGGGGTAAAATACCCGAGCAACATCCTTGAAACCACTATTCTTTCGGCTGGCGATGCGGACATTGCTTTGTTTGCGAGGTACTCGCCGTATCTCTGCTGCACTCTGAATTCCCTGTTGTTTGTGGTTTCGAAAAAATACTCATGCACCCCGTTATAGGCCCCAAAAACTGCCGCCAGCAGCATTACCGCCGCAAAGGCGGCTTTTTTGTATTTATTACCCGAGTCTTTAAAAACATTCCTCAGCCTTTCAAAGGCAAAGGCTATCATTATATATACCGACGAGAACACGCCTGACATGCGCGTGAGCCCGGGATGTCCGGTGCCTCCGGTCCCGAGCATTGCCGGCACCAGGGAAAGCAGGAAAAATACGGCAAGGTACATGCCGACAGGCGTAAAAAGCATAAAAACACAAAGGAAAAGTCCCAGCGGAAAAAGCGTCTCTGCCACCGGCTCCAGCATGTTTTTGCACGGGACCGTGTAGGACGGTGACATGTCGCCCTTGATATGAAAAGCCCCCGCGTAGTGATGGATGTTGCCGATAAAATACATTATGTAATCCATTATTTTTCCCCTGGAATTCGGGTTTACGGATTGAAAATACCCCCAGTAAAGGTTGGGTTGCATTGTTGCAAAAACAATAATCGGACCTGCGCTTATCAAAAATCCTCCGAGTACTATTGCAAAATGCTTAAGTTTCAGCCCCATGTCCCTCCTGAAAATCCACAGATAAATGCACCATAAGGCAAAAATACCGGGTATTATCCTGCCCGGCATATAGCCGTGCAGGGTGATCCCCAGGGCAAATCCGGACAGGCAGAAAAAATACCATTTTTTATTCCTTATAGCTGTTATAAACATCCATGTGCTCATAAGCATGGCGGCGTACATTATCGCGAACGGAGTAAGCTGCCTTGACATGGTAATCTGGAAGACATTTGATGAAAATAAAAAAGAGGTAAAGGCCGCCGCGGCCGGCGAAAAAAGCAGGCGCACAAGGAAATACATGGCAATCACGTAAAGCGTGTCCCATGCGGCGCTCGGCAGCCTGAGGCTCCCGATGTTGTTTCCGAAAACTTTCATGAAGCCAAGCGCCTGGTACATTGTCATGCTCGGCCACTCGTCGCCCCCGCCTCCATGCCAGTGGTAGCCCTTCATGTCGCCTTCCATGATACCGATGTCGCTCATCTGGGTCATTTCCTGGCCCGCTATGCCTGCCGGGATGTCGCCAAGCATGGGGAACCTGAGCGCTATCGTGTACAGCAGCAGGAAAGCAAAAAACCACGGCTCCCATTTTTCAAAAGTGTTCCTCTGATTTTTAAGCTGCCCCTGCTCCCAGTAGCCTGTTTTTTTCGGTTTGGAGAAAAAAAGTAGCACCGCCGCGGCAATATACAGGATCAGTGCTATGCGCGGCATGGACTTCACTATAACCGTGGCTATTATTGCCATTATCAGTGAAAAGACGGACATTATCTCAGGCATCCACTCCTTAGAAAAATCCACCCTTATATTTTTTAAAAACGACAGACCCAGTATCGCTATCATCACTATCCAAAGTACTATGGCATGGGCAAACATATGCTTCATAATGAGGACTTGTGTCGCCGCAACCAGTAAAATTATTGCCGTCGCAACAATTATAAGGTACTTTTTAACCATCTATAGCCTCCGTGTAGGTTTTATTCCGTGATTGCGAATATCGCGGACTTCAGTCCGCTGTTGAAGCATATCGTAATCAATGCGCGAAGCGCAAACTTATCGGAACAAAATACCCCGCAGCTTGCTGCGCGGGTATTTTATCATTAGATTTTTTTGCCGTCTTTGCCGGCCTTTATGTTTATTTTTTCATCTATCACATACTGCGGAATTTTATTGATGCTTATAAAAATCCTGCCTATATACTCCCCTATCATTCCCAGCACCAACAGTATAATTCCTTCCACGAACGATATAACAGATATTATTGCCGTGTACCCGGCCGGCGTGTCCGGGTGCAGTATCTTATGTATTACCGTAAATATCCCGAAAGCGAACCCGAAAGTTCCGCACAAAACCCCCAGTATGGTCGCGATGCGCAGCGGCTTTACCGAGAAATTAGTGAACCCGTCGAGCCATATGGCCACCAGTTTCGTGAATGTGTACCCGCTTTTGCCGTCCAGCCTCTTCCTGTCCTCGCAGTTGACGCTGGCGACTTTGCGCGTGATTGACAGGATAAGCCCGATATTGTAAGGGTACGGGTTCTTGTATTGTATCATTTCGTCCGAAATCAGCCTGCGCATCATAAAATAGCTCGAAAGCTGCACCCGCCTCGGCTTGCTCAGGATTATCTCGGTCATTTTCGAGTTCACCCAGCTCCCGAAATTTTTAATCAGTGACTGCTTTTTCATGAGCCCGTATCCGGCATACACGACATCAAAACCCTCGTTCAGTTTATCAAGCAGCCTGTAAAGGTCGCCTGCCGGCGACTGCCCGTCGTCGTCCAGGCATACCACTATGTCGCCTGTAACCTGGGCCTGGCCCGCCATGAGCGCGGCCTGCTGCCCGAAATTGCGTGTCAGGCTTACGGCCTTTATTTTTTTGTCTTTTTTGCAGATGGCTTTTATCACTCGGAAAACCCCGTCCGGCGAGTTGTCGTTTACCAGTATAATCTCGTAATCGTGGCCCTTCCGCATCCTTACCGTTTTTTTTATTTCTTCCACCACGCTGGATATTGTCTTTTCCGAGCCGTAGCACGGTATCACAAACGAAATCCTTGTCATTTACCTCTCCTTGTTTCGGCCATGACTGAAAAACATGATGTTTTGAATTTGCTGTAAAAAATTTCCGCAATAAAAACATTATAGCATATCATTTTGTCGTCCTGTTAAATTATATTATTTATAAGGTTTTTAATCCTGCGCATCCTTTGAACCTTGTCCTGAAGTTTTTTAAAGGCAGCGCGGTCCTGCCCGTGCTTTCGTCGATTATTTCATTTATTTTCAGCAGCCCCTGACCGCACACAACAACAGGTTTTGAACCCTGCACCATTATGACTTTTCCGGGCGTCCTGTTTTCTATCTGCAGGTCCTTTACTTCTTCAGCCTGCAGCACGCGGTAGGCCCTTCCCGCCGCTGCAACAGCCGCCCCTTTGTAAGGGAACCCTACAGCGTCTATAAATCTCCTTATATCGCCCGCTTTATTTGACCAGTCGATGAAGTAGTCCTCTTCATCCCTCCACAGGCTGTACGTGGCAAGGCTTTCTTTCTGTTTTGCGGCGGAAGGCTCAATGCCCCTGCTCAGGTATCCCACGATTTTCAGGGTAAGCGCCGAATAATTCCTGATTGTGATTCTGATGGCCTCCTGTATTTTCATCGGGTAAGTTATCTTTGATTTTGAGCTTGCTATTATATCCCCGCAATCATACCCCTCTGCCGCGTAAATGGCAGTGACCCCCACTTCTTTGTCGCCCTTTATAAGCGCGGTAACAAGCGGGTTAAACCCGCGGTATTTCGGCAGGATGGAGTCGTGCAGGATAATAAGCCTGCAGTTTTTGTCCCTTATCATCCAGCGCCAGGAAATGGTTATCGCGTATTTGGTCCTCACATCCGGCTTCGACAGCCTGTCGCAGAAAGGTATCTTTTTTTGCCTGCAAAAACTTTTAATCTCATTATAGTAATCTTTTACTATATTTTTATCCCTGGAGCAGACAACCGTATCTATAATATCCGGGTACTTGCGGTAAACGGCTTTTAAAACCTCAAACCCTTTTTCAAGCATGATAAAAAAAGTAAGCTTTTTCATCATTCCTCCGAGTTAAACTGCGCATCCTCCCCGGTTAAAGCCCCGGGATACATGCGCGGGGATTTCTTTCCGGATTAACTTCCAAAAAACTCCCTGATTTTGCATGTTATAAAGTCTATTTCCCTGTCGGTCAGCCCGTAATACATCGGCAGCCGCAGGATCCTCTCGCTCTCTTTTGTGGTGTTGACATCTTTGCCGTTAAACCGTCCGTATTTTTTCCCGGCAGGCGACGAGTGCAGGGGTATGTAGTGGAATATTGCCATGATTCCGTTTTGCTTCAAATAGCCGATAAGCTTTGTCCTTGTATCAATGTCCTTTACTTTTATATAGAACATATGCCCGTTTTGTTTGCAGTGCCCGGGTATGTAAGGCGTCTCGATCTGCCCGCTTTCCGCAAGCTGCGCCAGCGCGCCGTTATACAATTCCCACATAAAAATCCGCCTGTTGTTTATCTCGTCGGCCTTTTCCAGCTGCGCCCACAGATAAGCCGCGTCAAGCTCGGAAAGCAGGTATGAAGAGCCTATGTCCACCCATGTGTACTTATCAACCTCCCCCCTGAAAAACTTGTTCCTGTTCGTGCCCTTTTCGGTTATTATCTCAGCCTTTTCTATATAGCTCTCGTCGTTCAGTATTATCGCCCCGCCCTCGCCGCAGGTATAGTTTTTCGTCTCGTGAAAGCTGAAGCAGCCAATGTCGGAAAGCGCGCCGAGATATGTTCCCTTATACGCGGACATCACTCCCTGGGCCGCGTCCTCCACGACCTTTAAGTTTTTCTTTTTGGCTATGGCGTTTATTTCGTCCATCTCGCACGATACGCCGGCGTAGTGCACCGGCGCTATGGCCCTTGTTTTTTTTGTCACGGCAGCCTCCACCAGCTTTTCGTCCATGTTCATCGTGTCTTTTCTTATATCCACGAACACTATCTTTGCCCCGCGCATGACAAAGGCGTTTGCTGTGGACGTGAAAGTGAAGGACGGCATTATCACCTCGTCGCCCTGTTTTATGTCAATGAGTATCGCGGACATTTCGAGTGCGTGCGTGCACGACGGCGTCAGCATAACCTTTTTTGTTTTTAGTTTTTCCTTCAGGAATTTGCAGCATTTGTCGGCAAATACGCCGTTGCCGCTTATCTTTCCGGTCTTTACAGCTTCTATTATATAATCGTGCTCCTTGCCTGTGTAAGCCGGCTTGTTAAATGGTATCATTCATTTCCGCCTCTGGGGCGCCTGCCCCGGATTTACCTGTAAAATCACGCGTTTAATCCTGCTGTTTCGCAGGTCCCTCGCCATAATGCTGATAATATACTAAAAAAAAACCTGTTTGCATAGCCAATATTGAGCCTCCTGCAGCCGTGCCCTTGCTTTACTTTGCAAGGCAGGCGTCATAGTCGGCCGCAGTACCCGGATATTCCGCGTAGCCTATCGCGGCCTTATAATTCGCGTTGTCTACCCCGTCATAAAAAAGGTAAAGCGCGCCGTTGTATTCTATTATGGATGCGTCAGCCACCTGGCTGCAGGCCGGCAGGCCGAATACAGCGGGATTGTATTTTACCACAGGCACAGGGTCAGGCAGCCAGTTGTATAAATCCATGCTCTGCGCGTGGTATATGTTCGTCGGCAGCCCCACGTGCGTCCATATATGTACCTTGTCTCCCGCAATCATCACTGCCCTGCCTCCTGCCAGCACCCCGCTTGTCGGGTCATGCGGGTCTGCGCTCTGCAGCCATACCGGCGACACAGGGTGGAAGTCCGTGGCTTTGCCTGAAAAATCCTTCATGAGCCACAGGGCGTATGTCATCAGCGTCACCCTGCAGCTGCTCATATACACCTCGGACAGCGAATAATAGCTGCCTTTCCAGGAAAATATCTCGCCCGCCCCGTCAAACCCGGCCGTCGCGTCGTCGCATATCGTCTTTTTAAAGTCCAGGAAATTGTCGACAGGCGTGGTAACGCACTTGTAGTGGTAGCCGTCTGCCGAAGTAGCGTAGTACACGTTGCCTGTGCCGTGCACCGTGAAATAAATCCTCCATTCGTTTCCTATGTGCAGCTGGGACGACATGGAGCAGTTTTGTTTTATGCCCCCGTACCCTCCGCCCATTATCGGCGAGTTGCCGTACCTTTTCCACGGCCCTTCAGGCTTTGCCGCGGTCGCGAGCCCTATTGTCTCAGCGTTGGTAAACCCGCCGCACGAGTATGTCATGTGCAATAGCCCGTCAGGGCCCATTATTACGTTCGGCTCCTGCACCGAGCCCTTTTCATAGCCTGTCTTCGCGGTAAATACAGGCGTCGGGTTCGGCGTGAAAACTGCCGGGAAAGGCGTCTGGCACGCCTTCAGTTTCACAAAAGGCGTCGGCGTAAAAGACAGTATTGCCTGCATGGTCGCTGTCTTTGCCACCCTTGTCTCTTTCGCGTTGGGGGTCGGGGTGATGGTGCTCGTTACGTCTATATTAAGCGGCTTTATTTCCCTGCCATTGTACAGTTTCGTGGACGCGACAAACCTGTTTATGTATCCCTGGAACCCCGTCATTTTCCCGCGCTCAAAATTACCCAGTATAAAATCGCCGTTTATAAGTATGTGCTTGTCCGGCTCCTGCCCCGCTATCTTGCCGTCTATGTACCATGTAACGGTATTGCCGTCCAGGTCCACCTGCATCCTGTGCCATGTTTTCATTGTATATTCAGCGGTGATATCCTGCGTGTAAGCCGTGTCAGAGAATTTATGCCCGCCCACCGCGAGCCTGAAAAAAGAATTGTCATATCCCGCCAGGTCGTGCATCCTGTCGCCGGTGTTATAAAACCATATTTCTATTGTCTTTATTTCTTCTTTTATTATTTTCCTGCTCTTTACATAAGCGCCGTTCGGGAACATGCCGAGCGAATACCGGCCGTATTTGTGGAGCCTCGTGGTGAATTTTACGTTGCCGTAATTGTCCCACTCATACCCGCCGTGGCCCGAGTCTGCCAGGGTGTCCTGCATTTCAAGCGCGATGATTACGTCCTCCGGCCAGTAAGCGGCAAAAATGCCGGAAGGTATCAATAGAAACAGCATAAGCAGTGCTTTTCTCATCAAATCATTTCTCCTTATACTTTGTTTATTGGCTCAACTGGTAGTACATTACGTCAGTCGGCAGTTTACAGCCGTCTTTTTTGTACATCAGCTTGATATAGTCGATATCCCCCTGCGGGCCGATAAAATTCATGTACTGTTGATTCACAGTAATTTTATGCCTCCCTTCGAGGAGATAAACTTCTGTTTCTGTTTTCCCGATAAAATCTTTATTGGCCTGATATACGGTCCTGCCGTCCACCAGGACTTCGCAGGCAAAAGGAGAATCCCCGCTGAACGTATATTTGCCGTTTTCATCGATTGTGATATATCCGTCCCACTTTCTTATAAAACCATCCATGGATTGCAGGTTATTGATGAACCTCGGGAACAGGTCGTAATACCACCTGTTCGATATTGCGTAATCATGAAATTTATAGACGGTGTTACCCTTATAAATGATTTTTTCATCCATGCCGAATATCTTATGCGGAAGGATAAAATTACCAGCGCTTATTTGCGCTGATTGCCCGGACGGATCCTGCCACACTAACTTGCAATACGTGCTTGAAAACCTGGCTATTGTGAATTTTATCCTGTTTAAGCCCTGCACCATGTAAACCCTGTCCTTATTCACGGCAATCCCGTTAATAGCAATTGACTGCAAATCTGCTCCGTCTGCGCTCATTTTATAATTGCCTGTATAAGGCGCTTCTATCATGCCATCAAGCCTGATTGAATCAAAGCTGTCTTCCTTGTTTATCAAAGTGTTTTTCAGGACGCTTTTGTTCACGACAGCTCCGTCTTTTATAAATTTTGCGTTCAACCCGTAAAGCGCCTCTATGTCGCCGTATGGTATCTCCACTGATATATAATTAATATAAATGATTCCCGGGTCCGCGGTTATCAGGTTCCTGTCGCGGTTGCAGTGCAAAACATAGTCTGGGTCCTGCCATCCGTACAGTTTTTTAAAACCATCTGCGTTGCCGAACATCCAGTAGTCATAGTTGTAGTGCACCTTTATTACGGCATCCGGAAAATATTCCTTATAAATATTTATGTTTTTATTGTACATCCCCTCGGCTATCAGCAGGACTTTTTTTCCTTCATTATTATATATCTTGGACAGCTCCAGCATCTCCGGGTTGAAATACTGGTATTTGCTCCCGCGCCAAAGCATTACATCGTACAAGCCAAAAAAGCGGTTGGCGTCAAAAAATTCCGAAAGCAGCACCCTGTCTTTTTTGTAGGCTGATGCCGTGTCCGCGATATCATAAAAGTTCTTTTTTAGGTAAAGTTTTACTGCCGGGTCGTTTTTATAGACATTGTAAAAAGCGTTCGTGTTTACGAAGGCGATTGCGCCGAGCACGCACGACAGTATGAGAGGCGACGTCAGCTTTGCCGGTGTGCCCAGTATTTTTTCAAAGGCGTCCGCGGAAATTGCCAGGCCCTGCCCTGCCAGCAGGAAAATCACAGGGAAAGTCAGCACTGACCTGGCTATGGGCACGCCCTCCGGGAAAGTTGACAATATGCCCCCGGCCAGCCCGGCAATCAGCCAGCTTGCCAGGAACAGGCTGGAATGTTTCTTTATGGAAAAGATTATAGATGCGAGTCCGAGTATGAAAAGTACTGAAAAAACAGGGTCAAGTATACTGCTCGAAGGTATGGACATGGTCCCAAGCGGTATGGAATCCTTGAAAAAAGCCATTATAGCATTCTTAACATTCTGAGGAAACTGCCATGACATCTGCGCCAGGGTAAGATTTATAAGACCCCTGTCCTGCATTACTCTGCCAAAATAATCTGCCGGATGTTGTATCGCATAAACAATGATTGGGTAATAAGTCAAAACCGCGGTGAAAACCATGGATAATATGCCCGGCAGCCTGTTTTTTATTATTGCCCTGTTCTTTCTGCCGGCAACAAGCGCCAGCAGCAGGTATACTATAATTATAAAAGGTACCAGCTTTCCAGCGTCATAAAAATATATGCCAAATCCAATTAGAAAACCCGCTAAAACAAAATAAAAAACATTGCCCTTCCTGAGCCCGATAAAATAAAAGTAAAACGACATTGTTGCGATAGTAGCCGGTACTATCCAGCAAACAGACGCGCAACTGAACAAAAGGTGTATAAAAGATACAGCCGTTAACAATGCCGATATTACGGCTGCCCTTCTTCCAAAGAGCTCAAGCGCCAGCAAATAAATAAAGGCAATATTTATCACGCCCCACAAAACAGCAAACAACCTGTCTGAATACAGGGACAACCCTCCTGTAAAAAAAGCAAATTTCGAAATTATCCAGTATGCAAACACAGGCCCGCTCACCGCGGGATCGATTACATACGGTTTACCTATGCCGTATGTTGCCATGGACCCGGCTGTCCTGAATATGAATATGTCGTCGCGCCAGGAACCCGGAGGGTTATTGTAAATATCTTTCATCCTTAAATAATATGCGGCGACAATGAATATTAATACAAATACATAATCAACAAAAACAATTTTTTTTGCTCCTGTTGCTTCCTGTCCCGGCTTTCTTATAGCCTCTAATAATTGCCTTATAAAGAAAACAGCAGCTGCAAAGTAAAAAAGCGAGTCTTTTATATTGTTGGCCATCATGGACCCGTAGGATTTAAAACACAATATAATTAGCATAATCAGCGCAAATGCTGCCGCAGCGCTTTTGTTTTTGCCAATTCCCTGAGCGTTGCTTTCTACCGTACTGTCTGCATCCAGTTTCCGGGGCTCAACCCGGTATAATATGCATAGGGCGATAAAAGCGGCCGCATAGCATAAATAAGCCGTATTATACGACATCTGATCGAGCATCTGATAAGCTTCCATTATTAGGGCGAGGGGTATAAATATTTTTACAGCAAGCAGGAAAAAATTCTGTTTTTTATAATTTAAATGTATTCCGGTGATCATGTCCTTGCCCTTGTATGAAATATAAAACATGATAAAAAATACGGCTGACCCTGCCGCAAAAAACAACAGTGAAACAAAATAAAATTTTTCATTAAAAGCATAAAAAATAGTGCTTAAAAACACATACACAAGCAGCAAAAACGCGGAAAATATCGTTTCTTTATTGAATTTTCTATTCTTAAAATTAACAGAACAAACAAATATTCCCAAAAATATGGTAAGCACAGAAAAAAAATCTCTGGTAAAATATAAAAAAACCGCAATCACCGCATACGGCACAATTAAAATCCAGTTCATTTAAAAGCTCCTAATATGATATTAATTCACCATTGGCTTAACTGGTAATACATTACGTCAGTCGGCAATTTGTCTTCATGCCTTTTATACAAAAGTTTTATGTAATCTATATTTCCCACTTCCGGCAAAGGCCTAAATTGCTGGCTCACTGAAATTTTGTGACTGCCTTTATTCAGGTATATTTCTCTGGTTGATTTTGAATTGTCTTTCAATTCTTTAAATACGGATTTTCCGTCTATTATAATCTCGCTTTCAAAAGGCGACAATAGACTAAAAGTATATTTATCACTTTCATTTATCGATACTTTTCCATCCCATTTTCTTTCAAACAAATCTGCTTTCGGGATTGCAATATAATCCGGAATTATTTTGTAATACCAGTATATCCTGTTCGATATCGCGTAATCCTGAAACTTATATATGGTTTTTCCCTGAATAATAATTTTTTCATCAAGCCCGAATATTTTATGCGGCGAAATAGTATTTTTTTCGGGTATCTGTTCCAGCTTCCCGGACGGGTCTTTCCACATTAAAAAGCATTTTATTTTTTTAAAATTCCCTATTGTAATTTTAATTTTGTTTAAGCCTTCAACAAGAAAAACCTTGTTTTTGTCGGTTTTCATGTCATTTACTATCAAAGATGCCACAGACGCTCCATTGGCATCTATATTATATATCCCGGTATACGGAGCCTCAATTACTCCTTCAAGCCTGACCGTATCAAAACTGTCATCTTTTATTATTTCTGTCGCGTTCAGCTTGCTTTTACTCACAATAGAACCGTTCCTATAAAAACCGGCGTCCAGCCCGTATAATGCCTCTATATCGCTGTATGGTATTTCCACGGAAATAAAATCAATATTTAATACCGCCGGATCCGCAGTGACAAACTGCCATCTGGCAGGCCTGAACCGTATGACATAATCAGGGTCATTCCATCCGTATAAGTTTTTAAAATGGCTCGCGTCTCCGAATATCCAGTAACCATAGTTCCAGTGTATTTTTATCCTGGCGTTTGGAAAATATTCCCTGTAAATATCAATATTTTTACTGTATATCCCTTCAGTAATTAATAACACCCTTTTGCCTTCATTGTTATATATTTTATCCAGTTGCAGCATTTGCGGGTTAAAATAATCATATTTGCTTCCCCGCCATTCCATTGCGCAACCAATGCCGGTGCATCTTTGCGAAAAGTAGAATTCAGAAAGCAGCACCTTGTCCTTTTTATATCCGGCTGCCATGTCCGCAATGTCAAACAAATTCTTTCTGAGTTCGCTCTTAACGACAGGGTCATTTTTATATGTATTATAAAAAGCGTTCATATTGGCAAAAGCTTCCCCTCCGAGCAGACACGCTATTATCAGCGGTGCGGTCAATTTGCCGGGCGTGCCGAGTATTTTTTCAAATAAATCCGCGCTGAATCCAATCCCTGCGCCGGCAAGAAGAAAAAGCGCCGGGAATAAAAGCACAGACCTTGATATAATTATGCCATAGGGATTGCTTGAAAAAACACCTCCCGCAAACCCGATCAACAGCCATGCCAAAAGAAAAAGATTGGAATGCTTTTTTATTGAAAATATTGTCAGGGCAATCCCGATCACAAGGAATATTGAAAACATTGCCCCAAAAACATTGCTGGATGGCATTGACATGATTCCTAAAGCGTTGGAATTTTTGAATAAGGCTGTTATAACTTTTGCGAACATTGGCGGATATACACCGGCAAAACCAGACGGGTCAAGCCTTATATTGCTGACGTCTGATATGTGCAAAAAATATTCTGCCGGATGCTTTATCGCATAAGTTATTACCGGATAATCGGCCAACGCAGCAGTAAAAATCATAAGCAGTATGCCGGGCATGCGGTTGACTATAATTGCCCTGTTTTTCCCGAAAAAAATCAGCGACATAATAATATACGCAATCATTATAAACGGCATCAATTTCCCAGCATGATAAAAACAGGGGCCCAAACCGAGGAATAAACCCGATAAAATATAAAATATTGCGTTCCCTTTTCTTATACCAACAAGGTAAAAATAAAACGACGCGGTAGCGCATGCCGCAGGTATTATCCATCCAACAGATACGCTGCTGTAAAGCAGATGTATAAAAGCAACTGACATCAAAAAAGCCGAAATTATGGCAGTCCTCCTGTTGAAAAGTTCAAGCGCGAGAAGGTAAATAAATGCCACATTTAGCACCCCCCAAAAAACGCCGAATAACCTCAGGGTATATAAAGTCAGAACTCCATTTGTAAATACAGCCATTTCCTTCAACATCCAAAACATCAGAGTAGGGCCATTTGTAGCCATATCAGGGATAAACGGAGCCGGGTATGCGGTTTGGATGGCTGTGTCAAATAAAATTACGTCGTCGCTCTGTATTCCCGGCGGAATGTTAGCGAGGTCCCTTACCCTGAGATAATAGGCGAAACCAATGAATATAATTACCAGTACAAAATCAATTGCGCTGTATTTTTTCTGTTCGGCAAATAAATCTCCTGCCCATGCAGTCAAAAGCAGTATCTGCTTTATAAAAAAAGCCGCGGCCGTGAGGTAAAACAGTGAGTCTTTTACCTTGTCAGCCATCATGGCATTGTAGGATTTATAAGCCAGTATTATTACCATTATCAGCATAAATGTAGCGCGGATTTTTACATTAATTCCGCTGTTTTTTGCATTATCATCCTGTAATCCTGCCGGACTGGCGCTTTTTATTGCCTTTATGTCATTGTGGAAAACTACGCCCAACGCCACAAAAGCCGCTATATAATATAAATAAATAGTATTGTATGCCCGGGGATCAATCAAAGGGCACGCAATTATTACTGCGGCACCAGCCAATAATGCCTTGAAAACAACAATGAATATATTTTGTTTTTTGTATTCAAGCGTGACCCGGCTTATGCTGTCATCATCATTATCAGCCATATTCATCATTATATAAACGCATACAGCTGCAATGACAAAAAGCAAAAATCCGGACAAATAACTTCCCTTTGCATAAGCAGAAAAATCAACGTTTAGAAAAATATATAAAAACAAAAGAAAAACAGGATATGTAAATCTCCTTTTCACCGGCCTGTTTTTTAAATTAAACGATGAAATAAAAAGCCCTGCTGAAACAACTATTGCCGCCCAGAACCCGCTGAAATAATACATAAAAACCAGCAAAAGCGCATACAAACCCGGCAGGATCCATTTCATTAATAATTGCCTGTTCAAAAATTTATCCTCTTTTCTTCTATCACAAGAGGATGTTTCATGACGCGCGTGTTTATATTGAGTATGTATTCACCCATCAGGCCGATAAAAAGCAGCTGCACTGCCCCGAGAAAAAATATTCCTATCACTAAAGGCGCCAGGCCAAGCGGGAAAACGCTCCAGAAAATAAGCTTGTATACAAGGTAAGCAATCCCGACAAGAAAACTCAATATGGCTGTTATAAACCCCACAAAAGTCGCGCTGCGCAGGCCCACCTTTGTATATGAAGTGATGCCGAGCATTGCCGCCTCATAAAGGCTGTACCATGTCGTGCTTGTCTTGCCTGCCCTGCGCTTTGCCTGAACAAATGGTATTTCTTTTCTTTCGTATCCGAGCTCGGAAACAAGGCTGCGCAAAAATGGCATCCTGTCGTCTATGGATCGGAGTACCCCGATAAAGCTCTGGTCATACAGCCCGAATCCGGTGAAATGCTCTATCTGCTCCACATCCGAAAATTTTTTCAGGAACTTGTAATATAGCGTTCTTATAAAATACATCAGTTTATTTTCTTTGCTTGATGTTTTTACCCCTATTACTATCCTGTAGCCTTTTTCCCATTCTGCTACAAACTTCGGTATCATTTCTATCGGGTCCTGGAAATCTGCCGCTGCAAATACAACGCAGTCCCCTTTTGCCTGCAAAATGCCGTAAAAGGGCGACTTAAAAGGCCCAAAATTTTTGCAGTTAAATATGGCTTTCACGCGTCTGTCTCTGGCGCATAGCCCCTCTATCTTCTTCCTTGTAGTATCTTTTGAATAGTTGTCGATAAAAATTATATCGTAATTATATTTTGAAAGGTTTTTTTTCATTTCGTTTGTTATTGCTTCGTAAATTGGTATGACGTTTTCTTCCTCGTTAAAAGTCGGTATTACAACACTGATTGTCTTTTTTTTATTTGCCACGTTTTCCTGCCCATTCTCCCCTTGTAAGTTTCATTGTTACATAGTACCTTTTTACTTCCAAATACGGATTTCCTATAATGTCAATCCATCTCGTCTGGTCTGTTTCCGCGATATTCATTATAGGGTCGCGGTGGATTTCCTTAAAACCAAGCCTCTCGTAAAGTTGTATTGCCCGGCTGTTCTCTGCTACAACCCTTAAATAAGCTGTTTTTATTTTCAGGGTTTTAAAGACCCAGTCAAGCAGCACAGTGCAGGCAAGAGTCATGGCGCCCTTGAAAACTTTCTCCTTGCCGCGGATTATATTGTCAATCTCGCAAAATTTTTCTTTGTAATTAAACCTGTAAAGTCCCACATGTCCTATGGGATTATTTTTTTCGTCTTCAACAAAAAATAAAATGCGGTCAGGAGTATTTATTAGTGTGTTTTGTGCCCATTTTTTCGTGCCTTCATAAGTAACCTTGAAGTTAGCAGGCCACCAGAATAATACTTTTTTCCTCCATTCAGCAAGGAGTTTTATTTCTTTCTCTTTATTAATCACATCTGCTGTTATTGGCCTCAGCCTGCCGGTTGTTTTTTGGCCTTTCTTGAGCGGAAGGCAGTACTTTTCAATGTCTACTTCTTTTGCAAACTTGTATTCTTTGAGCTTTGCGTTTGTCTCATCCCTGAAAGCAAGCCAGCCTGTAGGCTGGTTCATGCTCACTTTTCCCGGCGTCTTTACATCAAGTATGTCCCTTATATGCGCGCAGATATAGTCAATCTCTTCCTCTGTCCTGTCATGTCCGCTCGGCAGGTTTACACCTCTAAGCGGCACATCATAAGCAACAGGATTATCAACAACAACACCTTTGAACATCGGGAAAGAGCTTATAGGATAAAAAATTACTCTGCAATCAATGTTTCTTTCCCTGAGTTTTTTCATAAAATCATCTCTGGAAACAGGCGCCTTTTTGTCAAGTATCAGCGACGACATCCAGTAAAGGTTCCTTGTGCCTGGCTTCTCTGCATTCATCTTAATTATATCGATATCAGACAGCCTTTCATAATACCATTTGAATATCTGCCGTTTTTTAGCCACAATTTCTTCAACGCGCTCAAGTTGTGCCAGCCCCATTGCTGCTTGCAGGTTTGACATTTTATACTTATAGCCTATTTCAATTGCAGCGAGCGGCCTGTTCGGGTCCCTTCCTGCGTCTCCGATAAACTTTGTCCTCTCATATAATTTTCGGTCATTTGTCACAAACATGCCGCCCTCGCCTGTGGCAAGCGCCTTTGCACCCTGAAAACTGAACGCAGCCGCATTCCCAAGATTTCCTGTTTTCTTTCCATGATATTCAGCGCCGATTGAAGGAGCGGCATCTTCAAAAATAATCAAGTTGTATTTATCCGCCAATTTCCATAATGGCTCCATATTCACAGGATTTCCATATAAATGTACAGGCATTATAGCTTTTGTCTTCTTTGTAATAAGTTTTTCAACTTTTTCGGAATCCAGAACCCATGTATCGGGGTCAATATCCGCGAAAACCGGTGTTGCTCCTACATAAACAGGTGCTGCAGCTGTAGCAATCCATGTGGTTTCCGGGACTATCACCTCATCCCCGGGTTTTATACCCATGCCAAGCATAGCCAGATGCATGGCACCTGTGCAACTGGAAGTCGTAAAGGCGTATTTAACCCCAATATATTCCGCGAATTTTTGTTCGAATTTATTGAGATAATCTGACATATGATGATTCCAGCCGTTAATGACTGCATCTGTAACATATTCAATTTCTTTATGCGTTATGGATGGACCTGCGGTTAAAATTATTTCATTTGTAATTTTTAGCATATATTTCCTCCTTTTATTAATTTTATTTATTATACATAAATTTTTTAAAATTGCCTATTTTTTATTTTTCTTTGCAATAATATTATTGTCATATTCCTCTCTTGGAAGGAACGGGAACATATCATCGTATGCCCTGGCTACCAGTGTCCCGTCAGGCATTTTATCGGATGCTATTCTGGGAATTAGAAGCTGGTACTCGGGTGTAATTACATCGCATATTACCGGCCCGTTATGTGCCAGTGCTTCTTTTATCCCGTTTTCAACTTCGTTGACATGGCTTATTCTTATGCCTTTGATGCCGTATGCCTTTGCAATCTCAAGCGAATCCGGGAACCATACTCCTGTTGCAGGGTTCACGCCCATGAACCTTCCCTCCATAAAATTCCTCTGCGTAAGTTTGATGATCCCGTAGCCATTATTGTTGAAAATAAATACTTTTATCGGTAAATTATTTTGTCTTATAGTTGCAAATTCCTGTATGTTCATCTGGAGGCTGCCGTCCCCTGTTATGCATATGGTTTCTTTCCTGTCATTTGCCATGCATACGCCGATTGACGCTACCCAGTAGCCCATGGATGACAATCCGCCTGACGTAAGGAAATTCTGCCCTTTCTTGACTTTCCATGCCTGGCATGTCACATGAAAACATGAACCCGCATCCACAAGAACTGCGGATTCCGGTGATACGGCCTCGCAAAGCCTGTCTATAAAATAATATGAATTCACCGGGTCTTCGTTCCGGTATTCTTTCAGCACAACTGGATATTTCATCTTCCAGTTATTGCATGTCTCCACCCATTCTTTATACCCGGGAAGCTTTTCAGACACTGCAATTTCATTCAACGCGTTGAAATAATCCCTGCAGTCTATTCTTGCTTTATAATCCAGGTGTGCCCCCGGTTTATCCAGCTCTTTCCGGTCTATATCTATTGCTATTTTAACTGAATTTTTTCCGAAATTTTTCGGGTCGTAGCTTACAAGCGATGAAGCCATTTTGCAGCCTGCTGATATGATTAAATCAGCATTCTGGATCGCAAAATTTGCCGCTCTATCCCCATAATTCCCCGGGCGCCCGACATACAGCCTGTTGTCGCTTTCAATCAGGTCTATTCCAAGCCTTGCGGTTATAACCGGGATCTGGTTATATTCAATAAATTTTCTGAATTGTTCTGTTGCTCCTGCCAGCTTTATGCCCTGCCCGGCAAGAATTACGGGCCTTTTTGACTTTTTTAGCAGTTCATAAGTCTTTTTTACTGCCTGTTCTATGCCGTGTTTTGGTGGTTTTGTTATTTTGGGTTTATATGGCAGCATGGCAGCTGCATCAATCTGCATATTCTGCACATCAAGCGGCACATCCAGCCAGACCGGGCCCATCCTTGCCGTAATTGCGCTGTTATAAGCTTCTTCAAGGTATATATTGAGTTTTTTGGGGTCGTCAATTGTGACAAAATATTTTGTTATCTTTTCAACAAGCGGCTTGATATTTATGCCCTGAATCCCGTGCTGCCTTATTCCGGTAGACTCCTCGTATTTAACAAAAAAAAGCTGCGACTGCCCTGATATGATTATCATTGGCGCGGAATCTATATAACCGCCGACAACGCCATTCATGGCGTTAACGGCTGCCGGCCCTGCTGTAACAAGTGTGATCGCGGGCTTATTCATCATTCTGCCGTAGGCATCAGCCGACATTGTGCATGCCTGCTCGTGGTGGTTGAAAATTATATTATAGGACTTGTTCCTTCCCACGGCGTCGTCCAGCCACATTGCCTGTCCGCCTGTTATCATAAAAACAGTATTAATGCCCTTTTTTTCGAAAAAATCAAAAATGTATTCCGAGACGTTCATGTCTCACCTCATATTTTCCGGTTCCTGGATATTTTATCTGGCCTTTTTCATGCCGTCAGCAAACAATCTGTAATTTTTGCTGATTATGCCCGCGTCTACCACGTAAACAATAAATTTTACGCCGATCTTGAGCATCTCTTTGGCGTCTTTTATATTATGTACCATACAGCCTGCAATTTTTCCATGCCTGTTTATTGTATTGACCGCCTTTTTAAGAAAATCCGTGACTTTTTTATTTGCGATATCCCCCGGGCAGCCCAAAACAGCCGACAAATCATATTGCCCTATATAGTAAATGTCGGTATTCTTGTCGGCGGCTAATTCATCAATATTATTAAAAGCCTCTATTCCTTCAAGTATAACCGCTGTCATAGTTCTTTCATTTTCTTTGGCAAAATATCCAGTTCCTGTATTGCCGTAATTGCCGGACCTGATGAATGGATTGAATCCCCTTTCACCAAGCGGATGGAACTTGGAAAAATTTGTTATCTTTTTTATATCTTCCATGGTCTCCACATGCGGAACGACTATGCCGTCAGCGCCTGTATCAAGCGCCCTGAGGATGTAGCTTTCATCCAGTTTCGGGACCCTGATAAATGCGCTGCATTTTTCAGCCTGGGCCCCAAGCACCATTTCCTGCGCCGTATCAAAACCCATAACGCTGTGTTCCATGTCTATAATTATGAAATCCATGCCTGCTTTTGCTATTATATTGGCTGAATAAGAAGCCGGTACTTCACACCACGTCCCTAAAACAAATCCGTTCTTCTTTATCTTTTTTTTCATAGTATTTCACCTTTTTTAAAAGATTTTAACTGCCTGTTACTTACATTATTTAATCTTTGTTGACGCCCGACAGGTATCGTGAAATAAGCTTTATATCTTTTTCCGAATCCACCGGCTGCCAAAAACCGTTATACCTGAAAGAATTAAGCTCTTTTTTCGAAATAAGTTCTTCCAGCACCTCGTTTTCAAGGACGCATCCGGGGCTTTCATTTAATGTTTTCATTTCAAATATTTCCCTGTTGAAAAAATAAAATCCGCCGTTTATATAGTCTCTTTCCAAAACAGGCTTGTTTGCAAATCCCCGGACAAGCGGGTCCCTGTCTACAAGCCCGAGTATGCGGAACCTTGTCGGCAGGTGTACGGCAAGAAGTGTTGCTGTTTTTCCTGAATCAATATGCGCCTTATAAAGCTCAGAAATGTCAACATCGGAATATGTATCCGCGTAGGTCGTGCTTACGCACTCCGCGCCTTTCACAAAACGCCTTGCCTGCGCGAAGCGGGAGCCTGTCCTGTTGTCGTCGCCTGTGTCAAACACCGTTATTTTGGTTTTTTTGTCGTTGAGCTTCTTTTCCGTATACTCGCTGATTATTTCCTTGCCCTTGCCCGCGCAGATATAAAATTCCGAAAAGCCTGATAACTGGTACTGCCTTATTATATAGTAAATCAAGGGATTTCCTTTTACCTCAACCATTGCTTTCGGAAGGAATTTCTGCTGAATGCCCGGATACATGCCTTCCCCGCCGGCCAGTATTATAACCGGGATATTTTTATCAATGGTTTTCATTTGCATTCCTCCTTTTTTATTAACTTCAGGTCCGCTATTTTATTTTCCTTCATCAAATCCGTTATTTTTTTTGCCGCATCCGGCGTACCCGCCACATAATTTATGCGGCTCTGGTCCTGTCCCCGCTCAAGATATATATCGGCCCCTGCTTTCTGCGCAATCGCGAAAGCTCCGGCGACATCCCATATCCTGTTGTTGAGCCCGTAGGCTGCCTGCAGCCTTCCTGCCGCCACATAGCATATATTGACTGAAGCCGACCCTGTCCTTAAGACGCCTCTTGTTGAATCGTTTATCAGGCCAAAAAGCTCGAATTCCATCGCGCGCCTTTTTTTGTCGGTTTTGCTTCCAGAAAACGCGGCTGACACGAGGGATTCCTTTAAATCCGCGGATTTCACGCATAACTTTTTGCTGTTTAAAAAAGAATCGTTCAAAAATGTATAATACAGCTCCTGCTGCGGCGGCACTATTACCACGCCGAGAGGGAATGTCATTTTATCCGCCATACCTACAGAAATAGAGTAAAACGGCACCCCTGAAACCATGTTTGTGGTGCCGTCGATCGGGTCTATTACCCACACCGTTTCTTTTTCAAGGTCAATCTTATCCGTGTCCTTGTACGATTCCTCACCCATTACTTTATACGGCGATGCCAGGAGGACTTCTTTCATTGTTCTTTCAATTTCCTCGTCCATGGAAGTTACTATATCCCTGAAAGATTCTTTGGTGTGTACGCTATAATCGCCTTTCATTTTATTCATAACGCCTATCCCCGCGTTTATCGCGAGCAGGCCCAGTTGAAATTCCTTTATCCTGTTCATTACGTTTCCGCCTTTTTGCTTTCAGCTACAAGTTTTTCCAGTGATTCCACAATGGATGCAAACTGTTCCTCAAGCACAATCTCCAGCACCTCTCCTTTGCGCAGGCCTATTATGTAAGTGAGAAGTATGGAAGGATGGAAAATCTTTTGCATATAAAGTAAAGGCCTGTCCGCATCCTCTTCATTGTCGAATATTATCGCGCTCACTATGCCTTTGAGGATATTATTTGGGACAAAACCCTGTGCAAGGCATATTTGCGCAGCGCCTATAAGCCTTCCCTCGACGTTCAGTTTCCGCAATGGTTCCCTGGATACGCGGGAGACCGGGTCGAATAATAATGTATTTGAGAACCGCCTGATTTCCTTTCCGGCGTACCATTCAAGGAAATCGTGCGGTATCACCCACTTCAGTTTCAGTGCTGTAAGCATCTCATTCATCGCCCCGTTTACTATTTCGTTTATCTGCCCGCATTGCATGGCCTCATGGACATACTTTACTCCGATCAAGGCGCCTAAATAAGCCGCGATACAATGCGGTGTATTATGAAGGAAAAGTTTTGCCGTCCAGTGTTTGTTTATGAGTTCTTCTTCAGGGCAAAATGAAATGTCGCCCTCTATCCCCGCGGCCCTTTCATCCACATGCAGCACGCCGTCTTCGGTATTTATTGTCAATGGGTCAATTGCCAGGTCTGCCTTCGAGGCTGTATTTGACGTGATGACATCCGGTATTGCGAAATATACTTTTGCTTCGGGCAGGACCTGCTTTACGTCGGCTACGGTCGCAGGGTCGTTTTCGCAAAGTATTATCGGGCACTTCACTTTTCCCAGATTTTTTGTTGCTTCTTTGGAATTCCGCGGCCCTACACCGACAAATACAGCAACCGGGTTTTTACATATATCAATATTAAACTCTTCGTTTGTATATGCCCTGCTCACAGGGATTTTCCTTTTCTCCGGCATCCCGTTTTTTATCCGGCATGTGGTATAGCCCCTGGCCCTGTTTAATTCACAGACAAGTTTCTTGTTCTTATCCACAAAAATAAATTCATATCTTCCGGGTTTGAAAAGCCACGGCAAAAATCCCCTGCCTATAGCTCCCGCGCCTACTATAACTATCTGTTCGTTGTTTTCAGCCATTGGTTTTCCTTTTAAAGTATTTCGCCGAACTGCCACGGGACAAATTCGTATTTTCCCATGCTAAATTTCTCGCTTTTTGTCCTGTTGCCGCCCGCTGCGTCTATTATTTCACAGTATATACTTTTTCCAAGATTAAATATATCCTCTCCGTCAAGGATTATTCCGGCATTTATGTCCATATCATCCTGCATTTTAAGGTATATTTCAGTATTTGAGCTTATTTTTATTGTCGGCGCAATCGAGGCCCCGTACAACGAGCCTTTTCCTGTGGTAAAGGCCACGCAATTGCAGCCGCCTGCTATAAGTCCTGTTACTGATACAGGGTCAAATCCGGGCGTATCCATAAATATAAGGCCGTGCCGGGTAACCGGTTCGGCGTAGCGTACTACCTGGTTTATTCTTGTATGTCCGGCTTTTGCTATTGCGCCCAGGCTTTTCTCCAAGATCGTGCTTATCCCGCCTTCAATATTTCCTTTTGAAATATTATCGTTCAATTCCACGTTATTGTCTTTTGTGTATTTATCCCACCATTTCATGATTTTTTTCAGCTCTATCCTGTCCTTTGTGCGTGCGCACCGGCCCATTAAATGTTTTTCCGCGCCGTGGCATTCGGGAAATTCGGCAAGCACGGCAGTCCCGCCGTTGTGCACGAGGAAATCGCTTGCTATGCCGAGCGCGGGATTTGCCGATAATCCGGAAAACGCGTCGCTTCCGCCGCAATTCAAGGCAAGCACAAGTTTTGATACCGGAATATCTGTTCTTTTAAAAACAGGAAGTTTTGAATGTATCTTTTTAACTTCGGCAATGCCTTTCTCTACGGCCCTTTTTGCCCCGCCGGATTCCTGGATGTTAAAAGCTGATATGGTTTTTCGTATCCTGCCCGGAATATCTTTTATTATGGAGCCGTAATCCACGGTTTCACAGCCAAGCCCTATTATTACTGTTCCGACAACATTCGGGTTTGTAATCCATCCTGAAATGGTTTTTCTTAAGACTCGGCAGTTATCCCCGCTGTCTGCCAGAGCGCAGCCGCCGCCGTAGCTGACAGGCACAACGCTGTCTATCCTGGCCAGTTTTTTTGATTTAAAATAATCCGCAACTTTATGGACTACGGTCGCCGAGCAATTAACAGGTGCAACCACAAGTATGTAGTTCCTGGTTCCTGCTTTGCCGTGACTTCTCATAAAGCCTTTGAAGGTTTTCGGTACCCCAGTGAAGTCCATACCGGCATCCGGCTGCTGCTTAAAATCAAATTGAATATTCTTTGTGTAATGAATATTGTGCACATGTACATGGTCGCCAATGCTGATATTTTTGGCGGCTAAGGCTATTGTCTGTCCGTATTTAACGATTTCCTTGTTCTTCCCGATATTTTTTACTGCAAATTTATGTCCGCCGGGTATATTTTGCAGCACTTTTATATTATTGCCGCCTAGTTTTATAATGTCGCCTTTTTTGATATTTGCGGTCGCTATCGCTACATTGTCTCCGCTAAATAAAATTATTGCTTTTAAGGATGTCCTGCTGCTTTGTCTTTTCATTTAAATTTCGCTCTCCGCTATAATTTTATTATTTAATATTTTGATTTTCAACTCGGATAGCATTCCAGCAAATCCTCATCAGCCCCATATTGTTTTACTTTTTTAACAGTATAGCCATATTTTATCAATTGCTCCGTGCAAATGTCAGCCGAATCAACGCCTTTAATAACATGCGGTTCTATTATTATACGCGGCTTATAACTTTCAAAAAAAGCTGCGTCCTTAAAAATTACGGCTTCTGCGCCTTCAATGTCGCATTTGATGAAGTCTACTTTCTTAAGGTTGTATTTCTTGGCTATTGTATTGAGAGTAAATGACTCAACGCGGCTTACGTTGCCTTTTCTTTCATTTCCCGCTATTGAAAGAGGGGCTGAACCGATATTCCCTTCATTAAAAAATATCAGGCCGTTGTTATTTTCCCATACAGCGCCTTCCAATAATTCGATATTTATGCCGGTCATTTTTGCAAAAAATGAAAAATTCTTTTTTACCAGCTGGATATTTATGTTATCTGATTCCACCGAGATAACTTTGCCGGACTTGCCCGCCTTAATTGCAAAAAGCATGGATGTAAGGCCAGAATAGGCGCCCAGGTCCAGTACTGTTGCGCCTTCGCTCAATTGGGCAAAATCAATATATTGCTGCGCGGTCTTTATCGGCTCTGCGAGCGAAGGGAAAATAACCGGGTGCAGGTCGTAGCCTTGTACTTCGTGGAACCTGGGAGTCGAGTAATCAACAAGCTTATACCCGTTGATTTCAATAGGTATAACTGCTTCAAAATAAAAATCAAAATATTTCATGATATGCGGAAGATAGCTTTTGTGTTTTTTTGAAATTCTTATCCTTTTATCCCCAAGGATAATATCTGTACAATTGCCGTAGCTTTTATGCTTTAATCTGCCGTTTATCATAATCCTTGCTGCAGTTATCGAAAAATCGCCGCCCATATAAAATGCCGATGTCATTATTTTATTTATGATGTTTATGCTGCGCAGCTTCTTAAAAAACATCTTTACTATCCTCCGCTTTTCAGGCTTTTATATTTTCAATATATATTCTCATGTAATGTTTTACTTGCTGCAAACATAAATAATTTCTTCAGCCATTGCTTTAAGCATCTTTTCTGTCATGCCCGGGTACACGCCCACCCAGAAAGTGTCGTTCATAATCCGGTCCGTGTTTGTCAGCTTCCCGGCTATCCTGTAGCCCTTTTTATTTTTCCTCATCCTGTCAAAACAAGGGTGCTTTGTCAGGTTGCCCGAGAAAAGCATCCTTGTCTCTATGCCCTTTGACTCCAGGTGCCTTACTATCTTTTCCCTTGTTATGCCTGCGCCGGGCCTGACTGTCATAAGGAACCCGAACCAGCTAGGGTCAGAGTTTTCCTCCGGCTCAGGAAGTATGAGCCTGTCCGACAGGCTGTCAAGCGCGTCGCGCAGATATTGCCAGTTTTCCCTGCGCCTTTTTATGAAATGCGGCAGTTTCTCAAGCTGGCCGCAGCCTATTGCCGCCTGCATGTCTGTTGCCTTTAAATTATACCCGAAATGCGAGTAAACATATTTATGGTCATAGCCTTTGGGAAGCTCGCCAAACTGCCCGTCAAACCTGTGCCCGCAGAAATTGGACATGCCTGACGGGCACTTGCAGTCCCTGCCCCAGTCGCGCAGCGATGCTGCAATGCAGTATAATTCCGTGTTATTTGTATACACTGCCCCGCCCTCGCCCGTGGTTATATGGTGCGGCGGGTAAAAGCTTGACGTGCCTATATCGCCGAAAGTGCCTGTATATTTCCAGCCTGACGCTGTCTTATATCTTGAGCCGAGCGAGTCGCAGTTGTCCTCTATGAGCCATAAGCCGTGCTTTTTGCAGAACGCCTTTACCCCTGCTATGTCAAAAGGGTTGCCCATGGTATGCGCCAGCATCACGGCCTTTGTCCGCTTGCCTACTGCCTTTTCCAGTGCTTTTACGTCTATATTATATAGAGGGATGGTTATGTCCACAAATACGGGTATCGCGCCGAATTGTATTATAGGCGTGACTGTCGTGGGGAATCCCGCTGCCACGGTAATGACCTCATCGCCTTTTTTAATTGCCCTTTTCCCGAGCTCAGGCGCTGTCAGCGCCATAAATGCCAGCAGGTTTGCGGACGAGCCTGAGCTTACAAAAAGGCTGTGCCTCAGGCCGAGCGCCTTTGCAAGCCCTGCTTCAAACTGCCTTGTATACCTGCCTGCTGTGAGCCAGAATTCAAGCGACGCGTCAACAAGGCTGGCCATTTCTTTTTTGTCATACACGCGCGAGGCATAAGGGATCCTGTCGCCTTCCTTATATTCCAGCTTTTTATGAAAAGCATCGCAGTAATCAGCCACCTGTTTTAATATTTTTTTCCTGGCTTTTTTTTCAGCGTTATTTTGCGCCATGGTTCAGCCTTTCCTGAAATAACCGCTGATTTGCCTGTCCATGCAGCCAAGTATGTCGCCTTTTTCAGCGTATTCCCTGTACCACTGCACGGCCAGTTTCACAGCTTTTTTTATATTATATCCGGGGTTCCATCCCAGCTTTTTCTTTGCCTTGTCAGTATCAAGCCTCAAAAATTTTGCCTCATGCGGCCCGTTGTCGCTCTTGTTCACGCCTGCCATTCCATTGCCCCATTCATCGCAGAACATCCTGACAAGCGCGGCGTTTATTACTGTATCGCCCTTATCAGGCCCGAAATTATAACTGCCCTGGTATTTTTTGTCATACTGCTTTTTTGCGAGCAGCAGGTATCCCGACAAACAGTCTAGTATATACTGGTAAGGCCTGACAGACGCCGGGTTCCTCACAATGACCTTTTTGCCTTTTATCGCTGCCCTGACGCAGTCAGGTATGAGCCTGTCTTTTGAAAAATCGCCTCCGCCTATCACGTTGCCCGAGCGCGCCGTGGAAACAGCAGGCGCGCCTTTGCTGCAATAAAAAGAATCCCTGTAACTGCGGGTAACCAGTTCAGAGCATGATTTCGAGTTTGAATACGGGTCATATCCGCATAACTTCTGGTCTTCCTTATAGCATAATCCGCATTCAGTGTTCTCATACACCTTGTCTGTTGTCACGTTCACGATCGAGCGTATTGAGCCTATTCCCCTGCACGACTCGAGCAGGTTTACGGTGCCCATGACGTTTGTCTGGTAAGTGTAAACCGGGTTTTTATATGATTCCCTGACAAGCGCCTGCGCAGCCATGTGTATGACAATCTCAGGTTTTGCATTTTTTACGGCTCTTTTCAGGCTGCTAAGGTCGCGGATATCGCCTTTAATCGAGTGGATTTGTTTTTTTAAGTGTATAAGCTCAAATAAGCTTGGTTTTGTCGGCGGCTCCAGCGCGTAGCCTGTGACTTTTGCGCCTGCATTTAAAAGCACGCGCGCCAGCCACGCGCCCTTGAAGCCTGTCACGCCGGTGAGGAATACTTTTTTCCCGCCAAAAAAGCTGATGAGTGGATGAATGGAAGTATGGAAAGCTGGATGGTTGGAGGCATGGAAGCTCAGAGGTATGGAAGCTCGGTGGCTCGGATGTTTAGTCATCAATTAATGTCCTTCATTAGTTTGTTTCTGAGAGAATTTATCTTTTTTCCCAGTATTATTGTCTTTTGCTGCAAATCCTTAGTATCTTTAATAAACTCTAATTCTTCACAAATTGATAGTATGGCTTCGACCTCGGAAAGTGATGCAACTGAAATAGCAAGAAAGCTGTTAAAATCTTTAGCTGTTTTCCTGCTTTTTCCTTCTGCTATATTCAAGGCAACCGATATTACAGCGCGTTTTAACTGCTGTTTAAGATTATATTCCTCGGATTTAGTCAGCTGTTCCGCAACCGAATATATTTCCTTTATAAGCCCAACGCTTTCTCTCCATATTATTAAGTCTTTATAAGTATTCACCTATCCTCCATGCCTCTGCTCTTCTGCTCTTCTGCTCTTCTGCTCTTCTGCTCTTCTGCTCTTCTGCTCTTCTGCTCTTCTGCTCTTCTGCTCTTCTGCTCTTCTGCTCTTCTGCTCTTCCGTTCTTCCATTCAGCCGAGCTTCTGAACTTCCGAGCTTCTGATCTTCAGCCTTGCCGAGCTTCCGCTCATCAGCTCTTCCAAACCATCCATGGCGCATTTCCGCTTGCTATCATCTCATCGAGCGCGTTCTTGTCCCTGAGCGTGTCCATGGGATGCCAGAATCCCTGGTGCTTATATGCGCCGAGCTTTTTTTCTCCGCTTAGTTTCTCGAGCACCTGCGTCTCAAAAATACTCTGGTCGTCTTTGATGTATTTAAAAATCTCAGGCTCAAGCACCATGAATCCGCCGTTTGCCCAGGTGCCTGTTTCCTTGCTCTTTTCCGAGAATTCAGCCCCGCCATTTTCACTGACTATGTCTATTGTCCCGAATCTCGCAGCTATCTGCACTGCTGTGACCGTGGCGTATTTGCCGCCTTTTTTGTGGAAGCTTATCAGCTTTTTCAAATCCACATCTGCCACGCCGTCTCCGTACGTAAGCATAAAAGGCTCCCTGCCCACATATTTCTGTATCCTTTTCACCCTGCCGCCCGTACTTGTGTCAAGTCCCGTGTCGACCATGGTGACTTTCCACGGCTCAGCCACATCGCTGTGCGTTATCACCTTATGTTTCTTTGTGAAATCTATGGTAATGTCGGAGCGGTGAAGGTAATAGTTCGCGAAATACTCCTTTATCATGTATCCCCTGTATCCGCAGCAGATGATAAAGTCGTTGAAACCGGAATGGGAGTAGTATTTCATGATGTGCCAGAGTATGGGCATGCCGCCGATCTCGATCATTGGCTTTGGTTTTAAATGGCTTTCTTCGCTGATCCTGGTTCCGTATCCGCCTGCCAGTATGACAACCTTCATTGTTTGGCCTCCTGCATCTGCAGCAATTGCTGAATAAAAATCCAGGGGCTTACGCCCATGGTATTTTTGTTCCGAAAGGATTCTCGCTTCGCGAGATAATCACCCGAACGCTTCATCCTCGGGCTAAAACGCCCGGGGTATTCGCGTCCCCGGAATAAAACCCTGTAAAATAAATATTATCAGTGATGAATTATTTTGTCAACAAAGCATTAAATACGTGATTACGCGATGGAAAGAACCGGCATTTTCCTCAAAAATTTATCCTTTTCTCTTCAACAACACGCGGCCTTTTCATAACCCTGGTATTTATATTAAGTATATACTCGCCCAGGAACCCTATAAAGAACAGCTGGATTGACCCCAGGAAGAATATTGATATAATTACCGGCGCCGTCCCAAGCGGGAACCTGTCCCAGTATACAAGCTTCATGACAAGATAATACATAGCGACGCAGAAAGACAGCCCTGCAATAATAAAACCCGAAATAGTTGCTGTCCTCATTACAATCTTGGAATACGAGGTGATGCCCAGCATGGCCATGTCATAAAGGGTATACCAGTTGTTCTTCGTTTTCCCAAAACGGCGCTTGTTTTGCACGTATTCTATTTCTTTGCGCGCAAAACCGAGCTCGGCAACGATCCCGCGCATATACGGCATGGGGTCGTCTATTTTCTTCAGTATCTCGATGAACTCCTTGTCGTAAAGCCCGAAACCTGTAAATTGCTCGATCTGTTCGGTTTCCGCGACATGCTTTATGAACCTGTAGTAACCGGCCCTCAGCAGGTACATGAAAGGGTTTTCCTTGCTTTTACGCTTTTTCCCGACAACTATCTTGTAGCCGTTTTCCCATTCCTTGATAAATGTCTCGATGAGCTCGGGCGGGTCCTGGAAATCGGCGCACATTGCTATTACACAATCCCCGGTCGCCTGGAGGATCCCGTGAAAAGGCGACCTGATATGCCCGAAATTTTTGGCATTGAAAATCGCCTTTATTTTCCTGTTGTCCGAACATAACTGAACGATGTTTTCACGCGTCCCGTCCTGCGAATAATTATCTATGAAAATAATTTCATAGTCGTAATTTGGGAATTTTTCCGAGAGTATCTTCTCCAGCTCAGAGCATAACGGTTTTACATTATCCCGCTCGTTGTAAGTCGGTAACAGTATTGAAATTTTTTTCATTTTATATTCTCCTTGTACCATTTTATGGTTTCTTTTATCCCGTGTTTGAACGAAACCATGGGTTTGAATCCTGTGTGCTTTTTTATCTTTGTTATATCTGCGTAAAGGTTCATGAGCTTCCTGCCCTGATCCAGGTCCCCTACGCCTAATTCTGCGCGCGGGTCGATCGCGTTCCTTATTATATTAACATATTCAAGCAGGGGAAGTCCAATTCCGCTTGCCACATTGTATACCTGCCCGTCCATGCCCTTTTCAGCCAGTAATATCAGCGCCTTTGCCGCATCAGAGCAATAAAGGTAATCCCATATCTGCGTGCAGGCGGTCAAAGACGGCTTTTCTTTTTTTAAAAGCTTGCTGATGCAGTACATAATAAATGTGTTTAAACCGTCGTTAAGGCCGTATATGCTGAAAATACGCGGCCAAACGAACTTTATTTTATATTTGGCGCATAGGCCCGCTGCTGATTTGCCTGCTTCCAGCTTTGCCTTCCCGTAAACGGTCCCAGGCTTTGTTTCAAATTCTTCTTTTATTGCCGTGTCATACCTGCCGTATTCAGCCTGGGAGCCCGCGCCTATGAAAACTTTGCATCCAAGCCTGTTTGCCGCCTCGACTGCATTTATGGTGTACTTTATGTTCCTTTCCTGTTTTTCAGCATCATTTCTTACGCTTTTATCTATATCCGCCCATCCAAGGTGATAAAAGACTTCATGTTTTCCCGGTAAAAGTTCAGGCAGTTTATTGAGCTCATCAAGCCCGCATTTAATGACATTTACTTTCCCGGATTTCGGGATCCTGTCAAGCCGTGATGATGACGGCCTTGCCACAGCAGTAACCCGGATATTGTTTTGTATGCATTCGGTGATAATTGCCGTGCCCAGTATGCCTGTGGCGCCTGTCATTATTATATTTTTCATGAAAACTTTATCCTCTTAATTGCCGAATTCAATATTCCCGGTATTTTACGGAGTGTTTCAGCGAGTAATTTCCTTCTCAGCCGGATAATGTAGCAGATAATCGCGAGTAAAATCAAAGGGTTGATAATGCCCTGTATTGTAACCGAAACATAATCACTCCTGTCCCAGAAAGAATAATATCTCTTGCAGATTATATATAAACCGGCCAGCCACGGCATTACTTTATCCTCCTGCTCATTCAGCATCCAAAAAACCATCGGAAAGAATATCACAGGAATTATATATTCAACCGATAAAAAAGGGAAAAGCAATAAGCCGGAGGCAAGAAGCAGCACCCTGTCGTGTGATTTTTTTACAAGTACCGACAGGATAAGCACCAGCATTAAAAGCCAGCCGGCAGCTATTGAAACCGTATTATTAAGCCTTCCCAGCATCTCCCCGCTGTAATTAAACAGGTTATTGGCGGCAGCGTAAGGAATGTCAAAAAGCATATAAAATGATGTGTTGTGGCCCAGCTCTTCCCCGACTGTTATGCGGTTGGCGCCGGTTAAGTTATAATGAAGCAACCCGTTATATAAAACTGAAATGTTATTGATAAATCCGCCTTTAAACAAAGCAAGGGAACAGCAGAAAATAAATACGGCAGTAAACGCCGAAATGAAAAAAGCTTTCCATTTTTTATCCATTAAAAAAAGGATAAAAAACAATGCGTAATAATATTTAAAAGCGGCCGCCAAGCCGAGGATTACAGCCGATAAAATAATCCTGTCATCCAGGTACAGGACAAGGAAAAGCGCAATTATCCCGCCGGCCATCAGGGCATAATTCCCGCGGTCTACCGCGAAAAGCACCGGATATGACAAAAGAAAAACAATGTAAAACCAGAACCTTTCAAATATTTTTACCCTGAACCTGTTAAAAAGCATATGAAATGCCAGTATAAAAAAAGCCAGCGATATTGTTATATATACACAGTACGTTGTTTTCCACAATAAATAATAAATATCAGGGGGACGGCCCGACGATATCCCCTCAACAATTTTATTTATTATAAAGCAGGCAAGAAAAAAAAGCGGCGAATTAAAGGACCCCTGGCCGATTGTGTAAACATCAAGTTCTCGGGCTTTAAAAACAAGGTTAAAAAAATCCATGTGCCTGTCGTCAGGATTAAAAAAAATATTTACCGGTTTTATTCCAGGTACCGGATATTTCAAAAAAACCAGGATATATATAAAAAAGACTGCGATCCCGCACGCGGCTATACAAAGATACTTAAACAATGCCGGGCCGGATGAATATTCATAAGGCGTTTTTCCGTTGTTTATTTTACTTTTTGCCTCCATACAGCCTCCGTTAAAAATTTGTTAAAAATATTCCAGGAAACTTTTTAAATAAACCATGCGTTAAATTCAAATAAAAACTTTTTATTATTTCCCATCGCAGCAGGATAATATATCCTATAATCAACAATAAAATCAAAGGGTTTAATACCGATTGTACAGTCACCGAAACATTGCCAAAATGGTTGTAAAAAGAAATGTAACGCTTGCAGATAAAATACAGCCCTGCCAGCCAGGGCATAATTTTATCTTCAGGCTCTTTCAGCATCCAGTAAACAGCGGGCATCGCTATCATAGTTATCATATAATCACCGGCGAATAAAGGGAACAGCAGTATTCCGCAGGTCAACAATAATAAAATATCATGCATTTTAATCTTCCGGATTAGACTAACGGCCGTGCATAACAAGAGAACTGCATACGCAGCCGGTTGAACTCCCGAATTAAATTGTATCAGCGACGAGACGTTTTGATTGAAACTATTGTTTAATATAGTCCTGGGGATATCAAACAGCATATAAATAGATGTATTATGCCCCAGCAGTTCCGCAATTATTGTTACAGGCATTTTTTGATAAACCGCAATACCATTCATCAGCAGCTGTAAATTACCGCCTAACCCGCCCGGGAAAAATGATAACGGCGCTAATATAAGAACAGCCGCTACAGCGGCGCAAACAGCAGCTTCAAAAAATTGCTTATTTATAATAAAAATCAAAACGAAAATTACCGGATAGTATTTCAGCGCAATAGCTGCGCCCAGCAGGAAGGCTGCGCTCAGAGGCTTGCCGCCGGTATATTTTACCATAAACACGGCAAGGATCGCCGACGTCAAAAGGCTCCAGTTCCCCCGGTCAACAGTAAATAATACCGGATAAGCGCACAAAAACGCAAGGCAGAACCATGCAGCATTGAATGTACTTACTTTCAAAATCCTGAATAATTTAACAAACGCATACAAAAAAACAGCAAGCGACACCGTAATAAAAAAAACAAATATTACCCGGCCCTCAGCTGAAAATTTATTGTTTGCCTCCGGAAATAATGCGGAAATATAATGCAGTGTTAATATATAAAGCGGGGAAGCATAAGCAAAATACGGCCGGCCGCAAAAATCATAGCCTTTTGAATAATAAACAAGGTCGAAAAAATCCATATATTTATCCGCCCTGTCGAAAAAAATGTTTATTTTACCCATGCCGGGAATCCCGAAATTGTTAGCCTGCAAAAACAAAAACGCAAACATAAAGACCGCGCCGATTGTCAGGATCAATAAGAATATTCTAAACATGCCTTGTTTATCCCTGTATAATCCAGGCTCTTCCTTGCTGGAAAACCGGCTGGGAATTGCTTTATTTATTCTCATATACCTCTTTCATAAATTTTCTTTTTCATGCTTTCATAATGCGCGTATGCGCTGTCTATGTCATTTATGGTTATCGGCTCGTCTTTTTTTATGTCTTTCAGCAGCGTTTCCCCCGACATCAATTCCCTGCATGAAATCTGCCCTTTCTGTAAAGGTATCGCCAGGTAAACGTCTTTTTCAATGGTTTCATGCCTTATAACATCCCCCTTTTTCAGGTCCCTTTTCGCGTAAACGCCCCTGACAAGTGAATCCAGGTATTTTATTTCAGCTTCAGGCGGGATCCTTTTGGAATTCCCCGGGGCGCCGCACATTTCAACGGCTTTTTCATGGGCCTTAAACCAGGTATCTATCTGCTCCGGCTTGGAGCAGTATGGCGATATTTTGAACTCACCGTCGTCTATGTCGATATGCCTTTCAAAAACCCTTGCCCCTTTCGCGTAAGAAATCAGCATGGACGACGACCAGTCGTTATGCTCGTGGGTGGAAAGCCCTATCACATTATCCGGGTACCTGTTTTTTAAAAAGTCGATCTGGTTGAGTTCCATGTCCCTGTCCTCGGTCGGGTAAAGGGAGACACAGTGCATGATTGCCAGCGGGATGTTCCTGTTCTTAAAAAACTTCACCACATCGTCTATATCCTTCAACGACGAACCGCCCGTGGACATTACAACAGGCTTCCTGGTTTTAGCTATCTTTTCAATCAGGAACCAGTCGTTTATGTCGGAACTAGCAATTTTTATTATATCCACACCTGCGTTGACGCATAGTTCCACGGACTTCTCATCAAACGGCGTTGACATTGGTATGCAGTTTGCTTTTCTTATTGCGTCTATCATTTTAGTGTAATGTTCCATGTCCATTTTGGTGTCAATGGTTTTTTTAATGTACCGTATATCTTCATTATGGATAAAATCCTTGTGTATAAATGTTTCCACGTCCCTGAACTGTAGTTTTATCGCCGCTCTTACGTTGTTAAACCTGACAATGGTCGCGAACTGCCGGATTATATTCAGCCCACGCTCCAGCCTTCCCCAGTGGTTGTTTGCCATTTCAAGAATAAACAAATCTCCAAAAATATTATTTTCCATAAAACACCGCCTTATTAGTTTTTCACAGCATGCATAACAATATCAAACGAATGATAGTTATAAGACCTTAAATAAAGCCTGTAGCCGAGATTCCAGTTTTTTATAAGCTGGGGGATCTCCCAGATGTGCCCGGGCGTGTGATACATGCATACAGCAAGGTTTGGCCTGTATTTTGTTATCATTTTTTGCGCGCCTTTCAAAGCCTCCGGTTCCGCGCCCTCGATATCCATTTTTATCATATCGGGCCTGTACATCGGCAGCACCTCGTCCAGCGAAGCGGCCTGGATGAACCTTTCTCCGCCTGTATTTATCAGGCCGCTCCTGTCCTGTTTTGCCGAAAAACTTATCCGGCCTGTCGATGAAAACACCGCGCACGGATACAGCGCGGCTTCCGCGGCTACATTCCCTGTTCTTACGGTTTCCGACAGTTTCCTGAAGTTGTCCGGGTCCGGCTCAAAAGCAATAACATTTTTTATCCTGCCTTTGTGTTTTTTTATATCCACCAGCGTGTCGCCCACATAAGCGCCGCAGTCTATGAACCTTTCCGGATGTTTCCAGCCCGGGATGTCAGCCGGAAAATAGCTGAATCCCTTCTTCTCCGGGACCGGTGAATACTTCATATTGCCGGTGTACCTGAAAGCCAGTGCCTGCTCGTAAAGTTCCCTGCTCCTTGTGTCCGCCCATATACCTGCTGTTTCAAGCAGTTTCATGCTGTTCTTCGCTAAAAATTCTTTTGGCGCCATAAAATATCTGCCGCCAAACTCCTCAGGCATAATATGGTAAAGCTCGTAAAAATTAATTACCGGGTTAAATCCTATTGCCTTTAATTCATCGCATATATCAGCGCTGTTTACAAACCCGTTGAACAAGCCGACAACTGCGCAAACTCCGGTTTTATCAGCGCCTGCTGCCTTGTCGGGCGTTATTACCTTTATGCCTTCTATAGAACCGAACTTTTCCGCGTTCCTGTCTATAAAAAACCTGACTGCCAGTTTTTTCTTTTGCAGTATTCTATAAACGTCTTTGCCCGCGCTTCCCGCTCCGTAAATAACAAATCCGTTTGCCGCATCAGGCAGTCCCGGCTGTTCCTGTTTGGTTTTCAGTAATTCTTCCAGGTTCATTTTTTCTCCACAATGTCATTCTTTTATAAGACCTATTATCATGTTCCTTTTCAGTTCTTCCTTGTCTAAAAAAGGCGCCATATCTTCCAGCGGCCTTGAGACTATCCTGCCGTCAGCCAGCTTCTTGGAAGACGCCCTTGGCGCGAAAAGCTGCCCGGGATCCAGGACTATCTCGCAAATAGCCGTGCCCTTGCTTTTCAGGGTTTTCTTTATTACCGGATCAAGCCTGCTGTTGCCTGCGCATTTAAAAAACCTGATCCCGTATGCAGCCGATATTTTCTTCATGCCCGGAAAACTGACCCCATTCCCGGGCTCGCATCCGACCAGCGGCTTCCCGAAAAAATTCAGCTGCGTCTGCCTTATGGAGTGGTAGCCGTTGTTATTCAATACAAAAATTTTTACCGGTATTTTATTATGCACAATCGTCTGCAATTCCTGCAGGTTCATCTGTATGCTTCCGTCGCCTGCAAGGCAAATTATCGGCCTGCCCGGCGCAGCGTAGTAAGCTCCAATCGCGGCCGGCAGGTCGTACCCCATGGACGCAGCGCCTGAATTGCTGTAAAGCCTCAGGTTGTCTTTTATCTCCAGCGCCTGGAAAGAGCAGATGCATGCGGTTGCGTTTGCGGCCACTACAACCGAATTTTTTTTCAGGTTTCTTCCCAGCGCATCCATGAAGCAGTAAGGGTTTGCAGGCTTCTCCTTTTTCCAGTAATCAGGCAGTACTACAGGATACTTTTCCCTGCGCTCCCGGCACCACTCTATCCAGCTTTTATTTTTGTTTATTGGGCCTTTTTTTGCATATTTTATTACTGTATCTATGAAATCACCGGCATCGGCGTGGATGCCCATATCAGGCCTGATGTTCGGTTTTTTGAATTCAACCGGGTCTATATCGACCATTATTTTAAAAGCTTTCCTTGCGAACGTATCCCATGCGTAACCTGTCTGCCTTATGCTCAGCCTGCTGCCTATGACTAAGAGCAGGTCTGAATTTTGGACGGCGAGATTACCAGCCCTGTCTCCTATCGTCCCCTGCTTTCCTGCCAGGAGCGGATGCGCAGAATCTACGCAATCATGTGCGTTAAAACCGGTAACAATCGGGATATTGAGAAGCTCGGCCATTTTCACAAACTTTTTTGCCAGCCCGTTAATGCTTACGGCTGAACCCGCGAAAAGAACCGGCCGTTTTGACGACGCAATTTTTTTAAGTATATGCCGGGCTTCGGAAATATTGATTTTCGGCGGCACGCAATTCTTATCTTCTGCTTTGTTATAAGGATGCAGCTTTTTCGTGTCAATGACCGCGCCCTGAATATTGAGAGGTATATCAAGCCAGCATGGGCCCGGTCTCCCGGTCATTGCGAGATAATATGCCTTTTCAAGGTGATATTTTATTTTCATTGGGTCGGCCACCATTTCAGCATACTTGGCCATTTTAGAAACACATTTTACAATATCAAATTCCTGGTCACCGAACTGCCTTAAATTAAGTTTTGTGCTCCTGGCGGTCGTGTCATAGCGTACCTGCCCTGAAATTACAAGCATGGGTATTGAGTCCAGCCAGCCGCCGAGCACGCCGGTAACGGCATTCGTGCCCCCCGGGCCGCTTGTAACGCATACAAGCGCAATTTTTTTATTTATCCTGGCATAACTTTCAGCTGCCATGGCAGAAGCCTGTTCGTGATGGTTATATATGCATTTTAACTTAGGATGTTTCCCAAAAGCGTCGTTTAAATGCATGGCTCCTCCGCCTGTTACGGTAAAAACATGCTTTATTCCCTTTTCTGACAGCCAGTTTGCTATATAATCAGCCGTCCTAATGCGCATTTTCTTTTACCTCTTATCCTGTTTTATGCATCCTAAAACGTATCTTTTTATGTCCAACCCAACTCAAAGCCGGAATAAAAAACATATAAATCTTATTTTGTTCATTGGTGTTGGTTTTAATCCGCTTTCCTCGCTTATCCTGGTCGCGATTCCACCGGCTAAAACAACTGTCTGCATAATAAATATCCCAACGTTAATAACCTCGGTATATTATATCAAAAAAAGACGCGTAAAAAATACTGTTTAATCCAAATAGAAGCCTTTTTTAAACATTGTTTTTTTTGTAAATACAGATAAGTGAATTCTTTTCTTTGCGCGTATCAAATATAAGCGAGTCAAATAAATCACCCAGCATTTTTTTATTATCTGCAACCAGATAATATCCCTTATCAAGAAGGCTGTTTAAAAATACCGCGAGGCCTTTTTTGTAAAGCCAGGCAGTAAACGGCGAAATATAGCCTACGGGAGTGTAGTCACCGTAGTAATAGTATAAAAAATCATTCTGGTACGTGAGAAAATAAACCTTTTTCGAGCTGTTTGTCAGCTCCTTTACAGCGTCAATATCGACCGAATCCCTGTTGTAATAATATATCAACTGGTGTTTTTTTATTGTTTCAAGCTGTAATCCGGCGGTTTCCTTCATTACGCCGAGATAATAAACTGCGACAAGGCATATAAATACAGCCGGCATAATCCACGCAGCCATACTGATATATTTTGGCTGTTTCCCTGATTTAAACCGCTCCTTACCGTATATAAGCATTACATCGAACATTATAAACAAAACCCATAAATATATTCTTGCCAGGTTCACTATATTCATTTCAATGCTTCTCGCGAAAAAGTAAAGCGAGTTTCCTATAGCCAGCAGTGCCAGGAAAATAACCGAGTTGAAATATTTCTCAGTAACGGCTTTTTTAACGGCAAATGTCATGTATATGAGCACTGATAACATCACAGGAATATACCAGAAAAATGAATTCCTGAAAATAGGCGGGAAACCGTTTCCGACTTTCGTAAAAGTTCCGGCTGCCTCCAGGCCTGTTTTCCTGAAAATAATCATGTTTATGAAATACGCCAAAACCAGTATTATCAAATTTTTGTAATTCATTTTAATGCTGCTTTTAATTCCTTTTAAAACAAATCTAGTGTTCCATTCTTTCATTGGTATTTTTTCAAATAATCCTGTTATAAACAGGATAAAAATTGCTTCCAGGTATGCCAGCAGGTATATCATCCCGAAAGCTTTGGAAAATATTATCAAAAACGCCAGGTATAAGGCGGTAATCATCGAGTAAAAGCCGTAAAAATACGCCAGCAAAAAGGCGCCAAACCATAAATCAAGCCTTAAAGGCATAAGCTGCGAGTAATTCTGGACGTCATATTTGCATAGCATGACCATGGCAAAAATAAGGAACAGCGGCATTTTTTTGTCATAAAAAATATTACGGCCGAAAAAATATGTGCCCAGATAAAACAGATATAACGAAATCATGCCGACTGTCTGGAAGTAATTGTAATCTATCCCCGCTTTCATCATAACTGCTGCAATCACGGGAAGCAAAGCGTCGTATTGCAGGTAAATTTCATTTAATGGGAATCCTTTTACTATTTTCAGAGCCGGCTCCAGTATATAGCCATAATCATAAATGGAATATCGCATGGCAGCTACAAAACATACCGGGATCAGCGCAACAACCATCAAAATGTCTATAGTATTTTTTAAATATTTATTAATAATTGACAACCGGAATAATATCAGCGGAATTGCTGTAATCAGCAGATAAATTACCGGGTTGTAATTCGAAAACTGATAAATCGAGTTTCTTGGCGGGAAAAACCCTATTTCCATGAAATATAAAACTGCCCCAGCAAACATTATCAAAAAAAAAGCATAATACTTCCCCGCATCCCTGATCCTGCCCATTAATTTTATCAAAAGGAAGGAAAGGACAACATCAATGAACATCATTATATAGAGCAGATAAAGCTGTATTCCGTTATGCTGCGCAAGGCCGGGCTTTGACCACTCTGTATAATATGTGTCAATGGGATAAAGCCTGGAATTAAGGGACCATATAAGACCGGAAAACCCGAAAAACAGCAGGTAGGTTGTGTAGCTGACTGCGGCTGATATGAAAACTGCTGAAAGTAATTCCGTAAGATTTCTTATTTCAGGCGGATTATCTTTCATATAAGAGAGGAAGCTCAGAGGAACGGAAGCTCAGAGGCTCGGAGGCAATGGAACTCATAGGCAAGGAGGCTCCGAGAGCAATCCAGGGAGCGTTCACGAAATGGTAGTTGTATTTGTATCCGCCTGCTAGTATGACAACCTTCATTTGTGCCTCCTGATTGCTTGATTTTCCCTGCAGAATCAATGTTATCAGCCGTAAGTTGTCTTGTCAATAATGTTTTGGGGTATGACGGTTTAATTATTTGTGTGTAATTTCAATTTTTATTATTATTTAAAAGAATTTCTCCCTCTCCCTCAAGGGAAGAGAGTTTAATTATAATTATTATCAGCTGAAAAACCGGTTCGGCACCACCCTGGCCAGCTGGTCCATTTCCCCGGGTTTGTTGAATTTATTTTTGAAATTAGGCAGGTAAGTGCCCCATGGGGAGGCAGGCGAAACAAGTATGATATCAAAATCAGTGCCGAACATCGTCCGCTGCTGCAGCAGCGGGTCTGCGCTCCACACGCTGTAAATGTCGTTTACTTCGTCCGGCGTGGAATAGGCGGAAACATCGGTATACACCCCTTCGTAATTTTCCATCAGTTCCAGTATCGTATCCCTCCACTGCTGCTTTTTCTGCGGCGTTTCCCCGTTGCAGGCAAAATGCGCGAAATCTATTTTCAGCTTTTTGCCCCTGGACTTCAAGCCCTTTAAGACCGGCTCAAAATTCGCCGGGTCCGTGAATTGCGGGTAACCCTTAAAAGGCGGTATGGGAAAGCCGTCAAAATTCGTGTGCGTAATAATGGGTATATTGTTGTCCGCGCAGAATTCATATACAGGCATGAGTCCGGCCGCCTGCGGGTGCACACCCAGCCTCGGATACAGCTTTACGCCGAAAAACGGGCCCTTTGCAGACACATATTTTTTCATGAAATCCGCTATTCCCTGCCGCCTCGGGTCCACGGCAAGGAAAGGCCTTGCTTTTATGTCTCCGTTTCTGTTGCTGTCCTCTGAAATCTGTTTTAAGGTATTGAAATGGTCAATGTACCCTTTGGTGCTGAAAAAACCGTTTTTATCCGTAAAAACCGATTGTATGTCGGCGTGGCTTTGCGCCATTTTTTTTATGTGTTCCTCGGCTTCTTTCAGTTCGTCTTCCGAATATTTCAGTTCCTGCATCACTTCTGCGAGCACGGCATGGGCCGGTTTCTTCGGCGTCAGGAATGAAAACAGGCGCGGCTTATCAGCCGGCGGATGCAGCATAAAAAAAATGTCCATCGCGAGCGGCGTGACCGCGACGTCACCGGCATTGACAGCAAACGTGGAGCTTATGGCCTTCACCAGCTCGTCCATGTTCTGCCGGGGCGTGTCAATAAGCACCTTTGCGAGATTTATGAGCCACGTCCAGAAAGACAGGATATTCAGCCGCTGCGCTGCCTGCGCGCCCGGCGCTATAGCGAGCGGGACGTTTTTATGCGTGTTTGTGATTATGGCCCATCCTTCCTCGATCAGGTAATCCTTGTTAAAAATATGGCAATGGGTGTCTGTAAATTTTCCGGGCATAGTTTTCTCCTTTTCGGTTATGATATTTTGTTGGTCCGCCTTTTGATATATTGTAAAAGCTGTACAGCTTTTCCCTGATGCGCTCAGTGTATAAGAAACTTTACGCAAGTCAAGGCTGTTTTATGATTTACTTGATGATTTTATGCAGCTGGCAGGACACTTTCCACGGCAGGCTGTTTTTCATGACAAAATCCCTGATTTTTTTCAGCGTGATTTTCCCGGATACAGGCTGGGCTATTATGTCCGCTTTTACCGCGTGTTTTGACAGGATTTTTTTTGCGTACAGCATATCTTTTGCGCTGCCTATCACGAGCTTGAGCTGGTCCCTGGGTTTTAATATTTCCAGGTTCGATAAAAGCATTTTATCGCTCTCGCCGGACGACGGGAGCTTTAAATCCATGCTTATATTATCCGCAGGGATCCCCTTTATTGAAACCGAGCCGTTTGTTTCTATTGTCACTTTCTTTTTGTATTTTTCCCTTATTGCCTTCGCCAGCTGCGCTGTTTCTTTTTTGCAAAGCAGCGGTTCGCCGCCTGTAATGCTTACATATTTATAACGGCTTTTCCCTGCTCTTTGAAGCAGGTTTTTTAAAGCCATTGTTTTGCCTTTATAATACGCGTATTTAGTGTCGCACCACGAGCACCTCAGGTTGCATCCTGCCAGCCTGATAAACAGCGTGGGATATCCCTGGTATTTTCCTTCTCCCTCAATATCCTCAAATATTTCACATATTTTCAGCACAAAAACCGCCTTTCATAAGTTGTCTTCATTTATTATATATTAATTTTCTCTTGACACTTGGGAATTTGCCTATATAATCTAAGCTTAAAAATAAGCTGAAAATTCAGCAAATATTATACAAATTAAGGACAGTCATGAAAAAATATTTCTTGTTTATTATACTATTTTTTATTTTTATTTCAAGTTTAAGAGCATTTAACATAAAAGTTTCGACAGACAAGAACGAGTACCTCCGTTACGAAATCGTCGTTATATACTGCAAGCCTATAAACACTGAATCAAATTTTTCCCCGAAATCAGCCGTTGCGACTCTCGAGGTATTTTCAAACCAGAAGCTCATCAAGACAGTCGGGAACACGGCAAAACTTCATATGGTATACAACCCCGGCCTTGGCAAATGGGTCGGCAAGTGGCCCATCCCGTGGAACCCCCGCGTTGGCAACTATTCTGCGTTTGTGAATGTTATTTCAGGAGGCAGCAGGCAGGCAGGCATAGTGAATTTCAAGGTAATAAAGCGTATACCTCCGCCCCTCCCAAAAGGTTTCTGCGTCATGGACATAGAAGAGCCTGACGGTGTTATTGTTAAAATGGTTCCAGGTATCGGAGGCAGGACGGTAAAAACCTGGGAAAACTACGTGCTGTGGGCAAAGTTCATGGGGGCAAACGCACTCTGGCATAACGTGGGCCAGTCGCAGATATGGGGCTCATTCAAGGCTTATGACTTCCCGTGGAGCCAGATTGCCCTGAAGCAATTCCCTTTGATAGGAGAAGAGTGCCATAAATATAATATAAAATACGGCGCCTGGATATCGGGGTATGTGCTGCTCGGAGACAGGAAGGACCTGTCCCCATACAGGCAGACAATAGGCTACGACAAGGACACCGGCGAGTTGCACCCTCTCATATATATTTCAATATACGACCAGAAGCGCGAGTCGGATATCATAGAGCTTATGAAAAAACTCGACGCCAGCCCCTATGTCGACTACATCGGCATGGACTATATGAGGACAGATTTCGGCGGATATGAGTACGCGATTGATTTCATAAACGACATGCCCGTGTATAATACGCCGGAAAACTGGGACGACATGGAAGAAAATGACAAGTGCATATGGCTCGCCAAAAAGCTCGAAATCGAGCACGACCCGCTTATTGTTGAAATGTGGCAATGGTGGCGCGCCCATAAAATGGCAATAATAATACATGAAATGGTCACGAAATCAGGCATCAAAAAGCCCCTGTGGCTCTTTAACCTCGGCTGGAAAGAGGCAAAACAGCACGGCCAGGACCCGCTCATGTTCATTGACGCTGGATTGTCGATAAACGCCGCCATGTTTTACTCCATAGACAAGCCCACTTACCCGCTTATGCTTGACGACTGGAAAGACTACCTGTCCCGCTGCAATACTTCCCTTGTGGTCGGCCAGTGTGTGGACTGGAACCTGCTCGGCAAGACAATAGTGCCCACGGGCCCTGACGAGCATGTGTTAAGGCAAAAGATGGCGGTGGACGCTTTCCTGCCTATCAACCCGTCACTCGGCCTTTTCTGGCACGACCTGACAAGGGCCTTTAAGCCGGTGCGCGGGCCGTACTCGGCCATAGAGTGGGCCATTGCAGGCGGCACAGCCTTCACTTACCTCAGGGAAAAACAGGATTATTTTCCTTTCAAGGTGAACTGGGATGTGCCCGACAAGGTGGCGGAGAACGAGATTTTCACTGTGGACGTCACGGTCACAAACACGTCGAAAAATATAACCGACTTTTATTTGAAGCTCTTAAAGCTCACAAACCTTGAAATGTTCGGCGACATTACCCAGAAATTCTCGCTTGCCCCCTCGGAACAGAGGACCCTCACTTTCCAGATACGTGTCATGAAAAAGGACAGGAAAAAAGGCAGCATGCAGATGGTGGCTTTCCTCCTTCAGTACGACGGCGCCGACACCCAGCAGAGATATTTTGCCCACAAATATATAAAAGTGGAATAGTTATGGACTCTTCATACCTCCAGTATATCCGCAATTTCAGCATTATAGCCCACATTGACCACGGCAAGTCCACGCTCGCGGACCGCCTGCTTGATATAACCCATACAATAGAAAAAAGGAAAATGAAGGAGCAGGTCCTGGACAGCATGGACCTTGAGCGCGAGCGCGGTATCACAATAAAGGCAAAGGCCGTACAGCTCAAGTACACTTCCGAGGGCCGTGGTTACACCCTGAACCTCATCGACACTCCGGGACACGTTGACTTTTCCTATGAAGTTTCACGTAGCCTGATAGCGTCCGAGGGGGGCCTGCTTGTAATAGACGCCACGCAGGGAGTTGAGGCGCAGACCATGGCAAACGCGCATATCGCCATGAACCATAATGTTTTTTTGATACCCGTTATAAACAAGATAGACATGCCGAGCGCCGACCCCGACAACGTAAAAATCCAGCTCGAGGAGCTGCTTGCCCTGCCGTCGGAGGATGCGATACTCGCCAGCGCAAAAGAAGGCATAGGCATAGACGACATACTCAAATCAATTATAAAGAATATCCCTGCGCCAAAAGGCGACCCGAACGCGCCCTTAAAGGCGCTGGTCATGGACGCCACCTTTGATTTTTACAAGGGCGTTATTATCTTTGTCAGGCTGTATGACGGTGTCATAAAAAAAGATATGTCCATAACCATGATGGCATCGAATACAAACTGGGAAGTGACAAACGTCGGTATATTCAAGCCCGGCATGGTCGACACAGACGAGCTCAAGGCCGGCGAGGTCGGCTACATAGTGGCAGGCATCCGGAACTTAAGCGACGTCAAAATCGGCGACACCATAACCGAGAAGAACAAGCCCTGCAATGCCGCCCTGCCCGGCTATAAGGAAGTAAAGCCCATGGTTTTCTGCGGCCTTTACCCCGTAATATCCGAGCAGTACAACGAGCTCAAGGACGCGCTTGCGAAACTGAAGCTGAACGATTCCTCGCTTTTTTACGAGCCGGAGTCCTCCGACGCCCTGGGTTTTGGCTACCGCTGCGGCTTCCTGGGCCTGCTGCACATGGAGATAGTGCAGGAGCGGCTCGAGCGCGAGCACAACCTGAACCTCATCGCCACGGCGCCGAACGTCGAGTACAGGATAATAACCGAAAACGACAAGGTATTTATGTGCGACAGCCCGTCTAAATTTCCCGACCCGGGCCAGATATCAATAATAGAGGAGCCTTATGTAAAGCTCTCCCTCATCACGCCGTCGGATTACGTCGGCAGCCTCATGCAGCTGTGCCAGGCAAGGCGCGGCATGTACCAGAACACAGAGTATTTGTCCGTGAACCGGGCCGTGCTCACATACGAAATGCCCTTATCTGAAATAATATGGGACTTTTACGACAAGTTAAAATCAGTATCCAAAGGCTATGCCTCGATGGACTACGAGATAGTGGACTACAGGCCCGGCAATTTGAAAAAGGTGGACATACTAGTGAACGCCGAAAAGGTGGATTCGCTTTCTTTCATCACGCACGAGGATTTTGCTTTTTCCAAGGCAAAATTATTGTGCGAAAAGCTGAAGGAAGTCATCCCCCGCCAGATGTTTGTCGTGCCCATACAGGCTGCCATAGGCGGCAGCATAATAGCGCGCGAGGACGTGCGCGCCATGAGGAAAAATGTTCTCGCGAAATGCTACGGCGGGGATATCACAAGGAAAAGGAAGCTGCTTGAAAAGCAGAAGGAAGGCAAAAAGAGGATGAAACAGATCGGTTCAGTGGAAATTCCGCAGGAAGCTTTCCTTGCAATATTAAAAGTGGAGTAAATTGTAATACTGTTTTATCTTATCCATTCCTTACTTCATTTCGAAGCGCCCGTTAATAACTGCAATTTACTCAAGGCATTCTGGTTTGACGGCTCTATCTGCAATATGGCCCGGTACTCGTTTGCGGCCCCGTCTTTTTTGCCTTCGGACAGGTAAACACTCGCCAGGTTAAAATGGTTGCTGATATCCCGCGGCGCGATGAAGAGGGCCTTTTTCAGCATGGATTCAGCCAGGCCGAATACCTTCCTGTCGAAATAAAACTGCGCTATTTCGGAATAAACTCCCGGGTTTTCAATGATTATCCCGGCGTTGGGTTGCGCCTTGCCTGAAAATCTTGGGTTTTCAAAGACCCTGTATTCACCTTTTTCAAACACTTTTGTCCAGCCTTCCATTTCCATTTTAAATATTATTTCAGTGACTCCGTCTTCATATATTATCCATTTCCTCGTGAGTGAGTCAGTGACAAAATACTTGGCTCCCTTATACGAGCAGTCGTAAGCAAACCTTTTATTATCCGTGATTAAAGTGTAAATATCATTGGCCCTGCCCTCCTGCAGCGCAGTGACAAGCAGGTCTGCGGATCTGCACTTTAAGAGCCATGACAGGTATGACGTCGCCAGCACGAAATCATAATCAGTAGTGTTGTTGTTTATAAATTTCGCCGTTTCTTCTGTGTCCCTGCTGTCTTCAGCGGCCAGCAAATCCTCCGGGGTCTTGAAACCGCTGAAAGTCTGTACAAAATCCTGAAAGGCCACAGGTAAAAAAGGTATGATCATGACGAGCATTATAAAGGTTTGCATCCTTTTCTTTAAAAGCCCGTCTATGAAGCATGCGGCTTGGTCCACGAGTATTGCAAGGCCCATGCATATAAACGGCGTCAGAATAACTGCCGGATAAAAAAATGCAGGTATGGTTTCACGCTGCCTGAATATTTCAAACGAAAGCAGCGCAAAAATCGACAGCAGGGATATTTTTTCGAATTTTTTCGGCGTAAAAAAAAGGCCGATGCAGCCGAGCGCAATAAATAAATCAATTTTTAAAAAACTAATATAATTTCCCGCCACAAACAACAGAAGGTTTTTGCCCTTTGACTGCGCCATTGTCATTACCAGTGTGGATTTAATGTCAAAAATCATGTCTCCCTTGAATTTCAGCAGCGCCAGTATGAAAAATATTATAAAAAAGGAAAGCGTACCGGGGACTACTGTTTTCAGCGTTTTTTTGTCGGTAAAAAAATAAAACCCGAACACGAATATGACAAGGCCTACGACCCAGTAGCTCGTCAGTGTGGCCAGCCCGCATGAGACGATGGTCAAAGAAAGCCATTTTTTGTCGCGGGTATTCCTGTATTTGAGGCATGAAAAAAACGCGAGCATGATAAGCAGCATGGCCTGGTTGTGCGGCCAGCCGCGCCTGTTGTGCACGATTGCAAGCGGGTAAATAGAGAAAAAGAAAGCGGAAAGCAGGCCTGCTTTTTTATTTACAAGCTCTTTCCCCGTGAAATAAAGTATTATGGTTGTCAAAACACCGCATAATGCCACCCACATCCTGGTTGTGAGTATGTCGTAATGGAACAATAAAAGTATGCCGTTTATGATGCTGTATAGCGGCGGGTTCGGCAGGAAAGAACTGAAAAAAGTCCATTTCACCGGTCCCACCTGGAAAATGCCGTGCATCAGGTTCCACGCAGTATTGATGTAAACAAGCTCATCCGAATACCACCGCGGGTTTGACCTTAAATTAACAAAACGGAAAAATGCGGATAATAAAACTATTGATAAAAGAGCGAATGATTCCGGTGTGAACGTCCATTTTTTCTTTTTCAGGTTTGTTGGTTTGTCGTTTTTGATATCTTCTGCCATGATTCAGCTTCCTTTTTTACGCACATACTACCCTGCGCTTCGTCCCTTTGCTCCTCCGGCCTTCCATTCATACAGCCTTCTATGCCTCCGAGCTTCCATTCCTACGAACTTCTGCCCTTATGTTGTCGGCCTCCAGAATAATGCCAGCAAAAAAGCGGCGGCGCATATCACGGCAGGTATGACCACTCCCCAGTTAATAAAAGGCTTGTCGTCTTTCGGCGCGTAAACAAGCCTCTCAATATCGTTTTTGTCTATATAAAATGATTTGTCAGTTGTCTTTATCCCGACCTGGTTTGCTGTTTCCCCTGTTATCTTTCCCTCAAGCACCTGGCCGTTTTTTAAAAATACGGCATCGGAAAATAAAGGCACGCATAAAACTGAAAATATCAGGATTAATACAGTAATTTTTTTCATTTTTATCCTTTTTATAAAAAGCGGCCGACTCTCGCTAATACCGTATCTTTACCAAGGGTCTCTATAATATCGAACAACCCCGGACCTATGGTCGTACCTGAAACAACCGCCCTGATAAGGTGCATGTATATTTTCGGCTCAATGGCTGCCGCTTCCATTTCTGCTTTAAGCTTTTCCTCGACTATAGTCTTGTCAACGCCTGCTGTTTCAACAACGTTCTTAAAAATTTCGAGGATTTTGACCCTGTTTTCTGCCTTATCTATATTTTTCCGGGCCTTTTCATCCAAGCTTATTTCCTTCTTGAAAAAATAACCCGACAGTTCAGCCGACTCTGCCAGGGTCCTCATTTTTTCCTGCTGAAGCATGATGACTTTTTTAATATAATCATATTTATTTTTAATATCATCGTCTGTTATGAGTCCCGCATCTTTCAGGTAAGGAATGCATAGCTTCGTAAGCTCGTCGGCACCGGTGTTCCTTATATAAACGCCGTTCATCCACATGAGCTTTTTGCCGTCAAACATGGCGCCCGCCTTGTGTACCCGCTCAAGGCCGAATTTCTCTGTCAATTGCTGCATGGACATTACGTCCTCGCCGGACTCCGGCGACCAGCCGAGCAGCGCCAGATAATTGAGCAGGGCTTCCTTCATGTATCCGTTTTTCCTGTACTGGCCCACGCTTGTCTCGCCGTGCCTTTTGGAAAGCTTTGACTTGTCAGGCCCGAGTATAAGCGGTATGTGCGCGAAATGCGGCAGCTCGAACCCGAGTGCCCTGTATATTTGCACCTGCTTGGGAGTGTTTGAAAGGTGGTCCTCCCCCCTTATGACATGCGTTATCTTCATGAGCGCGTCGTCTATAGCGACGGTAAAATTATATATTGGCATGCCGTCTGCCCTGATTATTATCAGGTCGTCGAGCACCGAGTTCTGGAACTTCACCTCTCCCCTTATCATGTCGTTTATCACGGTCTCGCCGCTCGAGTCTATCTTTATCCTGATTGTGTACTTTTTTCCCTCCGCCTCATTTTTGCTTATATCATCAGAAGTGAGGTTCCTGCACCTGCCGCCGTATTTGAAGGCCCTTTTTTCAATTTCAGCCTTTTTCCTCTCTGCGTCAAGCTCCTCCTTTGTGCAGAAGCACTTGTACGCCTTTCCCTCCTTAAGCAGTTTATCAGCGTATTCCTTATAGATTGACAGCCTCTTAGTCTGGAAATACGGCCCGTACCCGCCCTCTGCTCCGGGCCCCTCGTCCCAGTCAAGCCCGAGCCAGTGCATGCAGTCAAGTATGGTATTAAGAGATTCCTCAGTGGACCTCTCGGCGTCCGTGTCCTCTATCCTTAAAATGAATTTCCCGTTATTTTTCTTTGCGAATAAGTAGTTATAAAGCGCTGTCCTGGCGCCTCCTATGTGCAGGTATCCGGTAGGGCTCGGCGCAAATCTGACTCTGATCATGATATTATAGTCTCCTTTAGCAGGAGTTTATTTTTACAAGCCTAGAACAGGCGCAGTAAAAATATTACTCTTGCTTTGTATCCGTTCAAGCCAGAGGCTGTAAAGCCGACGGCAAGCGGTATTTATTTTTTTTTATTATATTATCGGGAATTGGAATTGTCAAAGGCTAATATATTTTGAAAGCTGGGCTAAAGGAAAAAAGATTATTTGATACCCAGTTCTTTTATCCTGTCGCTGCAAAGTGATTTTATCTTCATGTCTTTCCAGTAATCATCCTGTCTCGCCGCTGTGCTTGTAACCTGATTGTAGTATTTAACGGCCTGGTCCTTTTCGCCCAGTTCCCATAGCGTGTCCGCAAGGTAAAATTGTGCCATGAGCGAGGACAGATCTGCCTTCAGCGCTTCTTCGAGGTATGTTTTTGATTTTTGTTTGTCCGGCCACGTCAGGAGCAGCGGTATATTTGGGCTCTTGTAGTGCAGCCTTCCGAGTATGAGCATTACAGAGTTTTTATCAATTGTCTTGTCGAGTTTGTATGCTTTTTCAGCGTAATTTTTTATCTTGTCGGCAACCCCGTTCCTGGCGGCATCAAACAGGTCCATGATATCGCCTCTCCTTGCCCACATGAGCGCCAGACAGTAATTATAAACCGCGGAATTTTCAGGATCGAGCCCGCTTACTTCGATAAGCTTGATCGTGTCGTCATAAGCCTTAAATTTATCGTCCTTTGTCCCTGCGTCGAGGTAATAGTACTTAAGGTTTATATCCTCGGTATAGTCATACAGGACTTTTTCATTCTGGCCCTTTGCCATGCACAGCTTGTAGATGGCAAGCGCATTATCCATCGCCTCTATCGCCTTTGCTGCGACCGTAGTAGAGTTCATAGAGTAAAATATTTTTTCTCCCTGGTCAAGCAGGCTGTCCTGGTCGTCGGCTAAAAGACGTGAAGCAAAAATAAAAAGTAGCAACATAAAAATTGTATATTTTATTTTCATCCCTGGCATATCCCCTTTCAATCGTTTGGTGAAATTCTATTTTTTTTGCGCAGTTTCTTCTATTATCTTTTCCATTTCGCAGTTGCCTTCAAAAATGACGCCTTCGGCAACTATTAATTTTGGCGTCTTTATGTCCCCGTAAATCTTTCCGGTGTTCAGGATTTCAAGCTTTATCTTCGCGCATACATCCCCGATTATTTTCCCGCCTATGGTCACATGTTTTCCATAAACGTTTCCTTTTATTGAAGCATTTTCCCCCATAACCACGTTTTCTTCGCTCTCAACATTTCCCTCAATCTTCCCGTCTATCCTTATGTTTCCTTTTGAGTATACGTCGCCTTTTGTCTCGCAGTCCTTGCCTATTAGCGTTTCCATGCGTTATTAAACTTTTCTCCTTCTACTTAAGCGCGATTTCTTTATTCAGGTATTTTACAGGATTTACCGCAACTCCGTTCAGCCTTACCTCGTAGTGCAGATGAGGGGCCGTGCTTCGTCCGGTATTGCCAAGATAGCCTATGACCTGGCCTTTTTTTATGCATTGGCCCTCGCTGCAGATATACTTCAGCATGTGTCCGTACCTTGTAGTGTACCCGTTACCGTGGTTTATTACCACTGTATAACCAAAGCTCTTCTCCCATCCTGCCATGCTTACTACTCCATCCGCAGTCGCCTTGACCGGCGTGCCGACGTCGTTAACTATATCGACACCCTCATGGAAAGTAAGCGCTCCGCTGAAAGGGTCGAGCCTTGACCCGAATCCGCTGGTAATCCATCCTTTTAGCGGCCAGCCCGAAGGCACTGCGGTAAGCTTTGCCCTCTGGTCAGTTATATATTTTATAATTTCCTGAAAGCTTTTTTCCTTGTCTTTGGCTTCGTCGTTTACGTATTTGACCGCCAGGTCAAATGCACTTTTGCTTATCGTGTCTTTACCGTCCTTCAGGCATTTTTCAAGCATACTTGCGTCATCCACATATGAAGGCCCGCCAAGGCCTGTATATTTGATCATTGCGTTTTTGCTTTTAAGCTGTAAAAGATCCCTCATTTGTTTGTCTATCTGGGAAACCTGCTCAACCGTGGACTTCATATCAAGAACATCTTTTGCAAAAGCCTTATCTTTAATTAGCAGGTATTTGTTATACTCAAGAGTAGCCCTATAATTGATATGTTTTGAAATGATATATATAGATAAGCCTATGCCGATCATCCATAAAATGGCCAGGGAGTAAAAAATATAACTCCTCATTTTCAGGCTGAATACCCTGGAACTGTCGTCAGGTATGCAAACAACTGTAATGTATTTCTTCCTTTTGAGCTTCTTCATTTCTCCAAAAACCTCTCCCCGCTTATTAGCGCAAAACTACTACTGAACTCCTCCCTGCTCTGCCTGTAGTCTCTGCTTCAACTCAGCCGACATGTTTTCCGCGTCTTCCATTATAATACGCAATTTAGACATGTCAACTTTTGTGTTTTTTACAAACTGCTGCCTTGCCACTTTCAGCTTTGATAACAGCATATCTGAATATTTTCTTGGCGCATAAATATATATGTCTGCGCCGTCATCATTGGGAAATGCCTCTAAAGAAATCCTAATCAGTGCTCCCGGATACAGCCTTTTCGCCTCTCCCCTAAGCCTTTCTGCAATTGCCTCTGCCTGCGTCATAACCATATGAAAATCCTCCTTGGAAAATATGTAATTTTTCACGTATTTCTCAATTTCTTAATTTTCTTTAAATAGTATATACCAATTTCATTAGTTTTGTCAATAAAAAATTAGTTCCAAAAAAAACCTAACATGAAACCTAACAAATATTGAATTATTTGATATTATTTTGAATTTTTTCAGATAAGCTTGAATTTACTGTCTTCTATATTAAGAATGTCCCTTAGTGTCGCATATTTGTATTTATTAAGGTTATGGTGAATTATTTTAATAAACTTAATACCTGTATTATACCCGTTTTCGCCCTTTTCGCACCTTACAACCTCGCCCAATATCGAGCAATTGCATGCAAGCCCAGGCAGCGGAATATACATAGAAAGGTGAAGTGTTGTTTTAGGATTTATACGGGAATCTGTAGTTATCAATAACCCGCCGCTGCTTATGTTTACCGACTTTGTTGAATTGAATTTATCAGTTTCTATGTTATCCATGCCCTGTTTAATGAGTGTATCATGCTCCGCTTCGCTTGGGACAGCTTCTTTTACAATACTGTATTTTACAGGCACAGAAAGCGCCATTCGCGGGTAAATCCTGCGTTCCCCCGATACAATTAATTCGGCCTTTTTTGCCTCTTTTTCCTCACCTGTGTTTTCAAATACCATGTTTTCCCTCCCCGGATTCCTGATTTAACGGGCATCTGAATAAATATGGTCCGCCTTGTTGAATCTGTTGCTGACATTAAAAATTTTAAAAGGCATCGCCGCCTAATAGAATTCTTAGTCTATCTTTATATTTTCTCCGTCAATGGCAAGTATATCTTTTAAGGTTACATATTTAAATTTATTAAGGTTATGGTGAATTAGTTTTAAAAACTTCAGGGCCATAAGGTATTTTCCGCTCTTTTCATCCTTATCGCACCTTACGACCTCAGCCAGGGCCCTCACGTTGCAGGAAAATCCCGGCATCGGAAGGTACATGCTTGTTGATAAAAAGCTCTTTATTTTAATTTCCTCCTGGGTATACATGAGTATCCCTGATTTCGACAGGTTAACCGATTCTGCCTCTTTATAGTGAGTAAGAATATTTTCAGCGTTGAAATTTTTTATTAAATTTTTATCTTCCTCCGACCCGTTTAGTATCCTGTACAATACCTTGACAGCCATTGCAACCCTCGGGTATTCCCTTCTTTCCTCCGGCAATAAAAGTTCAGCTTCATTTTTTTCATTTTCCATTTTTTGTTTCCTCGGCGTTTTATTTTGCTTGCAAAATAATCTTATTTATTATATCCCGGGCTCTTTAATATCCAGGAGTGTTTGAAGCGCGGCAAATTTGTAGTTTTTCAGGTTGTGATGCAGGACTTTCAGGAATTTCAATGCCACCTTATAATTATCCCCGTCTTTTTCCCTGCGTACCACCGCTGCCATTGCCCTGCACGCGCAGGCAATGCCGGGTACGGCAATATACATGTTTATGGCCAGATAGCTTTTAATCGGGATTTCCCTTTCAGTGACCATAAGTATGCCGTTTTTTGATACGTCTATTGTTTCTCCCATATCATAGTTCTCAAGCAGCTTGTCCGCGTCAAATGCTTTTGTGAGTGCCTTTTCTGCGGTTTCCACATCTAGAAGCCTGTATCTTACCTTTACCCTCATAGCTACCCTTGGGTATTCCCTTTTTTCCGATCCCGGAACCAAGAGCTCGCCCTTTTCCTTTTCAAAATCCATTTTTTCTCCCGCTCATTATTGCAATGTTTTAAGAATCATCCTTATATCCGGCCTTAATTGCAATATTATTATATCACAAACATTTGGAATATCCACAGATTTTGCATACATTGCAGCCGCCCTCGTGCTCCAGGTGTCCTCCGCACTCGGGGCATGTTTCACCGGTCGCACCTTTTTCCGCGAGCTTGAAAATAAATTTTTCATTGCCTTCCTTTTTTTCGTGCAGGTATTTTTCAAGGGCTATGCCTATGGCGTCAGGGCATGACAACACCATCCCGCCTTCCTGCCAGGCCGGAGCCGGGCACCTAATGCCGCGCAAATGCTTTATCACTATGTCAGGTTTCACCCCTGCTCTTAGGGCCACTGACACAAGCCTGCTGATTGCTTCTGACTGGGCAGCGGCACACCCTCCGGACTTTCCCATAGCCGTGAAAACCTCGCAAAGCCCGTTTTCATCCTCATTTATTGTTACATACAGGTTTCCGCACCCTGTCTTCATTTTTATTGTCTTGCCTATAGTAGTCTCTGGCCTTTTCCTGGGCTCTATCTCATGCAGGTACTGGACCGATACTGGTTTCGGAGCCTCATTTTTCTCTGTAACCGAGGCAGTGAGTACCTGCTCTTCCCTGGAACCGTCCCTGTATATTGTCACGCCTTTGCAGCCCAGCTCGTATGCCAGCATATAGACCTTCCTTACGTCCTCTTTTGTGGCGCTGTTCTTGAAATTGACGGTCTTTGATACCGCGTTATCCGTGGATTTCTGGAAAGCAGACTGCATTTTTATATGCCATTCAGGCGTGGTGTCATGGGCCGTGACAAAGACTTTTTTTACATCTTCAGGTATTTCCTTTATTTCACCCAGGTAACCCGTCTTGCCGATTTCCATTATAAGCTTTTCGTTGTAAAATCCTCTTTCCTTTGCTGTCTTCAGGAAATATTCGTTAATCTCGGGAAGCTTGTCGTTGTCCATCACGTTTTTCGTGTATGCGACCGCAAAAAGCGGCTCAATGCCCGAGGAACAACCGGCGATAATGCTGAGGGTCCCGGTTGGCGCAATAGTCGTCAGGGTGGAATTCCTAAGTTTTATATTGTTTTTCTCGTAAACCGACCCTTTATAATTCGGGAACACGCCGCGCTCATTTGCAAGCGCGATGGAAGTTTTCTCTGATTCCTTCCTTATGAATGCCATAATATCTTCCGCTGTCTTTGTCGCCTGCTCTGAATTGTACGGTATCTCCATCTTTATAAGCATGTCCGCCCAGCCCATTACCCCCAGGCCGATTTTCCTGTTTGCCCTGACCACTTCTGTTATTCTGTCAATAGGGTATTTGCTCATGTCAATGACATTGTCAAGGAAGCGCGTTGCCGTGGCTGCTGTCCTGCCTAGCTTGTCATAATCTACTTTCTTGTCCGGCGTTACCATATGTGCCAGGTTTATCGAACCCAGGTTACAGGCCTCGTAAGCCAGGAGCGGCTGCTCACCGCATGGGTTTGTCGCTTCGATTTTTCCGGCGTTCGGCGTCGGGTTGTGTTCATTTATCCTGTCGATGAAAACTATGCCCGGCTCGCCGTTTTTCCATGCGTACTCGACTATCATGTCGAAAATTTCCGCGGCGTCCTCTTCATCAATAACTTCATTGCTGCGCGGGTTAATGAGTTTGTACTTGCCTTTATTAAGCAGCGCCTCCATGAATTCCTCGGTGAGCGCAACCGAAATGTTGAAATTATTTATTTCCTTGTTGTCTGCCTTTGAAGTGATGAAGTCTTTTATATCCGGATGGTCCACCCTCAGTATGCCCATATTCGCGCCGCGCCTTGTGCCTCCCTGCTTTATGGCCTCCGTAGCAGCGTTGAAGACTTTCATGAAAGACACAGGCCCCGACGATATGCCGTTTGTTGTTTTTACCTTGTCCCTGTTTGGCCTGAGCCGTGAAAAAGAAAAGCCGGTCCCGCCTCCGCTTTTGTGTATCAAAGCAGCGTACTTTACCGCCTCAAATATTTCTTCGATAGAGTCGTTTATCGGCAGCACAAAGCACGCTGCCAGCTGCTGCAAATCCCTGCCGGCGTTCATCAGTGTCGGTGAGTTTGGCAGGAAGTCCAGGTTTGCCATGAGCTCGTAAAATTCCTGCGCCCTTTTTTCAGTGTCGGCCTTTTTGTCGTAAATGGCGTCTGCCTGGGCTATATTTGCCGCTACTCTCCAGAACAAATCTTTCGCGTCCTCTGCCGGGTCTCCTTTGTCGTTTTTAATGAAGTATCTTCTTTTTAGTACGGTTAAAGCATTCTCAGAAACTTTTGGGTTAATCAGGTTTTCTTTTTTCATTCGCTATTTTCCTCCTGGTTACAATATATTGCGTTTCAACTTTTCCGCATCCACAACTAATTGCGTATTATAAATTTAAAAGGAATATATTATATATATTAAATTTTAAAAATGTCAATTGCATAATGATACTTTTTAATGATTTTTAATATTTGAATAACATATTCCAATGAACACCTTACATAAAAAAGTTTTTAATTTTTCTATTTGACAAATTTAGACATTTATATTATAAAATCACTCATTTTCATACTGCACAAAATGATATTTAATTAGAATATATATAAAAATCGGAACTTTTTTGTTGAAAATTTGTCAAATAATACGTTTTATAAAATCGTTTTTGGTCTATGTTTATCTGTTAACGCGGTTTGAGAACCCCACAAAGGTTAAACAGGAGATTTTTAATGCGTAAATTTGTATTTATTTCGATTTCGGCAGTTTTTGCTGCAGTTATGGCTGCTATAATTGCTTTTTCATTATTATATAGTGCCCAGACATTCACAGCGCCAAAAGGCATGCTTGTAAAAGATAAAAACATCATGCTGGTTCCCGAGGCTGAAAGGCCGCTTGATTTTGTCGTGGTTGGCCTGTGGCCGGACGGCAAGCAGTACTATTACCTGCCTGAACTTAGCTTCCCGGCCGGCACAAGCGAAGAGCAAAAAACAAAATAGGAGAAAAATTTTACTGGCTTAATTTTGAGCTTTCCCACGGCGACCTCCTGAAAAACCTCCCCCGTTACACCCATATCTACGCCGGCCTCCCGGACAAAAAATACGTACCCGAGACAGGCGGGCATGAAAAGGAATTTTTTATCGGCTACCTGAAAGCGCACTGCAACTTCACTGATGATGACATAAAAAACCGGCTTCATTTTTTCTATACCGCCACTGCCCTTGAATGGTCCCAGGATATGTGCAAAATTATCGGCTATGACGCGCAGCACAGGGTTATCCTGGGCTACAGCGACGGCGATACAATACAGGGATATGTGCAGACAGTAAAAAACCTGGCAAATACCTTCCCTAATGTTTTTACTTTGTGGGATTTCGGCCGGTATGTCAGCGCCGAGGGCGGTGACGAGGATATTGTATGGACTCCTGATTATAAGGTTGCCATTCTTGCAGGCAGGCACAGGGTCGTGCAGTTTTTGACCCGCAGCATGGGCGACCAGTCTTTCGACAAGACATCAATCCCCCCGAGTTTGATAGAGACGGTGAGAAACGCGTTTTCCGGGGCTGTTTTCGGCGCAAGGGCCATTTTTGTGCCGGAAAAACTTTTGCTTGCGCCTGACCTTTCCGCGGGCAATGACGAGATTTTCCATCTTGATATGCTTGCGTGCGTGCTTCCCGACCCGGCCGGCGGCAAACCCAGGGCCTTCATCCCGAAATACATGCTCGCGTTAAAGCATTATGATTCCCTCCTGAGAAACGTTTTTGACAGAAATCTGATTTCCCGCTGGCAGAAAGAATACGATACCGCGGCAGATGAGCTGTCAAAACTCGGATACGAGGTTGTGCGCCTGCCTTTTTCCGACCATCCGGTCAGGAACCCTGTAAACATTGTCAGGTTCCGTGATAAAAATACAGGCAGAATAACCGTGCTTCTCCCAAAATACCCTTATCACCTTCCGATGAACGGTCCTGATACTCCGCAGCAGCAGGTTTTAAACGGGCTCGAGTGGCTGAAAGACAGCTTTACGGACTGGCAGAACATGCCGGGCCCTGCCACCTACAAAAAACTTTCTGATACGCTTGCAGCAATCTTCGATGTCATGGATAAGGTCTCTGAGATGCCAAACCCTATATACGACAAACAGGAAAAAATATTCAAAAAATACGGCTATGATGTAATAACCATCCCGTCGTATTCCTGGGGTGCAGGCGGCCCCCACTGCGAGCTGCTGTACTGAATTATCATCAGGCACCTGTGTTTTAATGAACTCCTTATGAACTCTTTCCGGACATCTTTTAAGAACATTCATATCTCTTCTTAATTTCGTTGTAAATTAATGTTTTTTTTAATATAATATTTTCGTTTTAGATTTGAAATTTTTTCCAATCTAAAATCAAAATTCTAAAATGAGTGACTGGAGAGCCTATGGATTCTGTTTCGATTATAATACCCGCGTACAACGAGGAAAAAAGGATTCCCTATACTTTGCAGAGGATAAAAAAATACCTGAAGTCCTGCCGGTTTTCCCACGAAATCATTGTAGTCAACGACGGAAGCACCGATAAGACCCGTGAAGTTTCAGAAAAAGAAAACGTATGCGTTATTAACAACGGCAAGAACGTAGGCAAGGGCTACTCTATAAAAAAGGGCATGCTTTCCGCGAAAAACGACATAGTGCTTTTCACCGACGCGGATTTATCGACGCCGATCGAAACCTTCGGCAAATTTTACGAAGAACACCTCAAAGGCGCGGATATCGTAATAGCGTCCCGCGCCCTTAAGGAGTCTGTTGTAGCCGTAAAACAGCCTTTTTACAGGGAAAAAATGGGGAAAATCTTCAACTTTTTTGTCCGCATGATAACGGGCCTTCCCATACACGATACACAATGCGGCTTTAAAAGCTTTAAAAAAACCGTAATCGAGGCTGTTTTTGATAAACAATCCGTATATGATTTCGGGTTTGATGTGGAAATACTGTATATTGCGAAACTAAACGGCTTTAAAATATCAGAAATGCCCGTGGAATGGCACAATTCTGCGGCCACAAAGGTTCGCGCCCTGCGCGACTCCGCCCTCATGTTTCTTGATTTATTCAAAATCAGGAGCAATCATTCAAGGGGCAAATACACCCGATGATGTTTTTCACGCCCTCAATCCTTTTATGAATCCTGTCCTTTTGCTTGCCTTATTTGCTGTTGCCGTTCTTTTTTCCATGCTCGGACTCGGCGGCGGAGTTTTATACGTGCCGATACTTCTGCAGGCAGGCTTATCTTTCCATCGTGCGGTACCCACTTCGCTTGCCATCATGCTCGTCATGAGCCTCACCGCAGCCATTGTCTACCACACAAACGAACTTGTTGACTGGCGCATAATACTTCTTCTTGAGCCTGCTTCTATACTCGGCGCTTACATCGGCAGCTATAATTCAAACCTTTTCTCTGAAAAATTTCTTTCTTACTTTTTCGCGGCTGTCATGATTGTTTCCGCTGTCTTTATGTTCATGCCGCAAAAACCTCTAAAAATAAAACCCGGAAAAAAATCCGGCTGTTTCATATTTGAAAAAAACGGCGAATTTTATTCAATAAACCTGTGGCTGGGTATGCCTATATCATTTTTAGCCGGTTTTATTTCAAGCATACTGGGCATAGGCGGAGGCTTTGCGAAAGTACCGATGATGACCCAGGTATTCGGTGTCCCGATAAAGATCGCGGTTGCTACTTCATCAGCCATGATTGTCATAACCTGTTTCACCGGCTTTTTAGGGCATTCCTTTATCGGCCATGTTGATTTCAGGCTTGTCGGAGCACTGTCAGTAATTGTCCTGGCGGGCGCGCTGGTCGGGTCGAAAATATCCATTCATGCCGATAAAAAAATCCTGAACCGCCTTTTTGCTTTATTGCAGGTTACGATAGCTGCATGGATGTTTTTTAAGTAATATTTCCCCTGCCTGAAGATTCCCCTTTTTACTGCTTTATTGCTGCGGAGGGCTTGTTACTATTGCGGCTATCTTTATTATTTTTGTTTTCCTGTCTCCCAGGGTATCGGCGGCTTCTGCCACAAATATATAGGTCCCGCTCGATACCTGCTGTCCGCCTGTTGCCCTTAAATCCCAGTTCATGGCCCCTGAATTCAGGTCCCCCGAAACGGTCCTGACCAGTTCGCCGGCTATGTTGTATATTTTAATTTTTACCGTGCCTGCCGTGCCTGACTGCCATGCAATTGTAAAAGGTGTTGTCGAGCCGTCCCCTATATAAGGGTTCGGGTATGCCTTAAGGCCGCTAAGCAAATCGTTTGTCTTTTCATCAAGTATTGTTACGGTCTTGCTCGCTATTACCTGCAATCCCTGGGCTGTCTTGGCCACGAGCTGCACTTCATAAACCCCGCTCGATAAATAATTGCCCTGGCTGTCTGTACCGTTCCATGTCACATAACCTGTTGCTGTGTATGTGATTGTCATTGCCTGCATGCCGTTGCCCACTAAAAACACGCTGTCATTCCCCGTGCTGCTGGATAAATTCAGCGAAAGCTGGCTGGCCCCGTCGTATGGCACCTGTATGGTATCGACCAGCTCTCCTGCGCTGTTGTAGATGTTTATCTGCGCGTACTTGCTGAAATTTATCGCCGTCACAGGTTTTGTTATTATTTCCGTGTGGCCGAAAGTGTCCGTTGTTGTCTCCTGTATATAATATACTCCGTTCGCTACATCCTGGCCCGCGTCGTTCGTACCGTCCCACTGGAACGATACTGTCTGGTTTTTATTCTGTGAGCCCGGAGTCTCTATCCCGGGAACTGCTATGTTCAGCGCTCCCGCAGTACCGGGTACTATAACGTTTGTAGAGTTCCCTTTTGAATCATACAAGCCTACCCCGAGCGGTTCAGACGAGGTCGTGGTAACTGTTATTGATCTTACCAGCTCCCCTGCCTCGTTGTACACGCCTATGCTCATTGTATAAGGGAAAGGTACCGGTGTAATCGTAATTGTCGGCGTCAGCGAGGCCGTGCTTGTGAATGTAATTGTCGATGTGCTCGTGTAAGTGCTTGTCCCTGTGGAAGTATTGGTGATTGTCGGCGTGTCTGTCCACGTGTTTACAGGCGTGTCGGTGTATGTCAGCGTGAACGTGTATGTGAATGTAAGTGTAGGCGTGAATGTAAATGTGTCGGTAACGGTATTCACGGGTGTATTCGTGTATGTCGAGGTCAATGTAACAGTATTTGTATCAGTCAACGTATTGGTAAGTGTAGGCGTGCCGGTAAATGTGCTGGTTTGCGTATAAGTCAGCGTCGGTGATCCTGTAAAAGTATATGTAGGCGTATTAGTATATGTCGGCGTCTGGGTCATTGTGTCTGTAAGTGTATCGACCGGCGAGACAGTATATGTAAGTGTCGGCGTAGGCGTGTCCGTAAATGTCGAGGATTCCGTGGATGTAAGCGTTGATGTCAGTGTTGATGACGGTGTATTTGTAGGCGTCGGTGTATTTGTTATCGTGAAAGTAGGCGTATCGGTAAATGTCGGAGTCCATGTCGGCGTATTTGTGTATGACGGCGGGTTTGGTATTGTGTTTGTCAGCGTCGGCGTGCCGGTAAAAGTATATGTGGACGTCGGCGTGGGCGAAGCAGTGTTTGTCGGCGTATTTGTATGTGTTATGGTCAGCGTGTCGACCGGCGACACTGTCGATGTCGGCGATATTGTGCCGGTATCGGTTGCCGTGTTCAGCGGTGTGACGGTAAATGTCGATGTGTATGTCACTGTATTGGAATATGTTGACGTAGGCGACAGTGTTACTGTCTGCGTCGGCGAGTTCGTATTTGTCGGCGTAGCTGTGTATGTCACTGTAAATGTCTTTGTCACCGTGAAAGTAGGCGTGAAGGTCGCTGATATTATTACCTCGGTGTAAGTCATGGTTATCGTGTATGTGGATGTTATTGTGTTTGACGGCGTCGGCGTAAATGTCGATGTGTATGTCACTGTCTGTGTAAATGTCGACGTCGGTGACAGCGTGTTTGTATATGTAGGCGACGCTGTCGGCGTGGGCGAGGGCGTGTTTGTGTCTGTTATCGTCATTGTGTCGGTCTTTGTAGCTGACGGCGTGGGTGTAAAAGTGTAGGTATATGTTACGGTCTGCGTATAAGTGCCTGTCGGCGACAGTGTGTTCGTATATGTCGGGGATGCAGTTGGCGACGGCGACGGCGTGTTTGTGTCTGTTATCGTCATTGTATCTGTCTTTGTAGCTGACGGCGTCGGCGTAAAGGTAGAGGTATATGTCACTGTGTTTGTATAAGTGCCTGTCGGCGACAGCGTGTTCGTATATGTCGGTGACGCAGTTGGCGACGGCGACGGCGTATTTGTGTTTGTTATTGTCATTGTATCGGTCTTTGTAGCTGACGGCGTAGGTGTAAATGTGTAAGTATATGTTACGGTCTGCGTATAAGTGCCTGTCGGCGACAGCGTGTTCGTATATGTCGGTGACGCAGTTGGCGACGGCGACGGCGTATTTGTGTTTGTTATTGTCATTGTATCGGTCTTTGTAGCTGACGGCGTCGGCGTAAATGTATAAGTATATGTTACGGTCTGCGAATAGGTATTTGTAGGCGTATAGGTATCTGTTTCTGTCGGCGACGGCGTAGGAGTGCGCGTCGGGGTGTAAGTCACGGTAATGGTAAATGTATCTGTCCGTGTCGAGGTAAAGGTAGAAGTATTTGTATACGTGTAAGTCGGGGTAACCGTATCAGAACGTGTCGGCGTGACGGTAAAAGACGGCGTCCCGCACAGGTCAGCCATATTTACAGTGGCCACGACGGATGGCAAGCCCTGATACCCCAGCGACGCGTTGTTGTGCCACGAACAATTGCTTGGGCTGGAATACATGTTCAAAGTAAGCGGGAAAGTAAAACATTCATCAAACCCCGAGCCTTGCGGGGTAAATACGATAGTTTCGTTTTGGTTGGCTACGCCGGTCTCACTTGAAGTTTCGATTTCGCTGTCAGAATAGTAGTATGAACCGCCAAAATTCCAGCTATCCGGCGGTGACGATGAAGACCAGTCGTCATAAACCGTAAAAGCCTGCGTTATTAAACCTCCGGTATTGCAGATTACAAGGTTAAACGAGATGCTCTCGGCTGATATAGGATTTGGATTATTCGCGATTTTTTGCAGTGTAAAGTGCGGCGGCATTGGCGTGGATGTTGGTGACGGGCAGAAATTCTCAAGCTTCACAGTGCTGCTTGACGCGCCCATTGTCACCGTGTTGTACCACGTCTCGCATATCTCGCTTGCGCCGAGATAATAGTTTTCAAGAACATAGGTAAAAGACATGCACGGTTCAGTGCATCCTGTGCATGTGACACCCGGAAATCCTTCTTCAAAAAAAACATCATTATACCCGGTGCCTGATGAAACTGAAACATCGCCGAAATAAACCCCTCCTGAATAAATGCCTGTCAGTGTGCTTGGCGCGCTGTACTGCCATGCTGTATCCGTCCACTGGTCGGCTGTGGAAACCGAGCTTGTTGTGCCGCCGCCTGAATTGCATATATTATAATAAAAAGTTATATCTCCGCTCCATCCCGCCGGTCCGCCTAATTGCGTTGTCTGGGCCGCTGATTTTGTTATTGTCAGGTTCGGGGGCATTGGCGTAGGCATGACACTCAGGTCAAAATCCTGCCTGAAAAATATCTGCTGGCAGCCATTGCTGGCATAAGGCGCGCCGTTGCCGTAACCCAGAGGCTCAAGCACATTGTGCGTTTTCATGGAAATCTGCTTTTCGCCCCATTCCTGCCCGAGATAAAGTATATTTGATGCAGGCGCCCATGTTGAGTCGCCGGCCTGGTTATAATTCGTCTGATACCATGTATATGTGCCGTCGGACGGGCCCGCGTCAGTGGATTGCCCCGATCCATTACAGCTTGTATTGGTATCTGTAATATAGCTTATTCCTGTCCCGTCGCCGCTGTCAACATAGCTGTAGCCGCCGTTTGAGCATGTAATCTGCATGGACCATGTCGCCCACATTTCACAGCACTGTGAGTTTTGCGCCCTTACTGCAATGACATTTCCGGTCGCCTGAAGCGCGCTGATCGCTGCCGCAGGCAATGTCGCGCATCCGATAGTTCCGCCCGTAGGTACATAACTAAAAGTTGTTACATAAACCCCGTTTACGTAAACATCGGCATAATCATCCACAGCCACACAAACCTGGCCGGATGAAGGCGTGCATACAGCCGCCGCTGCATAAAGGCCCGAACTAAATAAAACAAATAATAATAGAAACAGGTATAAAATTATTTTTATTTTTTGATTTTTCCCGGCTCTTCTGCTGCTCAAACAGGGCTGTGAAACCTTTTGCATAATTTTTTCTTTGCCCATGGCCAATCCTCAATTCCAATAAAAAACGCTTTCTTAGCTCCTAATATCAATTATATATGTAAATATTGCAATTGTCAAAATTATTTAACTTTTTTAACTATAATATTAGACAATACTTATGTCTGAAAGTTTTGATATATTTGACAAAAAACTGATTATTTTAATGCTGAAAAGTGAATTTTTGCGGAGCCCCCGCTTTCACAATGGAAGGCATTTTCGCGAAGCTGGATAAAAACGTGAACATATTTAATAGTTTTTGATAATGAAGTCAAGAATATAAATCCGGTGAGCATTATTAGGACAATTCTCTAATCTTCTATCCCTGACTATTTTCGCCTTAGTTCATCACAATATTTACAGATTTCACCATCCTCATCATTATAGCCATAGACATGAATACATCCCTTTTGTTCATATCTTCCCCTGCATCAATTGTTTTTCCGCAGTCTGTGCATATTATTCCGGATTCATCTTCAGATTATTTGTATGCTTGCACGTATCCAGGTCCTGAAATTCATTTTCGCCCTACTTTTCATTTAACGATTCCTCAACCATTTTTATTATTCGCTTCCATTAAGATTTTTTAATGCTTCACTTATATGTTCAACTATATTTTCCTGGTATGCCGACCAATTTCCTGTTATATGTTTTGTGCGCGGAACAATCACCTCAACAACATCATCTTTTTTTAATTTGTTATAAATCTCCCTCTCCCAAGGGTCTGTTAATTGCTCAACTGTAATTTGATTAACTGCATCATCAACGCATCGCTTCCATTCATCAGAATTTACTTTATCAATGTAAATATTCTCATCACCTTCTTCACATATAAGATTAAAACTTGCTGAGTACCAAATAGCGTTTTTACTTTTTGTTATTAAATAATAATTATCGCCTTCAGAAATACCATTTATTTTAAGTCGTGTATGAATAGTGCCTGAACTTCTATTTGATTCAACAATTACCTCTCCATTATTATTTAAAGCATACATTGCAGCGTCAAATACTTCATCATATGAAAATCCTTTCCATTGGTGTTTGTAATTTAATAAATTCGATGATGTTGTCGTTGCACACCCGAAAAGAATATATCCAAAAACACTAATTAATAAAATTAGTACTAATTTCTTCATAACAGCCTCCGTATTCTATTTTTATTCAATCTCGCCTAAAACAGAACCTAGATCCGGCACAAAAACCTTCTTTTATCTATTCTTAATAATGTCCGTACCCCGATGGTCCTCCCTTATAATCATCTGAATTATATACTTCTTCCTCTGAATCATATATTTTACCTTTATATTTGTAACGAACCGGCACACCTGCAACTATCTGTTTAACAACAAAATCTCCAGACAGTGAAATATACATATTCTGTGAATTGTAGTATCCGACTATTACATTCGATGTACTCGAACTAACTGAAGCATTAGCTGAAAAACCACCACCAGAATAAGCTGTAAAACCATTAGAAACGTTTGTAGATGAACTGTATATTAATTGGTCCGTACTTACAGTGTCTTTTAATATAATTTTTCCTCCAGAATATTTAATAATTTCTACTACACCCGGCACACTTGGCATTATTTCTATCTTTGCGCATCCCAACAGAAATACTACGCTTATTAAACCCAGGAACAAAATAATTAGCTTTTTCATGTATGTCCCTCCTTATTTTATTTTAATTTTATTCCTAATTTTGACTTAGTCCAATTATAACCCCCGGTGATTTTATCGAAACCCGACATTTTTTTACAGTCTCCTTTTCCTTGGTCTTTTTTGTTATACTATTTACGATTGTTATTTTAAATTTATTCTTTTGGAAATTCAGTTGAAAGTGGATAAATTTTTTTTATTTTCCCACCTCCGGGGTTTTATTTTTTAGCTTTTCTCGTCTCTTTCCCTTAGTTTTTATAATTATACAACTTCTTTTTCTTGCTGTCAATTAATTAGGCTGATTCAAAAACTTATTTTAACCATTTCCAAACAAGAAGGTTCCAGACCTTTGCTTCGTGCGTTTTCATCTTACACCTCGTATTAATGGTATCACTTCGACTCCTGCGTTGGTACTTCCAACCCGTCAGGCGGCGCTACGGTTGATTTTAATTCTTCTATCTTAGCTTTTATCTTTTCGTCGTTTGGGTAAATTTTAAGGTAATCTTCAAAAAATTCCTGCGCTTCCTTATGGTTGCCCAGGGAATCTTCGCAGTATCCCATATAAAAGTAAATTTCCGCCTGGGGGCCGTATTTATCCAATGCTTTACCAAACCACAAAAACGCGTTTGAGTATTCATCTCCTTTATAGTATTTAATTGCCTGTGCCCGCTCGCTGCTTTTGATATATGCGTCATTCGATTTGGATATTGTGGCATCGGATTCACCGGCATTGGTATCAGCCACAGGCACTATATTGTTAACCTGCTTCTGCGTTGTAATGGATTGTGTGTTATTTGGGTGCATGGCAGGCACTATCAGTTTCATCAGTCCATACCCCAGTACAAAAACCCCTGCCGCAACGGCAACGGCTATAAGTACAGTTTTGCGTATTGTGTGTTTTGGTAGGGACGGCACTCCCGTGCTGTCCGAAGGGTTATCCGCCTTTGCTTTTGCCATTCCTCCAATCTTCCGACCCTCCAACCTTCCAAATATCCCCATCACTATCCATTTTAGTATTTTCCCTGAAATATGCCTTGGCGTGCCGGCTGAGGCCATATTCATAATATACGTTAGTAGGGACGGCACTCCTGTGCTGTCCGAAACTCCCGAACCCGCATTTGAACCTTGAACTTTGAACTTATTCTCCCCGCTTTGAGCTTCCTGGGCCATGCCCATGGCGTTATCATATATAGAGGGCAGCGCATCCTCAAATTCGTTGCCGTTGCCGGCCTGTCCCGGCCTTTGTTTGAGTTCCAACCTCTTTAAACCGGCCATAGTGCTGTAGAATGCCATCAATGCCTCAGGCTCGGACAGATTCGTTATCATCTGGTACCCATGGGGTTTCTTGTGTACCTGTATGTTTTTCGGGGCCTTGGCCCAATGCCCGGCGTTTGGGTCATTAGGGTCAAACCTCTGATTCTTTGACCCCTTTGCCTTATTTATCTTCGCATCCTTAGGGAAGCTTTCTGGCGTATTTCCCTTTCTGATCCAGTCCACCAGCTTCTTTACCTCTTTCTCGGTCATTTGTCGGTCTAGGACTACCTTCAAAGCCTGCTCCACCTTATCCTTGTCGTCAAGTTGCCCCTGCGCAAGGTCAGTCAAAGCCAGTATAGCCGCCTCAGTTGGCATCTTACCACTGGAATTTATCGAAATTCGATAAATTGCCTCTCGTGCTGATTTATTCAATAATGATAAGGCTTTTATGGCACAACTGACGTAAGATTGAGTTGTTGCAACCCTGTCCGCAACCTGTTTTTGGGTCAAATTCGGGTTTTTAGCCATTCTTGCCTCTATCCATATATATAGGTCCAGCCAGAATGTCTGCTGACCACGGTTGTCAAGCATGGCTATATCCATCTTTTCCTCTTCTGTGAGGTTTTCAAGTACTATGGCTTCTATCTCTGTCCAGCCAAGCTTCTGCGCCCCAAGCAGCCTCACATGCCCGCTTATAAGCTCATAATCGCCCTTGCCGTCCGGGCATACTTTTACAGAGTTCTTTAGGCCCACAACGTCCAATGACCTTGCCATATCGTCAGTCATTTCCTGGATGATTAGTTTTCTCGGATTGTTCGGATTTGGATGGATCCTGGAAATTGGTATCTTCATAGTTTACCCCTCTCTTGTTTTCTCCCCTGCAAAGGGGGAGAAGATAATGACTGGATTCTCATTATAACCCCTCCGAGTTTGCGAGGGACAGGCGGTACAAGTGATTCAGTACTACAATTAGTATAACATGGAATTATTGACTGTCAATAAATTAACAACTACCTGTTAATTTGCTCAAGTGCCGGTTTAAATCCTAATTTATACGAAGTCTTAAAATCTTCAAGCGCTCCCCGGTTATCCTCCAGTTTCCTTTTTGTAAAGCCGCGATAATAATAAGCGATTGCATAATCTTTATTAATCCCGATTGCCTGGTTAAAATCATCAAGCGCGCCTGCATAGTCGCCAAGCAGGCCTTTTGTAAGTCCGCGGTTATAGTATGCCTCGGCACACTTCTGGTCCAGCTCGATTGCCTTGTTAAAATCATCAATCGCTCCTGAATATTTTCTGATTTTTGCCAGAGTAATGCCGCGGTTTGTATAAGCGTCTGAAAATTTAGGATCCAATTCGATTGCTTTATTCAAATCGTCAAGCGCGCCTGAATTATCCCCCAGTTTTCCTTTTACAACACCCCGGTTATAATAGGCTTTTGAGTACTCCGGATCAAGCTTTATTGCCTCATTAAAATCAGCAATGGAATTTACATAATCATTTGATTTATCCTTGGAAACTCCTGAATTATTATAAACTCTGGCGTTTTCAGCATTTATTTTTTTCAAATCATTTTCAGAATATTGCTTTTGTTTCAGGATATCTTTATCCGGCTGCCCGTAGTTTGTGTATAGGCTTGTGGCATATTTGCTGTATTTTGTTTCAGGATATTTTCCGGGTATAAATCCGCTGATTTGTTCCGACAGCAGTTTATTTAAGATATCCGTCTTGATTTTTGAAGAATCTTTTCTGATAAAAATCCCAAAAAAATCAAAATAATAGTTATATTTATCATCCAGATATTTTGTTGTTTCATCGTCGGTCCACCTCATGTCCCAAACAACATCGGGCTTTTGACCTATTATTGCGTATTTGTGGTCCACCTTGAGATGCCCGGGATAGAAAAATTTTATTTTATCCGTCAGTGTCATGCCCGATGGCGGCATTTGCATGTGTACCCTTGAAATATGGCTGTCATTTTTGCCGAGAATATCAATAAAATAACGGTTTGCAAAATATGGCACTATCCCGGCGCGGGAAACCGCAATCTTCGCCCCGGTTTCAGTGATATCGTTAAGCAAGTATCCCATCATTACCAGGCTTTTGTCTTTTTTTATTTCCGGCGCATTTTGAGGCAGCAATATTTCCTTTAATGTATTAAAACCGTTATAAGTGTTGAATGATAAGCTTATTAATATTGTTGTTACAACAAGAATTGCGGGTTTAAAACTTTCTTTGCAGTTTTTAAAAATATTGCTGATTACAACCTGTGCCCCTATGACTATCGACATGCAAAAAACCGGCATTGTTTGCGTTATAAACCTGTTTGCCCCTATTGCATTATCCCAGGCGTCACCGCCTATATATATGCTGTATAAGGATTGTATAAGAAAAATATAAAGCAAAAATAATATATTTCCGTCTTTAATAAAAAATAATGCGGCAAACGGCACCAGGAAAGGAATCAGTTTTTCCTGCAATATCATTTTCATAAACATCCAGAAGCCGCGGGAAATCCTCAATATAACAGGATACCCGGTCATTTTTAAATAATATGTGTTGGGCAGGAATTCATGGTAATAGACAAGCCTGAATAATGTCATAATTCCAAGGGCGCCTAAAAGGCATATTAAGCCTGCTGTTAAGTGTTTTTTTACGTTTTTTGAGTCCCATATAGAAAAAAATAATATGATGAAAAAAACGAAAAACGCCTCATCTATCCTGATTAATATAAGCAGGCAGGCGATGATATAAATCCGCTTATTGAATATTCCATCGCGTTTTTGGATGACTCCAAGATACGCAAGCAATGCGGTTAAAAACGACAAAATACCGACTTCCATTCCTGTCAGCGACCAGTATACAAAAGGGAAAAAAGACCCCGCAAGTAATGCTGCAGCCGTTGATAATATGAAATTGTTATTTGATAAAACCAGGGCTGTTTTATAAACAACGGCAAGCGTAAGAATAATTAAAACCAGTGCAGACAGCTGGATAAAAAGGGATGTTTTTGAGATATCTATTTTCAGATAATGCGGTATGGCCATATATAACGTCCATAGAAAATTGGTGTATCCCTCAACTTTGTCCCCGCCGGCATTCCAGACCAGTCCGTTCCCTTCAGCCAAATTTCTTGCGTAACGCATTGAAATCATGGCGTCGTCAAATAAAACAAAATGCCGTTTGTTGCAGACTATTTCCGAGGTATTGGCAATAAAATACAGGCAATAAAATACATAAACGGCAAATAAAAAAGCAAGGATTTGTTTTTGCTTTAACGTATGCTGCATCTACCCGATAACCCCATACCGAAGAATATTTAGTTAATTATTCAAAGTAATACTATTTTTCTTTTTTTGTTTTAATTTGGTCATACAAATCAGTTAATCTTGGATCATTACCTACTATATTTTTCGCTTCGTTTAATGTTGTTAGAGCGTTATCTATTTGATTTAATTTTATATAAGTTACGCCTGTCTTTTCGTTTCTGCTGTATAATACCTTTCCGTCATACGCAGTCTCATTTTTACCAGAGATAAGATACTTAAATTTATCCCCTTTCGCCCAGTATTCAATGGTCCTTTGGTAATTGCTGTTTGTGTTTTTTAAAAAAAACCCATTTTCGTTTATTTTCATATAGATATCGTCAACAAGGCTTTTTTGCCTGTTATATTTATTTATTACATCATTTATCGTCGGAATCGCTGTTGTTGGTGTTGCCGCCGTTTCCGCCGGATACAAAACCACGGAAAATACCGGGGTCAATAATAGGAAAAATAAAAAAATAATTCTTTTTTGCAGATTGTTCATGTTAATCCCTCCCAGTTTAGATTTAATCCATAAATACAAAATTTAAAAAGTGAACCCATTCAATCACTTCCTGTTTTTTATTTTATCCGCGTCATCTTGTATTCTGTGCAATGTGCCCTTATATCCGGGCGTAATTATATATATCAACAGTATATACGTCAAGTAATTTTTAGGCTGGTTTGGGGCTGTTCTAAAATCGGCGTGGAATTATAAAAACTTTCTGATAATTTATCAGTTTCTTATTACAAATATCTTCCCTGTGTTTATTTTGCTGCCCGGGCTCGAGATTACATAATAATATATGCCCGGCGATACCTGCTCTCCGTAACGGTTCTTTCCGTCCCACACTACTATTGTGTCGTTTGTCGTAAAAACCGCCACTAGTTCGACAGATACAGTGTATATATTCACCGTCGACCCCGGCAACAGGTTCTCAAATTTCAGCACTCCGCCTATCGCGCTCCTGGGGTTAAACGGGTTCGGGAACACCACCGGTTTTCCTTCCGGGTAGAACGAGTAGTCGGAGTAAATGGCCGGGTGCCTTCCCCTTCCGTCCGATACTCCGTAATAAGGGTCGTTATAATCCGTATATGCCCTGTTCATTATCAGCGAGTTACTCTGCATGCTCACTATTACGACAGTGAAATTTATATCGATATAGCTTCCGGGATTCAATGTGCCTCCCGGCATGCACCACTCAAGAGAGTTTCCGTTTATCACAGGCTGCACGGCGTACTGGTTTGAGACGAACTGCACTTCCGCAGGCAGTGTATCCCACACGCAAATATTCGACACGACTGTATTTGAATCATTCTCCACCCTGATTGTGTATGTAATTTTCGCTCCGACTCCCGGAGGGTCTCCTGCAGCGCTGATACTTATGCCCAGATCAACAGGCGTTCCTGCCGGCGTAGGCGTTGCCGTGAATGTGTATGTGGCTGTTTCAGTGCTTGTGTATGTAACTGTGCCGGTCGGGGTGGATGTATCTGTCCTTGTCCCCGTCGCTGTCAGTGTAACCGTGTCTGTAGGCGTATCGGTCCTTGTATCCGTGCCCGTATATGTCATGGTTTGCGTGTAGGTAAATGTTCCTGTGCAGGTGCTTGATGCCGTATTTGCAGTCGTGGCCGTATATGTAAAAGTATACGTACTGGTCGGCGAGTATGTACCTGTGGCCGTATGAGTTGCCGTGCCTGTATTGGTATCTGTATAAGTAGGCGTGCAGGTCTGTGTATCTGTAATGCTCGGCGGGTTCGGCACTGTGTTTGTCGGTGTCGGGGTGAAAGTGGATGTGTACGTGACTGTCTGCGTATAGGTAACTGTAACTGACGGCGTATCTGTAAATGTCATGGTATTGGTTGAAGTCGGCGTGTTTGTGTATGTGGGCGTAAATGTCGCGGATATGATAAAAGGCGTGTAGGTGAAAGTTATCGTAAATGTCGGGGTATTCGTATATGTCTGGGTTATTGTCATTGTGTCTGAGGCGGTATTTGTCGGTGTTGCGGTGAAAGTATAAGTATACGTGACTGTCTGGGTATACGTCACAGTCGGGGAAAGAGTGTCTGTGGCAGTCGGCGAGTTTGTCGGCGTAGGCGAAGCTGTGCTTGTCACGGTCGATGTGCTGGTCACCGTAAATGTCTGCGTTATGGTCGCAGATATTATTACCTCGGTGTACGTCATGGTTATTGTGTATGTCGGCGTTATCGTGTTTGTCGGCGTGCCTGTGAATGTGCTTGTGTATGTGACTGTCCGTGTGTACGTGCCGGTCGGCGACAGCGTGTTTGTATATGTAGGCGATGCCGTGGGCGTCGGCGACGGCGTGTTTGTATATGTAATTGTCATGGTATCAGTAAATGTATCGGTCGGGGTCGGCGTATAAGTGTATGTGTATGTCACTGTCTGGGTGTAAGTAGCTGTCGGCGACGTTGTGTCCGTGTTTGTGGGCGTATTTGTCGATGTCGGGGACGCTGTAAAAGTCGGCGTATAC
>Ga0335078_10000077_pt1 | contig 180657 bp, 167 predicted proteins | sample Lox_Sample_32_FD_206711 | JGI IMG/M metagenome (GOLD analysis project Ga0335078, IMG submission 206711) | Soil microbial communities from Loxahatchee National Wildlife Refuge, Florida, United States - Lox_Sample_3.2 | ecosystem: Environmental > Terrestrial > Soil > Wetlands | place: USA... | reverse complement strand
CTGGGTCACGGACCACAAATGCGGCCCGTCCATCTTGCTCCTCCAGACCTTCGGGCTGGTGCTGGGCTGGGAACTCAATCGCCCCTATGCCTATTGGTACGGATGGAACGAATCCAAACGTTATTGGGAGGAGACTGCGTCGGGCTTGACGGGCCTGGCGGACAGTCTAAGCCAAGATAAAGGCACCGAAGCCATTTCGCAGAAGATTACTGCCTACGTTGTGGAGGGGAACAAGGAGATCTCAGGCCATGACGCTCCAACCTGAGCGAGCACTTAGCCTTCGGGGATAATCGGGGTTGCCATAACAATAATTAATCTAGCACCGCCTGCGATTCCTGTCAAACCGCGGGCTGGTCTCTCTCCAATTAAGTGCTGTACTTTCAACCACTAACAAGCGTACTATCGTTTCAGCAAATTTACTGGCTGGCGCACGTCGGTCACGCGGAAATATCTCGCAAGCGCGGGGTACTTCTCGGCCACAGCCTCATACATCGCATACGCCACATTCCGATAAGAGGCGTGGCCGGCTGGTGTCGTCCGCAGTTCGGCGATGTAAACCACCTCGGCGAAATCCATCTTAAACAGCGTCCGCTTGCGAAATCCGAGGGGGATCGCATATTGCGAGTTTTCTCCCGCCTCGGCTCCCGGTCCTTTCGCCAATTGTTCGACAGCCAGGGCCGCCTTCAGCATTGCGGCGTCGTAGTTTACCCGCATACCCGCCTGTTGCAGTTCTTCCGGAGCGTCGTATCCATGCTGGACCGTAAAGGCCTGCCCGATCTGCACACACCGGCGATGCCGGTGCATGTCGCGGTAGCCGCCGATATCCATCAGAATGTCGAAGCGGAATTGCTGACCGGCACAGAACGCGCGGAGGATCTCATCGTGCTGGCCGCGATGGCGTAGGCCGGTGTCTACGATCTCGCGGCGCACGTGCTCTCCCGCGGCTTCCACGGACCGCCGAATCTGCCGGTACGAATAGTGGCAATGCTCATAAACCAGCGTTGTCGCGAGCTCGACTTCCAGCGGCGATTCATCCAGCAAATCCACCGGCGGCGCCGGATCAAGCGCTGAGCCTCCCATCAGATCGGTCGCGATTTGCCGCAGTTCCCGTCGCGTTTCGATCTCGTAGGTGTTGGGGTCCGCATACTTCACCAGCGTGGGAGCGACGCGAATTTCGTGCAACAATTCCTGCTCCGCACGGGCGCCGAGATCCGGCGAGAGACGGCGTATCTGCTCGACCAGATCGCGCAGTCCGTCTTCATTGGGATTGTAGGCAGCGGAAGTAGCGGCGCGTTTGAGCAGTTCTCCCAGGGTGCGGACTTCCTGATGGGTGTGAGCCAGCAGGTGCGCCACCTGGGTCTCCAGCGTGCGGGCGTTGACGATCTCTCCCAGCGAAGTGTTCGTCGAAAGCGGCAACAAGTAGCGGGAGATGTCGAAAGCACGGGCCCGTAGGGTGCGGTCGTAAGCATCCTGCTTCATCTCGGCAGGTTTCGGAGTGATGCCTGCGAGATACTGGAACATTTTTTCCGAAAGCGATTCGTAAGCCTCGAAAAGGTTTCCACTGGTCTGGCGATAAAGGGACCGCGAAGGCTCATCGCCGAAATCCGGTGTGAAGTAGCCGCTCTTCTTGAAATCCTGATAGCGCGTGGAACGCTCCTGCCCATCCCAGCGCTGCTCGTCGGCGACCGCGATCGCCGCCAGAATCGAAAGCCGCTCAATGGCCAGCGCCACGTGCGCCAGGTCGGCAATCGAGCGATGGCCATATTGAAAATAAAACGTATTTAAGAATTTCTCGGCCTTTTGCTGGCTGATCTCCCTGAGCGATTCCTTCATGGACAAGGCCGACCGCGAATACTTCGCCATGGCGTACGCCTGAATCTCCGGCTCGACCCCATACACCGCATACACCTCAACCGCCGGTGCTTCCGCCTTCGCGTGAGCATCTGTGCTGGTTGTCGGGTTCGCATCGCGCATGATTCGTCCTCAACGATACACGACTCGCGGCGCGGAAATCACACCTGCGCCGCCGCGTTATAATCTCCGCTTCACGCGCAAAGGAGAGAATCATGACGCTATCCGGGCGGGTCGCGCTCGTCACCGGCGCCTCCCAGGGCATTGGCCGCGCTTGTGCGCTTCGGTTGGCGGAGGCGGGAGCCACCGTGGCGCTTGCGGCCCGCAATCAGGAGAAATTGCTCGAACTGGTCCAGGACATTGACGCGAAAGGCGGGAAGGCAGCCGCCTTCCCGCTGGATGTTGGAGACGAACAGCAGGTCAAAATCGGGTTCAAGTCCGCCATCGAACAGTTCGGCAAAATAGATATCCTGGTCAACAACGCCGGAATCACGCGCGATCAGCTTGTCATGCGCATGAAACGCGCCGATTGGGATGCAGTGCTCAACACCAACTTGACCTCGGCCTATCTCTGCATCCAGCAAGTGATTGGTTCGATGCTCAGGCAGCGCTGGGGACGGATCATCAACATAGCATCGGTTTTCGGCCAGATTGGCCAAGCTGGGCAGGCAAATTACGCGGCTTCGAAGGCCGGACTGATCGGCTTGACCATGGCCATCGCACGCGAAGTTGGATCCCGCAACATTACCTGTAACGCGGTGGCGCCCGGATTCATCGAAACAGCCATGACAGCCGTGTTGGGGAATGAGTTTCGCCAGAATGCTATGAAGATGATTCCGCTCGGGCGTGTCGGGTTGCCGGAAGAGATTGCCGGCGCGGTCGCGTTTCTGGCTTCCGACGATGCATCCTACGTTACTGGCCATGTGCTGAACGTAAACGGCGGCATGCTGATGGGGTGATCTTGAGCCACAGGGGCACAGAGATGAAGGAATCGCCTGAACGAAACTCCTCTGCGTTCTCTGCGCCCTCTGTGTTGGGAGCCTTTTCGGTCGCGCAGGCAGAATCTTTAGTGCAAATCGCACAGGCTCGCGAACTTTTCCTGGAGTACGCGCAGTCGCTCGGCTTCAGCCTGTGCTTTCAGAATTTTGACAAAGAGCTTGCCGAACTACCCGGAGATTACGCACCGCCTGCAGGACGCTTATTGCTGGCCATTTTTCAAGGCGAGTTGGCAGGATGCGTCGCGCTGCATGCCTTTCAGCCCGAGATCTGCGAGATGAAGCGTCTGTATTTGCGCCCGCAGTTTCGCGGGAAGGGTCTGGGCCGCGCTCTGACCGAGAAGATCGTCGAAGAAGCTCGCGCAATCGGCTACAAGCGCATGCGCCTCGATACGGTGGGGCCAGTCATGCAAGACGCGGTCGCCATGTATCGCAAGCTTGGTTTTCGGGAAATCGCCCCTTATCGCCCCAATCCCATGCAAGGCACGCTTTACCTGGAATTAGTTTTGTAGAGGAGACAACATGAAATCCCTTTGCCTGATTCTGACTGTGCTCTTCGCCGCAACTGCTGTTTGCGCGACTTCCAAAGACGTTTCCTACAAGAGCGGCGACGAAACCGTGCAAGGCATTCTGTACACCCCCGAGGGCAAAGGCCCGTTCCCGGGAGTTGTCGTGATCCACGAGTGGTGGGGGCTGAACGACTGGGTGAAAGCGCAGGCATCCAAAATCTCCGACCTCGGTTACGTCGCGCTGGCGATCGATCTTTACCGCGGCAAGGTCGCAACCACGCCCGAGCAGGCGCACGAAATCATGCGCGGCTTGCCCGAGGACCGCGCCAAGCGCGATTTGCATGCCGCGGTGGAATTTCTCAAATCGCAACCGAACGTGAACAAGGATCGCTTGGCTTCGATCGGCTGGTGCATGGGCGGAGGCTACTCGCTTGATGTCGCCATGCAGGAGTCAACGCTGACTGCGGCTGTTATTAATTACGGCCATCTCGCCAGTGACTCCGAGTCAATCAAACCGATCCATGCCTCGATTCTGGGAATCTTTGGCGGCAAGGACCAGGGCATTTCGGTGGATGACGTCAACAAGTTCGAGCAGGCACTAAAGCAGCAGGGGAAGAAAGCGGAGATCAAGATTTATCCGGATGCAGGCCACGGATTCGAAAACCCCAACAACCAGAGCTATCGCGCGGATGATACCGCCGACGCCTGGAAGCGCACGGTGGCGTTTCTGGGCGAGACGCTGAAGTAGCGATCAGTTGACAGCTCACTCCGACTGCACTGTGATTTGTGCAAGCGTTTTCCACTTGCCAGAAGATTCCCCTCTGATTACTATTCAGCAATCTCGGAGAGACGATTTGGCTGCCTTTTCCATGAACATCGGCGAGACCATCAGGAACTACCGGCTGCAGAAAGGTATGTCGCAAGGAGACATCGAAAAACGTACCGGGCTGCTGCGCTGCTATCTCTCCCGGGTGGAAAACGGACACACCATCCCATCGCTGGACACACTCTCCAAGATCGCCGGCGCCATGGAAGTTCCTTTGTCGCAGTTCTTTTCCGATTCCGGACACACTAACGGCGGCAAAGGATTGCCTCAGCTTTCCGATGACGAAGTCCGTTTTCTCAGCCAGATCCGCCGCTACTCGGTGAGCCTGAACGACAGCGACCGTAAACTCGTGCTGGCCATGGTCAAGAAGATGGCGGCCAGTTCGGGGAGGTAAGGCGTTCGTTGGCCTTTAGCCGTTAGCTGTTGGCTCTTTTGCTTTTCGGACCATCTGATCACCTTCCTCCCAGTAAGCCTCTTAGCCAAAGGCCAAAGGCCAACCGCCAAGAGCCAACGGCGGTTCTCATGACTTTCGTTCCATCCCTCTGGTGACCAATGGGTACCTCGCTCCTTTGCCCCATTCCACCTAAACTGTCGCTTGGAGAACTGCCGGTGACCATTGACGAGGAACTGACTCTGCTCGAGTCTCAACTGCGCCGCCTCAAAATCGAGTACGAGATCTACTTCAGCAATCCCACCAAGAAGCCCCCGACAGACATCGAGTGGAAAGTGCTGAGCCTGTTGCGCAAGTTCAGCGATGGCGGCCGGATGAGCTTCTCCCAGCGCTTCCGTTACAACGAAATGGCCCAGCGTTACGCGATCTATAGCGATCTGTGGCGCAAAAAAGGCCGCATTCGCGAAGAAGGCTACCGACGTCCGCAGGATGCGATTCTGTCGGTCCAGGGGGTGCGCCCCGCCGAAGAGCACGAACCTCAACACCATCCTGCTTACGGCGTAGGACAAACGGCAGCCGCCGCGGCCGCCATGCAGCCCGAAGGCGGACCGCTCACCGTGCAGTGCTCCGACGCCCGTGCCGAGCGAACTCAGGTCGAGTTACTGTACAACGCCCTGACCGAAGCCAAGAAAAAAGCGGGCGAGTCGGTTGCCGGCAATATTGATAGTTTCGCGTCATTCGTCCAGAAAAAAACCGACCAGATCCGCAAGGAACACGGCTGCCAGGCCGTGGAATATAGCGTCGAGTTAGAGGGCGGCAAGGTCCGGCTGAAGGCAAAAGCCAAGGTCTAGTTCGTCCTACTCCAGCCGGCGGGATCCCGGAGCCATGATTCGATGTAGGGCGCGTCCCCGCGCGTGCAGAGAGAAATGGTGTTTCATCCTCAAGCGCTGAAGCCTGGTTCAGTTGGGAGTGATTTCAGCAGATGCCTTTCCGCGGAGCACGAGCGAGACGCTCGCGCCCACATAGGCTCTCCATGCGAGATGACAGGCCGATTGGCCCAGCCAATGGCCGAAGGAGAACGACGAAGGAGGTGTGAACCGGGACAAACGACGATCTGTCTGCCTGATAGAATCTCCCTTACACCTCTGCAATCGAGGCTTTTCTCCCATGCCCAGGGTTCAACGCGCCATCCTCAGCGTCACCGACAAAACCGGCCTCGCCGAATTTGCCCGAAAGCTCTCAGCCATGGGAGTCGAACTGATCTCCACCGGCGGCACCGCCAAGCTGTTGCGCGATTCCGGCATCGCCGTGAAAGACATTTCCGAACTGACCGGTTTCCCTGAAATGCTCGATGGGCGCGTAAAGACCCTACATCCCAAAGTGCACGGCGGCATTCTGCATCGCCGCGAGAACGCCGCCCACCGCGCGTCCGTTACCCAGCACGGCATCCAGCCCATCGATATGGTCGTGGTAAATCTTTACGCCTTCGAGAAAACCGCCGCTCAGCCCGGCGTGCACTTTGACGAACTCATCGAGAACATTGATATCGGAGGGCCTTCGATGATCCGCTCGGCCGCGAAGAATTTTCAAGACGTCGCCGTCGTGACCTCGCCTGCCGACTACGATGCCATCGCCGATGAGCTCTCCCAGAAACACGGTGAACTCTCTTTTGAGACCAAGTGGCGCCTGGCGCAGAAGGCGTTCGCCACGACCGCAGCTTACGACTCCGCCATCGCTTCAACTTTGGAACGCGTCAGCGCCAACGGGCACTTCGCCGTCAGCCAGCAGCCCGGCTTCCCCCAGACTTTGCGGCTCACTTATGGCAAAGTTACAGATCTTCGCTATGGCGAAAATCCGCACCAGCAGGCCGCCATGTATTCCGACGGCTCCGGCCGGGGCGTGGCTAACGGACGCCAACTCCAGGGCAAAGAACTCTCCTACAACAACATTGTTGATCTGCAGGCCGCGTGGGACTTGGCGCAGGAATTCGACCAACCCGTCTGCGCCATCATCAAACATACAAATCCCTCCGGCGTAGCCACCGGCAAGACGCTGCTCGAAGCCTACCAAAAAGCTCTTGAGTGCGATCCGGTATCGGCGTTTGGGGGAGTGATCGGCGTGAATCGTCCGCTCGATGGCGACGCTGCCGAAGAAATCGCTAAGCTCTTCTTAGAAGTGATCGCCGCTCCCTCATTCGACCACGCCGCCAAGTCCCAGTTCGCAGCCAAGAAAAATCTTCGTCTGGTGGAAGTCACCGACGCGCCGCCGAAGTGGGTAATGAAAGACATCTCCGGCGGCCTGCTTCTGCAGGATGCCGACGTGAAGCCGATCCAAGAGTCGGACTTGAAAGTCGTGACGAAACGCGCGCCCTCGCCCGAGGAAAACCGCGCGCTGCGGTTCGCCTGGAGAGTCTGCAAGCACGTAAAGTCCAACGCCATCGTTTACGCGCACGACGGGCAGACGGTCGGCATCGGAGCCGGCCAGATGAGCCGCGTGGATTCCTGCAAGCTGGGCGCCATGAAAGCGATTTTGCCGTTGAAAGGCAGCGTCGCGGCCTCCGACGCATTCTTTCCATTTCCTGACGGCGTGGAAGAGATCGCCAAAGCCGGAGCTACCGCTATCATTCAGCCGGGTGGTTCGGTTCGCGATCCAGACGTCATCGAAACTGCCAACCGTCTCGGTCTGGCGATGGTGTTTACCGGCGTGCGGCACTTCCGGCACTAAGAAGCAATTGCCGATTACCGATTGACAATTGTCAATTGAAAATCGTCAATCTTCCATCCGTCCCTGTACTTCCGGGCCCGCGCTTTTCAGATTCCCGCCCCGGATTTCCGATATCCTGATTGACGAAGGTTTACAATAACTTGAGCACCCGCCGGAAACGGTTAGGCATCTAATCGCTATGGCTTTGGGAATCTATAAGGTCTCCATGAAGAGCATGTATCGCGTTTTTTTTGTCCTCCTGATGGCCGCCGCCGCGGTCGCTCAGCAAGATCCCACCGCGAAACCCTCCTCGCAACCCGCTCAGCACAAAGTGGACCGCGCCGCCGCCTACTACCACTACGCTCTCGCTCACATGTACGAAGAGCAGGTGGCGATGTATGGCCGCAGCGATCTCGCCAACAAGGCGATCGAGGAATACCGCGCTGCGATTGATGCCGATCCTACGTCGGAATATTTGACCTCGGGCCTTGCCGAGCTTTACGCCAAAACTGGACGCATCCGCGATGCCGTGCTCGAAGCGCAGGACATCATCAAGCGCGATCCCAACAATCTTGAAGCTCACAAATTGCTGGGCCGGATTTACCTGCGCTCGCTGGGCGACGTGCAGAGTGGCAGCGGGTCCGACAATGTGCTGAAGCTCGCTATCGAGCAATATGAAGAAATCATCAAGCTCGAACCGGATAGCGTTGACGACCACCTGCTGCTAGGCCGTCTCTATCGTTTGAATAACGACTTGCAGAAAGCGGAAGCCGAGTTCAAAACCGCGGTGAAGCTGCAGCCCGACTCCGAAGAAGCGGTCACCACGCTGGCCGTCCTCTACAGCGAAGAAGGCGACAACTCTCGCGCCGTACAGGTGCTCAGCGCCGTTCCCGATGCCACCCGCTCCGCCAAGCTGTATTCCACGCTCGGTTATACCTACGAGCAGCAGAAAGATTACAAGAAGGCCATCGAGGCGTATCAGAAGGCCATCGCGCTCGACCGCGACAATCTCGACGCGATTCGCGGGCTGGCTCAGAACCTGCTCAACGATGGCCAGACCGATGCCGCCCTGGAGCAATACAAGATCATCGCCGACGCGAATCCCGAAGATGCGCAGACCTATCTGCGCATGGCCGAAATCTACCGCCGTACCGGCAAGTTTGACCTCGCGTTGGACAATCTGAAAAAAGCCGAATCCATGGTCCAGGATTCGATGGAAGTGCCTTACAGCATGGCTGCGGTTTACCAGGCGCAAGGCCGCTATGACGAGGCGATCCAGGTTCTGCAGGATCTGCTGAAGAAAACCGACAAACCTGATAACAGCTACTCGCAGAGCGACAAAGCCAATCGTGCGGTTTTCCTGGAGCGGCTGGGCACCATCTACCGCGATAACGGCAACGATCAGCTGGCGGTAGAGACTTTCCGCAAGATGCTGGTGCTCGGCGACGACAACGCCGAGCGCGGTTATCAGCAACTGATTGACACTTACCGCGAGAACAAAGAATGGCAGAAAGCCACCGACGCGGCCAAAGAAGCCACCGAAAAATTGCCCAAGGACCGCGGCCTGAAAATGGTCTATGCCGCGCAGCTTGCCGATATGGGCAACGTGGACGAAGGTCTGCAGCAGGTAAAGAGCCTTCTCAAAGGCACACCGGAGGACCGCGAGGTTTACATCACTCTGGCTCAAATGTACAGCCGGCTGAAGCGCTGGCCCGAGGCGGAAGAAGCGCTCGACAAGGCAGCGCAGCTTTCGACCAAAGACGACGAAAAAGAGTATGTCGAATTCCTGCGCGGTTCCACCTACGAGCGCCAGAAGAAATTTGCGCAGGCGGAGGAAACCTTTCGCAAAGTACTGGCCACAGATCCACAGAACTCGGCTGTGCTGAACTATCTCGGCTACATGCTCGCGGATCGCAACACCAAACTCGACGAGGCCGTGATCATGATCAAGAAGGCTCTCGAACTCGAGCCCGCCAATGGCGCGTACCTGGATTCGCTCGGCTGGGTTTACTTCCGGCAGGGCAAATACGATCTGGCAGAAGACAACCTCACCAAGGCTTCGCAGCACGTGGGCGCCGACCCGACTGTGCAGGATCACTTGGGCGACTTGTATCAGAAAACCGGACGTCTGCGCCTTGCCGTGGCCCACTGGGGCCGGGCTCTTGACGAATGGAACAAGACCATCGCCGCGGAAGTGGATACCGACCTTATGGCTAACGTGGCCAAGAAGCTCGAATCCGCCAAGGTGAAGCTGGCGAAGGAAGATCCAGGGAATAAGTAGTTTCCGCTCTATGTAGCGCCGGCCCCTTGCCGGGGCTGTCCGGCGGGCGTCCAGCCTGCCCCATTCAGCCGCATGGGACGGCGGCCCAGCTCGGAACCCACACGTACTCGGTACTAGATTAGAATCAACCCATGCTCGCCGACTACGCCGTGCGCGTGGAGAATTCCCGCGGACGCCGTTTTCCCGAGCCGCCGCATCCTTACCGCAACGACTTTCAGCGCGATCGCGACCGCGTCATCCACTCTCGCGCCTTTCGACGCCTCGAAGCCAAGACCCAGGTCTTCACCCTCCGCCACTCCGACCACTTCCGCAACCGCCTGACCCACACCATCGAAGTCGCCCAGATCGCCCGCACCGTCGCCACGCAGCTCGCATTGAACGTGGATCTGGTCGAAGCTCTGGCCCTCGTCCACGACATCGGCCACCCGCCCTTCGGCCATGCCGGCGAGAAAGCTCTCGACACCGTCATGCGCAAGCATGGCTCGTTCTTCGATCACAATCTGCATGCCCTGCGCATCGTCGAAGATTTCGAACTGCGCTATGCCGCTTTCCGAGGCCTCAATCTGACCTTCGAAGTTCGCGAAGGCATCATCAAGCACTCGCACGATTACAGTGCCGCGCAGTTCCCCGAACTGGCCGAATACCTGTTGGATCAGCGCCCGCCGCTCGAAGCGCAGCTCATTGATGTTGCCGACGAACTCGCCTACACCAGCGCGGATCTCGATGACGGCTACGAGGCTCGCCTGCTCACACTCGATGACATCCGCGGCGGCATGCCGGTGTTTGCCAGCCTGCTGCGCGAGGTCGAGCAACGCTATCCGAATGCGGCGGAGAAGCTGATATTCAACGAAACGCTGAAGCGCTTGCTCGACCGCTGGGTCGGCGATCTCATCGGCAACACTTCCCGCCAGATTCAGGATGCCGGCATCGCGAGTCTCGCCGATGTCCGCGCCCGCCCGCAGCGTCTGGTCGGTCTTAGTCCGGCCATCGAAGAAGAACGCCGCGGCGCAAAAGAGTTTCTCTACAGAAGCCTTTACTTCAGCCCGGCCCTCGACCCGGAAAAGGACGATGCCGAGAGAATCATAACGGCCCTGTTCGAGTGCTTTATGGAAACGCCCAGGAACCTCCCCTCCGCCTACCAGGAAAAAGCCGCGGACGAGGCCCTGGTGCGGATCGTCTGCGACTATATCGCAGGCATGACCGACAACTACATCTATGAGCAGTATGAGAAGTATTGCTGAAAGGAAGGCCACGCAACTCACTCAAGCCACAGAACCGGCGGCGTCTAGGCACGCAGTTTTTTACGGTTGCCCGCCAAATTTACCTTAGACGCAGCCCGCTCGCGTCCGCCGGAGGGTGGCTAGGAGTAGAATGTCATTGAAAATCAATAACTTAGATTTTCTTCGGTTTTGGCATTCCACCTGTAACGCAGAGAGGAGATGCCACATCAAACTGGTGTCATGCTCTCACAGTTCAGGCCACGCTCAGCGTCCGCGCAGGCCGGCAACGCCGCAAGGCTTGCTTTCATCGGAAGGGTTTCGGAGACGCAGTTTTCAAAATCACGCAGCATGCCCGCTTGGCGTGCCGAGGCGAGCGCAATGACGCTCTCCCGCTCGGAGGAAAGTTGAACATGAAGAATGCGCTTATCGCAGTACTGTTCGCTGTTGTGCTGGCTCTCCCAGGTTTTGCGCAACAGGCGGCCACAACGTCACAGGAACAATCAGCCAGCAGCCAGCCGGCGCAAACCACGCAAGCCGCACCGGCGGATTCGGCCACCGGCAAGCAGCCGCTGCAGCCGGAAACTCATGAAGGCTTCTGGGGACATTTGAATCCCTTTGCGCGCAAGAAATACGTGCAGCGCCAGACCGCGCCCATCCGCGACCGTATCAACGAGCTTGATGAGCTCACCGCCGCCAACAGCAAGATGATCAAAGACGTGGATGCGCGCGCCCAGCAGGGCATTCAGCTCGCTTCCGCCAAGGCCAACGAAGCCGACCAGCACGCCATTGACGCGGGCAACAAGGCCCAGGCGGCGCAGCAGACTGCCACCCAGGCCAATACACGCTTGACGACGGTCGAGCAGGTGGTGGGAAATATTGATCAGTACAAGGCGGCCACGCAGACCGAGATTCGCTTCCGTCCCGGACAGAGCGTGCTTAGCCAGAACGCCAAGTCGGCTCTCGACGACATGGCAACGCCGCTCAAGAATCAGCGCGGCTATATCATCGAAGTGCAGGGCTTCTCCTCCGGCCGCGGACAGGCCGCGATTGCCACTTCGCAGAAGATGGCCGACTCCGTGGTACGATACCTGGTGCTCAACCACGAAATCCCGGTTTACCGTCTCTATGTAGTGGGCATGGGCAACGCACCGGTTCCGAATGCCGACGACTCCGCCAAGAGCAAGCGCACCAGCGGCGGACGTGTCGAAGTCAGTCTGCTGAAGAACGATCTGGAGCAACTGGCCTCGACTTCGCCCACGTCGGACCAGGCAGCGCCTGCAAAATAAGTTAGGACGACGGGCCATTCGCCCGGCGCCCTCCCCCAGAAAAGCCCCTCGCCCCCGCGAGGGGCTTTTCGCTTCTGAGGCATTTTTGCTTGCGTGGAGAATCTTTGTCCGCCGGAATCACGCGCGCCACTGAAAACACAGCTCGTACCCATCGGGATCGCTGACATAGAGCTGCTTCATACCGTAATCGCGAACCACCGGTTCCTTCACCGCCAGGCCCTGCGAGCGCAGAAATTTGTACGCTTGCTCCACATCCGGACAACCGAAAAATAGTCCGGTATCGGCATGCGCGGCGCGGCGAGAGGTGTCAGGAGCGGGCGGGCGCTGATCATCCTCGTAAGCCGTATTGAGCATCAACTCGACGCCGTTCAGGCGCAGCAGCGCCCAATCGAACCGAGGCCCCGGCCGCGATGTTGCCACCACCTCAAAGCCCAGCAAGTCACGATAAAAGTGGATGGATGTGGGCATGTCGAACACCTGCAGCAACGGCGCCACGCCTTTGACCTCGAGCCCCATGGAGTCTCCTTGGGCGAACCGCATCGCCAGCTTGAGATGAAATTTTAGACGATGCCGCCGGGATCTGGTTTCAGCGGCCGCGCGGCCTTACGCGCCTTTTGCCATGGCCCATTCTTCGAACGCTAACCTTGATCCGAGACTTCGCCGCGCTCCCAGCGTATGATCGGATGCTAAACCTGTGCACGCAAGGAGCTGCGTCTATGGTGCGAAGTGCCATTGCGGTTGCGGCTGGCTTCCTGATCTTTGCCGGCGGGTTGCTGCTTTTGTTTTCAGTCTCCGGGTACGAACCGCACCATCGCCCCAGCCTGCCTTTCGTGGCGCTGGGCACGGTGTACGGAGTGTTTCTCGCTGCCGTGGGCGGATTTGTTGCCGCCTGGCTGGCGAAAGCGCAGAGATTTCAGCATGCCTTCGCCGTGGCTTTCCTGATCGCCGTCGGCGGGGCCGCTGCCATCCTTGGACGCCCGGACCGCGACGCGCTCTGGACTCATCTTGTCGCCTTTCTTGTCATGGCGCCGATGGCGATGGTCGGAGGCTATATCCGGCTGCGGCGGATGCACTCCGCGGAAAAATAGTCTTCAGGGGACAAGCAGCGTCAGCGCATCGGGCACCGTCGTGATCTGCGCTGGAAGCGTGCCTAACAACTCTCCGTCGGCCTCGACGAAAATCCGCGATGGCGGATGAGAATTCGTGTTCAGCGGAGTGCAGGTCACGTCGGTTCGATGAACCAGTTCGATTCCCTGTCCCTTCCATTCGCTGGCGAACCATCCGCGCATCAGGTAATGCAGATACCTCAGGCGGCTGCGGGTGTGAAACAGCACCATGCGCAGATCGTCGCGTTCGAGCGACGCGCCCGGCGCAAGCTCCCGCAACACCCCGCCAAAATACCGGATGCGCACCGCGAGCAACTGCGAAACGTCGGCGCGCCGAATCTGCCCGTCTTCCGGAATCTCGATGGCGAATTTTTCCATGTTGTGCGTCAGCCACAGGCGGGTCGCTTTCACGCAGTATGCGGCCATTCCCAGATGCCGCTTCAGCAGCGGATTCAACCGGTAAAACAGATGCGCATCCACGCCAATGCCGGCGGTCACGGTGAAGTAGCGCGAGCAGCGCCGGGCCGAAAAATCCTGGTATTCGATGCGGCCGACAGCGATGCGGCGCGGTTTCGCCGTAAGGTACGCCTGCGCCGCACCTTTTGGAGAAAGCGGCAAGCGGATGTCATGCGCGAGCGAATTGGCGGTGCCCAACGGAATGATGCCCAGCGCAGTGTCGGTGCCGACGATCCCCTGGAGAACATCGTGAATGGTGCCATCTCCGCCGCAGGCGAAAACCGTATCGCAGCCGTCGGCGATGGCCTGACGTGCCTGGTCGGTGGCATCGGATGCAGCCCGCGTCTGGGCGGCATGAGCTTCGACGCCCCCGCCGTGCAAAACGGACAAAGCCGCGTTCACGTCCGCCACCCGGCGGCTTCGGCGGCGGCCAGAATTGGGGTTGTAGAGCAGGATGGCTTTACGCATGAGGTAAGCTGGATTCTACCGGAAGCAAACGCGAGACGGGCATTCCGGGGTTAATTTGATGATGCCTGCTGAGCTTCGCTCCGCTCGACAGCTTGGGCTGTCGCCATGCGTGCACAGCCAAACCGCCAGTCTAGGCCGACTTCCCTCTCGTTCCCCACTCCCACATTCCGAACATGGCCTTCTGCGGCAACGGATGGCCGGCCTGGCGCGCCAGCATGCAGATCTGGCCGCGATGATGAGCGTCGTGCGCGATCAGGTAGCCAAAAAATCCCCCTACATCCGGACGGAATCCCTTCACGCGACCGTCGCCCTCGAGCGACGACTTCAGCACTGCGCTCAGCGATGCGCGGCTCTGTTCCAGGCCCTTGGCGGCCTGTGCAACGGTCACGTTGTTTCTGTCGAGTTGATCGGGAATCTTGCTGCCTTTGGCGGTGGCTTTCAGCCACATCACGCGCACATTGTGCATATGCGCAACGATGGCGGCGATGCTGCGTCCCTTGCCTTCAGGCGGCTCGGCCCGCCACGCCTCAGCGGGAAGATTTTCCAGCAGGTACTGATTGATGCGGTCGTTGGTGTCAAACGACGTGAGCAGAGCTTGGGACAAAGAGAATGGCGCAAGGGCTTTGGGCATGAAGGCTCCGATGTACGGTTCAACAGGATACAACATCGTTGATTAAGCGTGTCACAGTGGCGGGCGGTGAACGACAATCTTGTCGCCGATCTCGATGCTCATCAGATCTTCGCCGACTTCAAGCGGTCCGGAATACGTTTCACGCGTGTGCGGAACGACGTTCGGAACATCCGGCGGCACGATGTGCGAATAGACGGCCAGCTTCGGCTTGACGCGCGTGAAAATCTCGCCTGCCTGCTCGGGCGTAGTGTGATGCTCGATGATTTTCTTGCGCTGTGCGGCGGAGTCGGCGGTGACCGCATCGCCGTAGGCCTCCGGATCAATCACTTCATGGATCAAAACATCGGTTCCCTGCGCGAACTTGACCAGGTTTTCTGACGGCCGCGTATCGCCGGAGAGGGTTACCGAGTGGCCGCCGTAATCCACGCGATATCCAAACGCGGGCTTGATTTCGCCGTGATCCACCAGGAACGCGGTCACCTTCACGCCCTGATTCTGGTAGGCCACACCTTCGCCAATATCTTTTGCGATGACCTCGGCACCCGCGCCCGGCAGTTTCGTATCCACGTCGCGGCGGATGTGGATGTCGAACGCATAGGCTTCTTCGAGATGCTGCATCATCGCCTTGGTGCCCTCCGGACCCCAGACGGGGAGCGGAGTTTCACGGCCCATGACCCAGCCCGTCAGCCACAAGTCGGGGATGCCAACGGTGTGATCGGAGTGCAGATGGGTTAGGAACAGCCCGGTGATGTCTGAGAAAGGAGTCTTGAGCTGATACAGGCGCTGCGTGGCACCGCGCCCGCAATCGAAGATCAGCTTCTCTTTTCCAGCTTCGACCAGAATGCTCGGCCCGAAGCGAGACATCACCGGCCGGGGATTGCCGGTGCCCAGCAGGGTGACTTTGAAATTCTGTGCAGGGGCAATCAGAACGCTCGCGGCGAACAGAAGCAGCGCCATGAACTTCATTCGCAGCTTATGCAACGGTCACCTCGCCGTCACGGAAGTCTGCGCCGGAACGCTTTCCATCGCCTCAATGAGGGAATCGGCGAACTGGGCCGTCCCGGCCTGGCCGCCGACGTCGCGAGTAAGTTTCTCCCGGGTTCGATAAACCTTTTCCAGTGCATTGCGGATTTTCGTAGCGGCGTCGAACTCCCCGAGATGGCGCAGCATCAGCAGGGAGCAGCGAATCACGGCCGTAGGATTGGCGATGTTCTTGCCCGCAATATCCGGCGCCGAGCCATGAACCGCTTCAAAAATGGCGCAGTGCTCGCCGAAATTCGCGCTCGGCACCATGCCCAGTCCTCCGACGAATGCCGCGCACAGGTCGGAGATAATGTCGCCGTAAAGATTCTCCATCAGCAGCATGTCGTACTGGTAAGGATTCATCACCAACTGCATGCAGGTGTTGTCCACAATGTGCTCGGCGTAGAGAATCTCCGAGTATTCCTTGGCAACGTCGCGGGCGCAACGTAGGAACAGCCCGTCCGAAAGCTTCATGATGTTGGCTTTGTGGATGGCGTGAATCTTCTTGCGCTGATTCTTGCGCGCATACTCGAAGGCAAACCGCGAGATGCGCGTGCATGCCTTCTCGGTCATGATCTTCAGGCTCTCCACCACGCCGGGAACGACTTCGTGTTCAATGCCGGAGTAAAGACCCTCGGTGTTTTCGCGCACAATGATCAGGTCCACGTCGGGATAGCGTGTGGGAATGTGCGGAAGGTTGCGAATCGGCCGGAAGTTGGCGTACAGCTCGAACTTCTTGCGCAGCTCCACGTTGATGCTGGCAAAGCCCCCGCCAATGGGCGTAGTTACCGGGCCTTTCAAGCCGACGCGGGTGCGCTCGATCGACTCGATCAGCTCCTTGGGAATGTATTCGTGATATTTTTCGTACGCTTCAGCGCCGGCGGCGAAGGTTTCCCATTCAAATTTCAGGCCGGTCGCTTCCAGGATGCGCACGGCGGCCTGCGTGACTTCGGGGCCAATGCCATCGCCGGGGATGAGTGTGATTTTGTATGCCATTTCTCAGTTCTTTACGATCTTGGGGCGAACCTCGGGCGCATCTTTGGCCTTGAGCAGGTCTTTCAGTTCGTTCATGAATTCCTGCACATCCTTGAAATCCAGATAAACTGAGGCGAAGCGCACGTACGCCACTTTGTCATAACGCCGTAGGCGGTTCATGATCAGCTCGCCCAATTCGCTGGTCTTGCGTTCGCGCTCGGCGGATTCGATCACAAAGCCCTCCGCCTCATTCACGATCTGCTCCAGTTTGCTGATCGGCACCGGCCGCTTCTCGCAGGCGCGCATCAGCCCATTTAGCACCTTCTGGCGGTCGAAGCGCTCGCGGCGCCCATCTTTCTTCACCACCATGTACGGGATCTCGTCGATGCGCTCGTAGGTGGTGAAGCGCTTGCCGCACTTCAGGCACTCGCGGCGACGGCGGATGGAGTCGGCTTCCTTGCTCTCGCGCGAATCCACCACCTTGTCATTTTCGAACCCGCAAAAAGGACACTTCATGGCGCTGGGAGGGACTCTTGATTGTATCAGGCAGGGTCAGGCCGACGGGGGAACGGGCGCGATGGCGCGGGATTCAGCTTCTTCGGTTTCTTTGGAGAGCTTGCGCAGCGAAAGCCGCTCGCGATGCGCCAACGCCAGACCCAGCGGAGCCACGGCGACGAAAGTGACAAGCCAAAGCAGAATTCCGCAACTGGCAGCCAATTCATGCGGTGCGTCGAAGACATGCTCCAGCGCGGCGATGGTCGCTAACTGCGATCCCCCGCCCACGCCGGGGAGCTGTATCAGCGATCCCAGCATGCTCGAACCCATCAGCAGAAGAATCTGCGAAAGCGGCAATTGCAGCACCGGCAAGCCATAGGCAAACAGCACGGCCTGATAAGCCAGGGCGATCAGATACCACATTGCGACGGAGACAACGGTCAATTGCAGCAGGGCCAAGGCACTGTGGATCGTATTCAACCCGCTGCGGAATTCGCGTATGCGTAAAGCGATCCGCTCGGCCGCGCTATGAAACAAATGATGCTCCACCCAATCGGCCAGAAGCTCGCCCTTCCAGCTGATCACCAGAGCGCCGAAGGTCAGAGCCATCACCAGCGCCACCAGGACGAACCCGCCATCGCGGAAGCTGTGGTAATAACCCAGCTGCCGGGGCGCCGCGGCGAAGAAAATTGCCAGAATCAACATCAGCGTAAACGCGCCCACATCAAAAATCCGCTCCACCGCCCACACCGCGAGCTGAGAGGAGAACGGCAGACCTTCTTTGCGCGCGATGAGGTAGGGCCGGATCAACTCTCCCGGCCGCCCCAGCACGGCCAGGCTCGCGAACCCGATCAGCGTTGGCGCGAGCAATCCTATCGCGGAAGCATCCCGCCGCACCGGTTGCAGGAAAATCTTCCAGCGCACGGCGCGCATTCCGTAGGCGAGATAAATCAGGCCCACGCCGACCAGAATGCGCCAGAGTCGCACATGATCGGTTTGGCTCCAGAAGGTCGCCCAATCAAAGTCGCGCCAAGTGCGAAACTGCGCATAAACCAGAACCGCCAAGATGACGGTGACGAGCGCATAGATCAGGCCGCGTTTCTTGTCCATCGGGTAATAGGTGACGAGGGGTTTGGAGAGACGCCCTATGCCAAGGTAAATGACGCTCACCGCAGGGTCAACGCGGGAAGGGATTAGATCAGCGGGATGCCGCGTCGGCGGCGACTGGCAGGGAGGCACGATTGACGGTGGCGGAGGGCGAGGTCGGATTTTTTGACCGCGCCGCTGTTCTCTTGAGCGCGGCAACCCGGCGTTCTTCAAGCTTTTTGCGGTTGAAATCGCGCACTACCTTCGCCACGTAAGCCTGCGTCTCGGAATATGGCGGGATGCCATGATACTGTTCCACCCGCTGCGTGCCGGCATTGTATGCTGCCAGGGCTTTGATCACATCGAAGTTGTAGCGTTCCAGAAGTTCACGCAGGTACTTGGTGCCGCCTTCGACGTTCGCTCCGGGGTCGAACGCATTGGTCACTCCCAGCCGCGACGCGGTTTGCGGCATGAGCTGCATCAATCCCTGCGCACCCTTGGGAGAAACGGCGCGCACGTTGAATCCGCTCTCGGCGTGGATTACGCTGTTCACCAGGTCGGGATCCAGGTGATACCTTCCGCTCGCGGAATTCACCACATCCGGCAGCTTTGAGCCGCCGGCTGCCGGAACCGAAAAATCCGGTTCGAAGCGGTCAATTTCGTCGGTGGGAACATCTACGTATCCTTCCTTATCGGAAGCGAGATAGAGCCGCGTGACCATGCCGACCACCTCGCGTCGTTCATGACGGATGGAAAAACCGTTGCGCAGAATCGCGAAATCCGCAGCCCGCGCAGGGCTCGGGGCCAGGGCTGCAACCGCCATCAGAAATTGAGTTAGCCACTTCATAGATAGAACATGAACGAATCGCGATCGCAAACTTGCGCCTAAATGCCCACCCACGCTCCGCCCAACACCTGCTCAATCGCAGCCGCCACGCCACTCTGATCGTTTGGCAAGGTCACAGACCAGCCTTTTCCGCGCAACTCTTCCGATGCATTTCCCATGATAAATGGCAGTCCGGCGAAGTCGAGCATTTCAATGTCGTTGTAGTTATCACCAATGGCCATGACCTGTTCGCGGGACACGCCTCGGAATTTGGCCCATCTTGCGAGCGCATGGCCCTTGGAGCATCCCTGATTGAGCACGTCCACAATGGACAAATCGCGCACCGGGTATTCCGTTCGCAAAACCGTAACATCCGTCTCCAGACCGCTCGCCGCCAAGGCAGATAAAGCCTCGTGCATACGCCCAATTCGGCCGCAAAACATGGCCTGCACCGGATCGGTAACCAGAGACTTTTCCAGCGGAATGACGAAATCAATGTATTCGAGGTTTTTCTCCAGCCAGCGCTGGATGCTGCCGTTTAACTCGTTCATGTGCTCGAGCACGATGGCACCCTTGCTTTCGGTATCGAACGTCAGCACAGTGTTCCCGCGGAATTCCCGCATCGCCGCGCACAGTTTGCCGCAAGTTGTCGCGGGGAGCAGATCCCGGTGAAACGTCTCTCCCGACATTGACCGCGTGACCGCGCCATTCGAGCTGATGACCCAAAAATCGAAGCCAAAGCTGCTGGGCGATGGGTAAGGCAAAGGCATGCCGCCGCCCTGTGACCAGCACAACTTCCACACCCTGGTCGTGTACGCGGCGCAATGCTACCAAGTCAGCCTCGGAAATCTGAAACTGGGGATTGAGCAGGGTGCCATCAATATCGGTGGCCAGGAGGCGGATGGGAAGCGGCGTCACGCTCGATTTTACCATTTGGCCACTACATCGTCTCCACAGACGTTCGCGTGCAGGCATGCTATATTGCCGCATCGCATGGGATCGCTAATATTCCTGTTTTTTCCCTGGGGCCTGATTCTGCAGGCGGTGGCCATCGTGCACTTCATCCGCCGCCGCCCCGACGGCTATTGGCTCTGGATCATCATTTTCTTCGGCGGCCTGGGCGCGCTGATCTACATCGCCGCCGAGATGATCCCCGACGCCGGCCTGCTCCGCCAGTCGTTCAAGGTCTTTCCCCGGCGCAAGCGCATTCGCGAACTCGAGTCCGCCATTCTCGACAATCCTTCGGCCGGAAATTACGAAGAACTCGCCGATCTTTACCTGGAAGAAGAGAGATATGCGCGGGCGCGAGAGTGTTACGACAAGGCCATCTCGTCGCGGACCGACTCGCTCGATCCCTTTTACCGCCGGGGCATGGCTGCCGTTTTCATGGGCGATTTCACCGTCGCCATCCCCGACCTGGAACGCGTGGTTTCCCAGGACGCGAAATACGACTTCCACCGCGCCGCGGCGCTGCTGGCCCACGCCTACGCCAATACCGGCCAGCCGGAAAAAGCCGAGGCGCTATTCCGCGAAGTCACCAGGATTTCCACGGCCTCCGAGACTTACTACAACTTCGCCTGCTTCCTCGCCTCGCAGCAGAAAAATGCCGAGGCGCGGGAATGGGCCCAGCGCATTCTCGACAAGAAACCGAACATGCCCGGATATCTGCGCCGCCGCGAGCGCCCGTGGTTTCGAAAAGCTGCGGGGCTGCTGAAGCGGCTGCCGGCCTGAGCGGCAAACCGTCCGTTTTCCGCAGCCGGAAAAAGTAACGCCTGCGCGAAATTCCCTATTGACATCGCGGCAAAACTCTTTACCATACAAGAATATTTATTCATCGTACTGAATAAATATTCACGATGAATAAAACCCTGCGCCAGCGCGCCATCCTGGAACTGCTGAAACACGGTCCTGTAGCCAGCCAGGACGATTTACAGCGCGCCCTCAGGAAACGGGGATTCCGGGTCGGCCAGGCGACGCTCTCCCGCGACATTCGCGACTTGCGATTGGGGAAAACCGCGGACGGGTATGCGCTGGCGCAGAGTGAAGGTACTGCCGACCCGGCTTTGCCTCCGGTTTCGCGCCTGGTGCGCGAATTTGTGCTGGATGTGCGCACGGCGCAGAACCTGCTGGTCATCAGAACCAGCATCGGCAGTGCGCAGCCGGTGGCGGCGGCGCTCGACGAGGAAAGTTGGCCGGAAGCCGTCGGCAGCGTGGCCGGGGATGACACGATCCTGATGGTTTGCCCTGACAAGGAGGACGCGAAGAAGTTGGCTGCCCGTATCGAGGAGATGCTGGCCTGATGCCAGCCAGGTTGAAAACAGCGGTCGTCGGCGCCACCGGCTATTCCGGCATGGAGCTGACGCGCCTCTTGCTGCGTCATCCGCGGCTGGAAAAGCCCATCCTGCTGCGCCGCCAGAGCGAAACAGAATCTCCAGTGAATCTGGCCGATGTTTTCCCTGCGCTCTCCGGCAACGGCAGCTACCCCCTGCAGCCGCTGTCGTGGGAAAACATGAAGCAGCAGGGCGTGAGACTGCTTTTTCTTGCGACGCCGCACGAAGCTTCCCGTTCGCTTGTGCCTGAGGCCATCGCACAGGGGCTGCGCGTGATTGACCTGAGCGGCGCCTGGCGGCTGAAGCAGCCGCAGCATCGGGCTGTGTATGGTTTTCAGGATGAAGATTCGCTCACCGCAGCCGAACTCAACGAACGAGCGGTTTACGGGCTTCCAGAACTGAATGGCGACTGCATCGCAAAGGCGGCGCTGGTAGCCAATCCCGGCTGCTACGCAACATCCGTGATTCTGGCTCTCGCGCCGCTGGTGCGGGCCGGCATCGTGGATCGCGAGCACGGAATCATCTCCGATTCGAAATCCGGTGTCTCCGGTGCGGGCAAAGAGCCGACTTCGCGCACCCATTTCGTTTCCGTCGCCGATAATCTTTCGGCCTATTCGGTCTTTGGTCATCGTCACCTCGGGGAGATGCTGGAGCAACTGCATCTCGAGGCCAACGATCTGACATTCACCCCGCACCTGCTGCCGATTCCGCGCGGAATTCTCTCCACGATTTACGTTCGCCTGAATCGCAAGATGAAGCCGGCCGAGGTCGAATACTGCCTGCGGGAGTTTTACAAGGGCAAGCGCTGGGTGCGGGTTTTCGCCGGCTCGAAGCTTCCGCAAATTCAATTTTCTTTGCACACGAACTATTGCGATCTGGGATTTTGCCTGGCCGACGACGGCCGCCGCCTGGTGCTGGTTTCCTGCGTGGACAATCTGCTGAAAGGCGCCGCCGGACAAGCCGTCCAGAACATGAACCTGATGAATGGATGGAACGAGGAAGAAGGTTTGCAATGAAGATCGTGATCAAGATCGGCGGCGCGGCGCTCGAAAACAAATCCACCATGCGCAAGTGCGCTCACGCGGTCGTCGAGTTGGCGCGGGACGGTCATCGAGTCGCCGTGGTGCACGGCGGCGGAAGCGCCCTTTCGCGCACGCTAAAGCAGATGGGGAAACCAAGCGACTTCATCAACGGTTTGCGCATTACCGACGCCGAAACTCGCGATGTCGCGCTCATGGTTCTGGCCGGGATCGTGAATAAGGGCCTGGTGGCCGCGATCGCTTCCGCCGGACTACCCGCTGTCGGGTTGTGCGGGGGTGACGGCGTCACCTTTCGCGCCCGCAAGAAAAATACTCCGGATTGCGACCTGGGCTTCGTTGGCGAAATTTGCGCGGTCGAGCCGCGCTGGCTGGAAGCGATCTGGCGCGAAGGCGGCATTCCGGTTGTGTCGTCGGTCGCCCTCGGCTACGATGGCGAGTATTACAACATCAACGCCGATCAGATGGCGGCCGCCTGCGCCGTTGGCTGCCACGCGGATTCGCTCTTCTTTCTCACCGATGTGCCCGGCGTGAAGAACGCCCAGGGCGCCGTGATTCCCTGGCTGAGCACAAAGGAAGCAGCCGATCTCGCCGCCGATTCCGTCGTCGCCGGGGGCATGCTGCCCAAACTCGAAGCCTGCACCCAGGCTCTGCACAAGGGCGTAGGCCGCGTGCGCATTTTGCCCGCGGCGCAAGCGGAAATTCTGCCGCAGTTTTATTTCACGAAACTGGAGCTCGGAACCGAGGTGACCTGCGCATGAGCCTCGCATCCGTCATGCGTTCGGAAGACCGGCTGCTCGTTCCCACCTACGATCGGCACAAGATTCTGTTGGAGCGCGGGCGGGGAGTTTACCTCTGGGATGCGAGTGGTCACCGCTATCTGGACTTTCTTAGCGGCATTGGTGTGAATGCGCTGGGCTACGGGCATCCGGCAATTCAGGCAGTCTTGAAGCGGCAGGCCGGGCGCTTGATCCATGTTTCGAATCTCTTCTTTCACGAATATCAGGCAGAGCTGGCGAAGCGGCTGACCGGACTTTCCGGGTTGGATCAGGTTTTTTTCTGCAACAGTGGCACCGAGGCCTGGGAGGGCGCGCTGAAGTTCGCGCGCCTTTTGCACGCGGATCCGGCGCAGGCAGTCAGCCCCGGTCATGGCGGGTCAAAGTCCCGCTTGCATACGAGTGAGAACGGCCACAAGAAATGGCGCATCCTCGCACTGGAAAATTCCTTTCACGGACGGACGTTCGGTTCCCTCGCCACCACGGGGCAATCCAAGTACCGCGATCCGTTCGCGCCCTTGCTGCCCGGGGTCGGATTCGTTCGCTTCAATGATGTCAAAGACCTCGAGCGCAAGTTCGACAACAGCATTTGCGCCATCTGCATTGAGACAATTCAGGGCGAAGGTGGAATCCGCCCGGTCAGCGCAGAGTTCCTGAAGCTCGCGCGCAGACTCACCCAGCAAACCGGCGCCTTGCTCCTGCTCGACGAAATTCAATGCGGCCTCGGGCGCACAGGCCGCTACTTCGCCTTTCAACATTACGGGATCAAACCCGACATCGTTACCATCGCCAAGCCGCTGGCCGCAGGCTTGCCGCTGGGAGCGATTCTCACCACCAAGCGTGTGGCCGGCGTGATGCGCCGCGGCCTGCACGGCACAACCTTTGGGGGAGGGCCCCTGGCCTGCGCCGTAGCCATCCAGTTCCTGCGCACTCTAGACGGTCTGCTCGGCCATATCCGCGAGATGGGAGAGGTGTTTCGCCAAGAACTGGCAGCGCTCCAGGCCAGGCACGAATGCATTCGCGAGGTTCGCGGCATGGGATTGATGCTGGGCATGGAGCTCGACACCGGCGATCGCGCCAAATCCGTCGTCGCCGAGTTATTACGGCGCGGAATCATCATCAATCGCACGCACGAAACCGTGCTGCGCTTCCTGCCGCCTTACATCGTCGAAGAAAAGCACATCCAGCAAGTCGTCCGCGCACTGGACAAGGCCTTGTTCGTCACTGAAAAGCAACATTCGGCGCAAAAATCAAGACAAGGAGTCAAGAAGTGAACAGCCAGCCACTCGACGTCACACGCATCGCTCCACCGCCGCTTCCGAAACCGTTCTGGTGCCCCGATCTGGTGTCCACTCGTGATCTGGGCAGCGAGGGCGTAAATGCGATTCTGCACCTCGCCGCCATCATGAAGTCGCATCCCGCGGATTTTCGCCGCTCGCTCGCCGGCAAGCAAATGGTCATGTTTTTCGAAAAGCCATCTCTGCGAACGCGGCTTACGTTTGAAAGTGGCATGGCGACTCTGGGCGGCACTGCCTACTTTGTGGACCAGAGGCACGAGCGCCTGGACGCTCGCGAGAAGCTCAGCGATATCGCCCACAATCTGGAGCGCTGGGTGGATCTGATTGTGCTTCGCACCTTCGCGCAGGAAACCATTGAAGGCATGGCGGAGCACGCGTCTGTTCCCGTCATCAACGCGCTCAGCGATCGCGAGCATCCCTGCCAGGCTTTGGCCGACTACTTTACTCTGCAGGAGCGCTTCGGCGACGTGAAAAATCTCTGCCTCGCCTATGTCGGCGATGGCAACAACGTCGCGCACTCCTTGCTGCTCACGTGCGCCTGCCTGGGATCGAAGATTCGTATCGCCACGCCGCCGGCTTATGCGCCGGGCGCGGGGATCGTCGCCGATGCCCGTGAGATCGCGCGGCAGACGGGCGGCGTCATCGAATTATTCACCGATCCCTATGAGGCGGTCTCCGGCGCGGATGCAATTTACACCGACGCCTGGGCCAGTATGGGCCAGGAACATGAAGCGCAAGAGCGGGCAAAGATTTTTCCGCCCTATCAGTTAAATGAAAAGCTTGCCGCGGAGGCCGCACCACACGCCGTGTTCATGCACTGTCTGCCCGCGCATCGCGGAGAAGAAATTACTGACGCGGTCATGGATTCCGACCGTTCCGTCGTCTTCGACCAGGCGGAAAGCCGCCTGCACGTGCAAAAGGCTATTCTTTATCTGTTGCTCGGCGGCGGTGGCAACCGCCTGCCCGCAAGGAGCGCTCATGCCTGAAAAAGTTGTGCTTGCGTATTCCGGAGGCCTTGATACCTCCATCATCATTCCCTGGCTGAAGGAAAACTACTCTTATGACGTGATCGCCATGGTGGGCGACGTTGGCCAGGGGGACGATCTCGATGCTGTGGTCGAAAAAGCCTACGCGACCGGCGCGGCGAAAGTAGTGGTCGAAGACCTGCGTGACGAATTTCTCGCCGAATACGTTTTTCCCGCGCTGCAGGCCGGCGCAGTTTACGAACACAAATACCTGCTGGGCACATCGCTGGCCCGTCCGGTAATTGCAAAGCATCAGGTGGAAGTTGCGCTGCGCGAAGGCGCGACCGCAGTCGCTCACGGATGCACCGGCAAGGGGAACGATCAGGTTCGGTTCGAGTTGGCCTATCAGGCGCTCGCGCCTGATCTCAGGATCATTGCGCCGTGGCGCGAATGGAATTTGAAATCGCGCGAAGATTGCCTCGATTATGCCCAGGCGCAGGGCATCCCGGTTGCCGTCAGTCGCGATAAAATTCACAGCCGCGATCGCAATCTTTGGCACCTCAGCCACGAAGGCGGAGAGTTGGAGGATGCGGCCAACGAGCCACTCCCCAGCACCTGGCAATGGACGCACTCGCCCCAGGAAGCGCCCGATCGCGAGGAGAAAGTCAGGATAGGCTTCGAAAAAGGCATTCCAATTTCGGTCAACGGAATGGAACTGGGACCGGTTTCCCTGGTCGAACTGTTGAACGAAATCGGCGGCCGCAACGCCATCGGCCGCGTGGATCTGGTCGAGAACCGCTTCGTCGGAATCAAGTCCCGCGGCTGCTATGAGACCCCCGGCGGAACGTTGCTGATCGCTGCCCATCGCGAACTGGAAGCCTTGTGCCTGGAGCGCGATGTGACCCACTTCAAGCAGCACATCGCCCTGAAGTATGCCGAGCTTGTTTACTTCGGCTTGTGGTTCACTCCGCTGCGCGAAGCCCTGGACGCATTCACCAGGAGCACACAGCAGAACGTCACCGGCACGGTTACGCTGTCTTTGTATAAAGGCAATATCGCAGTCGCGAGCCGCCAATCTGAGAATTCTCTGTACCGTACAGATCTCTCGTCTTTCACCATGGGCGACGGTTACGACCAGAAAGATGCGCAAGGCTTCATTCGTATCCTCGGCCTTCCCTCGCGCTCGCGCGCGCAGGCCCGGAAGGCGAAATGCGATGCCGCGAAGTCGGAGGTTGCCGGATGAAGATGTGGTCCGGCCGCTTCCGGCAGCCTCTCGATCCGGCATTCGAGCGCTGGCAGCGATCGTTCGCCTTCGACCGCCGCTTGCTGAGCTATGAGCTCGCCGCCAGCAGCGCGCACGCCCAGGCACTGAAGGATGCCGGCATCCTCTCCTCCGACGAGTTGATCTCGATTCTGCAAAGCCTGGAAAACATCGGTCAGCAGGCCACAACATCAGCGGCGTTTCTCGATGATGAAGAGGCAGAGGACGTGCATCATTTTGTCGAGAAACAGCTGGTCAAGCTGATCGGCGACACTGGTTACAAGCTGCACAGCGGCCGCAGCCGCAATGAACAGATCGCCACTGATCTGCGCTTGTACGTCCGCGCCGCCATCGATCAACTGCAAACCGAGTTGGCGGAATGCTGCGCCCTGCTGCTCGATCGCGCCGAGCTAGCGGGAGATGCCGCCATGCCCGCCTACACCCACCTGCAGCGGGCCGAAACGGTCCTAGTGGCGCATTGGCTGCTGGCTTACGTGGAAATGTTCTTGCGCGATGCCGGCAGGCTTGCCGATTGCCGTAAACGTCTGAATCTTTGCCCGCTGGGTTCCGGCGCCGTTGCCGGCGCTACCTTGCCGCTCGATCGCCGCGCCATGGCCACAGCGCTTGCCTTCGACGGCCCCACTGCCAATTCCCTCGATGCGACCAGCGACCGCGACTTCGCGCTCGAGTTCGTGAATTCGCTTTCACTCCTTGCTTTGCACCTGAGCCGATGGGCGGAGGAGATGATTCTTTTTTCTTCCCGGGAATTCGACTTCCTTCGTCTGCCCGAGGCTTATTCCACCGGAAGCAGCGCCATGCCGCAAAAGAAAAATCCAGATTTGCTCGAACTGACCCGCGGCAAAGCCGCCCGCGTCATCGGCGATGTGACCACGCTCCTGATCATATTGAAAGGCCTTCCGCTCGCCTACAACAAGGACCTCCAGGAAACGCAGGAGCCGCTCTTCGATGCCGCAGAAACTATGCTCACGCTGCTGCCTCTGATCGGCGGGTGGATGAAAGCCGTAGAATTCGATTACGCTAACATGCAAGCCGCCGCGCAGTCGGGTTTCATGAATGCCTGGGCTGCGGCCACTTATCTGGTACAGCGGGGAGTGCCTTCCCGCCTCGCCCACGAGCAAATTGGTAAAGCGGTGCAGATCTGCCTGGAAAAAGGCTGCGAACTGCGCGACTTGCCCCTCGAGCTACTGCGCCAGCTGAATCCCGCATTCGACCAGGATTTCTATGCCTGCCTCGAACTCAAGTCCGTGCTTTCCATCCACGATGTCCGTGGCGGCACCGCGCCGGCGCGTGTTCGCCAGGCGATTGCCGATGCGAAGCAGCGCATCAAACTCATCCGCGAGGACCTTCATGCGCACGCGTAAAGCCATTCTGCCGGATGCGCAACAGATTCACGACCTGATCGCAGCCTATTCCGGCGACGGCACGCTGCTGCCGCGAACACTCGCCGAAATTTGCGAGAACGTCCGCGACTTCGTCGTGCTCGAAGACGATGGCCGCCTCATCGGCTGCGGCGCGCTGCATCTTTATGGCCCGCACCTGGCCGAGATTCGTTCCATTACCGTTGCCCCTTGGCAGCAACGCCACGGTGGCGGCGGCCACCTGGTAAAAGCACTCATGGCCGAAGCGAAACGGCATCGCGTCACTTGCATCTGCCTGTTCACCCGCACACCGGATTTCTTCGCGCGTCTCGGATTTCAGCTGGCCCAGCGCCAGGACCTTCCCGATAAAATTCACAAAGACTGCTGCGTCTGTCCGCGATTTCATTCCTGCGACGAAGTCGCCATGGTGCGTGGCGAACTGCCCAAGTTCGCAATTCTGCCCGAACCGTCAAACTGGCTGGTGAAGCTCCAGGTATGAACGCCTCGGAGGGCGCAATTCATCTACCCGAGGGATTCAGCTTTTCCGCCGTTGCTGCCGGGATCAAAGTCAGCGGGCGGCTGGATCTGGCCCTGATCGAAGCCGCGCCCGCCGCAACCGCCGCCGCACTGTTCACCAAGAACCGCGTCGTTGCTGCTCCCATCGAAGTTGGCCGCGCCGCCTTGGCCCGTGCGGGGCGAGTGCGGGCTGTGATCGTCAACTCCGGCAACGCGAATTGCGCCACGGGCAAAAACGGATTGCAGGCTTGCCGGCGCGTTTGCGGCGAAGCCGCGCGCGTGTTGAAGGTGCCCTCGGCTCAAGTCTTCCCATCCTCTACAGGCATCATCGGCGTTCCTCTGCCCGCGGAGAAGATCATCGCGAAAATACCGATGCTCATGGCCTCACGCCAGCCAACGGAGGCCGCTCTCGCTCAATTTGCGCAAGCCATCATGACCACTGACACGCGTCCGAAGATCGCCTCTGCGCGCATTGCCTGCGATGGCATCCCAGTCAACTTGTGTGGCGTCGCCAAAGGTTCCGGTATGATTCACCCGCAGCTCGCGACCATGCTGGTTTACATTCTTACCGACATCGCTGCTGGACCTGCCGCCTTGAAGCAATCGCTGCGCCGCGCTTGCAACGACAGTTTCAACTGCATCTCGGTGGATGGCGACACTTCCACCAACGATACCGTTTTGCTTCTCGCCTCAGGACAAAGCGGAGTCAATCTCAGAAATTCCGCAGCGCAGAAAAGCTTTCCCGCCGCCTTACTCAGCGTCTGCCAGTCTTTGGCCGAGCAGATCGTCGCTGACGGCGAAGGCGTACAGCACGTGATCCATCTCTCCATCGAGCGGGCCAGCAATCGAGCCGAAGCCCTGCATGTGGCGCGCGCCATTGCGCACTCTCTTCTGGTGAAGACGGCGTGGGCCGGCGCTGACCCCAACTGGGGCCGCATCCTCGCCGCAGCCGGAAATTCCGGCGTGCCGATTGATCCCAGCCGCATCAGCATCTACATCGGCGAGCAGCCGGTTTGCCGCAACGGCGCCGTCTGCGGCTTTGACCAGGCGCGCGCCCACCACGATCTCAGTCAACCCCGCTGCGCCATTCGTGTGCAACTCGGCCGCGGCCGCGAATCGGCAGCTTTCACAACCACCGACCTGACCGCTGAATATGTGCGCATTAATGCGGATTATTCCACGTAGAAAAGGAAATCGCTTTCAGCCGCAAGCGAGGTGGGAAGGGCACGGGTTCAGTCGTGCCGTAAAGCTGCCCCAGGGATGCCGGCTTCAGCCGCTGACGTTAATGCACTTTCAGGCATGCCGCCGCAACTCCGGTGTAAACACCAGTCCTTCATGGACTGCCGGCGCCGCCGGGATCGCCGGCCGCCGCAGCGGCAGCAGGATCAGGAACTTCGACCCGTGGCCGGGTGAACTGGTCACATGAATGGAACCCTGGTGTTCCTCCACGATCCGCCGCGCTAGCGATAATCCCAGTCCGGTGCCGTTGCCTTTCGTGGTGTAGAACGGACGGAAGATGTTGGGCAGATGCTCCGGCGCAATGCCGCGCCCGGTGTCGGAAACCGTGATCGCTGCCGATTGATCGCGCTCTCCGATTTCCACTGTGATCGTGCCCTGCCCCTCAAGGGCCTGAATGGCGTTGAGCAGCAGATTCAGCAGCACCTGGTGAATCTGGGCGCTGTCGTGTTCCATTTCCAGCAGTTCCGAGTTTTTCCTCAACACGATTTCGATCGGCTTGGAAATCGCCTGCTGCCGTCCCAGCATGACCGCGTGTTCCACAGTTGCATTCAGATCGCTGCGGCGAATCTCAGGCGGATGGGGCCGCGCCGTCTGCAGCAGGTCGGTCAGGATGCGATTGATCTGCGCAATTTCCAGCCGCACATCTTTCACCACATCGCGTGCCGGGCTGGTAGAAGGCAGATCGCGGCCCACGATCTCGACCACGCCGGCAATTCCCGCCAGCGGATTGCGGATTTCATGAGCCAGCCCGGTCGCCAGTTCACCCAGAGTTGCCAGATGCTCGGCGCGTGACATTTGCGTGCGGTGCAGGTGTTCGATCAGTTGGCGGCTCTCGCGCAATTGCGCCACCATGCGATTGAAGTTCCGCCCCAGATCGCCGAGTTCATCATTCCGGCGGGCGAAGCCGACCGATACCGTCAAGTCACCGCTTCCAACCTGGGCAATCTTCTCTTGCAGTTCGATCATCGGGCGTTGAATGAAGTGAGTCAGGACCAGCAGCAGCGCGCCGCAAATCACTACCGCGCCCGCGCCGGCAACCACCAGCACCACATGGCGTTGCGGATCCTGCCACGAAACTGTCGCCAGCGTGAACAGCAGCAAGCCATTCAACAGGACGAAAACAATCGGCAGCACAGCCTTGATTTGCCAGTTGATTCGCACCGGCAACAAGCCAGAATCATCGCTCGGCGGGTTTGCCGTGTTTTGAGTCGTGGCTTCGGATGCGATTGCGGCGGCGAGGACATTCGCGCTCGAACTTTCCGCACTGGATGCCAAGGGCCGCACAGAGGCGCTGGTTGGCGCCTCCGGCGGCAATTGAGCCTGCGATCCCGCTTCGTGTTTCGCGATCTCAGGCATAAGAATGCAGCCCGGGCAACAGGTAGGTCACGCCAAAGAACGTGAACATCACCACCGCGAAGCCAAGAATGGCGAAGTACGCGGCGCGACGTCCTCGCCATCCCCGCGTGATGCGCATGTGCAAATAGCCGGCGTATACCAGCCAGGTGATAGCCGCCCAGGTTTCTTTCGGATCCCAACTCCAATACGAGCCCCAGGTGCGGTTGGCCCAATATGCGCCGGCTGCAATCATCAGGGTGAGCAAGGGAAAAGCAATGGCGATGGTGCGATAGGTGATGCGATCCAGTTCGTCGGCGCTGGGCAACATGCGCTCCAGATCCTGACGCCGCCACAATAGCAGCAAATACAGCAACGAAACGAAAATCCCGCCGACCAGACCGGTGAGAATAAAAGGGCTTGCCGCCAGGCTGGTGGTGAATACGCCATCGGCGTCGAGCGATCCGTATTGCCCGCTGCGCGCGCGCAGCAGGAAGAAAATCAGTGCCAGCGCCTGCAGCAGAATGCCAATGAACACGGCGCGATTCGCCATCTCCACGCAGCGTCCATCCCTGGTCTTGCGCCAGATCACATAAAAAACCAGCGGCGCAGCCACAGCCAGCAGCACGATCGCCATCAACCAGCCGAGATCCGGAATCACCACGAAGAGCCGCACGCCCTTGGACAAAAAGACTTCGGATTTCTCTTCCGTATTCCAGGCCACTACGCTCAACCCGCCCCATTTCTCAAAACGCGTCAGAATGCCCGCATAGGTGGCGGCTGTGAACAGGCTGCTGGCCGCGAGGAAAGTCTCCGTCGTCATCTTGTCCTGAATCAGAAACATCATCGCCAGGGCGAAACTCAGCGCGCAGGCGGCATAGGCGAGCATCGCCAGCGTCACATGCACATGAAGCCAGGTGGATTGCAGCGCTGGAACCAGCGGATGGACGTCGGTGCGCAGCAGTTGCATTAACACCACGCCGACGATCGCAACCGGCATCGTGATGGTGCCGATTACTTTAACGCCGTACCGTTTTTCTGCGACGAGGGTGAGCACGGCAAGCGTCCACACAAAGCTGAGCAGCATTTCATAAATGCTGGCGAACGGCGGATGCCCGGCTTCATACCAGCGATGCGCGATCGCGCCAGTGTTGGCCGCTAGCCCCGCCCAGGTCGCTAGCGATGCGAACCGCACATAGGATGGAATTCCGGTCACGCCGAATCCCAGGTAGAGCGTTCCCGCGCCGGCGTAAAAGATCAAAGACGCGTAAAGCAGATTGGATTCGTTCAGCAGATTGCCGCTTTTCACTACGTTTAAGAATGCCATGAATAACAGAAACGTCACGCCCAGACCGACCATGACTACGAGGGCGGTTCCCGTCGCTGCGGGTTGCCGTTCTGCTGTTGCCCGTGCCATAAGTTTCCTCCCCACGCCTTATCTTGCTGCCATTGAAGTTGCCTGCGCTTCCACTTGTTGAGTTGCCGAGCGGAGCTTGACCTCCGACTCAATTTCTTCCACTAATCTCTGGAACCTCTGTTCAAAAGAATCTCTGTTGCGGTTAGCCGTGCCGCCCAGCCAAAGCACCATCTGGCCGCGCCGGTTGCGGACTGGAACTGCCCAGCAACGCGCGTGAACCAGGTAGAAAACCGCGGCCAAGCCGAAGCCCATGAGAATCACGCCGGCCCATACCGCCCACTGTCCCGGCTCGTGAGAAACCTGCAATCCAGTGAAGTAACCGAGTTGCAGATCGCGCGCTTTAAACTGGTAAGGCGAAGACGCACTCTGCTCAAAGCCTGCGATCGCCGGCAGCCAGACGTCCACCGATCGGCCTGACTTTTTCGATTCCATCACCAGATGAACCGCTGGGTTCTCCACTTGCGAAGAACGCGCGTAGATCTGGCCATCGGCGACAACATAGTCCGGGATGAACTCGGCGAAGCGAACCGATGTATCGGCATCGAGCGCCACAGTGTCACTCAGCGCCAGCCTAATCTCTTTGCTTGCCGTCCTTCCGTCGGTCGGCGCGGCTGCGAGAGTCAACTGTTCGACCTTGCCGGTATTGCCGTAACTGGCCTGGTAGAAGCGCACGCCGTGATAAACCAGGGGATCGTTCACAACAATTTCCTTCTGCAGAACGTCGCGCCCGGCATCCACCACCGCCAGTTTCGACCACCAGCGCTTCGGGGTTCCATCGGCATACTTCTCTTCGCCGGCAGCATCGCAGCGGATGCTGAAGGGCAGCGACCGCGTCGTGCCATTCCGCAGCTCAATCTGGCTTGACGACTCTCCACGGCTCAGCGCAACAAACCCACTCCAGCTATAGAGGGCATCCACGATCCCACCGAAAAAGATGAGCAACAGGCTGGCGTGAACGATGTAAACCGCCAACTCAGAGATCCGGAAGCGCTCGGCGAACAGGGAAAAACTGTTTTCCCGAACCAGGCGCTCCGATTTCAGGCCCGCGCGCTGAAAGGCGCGCTCGGCTGCCGCCAGTCCGGTTTCCTCGTCGGGGATGGCGATTTCCGCCTGCATCGCTGCGGCTTTGCGGAATGTATCGTCCGGACTTTTATAAGGACGCGAGAAATAGCGCCAGGAATTCGGGAACCTCTGAATGGATGCCGCGATGATGCTGGCGCTCACCAGCACCAGCAAAAGCACGAACCACCAGGCGTGGAAGACGTTCGTCAGACCCAAGGCATCCAGCAGGCGCAGCATTTGCGGCGAGTAAGCCCGCTGCAGATCATCGGCATCGGTGGCGGGTCGCTGCAAAATCACCGTTCCGGCGGCGGAAACGATCACGACGGCGATTAACAACACAACGCCAGTCTTGATCGCACCCAGCGTCTGCCAGAATTTGCGAACGGCGGATTGAATGTCTGCGACCATAGAACCTCCTTTTCTACTGCTGCCTTAAAAGCACTTTGCTCGCCAGCACCGCCAGAGGATCTGCAAGCCATTGAAACGCCATGTCATTCCTGTGCGCGCCGCGTCTGCGATCGTCGCGCAATCTGGGCCTTATGGCGCACGCGGGAACGCTGCCATTCGTCATTTGGCGCAGATGATGGAACGTTTCTCTCAAGAATTCTCCCGTTTCACGCGATATTTGCGATCGAACGGCCTGAGCATAAGCCGTTTTACCGGACGCGCCCTGTGATGTAGATCACAACGGAATGTGAGGTCGCTCATAGAGCCAAAGGGGTCGAATGGAGTTCCATAGCCATAACGGGAATGTTGACGGGAAATCCCAATTCGGAACTGCTGAAAAATGCAACAGGGACAGGGCGGTTACTTGCGTCTTTTCACCAATCCCACTGCGGAAGAAAGCCCAACGCCGGAACTGATTCCGCCCGCCGCCAATCGGCAATTTCGCTAACCATTTATAAATCAAATAGTTGCCGGTATCCCCTTGCGATCCTCCCCGCCCCGCTTGGCGGTCCGGCACGTGCAAAAGTAACTTCTGAGGCAATCTCTCAAGTGGGTTGTGCAGGCTCAAAGTCGAAGCAACAAGGGCTCGGAAGAGAGGCAGCTCGATTCCTGGCGCTGCTGGGCATCCTCGCCAGCACGGCGTTGGCAGTGACCCACCCAGTGCCTTTGGACCCCAAGGCCGATTCCTCGACCTGCATTGCTTGCCACGCGGACAAGACCAAAGGTAAATCAGTCCACTCGGCGATGGCGATGGGTTGCACGAGCTGCCACGAGATTCGGGTCAGCAAAGATGTAACGCGCGTGAAGCTGATCGCGACCTCGCCCGCGGCACTTTGCGTCACCTGCCACGCCGACAAGAAGGCTTCCGACATTAAAGGCAAAGTCCACAGCCCCGCAGTTCGCGATTGCCTGACCTGTCACGATCCACATAGCTCCGACAACAAAAACCAGTTGCTGAAGCCGGTATCCGGCGGAGAGAAAGACAATCTCTGCTTAAGCTGCCACAAGATCGGGATCAACGTGCCGGAAAAGGGCAGCCGCCACGCAGCTCTCGACATGGGCTGCGACACCTGCCACACCACACATAAGACTGGAGAGATGGGGAAGGCTGAGTTCGATTTCCATCTGACCAAGGCGCCGCCGGCGCTCTGTCTCGATTGCCATGACGCCAAGGACGCGAATCTGGCCAAGGTGCATCAAAACCAGCCGTTCGCCACCGCCGACTGCCTGACTTGCCACGATCCGCATGAATCGCCTGCGCCAAAGCTGATGGCGAAATTCGCGCATCCGCCTTTCGCCGATAAGCAGTGTGAAGTCTGCCACGCTCCGGCGAAGGACGGAAAAGTGGTTTTGACCCAGCCCGATGCGAAGTCGCTGTGCGTCACCTGTCACGGCGATAAAGCCAAGCAGATTGAAACCGCGAAGGTGCAGCATCCCGGCGCGGCTGGCGATTGCACCGATTGCCACAACCCGCACGCCAGCCGGCAGCCCGGTTTGCCGAAGACGGATGCGGTCAACATCTGCCTCGGCTGCCACAGCGACATCGCCGAACTCGCCCAGAAGCGCGTCCATCATCAACCGGCTTTCACGCAGGGATGCGCGACCTGCCACGAACCGCACGGCGGCAACAACGATCACCTGTTGCGCGCCAAGGGCAATGCGCTGTGCCTGGAATGCCACGGGCCGGATTCTCAGCCGCAGAAGTTGGAAGCGCAGCACCTGCTGACGATTTTCGACGGCAAGGTCAAGCTGCCCGAGGATTATTACCAGAAGAACAAAGTCGCGATTCTGCCCCTACGGTACGGGCTCGGACATCCGGTGGATTATCACCCGGTGTCCGATGTGATGGATCCGGCAAATCAGAGCAAGGTCAAAACGCCGCTGAGCTGCCTTAGCTGTCATCAGCCTCATGCCTCGGCGCAGCCCGGACTTCTGGTGAAGGATCAGCAAAACAACATGGCGTTTTGCGACAACTGCCACAAGAACAGACTCGACATGAGGAAAACGACTCCGGGAGACTGAAAATGCTTCACTTCTTCCCCAACCCGATGACCGCGCGCAAGCCGCTGGCAGCGCTGATAATCCTGCTGGCGATCGGTCTTGTTTTCGCGAATCCGGCGCACGCCGACAAGAAGAAAAAAAATCAGGCCACGACAGCAGCAACTCCTGCAGGTCCGCGCAAGTTCGATTTCGACCTGAGCAAGCTGGTATGGCCCAGCCCGCCGAATATCGCGCGGGTGCGTTACGTGAACTATTTTGCCGGCGAAAAGATTGATTACACCGCCGCGGGGAACTCGCAAAAAAAGAAACAAGGATGGATGGACCGGCTGGCGGGCACGCAGACGGACACGGAAGCATTCAATCCCAAGACTTTTCCCTTCCAGTTGATCGGGCCTTATGGCATCGCGATCGATTCCAAGGGCCTGGTGTACGTCGCCGATCAGCGCGTGGGCGCGGTTTTCGTTTTCAACACGGAAACCCGCGACACGCAGCTCATCCGCAACGGTTACGAGGCGCATTTTGGATGGATCAACGGCCTGGCGATTGACGACAACGACCGGCTGTTCGTTTCCGACGGGAAGATGCACCGGGTTTTGATCTTCAACGCCAAGCGTGGGGTGGAGAACCAGATCACCGACGGGCTGGTGGATCCGGTTGGTCTGGCGATTGACACGGAGAACCGGTTCCTCTATGTCGCGGACACGCAGCAGGATCAGGTCATCGTCTATGACGCCGACACCTTGAAGCTGCTGCGTCGCATCGGAACCGGCGGCAAGAATCACTTCCTCACGAGCCCGGGCGACTTCGGGGGGCCGCAAGGCGTGGCGGTGGATAAGGACGGCAACCTCTACGTCACCGACACAATGAATAACCGGGTAGAGATTTTCGACGCCGACGGAAACTTCATCAGCCTGTTCGGCAAGCACGGAGACGGTCCGGGATACCTCGCCCGCCCGAAGGGCATCGCCATTGATTGCGACGGGCATATCTGGGTCGCCGACCAGATGCAGGACCGCCTGCAGGTATTCAACCGCGAAGGCCAGTTGCTGACTTATCTGGGCGGGCACGGCGATCTTCCCGGCCAGTTCAAGGCGCTGGTGGGTGTAGCGATTGACAAACAGAATCGGGTTTACACGACCGAGCAGTATCCCGGGCGGCTGCAGATGTTCCGTTATGTGACCGACGCGGAAGCGGCGGCGGAAAAAGCGCGGCGCGAGGCGGAGTTGCAGAAAGCCTCGGAGCAGCACGGAAAGTCCGCATCAGACGCCGGCGAAAAACCGGAAGCGCCGGCACAAAAAGCTCCGCAAGCGCCGGCGCCGAATGGAGCGTCGCCCAACGCATCCGGAACGCAGGCGGCAAAGACTTCGATTGGAGGCTGAAATGAGAACGGGCAAAACCAATTCGCAGCGCTTCAATCAAGACGTAGAAATCCGCTGTAGATGCAAAGTGTTCGAACACTCGACTGGAGGCTTTAATTCAATGAAAAAATACATGCTGATCACGCTGATGGTTCTGGCCGTTGCAGGGTTTGCAGCCGCCCAGATCCAGCCGCCGACGTCTGACGTCCTCGGCGCTCACCTCAACTATGGACGTGGCTGCGCGGGCTGCCACGCTCCGCACAGCGGCGCATGGGGTAACGGCGCCAACAAGTCCGGCGACACTAATGCCGGCACCGATGCCCTATGGGGCCAGGACGTAGGCAATCTGTATGGCAAGACCATCACCCTCGCCTGGACCGATCGCGGAACCACCACCGAAACCCTTCCCACCAGCCTGCAGGCGGGAACGCCTGATGTTCTCGGCTTGATGACCTGCCTCAGTTGCCACGACGGCAACTGGGCGCAAGGCGCCATGATGAAGAACCAGGTTTATGAAACCCTGCCAGCGACCTATGGAACCTTTAACAAGATTCCGACGCTGCTGGGAAATGACGGCAACGGCGCCGGCAACTACCTCAACGATCACCCGGTGGGCCTGAACGCCATTTTTGGCTGCGGCGGCCAGTACAACTGGGATTGCACGATTGACGCAAATGGTTATGTGGATATGACCGGGCCGAACTCTTCGGCATTTGTGCAGAACTATGGGTTCTTCGTGCAGGTTCAACCTTATGCCAAGAAACCCACGATCGAATGCACCAGCTGCCATAATCAGCACCTCATGAACGTAGTGAATGTGAAGAACGACGGCGGCAGCTGCACGCTGGGCAAGAGCGGCTCGCAAGGTTGCAGCGGCTTGGCGGCAGGCAATTACGCAACGATGTTCTACATCCTTGCGCCTTATAACCCGGCGAGCACCACCGCCGGCTCGAACCAGACGGCGCAGTTCTGCCGTCAATGTCACGGTGGCGAGGCTAACGAGTCGAACGGAAGCTATTCCATCCCGACAACGTTCTAATCGTGTTGGAACAGGAGGGGAAGAATTCCTTCCCCTCCTGGCTGTGAAGCAAGAGCAAGGAGAGAGAGTTATGAAACGGACATTCTCAATCTGGCTGGCGGTTCTGGCAAGCATACCGATGAACGGGCAACTGGCGGCTTCGCAACCGCCGGCGCCTACGGCGACCCAGCCTGCGGCGATGGTTTCTCCGCAGCAGCCGGTAGCGCGTGTGAATGGGTCGGTGCTGACGCAGGCTGACCTGCTGCGCGAAGAGATGGCGATTTTCCCGTACGCGCGCCAGCACAATGGGGGAATTCCGAAGGAGATGGAGCCGCAGATCCGCAATGGCGCCATGAAGATGATCATCTTCGAAGAACTGGTCTATCAGGAGACGTTGCGGCGGAAGATAACAATTCCGGCGGCCAAGCTGCAGAAGGCGGAAGCCGACTTCCGCCGCCAGTTTGGCGCACCCGATCAATACCGGGCGTATGTGACTCATGAATTTCATGGATCGCAGGCGCTGTTGCGCGAGAAAATCCGCCGCTCGCTTTTGATCGAAGCATTCCTGAACTCCGAGGTCGAGCGGAAAGCGACAGTATCCCCGGCCGAGGCCAAGGCCTATTACGAGAAGAATCCGGCGCGCTTTCAGTTGCCCGAGACTTTCACGTTTCAGACGATTTCGATTCTTCCTCCCCCCAAGGCCACGCCGGAGCAGATGAAAGAAGGGCGCAAGCGGGCCGACGATGCGCTGCGCCAGGCAAAGGCGACCAAGACGATCGAAGAGTTTGGCCTGCTGGCGGAGAAGATCTCCGACGACGATTACCGCGTGATGATGGGCGAGCACAAGCCCATGCAACGGGACAAGCTGGCGCCGCAGGTGGTGAATGCCCTGCTGGCGATGAAATCCGGCGACGTTAGCGATGTGATTCAGGTCGAGCAGGCCTACACGATCCTCCGGCTGAAAGAACACACTCCCGCCGGCAAGGTGAAGTTCGACGAGGTGAAAGCTCAACTACAGAAGGAAATGCGACAGAGCAAAGAAAACCAGCTGCGCGCGGCGCTCGACAAGAAGTTGCGTCTGAACGCGAAGGTGGAAGAGCTGTAGATCCTGATTACGGTTTAAGGATGGCACGATGTGGGGGTATCCGGACGAATCACGGCGCTGACCTTGGCGGTTCTGCTGCTGACGGGAGCGGCTGCGGCGCAGGTGAAGTTCGGCGATTTCAGCACCGACCTCAACGGCACGCTCTCGGCCGGATATACCGCAGACTACGGAAATCTGGTCGATTCCAGTCACGGCTGGACGCTGGGCGGGACGGGCACACTTTCGGGCTTCTATTACAACCCGAATTTTGTTTCCTTCAATCTTTCACCGTATTACAACCAGTCGCGGGCGAATTCCAACTATCAATCCACTTCCGATTCCAGTGGAATCAACTTTTCCAGCGCGATCTTCGGAGGCAGCCACTTTCCGGGATCCATCAGTTATGCGCGGTCTTACAACAGCGAGGGAACATTCGCGATACCCGGGATAGCCAACCTTACGACGCACGGTAATAACGATACGTTCGGGATCAATTGGAGCGCCAACCTGCCGAATGCGCCCAGCTTGTCGGTCGGTTTCCAGAGCGGGAGCAGCCAATACTCGGTTTACGGAACGAATGATGAAGGTGATTCCGCCTTCCGTTCGTTCAACCTGCATTCCTCTTATACGATGCTGGGCTTCCATCTTGGGGCTTACTACACGATTGGAGCGGCGCACTCTCTGTATCCGCAAATTGAAAGCGGACAGCAGGAGATCGAGACGCATTCCGATAGCAGCGGGTATGGATTCAGTCTGGGGCACGCGTTGCCGCTGCGCGGCTCGTTCTCGGCTGGGATCAACCGTACGGAGGTGGACAGCGATTACCTGGGCTACGACTATAACGGCACCATAGATACGATTAACACCTCCGCAGCCATGCAGCCGACCAACAAACTTCATCTTTCGATGAACGCAGATTACTCCGACAATCTGAGCGGCCTGCTGTTCCAGTCGGTGATTGCCGAGGGCGGAGTGATTCCGGAGACGAACTCGAACCAGGAATCGCACTCCTTGGAATTCACGGGTGCAGTGAGTTATAACTTTCTGGCCAACCTGCAAACCACGGGCTTCGTAGAGCGGCGGGAGCAGCATTTCCTGGGACAAGATTACGGCGGAAATTCCTACGGCGTCAGCACCAGCTATGGGCACGGCCTTCTGGGCGGCACGTTCAACGGGGCGGTGACGGTAACGGACAACACCCTGGACCATAGCGACCTGAATTCCGTGGGGCTTTCGGCTACGGTGAACTATTCGCGAAGAATCAAGGGCTGGACGGTGGGGGCATCGTTCGGTTATGCGCAGGATGTGCAGACGCTGCTGCTGACTTATACCAACTCGTTTTATAACTACTCGGCGAATGTGCGGCGGCGGTGGGGAAAATTCAGCTTTAGCGCGGGCGCCAGCGCGGCGCAGACCGGTCTGACAGCGCAAGCCGGAACGGAAAGCACCAGCCAGAGCTACAACACCGGCATCGGATTCAGCCGGTGGATTACGCTGACAGGAACGTATTCGAAATCCAACGGCAATGCGCTGGAAACGGCGACCGGGTTCCAGCCGGTGCCGGTGCCATCGCCTATTCTGCCCTCAAGCCTGCTGGTGCTTTATGGCGGCAAGAGCTATTCGGTGGGCCTGGGCAGTTCGCCGATCAAGCGGCTGACCATCTCCGCGAGCTATGGCAAGTCGAACAGCAATACGTTCGATAACGCCATCAGCTCCATCAACCAGAACGAAGAATTGAATGTCATCACCCAGTACCAGTTCCGCAAGATGTATCTGACTGGGGGATTCAGCAAGCTGGAGCAGGGTCTGAGCGCCTCAGGAATTCCTCCATCTACGGTCTCCTCGTTCTATATTGGAGTGTCGAGATGGTTCAATTTCTTCTAGGACGATTGCGCACAGGCTGGATTGGCGCGCTAGTGTGCAGCCTGATCATGATTTCCCCGTCGTGGGCTTCGAAGCACCAGAAAACCACGCCCTCCGAGTCTGCGCCTCCCGACCTCTTGCTTGAGGGCGGGCGCAAGCTCACTTACGAGCGCAGCATCAGCTGGGAGCGCGAGGTAAAGGAAAAGCGCGGCTTCTGGAACCGCCTGCTGGACGTGGTGGCGGGCGAGCCAGAGTTTCACGTGCTGGTTCGGCCTTATGGCGTGGTGGCGGACTCGCGCGGACGTGTGATCGTGACCGATCCAGGGGCGGCAGGGGTTCACATCTTCGATTTTCCGGAGCAGAAGTACAAATTTCTTTCTCGCCGGGAAAAAGGCAAAGATGCGATGCTGGCGCCGCAGTGTGTCACGGTGGATGCGCAAGACAACATCTATGTGACCGATTCGGAGTCGGGAAAGATCTTTGTGTTCGATGCGGGCGGGAAATATCAGCGCGCAATCGGCAGCCTGAAAGGCGGCGAAGGATATTTCAAACGGCCTACGGGGATCGCAGTGGATTCCGCGGCGCAGAGAATCTATGTGACCGACACGCTTCGCAATCAGATTTTCATGCTGGACATGCAGGGCAACGTGCTGCAGAAGATCGGCAAGAACGGCAGCGGCGATGCGGAATTCAACTATCCAACAGAGCTGCGGCTCGATGGGCGGGACCTGATCGTGGTGGACGCCATGAACTTTCGCATCGAAGCGGTAGATCGCGCGGGAGTGTTCCGCTACTCCATTGGCAAAATCGGCGACGGCCCCGCGGCCATGTTCCGGCCCAAGGGCGTAGCGGTGGATTCGGAAGGCGACCTTTACGTTGTGGATGGCGTGTGGGGCATTGTTCAGGTGTTCAACCGGCAAGGCGATCTTCTCTATTACTTCGGAAGCCACGGCACAGGCGCCGGTCAGTTTCAGTTGCCGGCGGGTCTGTACATTGATCACGATGACCGGATTTATGTGGTGGATTCGTTCAACCATCGCGTCCAGGTGTTTCATTACTTCGGGCTGAGCAAACGGAAGGAAGGAATGTAGTGAAGAACTGGGCGAGAATCGGCGCGATTGCGATGGTTCTTCTCGCGGCGGGCGTGCTTCACGCGCAGATAACGGGCGACGTGATCGGCAGCCACGATCTGGGGCCGGGCAGCCGATCGCCGATTACCGGCGCGCGGCCGGATTTCTGCTTGTATTGCCACGCTCCACACTCCGGCGTAGCAGGCAGGTCGCCGTTGTGGAATCAGACGCTGAGCACGCAGACCTACACGACCTATACCAGTTCGTCCGAGCAAAACAAAGGCACGCAGCCGCTGCTGGGCGCAGACAGCAATCTTTGCCTGAGCTGCCACGATGGCACGGTGGCGCCGGGAGAGACTGTAGCCTTCGGCAAAGTAACGATGATGGGGTCCATGTACACGCAAGATGTTTTTGGCAGCAACCTGCAGCCGTCGCATCCCTTCAGCCTGATTCTGCCCCTGAAGGATTCCGTGGATCTGATCGGGTCATTGGTGGCGCGGGGCAAGACAGGCGATCCTGCCATCCAACTGGTGAACGGCAACATCGAGTGCACAACCTGCCACAACCCGCATGTGCAGAGCAAGGACATGGTGTCGCAGAATTTCCTGGTGCGGGAAAGTTCGGGCGGCAAGATGTGCCTGGCGTGTCACGATCCGTCGCGAACCATGTCTGGGAAGGTGAATCCGCTGGCCAACTGGCCGACCAGCATCCACGCGATGGCGACGAATAAGACATCGCCGCAGGCGAACGTGGGCAGCTACGCGACGGTGGCGCAGAATGCGTGTGTTTCCTGTCACACCCCGCATAATGCGGCCGGACCCGCGCGCTTACTGCGCGAACCGAACGAGCAGGACTGCGCGGCATGCCACAGCGGAGGCACGAATATCAATCCAGCGCCGCCGAATGTGTTTGCGGAGTTCGCCAAGGCGGGGCATCCGTTTCCCGCCGGCAATAACCTGCACGACGCGGCCGAGGCGCCGCTCCTGAACAACAACCGGCATTCCACCTGCGTAGATTGCCACAACGGGCACTCGTCGAATCAGGTGCTGACGTTTCCTCCTCCGCCCGCCATACGCATTTCACAAAGCGGCATCACCGGGATCAACGCGCTTGACGGGGTCAGCGTGATTGATCCCGCCGTCAATCAGTATGAAAACTGCCTGCGTTGCCACGGCACCAGTTCGGGGAAGACCGAGAATCCTGTGTTCGGCTACCTGCCGATGCGGGCGGTTTCCGCCGGAGATCCGCTCAATGTGATTCCGCAATTCAGCGCAAGCTCCACGTCGAGCCATCCGGTTACGCACGATCGCAACAGCTCGTATTCGCAACCGAGTCTGCTCGGCAACATGTTGAATCTGGACGGCGCCACGCAGAACCGCGTGATGGGGGTTCGCATCTTCTGCACCGATTGCCACAACAGTGACGACGCCCGCGAATTCGGAGGCACAGGACCGAACGGCCCGCACGGCTCGAAGTGGACGCACATTCTCGAACGGCGCTACGAATTCAGCCAGGCGCCGGCGCCGGGGCAGCCGATCACGAACTTGTTTCCGAATCCCGATCTCAGCGTGAACGGCCCTTATGGCCTATGCGGCAAGTGTCACGATCTGCCGAACCAGATCATGAAGAACACCAGCTTCCAGCAGCATTACCTGCACATCAACGCGGGTTTCACCTGTTCGACCTGCCACACGGCGCATGGCATGGGAGCAACAAATGGAAACATTTCCGGCGAGCGGCTGGTGAACTTCGATGTGAATGTGGTGGCGCCGAATGGAGGCAGTCCGATTTCCTACAACCACGGCGCGAATAGCTGCACGCTCACCTGCCACGGAACGGCGCACAATCCGAATGGCTCGGTCGCCAAGGGGACGACGTCATTGGGCGGGAAGGGAAGAAAGAAGTAGAGGGGCAGAGCGCGGATCGCGAGCCGATGCATCGGAACTCCGCTCTCTCTGAAATTCAGACAAGCCTGCGTGCCGGATTCATAACGGGGAGTGGAGTCTGCGGTTGTGGAGGCTGCGATAGCTGCGCTGTCATCTACAGCCTAACGCATGATTCGCATGGACACTGGACGGAAACGGTGCTTTACGCCTTCCGGGGGGCTGGCCCAGCTTTGCTTTATGTCTGGTGGAGCTCGGAAAATGGCTGCCCCAGCTTTCGCGTCTTTTCGAAAGCTGGGCACGATAAACCTCGCCCCGTGTGTTCACCAATCACATAGCAGGCCAAGCCCCCTATGCTAATCCTCGCTCGCGCCCAACAGACTTCATCGCTACTACGGCGCGGGACATCGAGTTAAGTGTGGCCTCGTGGTGGTGAACGAGCAGCGCCAAGCGGAGATGAAGGTTCGGAGGATGGCCTGACGTGCAGCGGTTGAGATCCGTGGCGCCCAGCTTTCCAACAGAAGGGAAGCTGGGGCAGCCGTTTTCATAGCTGCGCAGACGAAAAAGCAAACCTGGGCCAGCCCGCCCGATCCAGGCGAGCTATCGCGTGCCCAACATCATCGCCGCGTCCGATGGCCGGTGACGGTCTGGTCTGCCGGCTTGGTCTCCACCGAATTGGTGCTCGTGTTCCCACACCGAACGCAGCGTCATCTCGCGCACAGTGAAGCGGGATTCGTGCCGCGCGTCATCCACGCGCACCAGCAGTTCGTTGTTCTTGAAGCGGAAGTCAATGCTCTCGGCGAGCGGGATGAGCTGGTTCGAGGTCTTCCCCACGATTACATAGACCACGCGATCGGTGAGCAGCGTGTACTCGGGGCAGAGTTCATCCGTCTGCGCCACCGGAGCGCCGGAGAGCGCCGCCCTCAAGCCGCGCTGCTGGCCTATACAGTCACCCATCCGCATACGCACGATGGTTCCCTGCTGGTAAATTCCCGTTTGAGCGGCAAGGGAAATCGACAGGCTGCAAAGAACCAGTGTAAGAACGAACGCGTGCTTCATAAAGCCTCCTGTCAGCGAGCACTGCCCTGGCTGTAGTAACTTTGGCGGCAGTGAAATTGAAGGTTCAGGTCGTGTGCGGGCAGAATGCGAACCGAATGCCGCCCCGCCGCCTGGCGAGGCAACTTATAAGTCACGACATAGGTTGATTTCAGGTTGTCGAGCAGAGTGTCCGCGACCCTTCCGTCTTGTATGGAAAAGTATGCTCCACCGGTGGCTTCGGCGAGGTGGTGCAGGGTCAAGCTGCCCTCCGATCGCGACGGAGAGCGGTTCATGTCCACGGTATAGATGGGAGCGTCGCCGGTCAGCGCCGCTTCGATTGCGGATGCAGCGGCATTCCTGCTGATCGTATCCTCGCCGTCAGAGAAGAGAATGATCGCCGGACGAAGATTCTCATCGCGATGCGCGGAGAGCGAGTCCGCCGCGAATACGATGCCATCGAACAGTGGCGTAGCGTTGTCCGCAGGGGCTGCGAGCAACCGGTTGGGTGTAAGTTCGCGGCAAGTCTTCACGCACACCACGCCAGGTTTTGCGCCAGCAAATGTTGCGACGGAGAGATGATCCTGCGCGATCCAGGGCGTTTGCGCAATCAACTGAATTGCCTCGGCCGCTTCCCGCCGAAAACCCGAGGCGACCGACTCGCTCGAATCCAGTAGCACCACAACGTTGAGGCCGGCGATTTCTGACGGGCCAAAGCTGCGAAAATCGCGGATCACCCAGCCGTCGTCCACGATGGCAAAGTCCCCGGGCTGAAGCTGGCGTATCGCCTGGTTATGTCCGTTCGTGGCGAAAAACGTGAGGCGCACTTCGGAAACGGTCGTGCGATAGGTCAAGTCGGGCAGGTCCGCGGGGCCGCCGCGCGCGGTTGTGCTGAGAAATAAGAAGATTGCGAGCAGGGGCCACTGGGGGTTGAGAGTCACGAATAGCTTCCGCACAACGTAACTATCGGCACTTGAGCGCCCGGCAGGACGCTTAGGGCTCAGATGAGGTTACGTAGGTCACGGGTTGGCGAGGAAGTGGTGGTTCGTACACGAAGCCGGCTGATGAGTTGGATCACGACCTGGTTCAAACCTCCTGGACAACGCCACAGAAGTCCGTGGAAGATTCAGTTGTCCGCGAGCCTTCCCGTAGCATAATAGCTCGGATTGCAAAATGCCCCAGGTTGCCCCACCTTGTCGCGCCCGCTTTTGGAGCGATGGGTGGGCGTAGAATGCGAGAGCGAATGGGCGCTCTGCCGAGGCTAACGCGATCCCCTTCGCCAAAAACCGGCGAGAGGTTGGGGCAATGCCCACCCGTTCGGACCACAAGAGGTTGTGTGCTGACTGTCGGTCGACACCCGGCCAATACGTCCCTATCGCAATCCCCCCAGATGTCAGTAATAAGCGGTGATAACGCGGGCTCAGCGCGGAAGTCAACCAGTCGACGCCAATAGTGTTTGGGCTCTCTGCATCCAGGATCGGGGGCTATAAAGCAGAGTGCTGAATTGCACGAGGGCCCAGTCTTGCAGACTGAGTGGGAAGCCGAAAGTCGGTAAGTTTGCCGCCCAGGTTCGCAGAAGATGGCGCACGATGACGAAGTCCAGAGCGACGTTTGGGCCTGCAATGTCATGCAGAATGCCATCCAAAGTGAACAACACTTTGCGCAGCATGATCAGCGATGCCGGAAACCGAATTCCTTCATATGCGATCTGTTCCACGAGACGCATGGCCTCGGCAGTTCCTGGGACGCTGGCCGGCGGCAGACAATCCAAAAAGCGAGCAACGCATTTGCGGATGACTTCTGGGTTGTGTTGCTGCTGCCCTCTTTTGCGGCTGAGCGCCTGTATCTCAACGCAGATGCCGGCTGGATCGCGTAACGCAGCCATCAGAAACAGCAGGGCCAGATGACGCCGCTGCTCGCGACTTAGGCGTTCCGTCAGGGCCCAGTCGACCAGCACCAATTCTCCAGTTCGTTTGTCGTAGAGAAGATTGCCGGCGTGGGGGTCGGCGTGAAACAACACGTCGCCATCTGGCGCGGACATGGGGGCTGCGACGAGCGCTTCGATCAACTGCTCACAGACTCGCCTTCGCGATCCGGCACCCATGTGGGCAACCGCATCGGTGATCTTCTCACCGCGTTCTTCCGTCATGGCAGTGATTTTGGAAGTACAAAGCGGTCGGATCAGGCGGGGCACGCGAACCCCAGGCATGGAGCCGTAGAGACGGGAGACTTTCCGCAAGGTCATTTGTTCTCGCGCAAACTGCACTTCGTGCTGAAGTAAATGGCGGACTTCGTCGAACGTGTCAGAGATGCCGCGAGAGGCAATCCCGTACCTTCGCCGCTTCGAGCCCAGAAATTTGGCGAGCATGCCGAGCAGGCGCATATCCTCAGCGAAGCACACCGGGACATGGGGTTTCATCACTTTAAAAACTCCACGCTCCCGCTGTTGGGTCCTGGGATTCCGCCAGGTGAAGCGCATAAGCGCGCTTACGCTCGCTTCGGCGAGAATTTTGTGCTCGATCCTGACGGCATAGGCTTCAAGCTGCGGCCCCAATTGATCCAAGATGATTCCGCGAACTTCATCGGCATTTACATCACATATTCCGTTTTCCAGTTTGGTTAGCTCACGGCGCAGAGAAGGGCGCAGGTGCCGGTTTCGCGCCAGCACTTGCCCGAGTTTTTGCAGACTCGGCACCTTGGCAATAAGGCGTAACAAACGCATCTCCGGCGCTGTGTTCGTCGAGTCTATCTGTTCCACAATTTTGGGAGCCAGGCGCTTACTGGACAATTTTGACGCAATAAAGAACATCGCATCGCGAACTGGCAGGCGCCACTGCGCATAAGTCTCGGGAACCAGATATTCGACGCGCAAGAGCCGGACAACCCATTGTCCAATCTGGTCACGCAGGAGCGGGCCGGTGGGACCCCGAAGCAGTGCTTCGAATTTACGGACCCGCTCGGATGTTGTCGTTTCTTGGGAAAAAATAGCAGTCTGCAGGGCCACCGGCGCCGGCGGGCCAGGCCTGACTCGGCAAAGAGAGCTACAAGGCATACACAACTCCAGATCGAACCCCGAGCAAAAATGCAGCGGCTCCTGATCCCGTGTTGGAGTCTGCCTTACAGCTTAGAGTATACCCGCCCGGCGTGCTGCATGACCTAACATGTCAGCTGCGGAATCGTTTTGAGCAGTGTAAACCAAGCTAAACGGATTGATAGGACGCTTTTGTGGCGACCTGCAGAAGAAGCCCCCCAACAATAAACGCCCCCCGCTCCACTCTCCCCGCTGGACCTCATATGGGCAACGCTCCGTTTGTGCGGGCGTAAGGTCGTTCATCGAACACTTGAGCTCAGGATCACGAGGAAAATTGCAAGTCCGAGTGCCAGTGGACCGGCAATGACGATGTCCGTAGCGGTTCGAGCTTCGTTTTGGAAAGCGGCATCTGGCGGATACGCTGTCCGGTCGCGGCATGAATGGCGTTGTAAAGAGCCGGAGCAAAAGGTGGAACACCGGGCTCACCCACGCTAGCAGGAGGAGCGTCGCTATCAACGATGTACACGTTTGTGCGTTTCGCAGCGCTGTCCATGCGCACGAGTTCGTAGTCGCTGAAGTTGTTTTGGTTGACCACTCCATTGGTCACGGTGATCTCGCTGAGAAGGGCGAGACTTGCGCCGAAGCTGGCAGCTCCCTCGAACTGGTTGCGGACATTGTCGGACGCGACGATAATCCCGGCGTCCACAGCCGTCCACACGTTGGGTATCTTCACCCGGCCCTGGCCGTCCACTTCCGCTTCCACAACCGTGGCAACGTACGTGAGAAAGCTGCGGTGTGCGGCGATGCCGAGGCCGTGTCCATTGCCGCTGGAACGCTTTCCCCACCCTGAACGATGGTGCGTTCTGCGCACCGGGCGATGTGCTGTTTTCGGTAGATCAGGTGCCGGGAAGTCCGGGCGGTAGCAGCAGTTCACGGTCAAGGCGCGAGTCAGCTTCAGCGCTCGCTAGTGGCCTACAGCATCCCAGTCGCTCCCAGGCCACTCCGGGTTAAGACACGGGCCACCCAGCGGCTTACTCGAGGAGCAACGTAAGTGACTTCTCGTTTGCGTCATATCCTTTCAACTGAAAAAGCATCGATGCCGTCATCTGCCAGAGGATTGTGATCTGCGTCACTGATGTGTATCCTCCAGAATGGTCCACTTGGCAAGAGGGATACCCAATGCCGGCCGAACTGATCGACACCAAAACTCTTCCCGAGAATGCCTACAAACCGCTGCATAAGGGCGAATTGTATCTGCCCATCGTTCCGGCCTCCGCTGAATTGCCGGAAGTGACTTCGCGCTCAATCCTGTGGGGCGTCCTGTTTTGCGTGATCTTCACGGTAGCGTCGGCCTATTCCACTCTCAAGGTCGGCCAGGGAATGGAGGCGGCGATTCCCATTTCCATCCTCGCGATCGGCTTGGCGCGCCTGTACCCGCGGCGCTCCTCTCTGCTGGAGAACATGATCATCACGGGCATGGGCGGCGCTTCCGCCGCCGTAGTATCGGGCGCAGTCTTCACCGTGCCGGCGCTTTACGCTCTCCACCTTGACCCGCATCCCGTGCAGACCATCTTCATCTGCCTGGCTGGCGGATGCCTTGGCATCCTCTTCCTCATCCCGCTGCGCCGCTACTTCGTGCGTGAAATGCACGGCAAGTTTCCGTTCCCGGAGGCGACCGCCATCACCGAAGTCCTGGTGACCGGGGAAAAAGGCGGCTCGCAAGCCAAGCTTCTCCTCCAGGCCACTGTCATCGCCGCGATCTACGACTTCTTTGTCACTACTTTTCACGTCTGGAAGGAGTACCTGAATTTCCAGTTCTTACCCGCAGTGCGTGCACTCGCCGAGCGCGGCCGCATGGTCTTCAATTTCGATGCGGTCAGCTTCATTCTCGGGCTGGGCTACGTGATGGGCTTGCGCGTCGCACTCATCTTTTGCGCCGGCGGCGTGCTCGTGAACTTCGTGTTGGTACCGCTGATCTGGTTTGTCGGCAGCCACATGGGCGACGTTACCGTGTATCCGGCGATGATTCCCATTTCGCACATGGCGGCGGCGGATATTTACCGCAACTACGTGCGCTTCATTGGCGTGGGTGCCATCGCCAGCGCCGGCCTGGTCGGCATCATCAAATCGCTGCGGGTGATTGCCGGATCGTTTGGCATCGCGCTGCACGCCTTCCGCCACGGTGAAGCGTCGCATATGGAACGCACCGACCGCGACATTCCCATCATCACCATCCTACTGGGCGTGGTGCTGGGTGCGATCGGAGTGGCCGCTTTCTTTGGCCAGCTTCATGTTTCATGGACCGTGGTTGGACTGGGCCTGGGACTGACGCTGCTATTCTCATTCTTCTTCACCACGGTCGCAGCCAATGCCATTGCCACGACCGCCAATAATCCAGCAAGCGGAATGACTCTGCTCACCGTCATCGTCTCTGCGGTTGTGCTACTAAGGTTCGGGCTCTCCGGTGCCACCGGCATGTTTTTCGTGATGGCTCTGGCGGGCATGGTTTGCGTCGCTCTGTGTACGTCGGGACAATTTATCACGGACCTTAAGGCCGGCTACTGGATAGGTGCCACGCCAGCAGCGCAGCAGAAGATGAAGTTCATCGCGGTCGTTGCATCGGCGATCACCGCTGGGTTCACCATTATTCTGCTGGCCAAAGCATTTCAGTTCGGAGAGGCCGCGCCCGGCGACCTGCGGCAGGTCCTGGTTGCGCCGCAGGCCTCCGCGCTGAAAGCCGTGGTTTCGGGATTCATGAGCGGCCAGCCAGCTCCTTACATCCTGTTCGGTCTTGGCGCCATGGTCACCGTGGTGCTGGAGATGCTCGGCCTTTCTTCTATGGTCTTCGCGCTGGGAATCTACTTGCCGCTGCAGTTGACCACGCCCATTCTCGCCGGTGGATTCCTTTCGCACCTTGTGAATAAGCGCGCTGAAAAGATCGGCGGCCAGCCGGGGAAAACCATGCGCGAGAGAGGCATCATCATTGCCGGCGGCCTGATGGCGGGCGGCGCACTCGGCGGCGTGATTGGGGCGGCCCTGCGGGTGCTGCCGCACTTCAAAGAAGAGTGGATCCAGACGCCGTTTTACGACAACATCGGGCTGTCACAGTCTATTTCTGCATTGTGTTTTGTGGCCTTGTGCCTGTACGTCTGGTTCACTTCGCTGAAAAAAGAAAAGGAGATGTGATGGATAAGGCAGGAAAATTCGCTGCGGATGCAATTCTTGCGATCGACACTCTCTGGGGCGGTGATGTGATGTGCCCCTCCGGAACCGGCCGATTCATTGCCGATTCCTGGTTTTCTGACGAGCCGCTGCCTCCGGCCTACACGCTGCCGGCCGCAGCTCGCATCCGGGAATCGGGCGGCGTCACCGGCAAGAGTGTGGACCGCGCTGCGCTGGAGGATTACCTGGCGAAAGTGAATTTTCCAGCCGCCCTTGATGGCGTTCGCCGGGAAGGCTCGAAGAGCGGCGGACTGCGCGGTCAGTATCTTTCGGGCTTGGCGCTTTGCCTGGAAACCATGTGGGATTTAGCCATGGAGGTTCTCGGCAGAGGCGACCCAGTGCCCTATGAGCGAAGCGTGAAGGCTTCCACGGGCCGCGCGCCGGAGCCGTCCCAGCCGGAGGCGAAACGAAAGCGGGTTGAAGAGCTGTTGGGCCGAGCGGGCTATGCAGCGTCGGGCTCGGGCGGGATTCTGGGCGCGGTAGATACCTGGCGGCGCGATCGGATGGTCCCCATGGCCTCGGTGCGGGCTCTGAGTACGGCGGTCATCGCCCACTTCGACCGGCTCAGCGAGCAGAATCTGCTGCCTCACCTTCCTCCCGAGTTGGCCCGTGTTCCGCGCGCCAATATCGACTTTCTTCCCATCAAAGACGCCTGGTTCTCCGGCTCCATGAACTACATTGGCCGCGCCCGCACGCCGCACGGAAAGCCGAGATATGAGGCAACCTACGAAATCAATGCATCGCTGCAGATTTCCATTCCGGAGTTCGAGCAATTGATTAGCCACGAAGTTGTGCCCGGACACGTGACCACATTTGCCTACTTGCAGGACATGTATGTCCGCGGCCAGATGGGTTTCGAGGCGACGGTATTGACCATGAACACGCGCGCCGCCACCCTTTTTGAGGGGATCGCGAACAACGCAATCCTGATCGCCCACGGGATCACCGAAGTGGACCAACTTCCAGATGAAGATTTGCAGATCGGTGAGCTGCTTGCGCTCTTGCAAGACGACGCCAAAAACGAAGCCTCCTATCTCACCTGGGGTGAAAAGATGCCGAAAGAGCAAGTGGCTGTCATTCTGCGGCGGGATTACCTTGTCACTGAGGAGCGGGCTGACAAACTCTCCGGCGCCTGGGGACGCCATCCGCTTCTGGGAAGGATGTATCTACCGGCTTACCGTTGTGGCACGGAGAGAGTTGCAGAACTGCGTCGGAAGTATCGGCCTGACCAGTTGCTGCCGGTACTCTATGGCGCTGCCGGATTGGTGGATTGTGAGACTGTCGAAGCCGCATGCGCACCGCTGACTTATTCCAGTCAGACGGTCGGTTGACGAGACAGGAGCGCTCGGCGCTCCTGCCATTGTCTATGGCGTGAAATAGAGATTTTTCACCAGAGTTATGCCCCAGGACCCGCTGGGCGACCGCTTCCGCCGAGCCCCACCGCCAGGCCAGGTGCATGCGCCATCGAAGTCTTCAGCGTTCCTCAACAGGAAGGCGATTTTTGCTGATATTTCCCCTGTTCTCAGAGCCCAAGTCATGACTCAACGGTAGTAATTCCCAAAGCCAGGGCATGCCCCGGCCATCCCCTCGGACCCTCCCCCAAACGTCCGTTTTGGTGGCCGGGGCATAACCGACTCACTAAGCTGCAGTTTTTTCTCTGCGGTACGAATTACGTCCTCTTCTGCGGCAAGCGAGTCGTCCAGGTCGTGCCCTTCTTCTGCTGCCGCGTTGCTCGAAAAATTGGAGTTTCAATCTCGGGTTTTTACACTGGCGTATTCAACACGGCCTGAACGTCCGCGACAGCTTGCGGTACCGGAAAGCAGACCAGAGGAATCCGTAAGGTAGTTCGTTCGATACCGATCCACAGTCCTTTGCCACAAACCCTATAGATCGCAGCAGTGAAGCGACCTTGTGAGTAGTCTATTGCGTCAACAGCAGTTGGCCCTTCTCATCACGAAAAATAAGGGTCTCATTGCCGCGAGTGATTTGCCGTGCGATGATGCCATTCTCCCCCGCAAATCGAACCTGAGCTCCTACCACATCAAGCTGATCGCCCGGCGCGAAGCTCAGTTTTTGACCCCGGATGATGCGCGCGGGAGCGAGGTGTACTTGCAACTGCCGATCGGCAGTTTTCAGTAGCAAGTGAGTGCCCAGTTCCCCTTCGCTCACCGGGCAGTCGAACTCTTGAACCTCCTGCACCACACCTTTAACGGTCACTTCGTTGGCAGGATTGTAGAGCGCCGCACCTTGAAGCGTGACCGGACGATGAAAACTGACTCCGATTACCAGCAGCAAGGCTGCGACCGCCACTACCGCGAAGACCATTCCGTATAGAAGACTAGCGATTCTCATGGTCTTTTCTCCTTTCGCTGCACTCGGCCTTTCGCAGACGCAAACGTGCGCACCTGCCAAATATTATCTTTGATCGGTTTTGATTCCGCCGTGACCTGCGTCACCGGGGGATGTTCTCTAATTTTCGACCCCAGCGACAACGGAGTTCAGCCTGACGGACTTGCAACCGGCAAATTGGGGCGGCTGACGCCGCCCTGGGTCAACCAGAACGCTTCATTGTTTCTACGGAAGTCCGAAAGCGTATACGTTGCCGTCGCCTGAGCCGACATAAACTACCCCATCTACCACGACAGGCGAAGAATCAACCCCGCTGCCGGTGGCATAACTCCACAACGGCGCGCCGGTGTCGGCGTTCAGGGCGTACACGTTCTGGTCGTCTGAACCGATATAGACCACTCCGTTGGCCACCGCAGGTGACGAGTCCCCGCCGGCTGGGTAGCTCCACAGCACGGCTCCCGTCCGGGCGTTGAGGGCGTACAAGTTGTCCGAGGCAATATAGACCATCCCATTGGCCACCGCGGGAGAGGAATACACCCGACCACCAGTTTTGTAGATCCACAGGGGCTTGCCGGTCCTGGCCCTCAACGCGTATACGCGCCGGTCGAGCGCGCCAATATAGACCACCCCATTGGCCACCGCGGGAGCGGAGCGCTCGACCCTGCCGATGTGCCGGCGCCACAGTTCGACGCCAGTCTTGGCGTTCAGCGCATACAGGTTGCCGGAATCTGAGCCCATGTAAAGCACCCCCTGCACGACCGCAGCGGTGTCCGCGGACCCGCGGGTCAGATAGCTCCACAGCACCGTGCCGGTGCTGGCGTTCAGGGCGTAAACACCCGCGTATTTGCCATCCGTGTCCGTTCCAACATAGACCACGCCATTTGCCACCGTGGGCGAGCAATAATTAGGGTAATCCCATCTCCACAGCTGCTTGCCGGTGCTGGCCTTCACGGCGTACACGTCGCGGACCCCTCTCTGACCTGCATAGTAGGAGGTGCCATAGACCACCCCGTTCGCCACAGCCGGCGAGCCTAAGACTTGGGCATTGGTGCCGAAGGCCCACAGCTTGGTCCCCGTGCTGGCCTCCAGGGCGTATACGTTGTCGCCTGAACCGATATAAAGCACGCCCTTGGCAACAGCGGGTGATGAGGCCACATAATCGCCCGTGGTGTAGCTCCACTTCAGCTGCAGGTTCCCTACATTGCTAACGTTGAGCGTGTGCTCATATGGACTCCAGCGCATCATATTCGTGCGAAGGAACTCGGTCCAGTCGGCGCTGTTGCCCGCTGGCTGCTGAGCTGATGCGACGGATACAAAGCACCCGCAGAGAATCAAAACCACGGTAAGAATGCGTTTCATGACTGCCTCCTAGGAATGAATTTGTGGTGCGGAGAAACCGGAGGAGTCGCCAGTTGCCGGCTCAATTATCCCGCCTGCTTCATGGCGAAAAGTGCTCCATTCCAGAGAGCATCTGCAAGGGAGCGTGTCTCTTGAACATTCATAGATACAAACCTGCTATTTGTTCTTCAGGCCGAAGGCATACACCTTCTTGTCCCGCGAGCCGACATAGACCATTCCGTTAGAAACCGTTGGGGAGGAATCTACCTTACCGCCAGTCTTGTAACTCCACAACAGGGCGCCGGTACTGGCGTCCAGCGCGTACACGTTGTGATCCCGCGAGCCGATATAAACCACCCCATTCGCGACGGCGGGCGAGGACCAATATACCCAGTCACCGGTCTTGTAGCTCCACAGCAGAGCGCCGCTGATGGCGTCCAGCGCGTACACGTTGTTGTCAACGGAGCCAGCGTACACGACCCCGTTCGCCACGGCGGGCGAGGATTGCACATCGGAGCCGGTCGTGTAGAACCAGAGCAGGGCACCAGTGTTGGCATCCAGCGCGTTAAGACCGCTATTGTAGGGCCAGGACGAGCCGACGTAGACCACACCGTTCGCCACTGCGGGCGAGGACTCGACCTCCTCGGCGGAGTAGCTCCACACTAGGGCACCGGTGCTGGCGTTGAGTGCGTACACGTGGCTGTCATACGAGCCGAAATAGACCATCCCATTGGATACGGCAGGGGAGGACCATATTTCGTCCTTGGCCTGGTAGGTCCACAGCAAAGCCCCATTTTTCGCGTCCAGCGCGCACAGTGTGCCCCCTGTACCGCCGATATACACTGCCCCGTTCGCGACAGCAGGCGACGAAAACACATATTGGCCGACGGAGTAGCGCCACCCGAGGGCACCAGTGTGAGCGTCCAGCGCGTACACGTCGCCATCGCCGCCGACGTAAACCACACCCTTCGCGACGGCGGGCGAGGAAGACGCAACTCCGATGCTGTGGCTCCAGACCTTGTGCCCGTTGCTGGCCTGCAGGGCATAAATCTTGCCGTCTCCCGAGCCGATATAAACTACTCCGTTCACCACCGCGGGCGACGATTCCACAGCGCTACCGGTCTTGAAGCTCCACTTGAACTGAAGGTTTCCAACGTTGCTCACGTTAAGGACAGTCTCATACGGGTTCCAGCGCGTCATGTTTTGGCGGTGGAACTCGCTCCAATCGCCTCGGCCCATGGGCTCTTGAGCCAACGCCGCGGACAAACACAAAGACAGAATCAGGGCCAACATCGAGATTCGTTTCATGACTGCCCTCCTGAAAATAATTTGTCGAACGAAAACAGGTTTCCCCGAGAATTCGGTCAGTCGCCTCAGGGGGTGTGCGTCCCATTGGGGACTCTCTTCGGGGAGGCGCGGACGTAGTGCTAACGAACGATTAGCTCACCAACGAGACCATCGCGTCGGTGAAGTGGATCACATCGCTGTGTGCGGTGATGGCTAAGACCACGCGGCTACACGGCGCTAATGGCGATAAGGCTTGCAAAACTGACGCGGGGCGGCCGAGGCCGCCCCAGTCATTCATACCGCGTAATTTGCTAATACTCGACTGTCTCTTTGGTTTTCGTTGTCTTTGTCCCGTAATCGCACTTGGGATCTGGGTTCGAGATCCATTGCGTTCCGGTCCAACCCGGATTGGTGATCAGCTTCCAATTCTTGTTATACAGCTTGACGTTGAACGTGAGTCCCGTGTTGTCGGGGAAATCGCTGCACTGGACAACGCCGTAGTCCTCGCTCACCGCGCCGAACGCCCAATTCCAAATTTGGCTATGGGCGGGTGTCTTAGCGAGCGTCGTCTTTTTTCCCGTGGTCACATCCTTGCTCACGATGTTCCAGGTCGCGCAGTAATTCTTGCCCTTTTTGCAGGTGGGCGTAATCGTGCCAAGAATGGTGTCTCCCGCGCTGACATCGACCGGCGTGCTATACCACGTGTCTCCATTAACGCAGCAGTTCCAGCTGGCGATTAGCCAGTAGGCTCCAGCGCTTATGTAGCAGCCTCCTCCCCACTGCAACACCGGCTGAACGATGCTGACTACATCGTTTCTGTCTTCAAAGCCGGGGAAGAAGTAGTCACACTGCCCATCATTGCTGGTTGGGTCGGGCGGCACGATCCAGGTGGCGCTAATCTTGCCATACGACGTGTTAGTAGTCGCCGATACGGACTCGAGCCACCCGTTGATGACGGGCGGATCTGCTCCTCGGGCTGCCGCATCGTCGGTCAGCATCGTCCCATCCGGGGTGTAGTGCGGATAGCTGCAAACGTGAGTTGGCTCCACCGCGCCATTCGGGAGTTGGACGCGCCCGTCCGCCAGCAGGGTGTTGCCTTCCGCCAGCAACCGGACGCAGGACGGGTGGAAGTAGCCGAACGGTGTAGTGACGTATTCGACCGGAACATTCGCCGGACGGTTCATGAGTGACGAAAAGCTGTTGGCGGCTGGTTCTTGTCCGCTTAACCCTGCAGAGAGCAACAGGAATATGCCTGCAATGGCCAGGCAAGCTGAAAGGAAGTTGTTGGTTCGTCTTATACCTTCGATCATTTGATTCTCCGGTCGAGGCCCGTAGTTGTTTGGAGAGGTGCGCCTGGGATGGGCCTCGCACATTCAGTTCATGCTTCACCACCAACTGTGCATTGTCTAGGAGCCAAGTCACATTCTTTGGTGATAAGCCCGCCGGTGTGGATGCCTCGAGTTGCGGGATGTTGAAGGACTCTGATTTGCGAAGAAGCCAGTGCTCGAAGATGGGATCTTGAGAGCGTCAAGTTTCATTGCTTCCGGTTCAGGGCTGGTTAGACGCACTGCGGCCCGAGCCGTGCGCGACTCGGGCCGCTTCCCTCGCGGCACAGCAGGCTACGGCTTCAGGGTTTGATGACGACCTCCGCATAGACGATTATCTTGTTGCCGACGCAGATTCCGTACTTGTAGTGTTCGGCGTGGCCGGCAACGGGCGACTCGTATGAACACTGGTAACATTCGGTGGCTTTTGCCAGTGGCGGCCCCGACGACCTGTAGTCGTTGGCGGGCACGTGAAAGTCGTGAGTATGAAAGGGAGTGTGCTTGAGGAAACGAACCGTGTAACTCTGATTGTCCTCGGAGACCCACTCCACCTCGTCCTTGTTACGTTTACTGAGCACGACGACGTCTCGATCAATGAGTTTGTTCTTGGCGGCGAAGCGGATTTGAACCGCGCTGACTGTGGGCATATTCCTTACCTCCTTAAATATGGGTGGCTAACTGTTGCGCGATGATGGGAACCTGGCTTCCAACGGAACCACTGTCGTACGTCGTATTGGGCGCCGGTTCGATCATCGCTGTAGGCCCTGAGCGACGGCGTTTCAGGGCTTTATGACGACCTCCAGATCCGCGAGCACAGCGCGATCCGTCAAGATTGAGTAGAGCGGAAGCCCGGCGGGCTTCGGGCAGAATCTGTCGCCGCGCGGCAGCATCGTCGCTCAACCTGCGGGCAAGGCGCTTCAAGGCAACCGGACGCTTCAGTTCGCTGTCCTCGGCATAGTACACTTCGCCCATTCCGCCCGCGCCTAAGCGCGAGCGGATCAGGAATCGGCCAACCGTCCTGCCTGCAAGATCATGCGGGACAGGGAACGGAATCGGTGTTCTGAGGACACTGCCCATGGCAAACACCCGCTCCGGCGATTGCCCGCCGGACTGTCACTCGAGAGGAGGGAACCCCGCGCGTCCCCGAGTTCCTGCGACGGTCTGACGGGGCCGATGACTGATTTGCACACGGCTTCGGGTTTAAAGCTATTCCGGATCAGGCGGCCGCGCAAGGAAGGTTGTCACGGTCGTCTGTGATGTGACCAACCATGAGGCGGATGCTGTTCTGGTGCGGACTCATCGTCTGGGATTCGACATGTTCTGTTTTTGCTCTAGCCCAAGTCTAGGTCGTCGGAATCTCCCACGGCGAGGTACCGATCGAGATGACCAGCACTTAACCGAGCACAGTTGGCAACCTTAGGCTCTGTGTGCCCCACTCTTGGCGCTCCCGCTTTTGGAGTGACTGGGTGGGCGTAGAATGCGAAAGCGGATGGGCGCTGAGCCGAGGCTAACGCGGTCCCACCCATCGCCAAAAACCGGCGAAAGGGTGGCCCAACCCTATAGACGAGACCCCGCGGCTACAGCGGATCAAATCGCTACGGACGAGGTCTCCTGTGCTCCATCGGGCAAAGTTCTACGCGAACAGGAATGTCCGCGCCACAAAAAAAAGGCGGCTTCTTGCGAAGCCGCCTTGCAAACCTGCTGCCTGCGCAGATCGTTAGAACTCGATCCGGGCGTGCAACTGGACCAACCGCCCCGACACTGCCGATCCGACGAACGCTCCGTAAATGCTGGTGGGCGGAGTGACCGTCGAAGTCACCGTTCCGAACGGGCCGTTGAAAATGTTATTCACGTCCGTGTTCGGGTTGGAGAAATTCGGGTGGTTGAAGATGTTGTAGAAGTTCGCCCCCACTGCGAAATTCACTCGCTCCGTAACCTTGAACTTCTTCAACAGATCCATATCCGAGTTGAAGTAGTTGGGGCCGCGGAAGAAGTTCCGGCGAGTGGTGGGGAACGATGTCTCCGTACCGTTGAAGTTGATCGGGAACTGCGTCGCAGCGTCCAGGCACGGCGCCAGTTCGCCGGGCGCGGATTGAGTGGGAGCGCCGCAGCTTGTTGGGCCGGTGCCATTCCACTGCGCAGGAAGCAGAGTTATGTTCGCGTAAGTGTTCTGATAGACGAGCGTCGGCAGGCCATCCGAAGCCGTGAACGGATAGCCAGTGCGGGCGAAGAACGTGCCCGAAACGCTCCATCCGCCAACGATCTCATTCACGATACTGCTCGATGCTTTGAACGGCAGATCCCAAATGTAGCTGGCCGTCAGGTTGTGCCGCACATCGTAGTCGGCGTTGCTGTAATCGTTGATGTGCAACCCAGCCGGATTGAGCTGATAGAGGGTGCTGTCGTTGAGGCTGTACGGGCTGATGCCGCCATTCGACACGTCGTCGGTGGCGTGCGACCAGGTGTAGTTGATGGAACCGGTAAAGCCGTGCGTGAAGCGGCGAGTCCCCGACACGGTCAAGCCGTTGTAGTAGGAGCTACCGCCATTGGTCATCTCCGAAACCAGGCTCACGCGAGGATCGGGAGCGACTGCCGGCAGGCCCTGGAAGGTGCCAAATCCGCCCGCAGCAGCGTTAACCCAGGGATTGAAGATAAAAATGTCAGATCCGCGGTTGCCCACGTAATTGACCGACACCGAAGTCTTCTCTCCGAAGGAATGCTGCAGTTCCAGGTTCCACTCTACGAACTTTGGATTCTGGACGGTCTGCGGCAGTATGGAGTTGAACTGCGGAACCGCGCAACCGGGCGCCAACGCTTGGTATTGTGCGAGGTTCAGCCCGCCATAAAACGAGTTGTTGAACGCCGTGTTGCAAGCCGTGATTTGGTTCTCGGCCGGCGGACCTACAGGGTTGTTGACATCAGCTGGCGAAATAGGAGCTACGCCCGCCGCAGGGTTAAAGGTGAAGCGGTTGGAGGTCGGTGAGTTCAAAGCGAAGCTGTCCGCCAGAATTCCGGGGTACAGATCGGTGAACAATCCGATGCCGCCGCGCAGTACCGTGTCCGACTTGCCCCATGGATTCCAGGCAAAACCGGCTCGTGGCTGGAATACCACTTTTTCGATCTGCGGGAACAGCGAGTTGTTTTCGCCAAACATCTGGTTAAACGGAACGCTGGGATCGTGATTCAACTGCGAGAATGGTCCTGTAAAACGCGAGATGCAATCGGTCTGGCAAACCATGTTCGAGTTGCGGTCGGCGCGCAGAGTAAGGGTGAGCTTCAGGTTTGACTTCACGCGGATGATGTCCTGGAAGTAAGCGCCAAGGCTATAGATCGCCATGGGCTGTTCCAACTGCTGCGGGAAGTACTGACGAATGGTGGTGGTCAGGCCTTGCGTAAAAGCTTCCTGGCTGCCTTCCAGGATTTGAGGGATGGTACGGCGGCCAAAGAATCCGTCGGTAATATCGTTGCGACGGAAGTTGATGCCGGTCTTGAACTCGTGATTTCCGCGAGTCATCGAAAGGTCATCGGTGAACTGGTACTGGGTTACCCTTCTGCCTTGCGGGAAGGCGGAACTGGCGCCCAGACCGCCCGAGTTGATGAGCCAGCTCGAGCCGCTGTTGTCAATGAAGAAGTACGGGAAAGCCGCCAACGCTGCCTGTCTGTCGGCGACGTCAAAAACCGAACTGTACCAGCTTCCCGAAGCGATGAACGAGTTGATCGTCGTCGGGTTGAGGGTGCGGGTCCAGTTCAGCTGCCCTTCATACTGAGGCTGATTGCTGACCGCGCTGAACAAGGGGCTTACCGGGTCCGTAGTGGTCGGCTGCAAACCGCGATCCATGCGATAGCGGAGATACAGCTTGTCGTTGTTGCTGAGATTAATATCGCCACGTGCGGCGAGAATCCACTCGTGAGAAGGAGATCCAACCGTAGAGCGATATTGCAGGGTGCAAGGCAAGGTGCTGCCGAATCCCGCCAGCGGACCGCTTGTAACCGGGGTCAAATCCGCGCAGCCAAGATCTCCGCCTTGCAGGGGAGCCGCGGCTGTGCTGCCTTTTGCGCCCAGGAACAGGTTCTGCATGGTCTGGTAGAAGGGAACCGCCGCCGGATCGTTAAGCTGCAGGTTGCCGACGATTCCGGCCATGTACGCCGGATTCGGAATGAATACCTGCGTGCTGGTAGCGCTGATCAGTCGCAGACCTTCGTAGTCTACGAAGAAGAACGCCTTATCCTTCTTGATCGGGCCGCCGAAGCGCGCCGCGTACTGGTTGTTGTTCACGAACGGACGCGCGGTAGCCGGAACCGTCTCGTTGTTGAACCAGTCGTTGGCGTTCATCGTCCGGCCATTCCACCAGTACATCCCGTTGCCGTGATACTGGTTGCTGCCCGACACGGTCGCGTAGTCCACCTGCGCCCCGGCTTGCCGTCCGTACTGGCCGGTGTAGCCGTTGCTCACGACCGCCGCTTCCTGCACTTCGTTCTTGCCCAGCAGCAGGTTGGTCGCGCCGGAGTTGTTCAGGTTGAGGTAAGGGTCCATTTCGTCGTTGCCGTTGACGGTGAACAGATTGGACGTCGCCGGCAAACCGAATGCGGTGAAGTTGCCATAACCGCCGCCGCTCGATGAGTTCATCGTCACGCCGGGTGCGGTCTGGGCAATCTGGGTTAAGTCGTTACCGGAGTTCGGCAGTTCCAAAACTTCCTTTTCACTCACGGTGGTTTGCAGGTTAGCGTTTTCCGTCTGGATCAACGGAGCCGCGCCAGTGACTTCCACCGTCTCGGAACCTTGGCCGATCTGCATCTGGATATTGGCTGTGGTCACGGCGCCGATGGCCACTATCACACTCTCCGCGCTAGTGCGGAAGCCAGTCTGGGTTACCGTAACTTTGTAGTTGCCGGGCTTCAACAACGGGAACCGGTATAGACCGGTGGCGTTGCTGGTCGTGGAGACGGAGGTGCCTGAGTCCGCGCTGGTCAAGGTCACGGTCGCGCCCGAAACCACCGCATTCGATGGATCGGTAACCGTGCCCGTGACGTCGCCGGTCACAACCGTTTGCGCGGGCAAGCTGGTCACGACGAACAGGGCGAATGTGGCTAGCATGGCCAACCACATAACTGAACTTCTAAACGTCATTTGTATTCTCTCCTTTGCACTCGCGGATTCGGCAGCGTCGCAAAGTAGCCCAAAAAGCGTGCCAACATTCGGACACCACGCGGCTTGCCGATCCCGGAGTTAATTCGTGCGCGATAAGAGGGTGCACGCACCCCGCCACCGAGTGCGGGTCCAGTGAAGGTGGGACGACACTACAGGAGAACGTGCTGAACAGATGAAGCGAGGGACAGAATCGGCCCAGGCAATATCGCTGTGTGGCGGTGTGATAGTTCCATATAGACACCGATTCTATTTTGCGGAGGAAAGGAGGCAAGGGATCGTATGATATTTGGAAATAACAAACAGAAGGCTAACAATGTTAGTGAGCGCTCAAGTCACTTGCCGGATGTTCGATTGCCCTTCTGGATTCTGCCGATGACGCTTTACATGATGGAGGGGACCGGACAGTCGTTGTCAGGCGATGTCTTGTCGCCAAAGAAAGGCAGATGCGACCGATATTTCCGCGTCAAAGTGAGCTCTTTGCCGCTCTTCATGAACACAGCGTACTCGCCGGTGGGACACGGCTTCAGTTCGCGTATCTTGTCGAGATTCACGATCGCGGAGCGATGAATGCGAATAAATTTCGATCCACCCAGGCTCTTCGCAACATCTCTCAAGGTTTGCCGATACAGATGGCATTCCTCTCCGATGTGCACCCGGACATAGTTGCCGAAAGCCTCGATCCAATCGATTTCTTCGGTGCGGATCAGCAGCATTCGCCCGGGCGTTTTGATCACGATTCGCTCGGGACTAGGCGAGGCCTTATCGGGAACGGCGCCGGAAGCCATCGAACTTCGATGATCCCGGGAACGCTCACGCTTAATGTCGGACTTCACATCCTGCAGTGTGGTAGTGAGCGGAAGGCTCGAGACCGGGCTTTCGAGATATCGGAACGAGGGTGCGCGAAGCGATTGCAAGGCATCGTTGCCCTGGGGCCCGATAAAGATGGTGGCCCGCAGCGTTTCTGCCGCGAGGGCAGCGACCAGGCCGAAACAATCCAAGCCTGGCAGTTGCAAGTCCAGGAACATCAGGGCAGGCGAATACTGCTTTATCGCTGACAATACTTGAGTAGCTGAGTCACACTCCGCAACCAGGCTCAATTCCGGATCGCAAGCAATTGCGGCGCGAAGATTCTGGCGGTCGAGCCAGTTGGCATTAACAACTAGTGTTGAAATTCGCATTGTGCAGATGTCTAGTCTTCGGCGGCGCCGGTAGAGACACCGCCGGTGACATCTCCCCCAAGCACTCTGCCCACCTATTGATGATTAGACGCCGCCTCGGGCGTTTAGGTTTCTTTCAGCAAACCGGATTCTCAAATTTGGGGCTGATTGACATCATGTACCGCAAGGCTACAACTTGGAAAATTCTGCTTTGGCTTGCTTCAGGGTGGGAACGTCCGAATCAGCATCTTTCCACAGCGCGAGAAAATCCTGATAATTACTCTTGGCGCCGGCTGCATCTCCGTTCAGCACAGCCGCACGGGCTAACCCAAGATGGGCAAGCGCGGCAATGGGTTCGTTGAGCGACATACCGAAGTTATCGAGGAGCCTTTGAAACTCCGCTGCGGCTGCATGACCGTCTTTCAAAGCCAGGTACGCTTGCCCGCGCACAAACACGGGATACACATTGAGCGAAATCACCTGCGCTGGCTGTCCGAGTTCGTAGCGCCGCGCGTCTTGCAGCAAGGCGACCGCGTCGCCAGGCTTCTTCGAATCAATCGCCAACTGTCCGCGAATCACAGGGAGATAGTTAAGTTGCACCAGCGTGTTCTCGGGGTATTGCCGGGCCATGGCATCGGCTAATTTCTGCGCTTTGTCCGGATCGCCAGCAAACGCGTACGCCATCGCCGCTGCGGCCTGCACATCCTGGCCGCTGGCTTCGATTGGAATCGTCTTGAGCTGGCGTTCCGCCTCGTCAAAGTTTCCGAACAACGCCTCATGCACCGCGCCATCGGCACGATAACTGGCGGCGGCCTCTTTCAAGTCTCCCTCTGTCGCAGCATGGCTTGCGCGACGCAGCAGTTCCATGGATTCTTTCATCCGGCCGAAGTATGCGGCGGTGCACGCCTGAGAGTAAAGCATGATGCCATCTATTTCCGGTTTGCCCACGGCCCAGGCAGCTTCGCGGTCCATCGTCGCCTGGTCGTGCTCCAGAAATGCGATCAGGTATGCGTTGTTATGGGTGACAGGCAGATCCATATTCTGTGCCTGCGCTTCCGCTATGGCGGCCTTCGCCTCTTTCAAACGTCCCAGCGCAAGGTAAGCCCCTTCCAGGTTGTAATACTGTACGCCGCTCGGACCCAGGCGCAGTGCCTCGGCGGCTTCAATCAGGGTCTTGTCGTTCAAGCCGAGCTGACCGTAAATGTAGGAGAGGCTGGAATGCGGCGAAGGCGAATGCGGACGCATCTCCACCCAGCGCTCATAGGCTGCGATTGCCTTTTCCAGATCCCCCGTGGTGAAGCTGTAATACGACGATTCGATCTGAACCTGTTCGAATTCGGTTACGCGATTGCGCAACTCGAATGCCTTGGTCGCCGCCTTTGCCGCTAATGCGCTCTCTCCGGCATCGAACAATTTCCCGGAAAGGCTGCTGTAGGCGCGGGCGAACATGGGATCGAGCGCGATCGCCCGCTGATAGTGTTCAATGGCCGCGCTCGGGCCTTGTGTATGTTCGGACTCTCCACCCAGGGTGTATTCCTTCAACGCGTCCAGAGAGCTTGTGGTGGCTTCGCGTAGCGGAATATCAAGCCTCTGGACGCTGGAAATCGACTCCCCGAGCGCCGCTCTCAGCTGGGAGGCGGCATTGCCGAGTGCCGGGATCACATCCTCCTTGGTTTTTGCGGTCACTTGCTCTTGCGCCAGGATCTGCCCGGTGAGGCAATTTTCGGCTCTCAATCCGATAACGTACGAGCTGCCCAATGCTGCAATCGTGCCGCCGACATAGGCCTTACTTCCCGATCGTTGACACACTTCCTGAGCGAGATCATTGGTCAGCGGTGTATCCGGAGATTGTGTCATCAGCTTGAGCGTGGATCTGACTTTCCGCTCCGGAAGAATATTAAGGAAGGGAGACTGGCCGAGCGCGACGCTCAGGCCCTGCTTTAAACTTCCATCGAAAACACTGTCGCCTGTGGAGTTCGCAAAGTCGGCCAATACGATCGTGTCGTTCTCGGTGAGCCGGCCGGCGCGCACCGAACGATGGTGCAGGAAAGCAAACCCCACGGCAATGAGCGCCGCCAGGCTGGCGATCCTGAGAATCCAACCCGCGTACCGGCGTGGGCGCGTAAGAGGAGCGGTCTCAGTACTGGTGATGGTTTGGGTCGCGGGGGCGCTTTCTTCAACCGGGGTGGGCCCTAAGACCGGAGGAGCAACCTCAACTACCGGCGCCACAAAGCGGTATCCTTTGCCCGTTACGGTCTGCACGAAACGCGGCTGATCGGCGCTATCGCGCAACACCTGCCGGATCTTGCTGATCGCGCCGTTAATACTATTGTCAGTGTCGAGAAAGACGCCTTTGCCCCAGATCCGCTCGACGATCTGCTCCCGCGTCACCAGTTCGCCCCGCCGCTCAATCAGAAAGAGGAGCAATTCCATGGGGATGGGCTTCAGTTTTATGGGGATTCCTGATGAGCGTAGTTCATAGGCGCGCAGGTCCAGCTCGAAGTCATCTCCGAACCGGATGCAACTCGTCGGTCCTACAGGATTGGAAACCACGGCAATTCACTCTGGGTGTTGGCCTGAAATTCTACACCGACTCCGAGGTGATGAGGCAAGCCTTTCTTCAACAATCACTTGCGCGCTAATGAAAATTCAATAAGCCGCTAAGTTTCCGACTATTGCCGCCAACCCGGCCGGACGGCACTATGCGCTCGGGCCACATGCCAGCCATCGCATCGCGATTGCTGGATTGGCAAAAAACCTAAAAAGGAGAATTCACATGTCACGCGCAAGATCGATTCTAATTGTTTGGCTTTTGTTGATTTGCACAGTCGCTTCTCTCTCCGCCCAGCAGGCAGCCATGGCTGCCGCAAACGCGATCGTCCCGCCGATGGTCAAATTCAGCGGCGTACTCACAGACGCCAACAGCAAGCCCATGACAGGTATGGCGGGGGTCACTTTCGCTCTCTACAAAGACCAGGAAGGCGGAGCCCCGCTTTGGCTGGAAACCCAAAATGTGAAACCGGACAAGAGTGGACACTACGCAGTGATGCTCGGTTCCACCAAAGCTCTGCCCGCCGATGTATTCGCCTCCGGCGAAGCTCGCTGGTTGGGCGTGCAGGCACAAGGCGAAAGCGAGCTGCCACGCACTGTGTTGATGAGCGTGCCCTACGCGCTGAAGGCGGCGGATGCGGAAACCATTGGAGGTTTGCCGCCGTCAGCCTTCTTGAAAGCCTCTGCGCCGGGAGCTTCGGCCCTGGTTAATGGCAATCAGGCCAATCAACCCCCGGCTGCAATCACCGGCAGCGGCACCGCGAACCACATTACGAAATGGGTAGGCACTACCAAGCTGGGCAACTCCAACATCTTCGACGGACCGACGGGCAACGTCGGTATCGCCACGACTACACCGGCTGCTCGTTTGGACATCAATGGCGCGGCGATCATCCGCTCCAATGCCACGGTGGTGGGCGCACTGAGCACTGGAGCAATTTCGGCAAGTTCCTCCGGTGAAACAGTCAGTTCAGTAATGACCGGAAGCGGCAACAATGTCGCGGCGGTTGCAGGCGCAGCAACGGCCTCTGGCGATAGCGGCTTCACCTTTGGAGTCTGGGGGACTTCGGCCTCGAACCAGGGCCGCGGAGTTGTGGGTCAGGCCTCAGGGAATTCCGGCGTGGGCGTCATTGGCGAGATCGTCAGCGGCGGTACCGGAATCGGGGTGCAAGGCAAAGCACTGCCAGGAAGTGCCGGTCAGGGTGTTTGGGGTGAGAGCTCGGCGTCGGTTGGCATCAGCGGCTTCGGGCCCGACGGCGTGGATGGCATTGGTCACAGCGGCAGCGGTTCTGGTGTTTTCGCGTTCAACGACTCGACCGGTGACGCGCTTGCAGCCGGCAATCAAAGCGGCGGTTTTGCCGGATTCTTCCTCGGCGATGTGGACGTTGACGGCAATCTTTCCAAAGCGGGCGGCTCGTTCAAGATTGATCATCCCCTGGACCCCGCCAACAAGTATCTCTATCACTCGTTCGTGGAATCGCCTGACATGATGAATATCTACAACGGCAATGTGACAACCGACGGACAGGGCAACGCTGTGGTTAGCCTGCCGGAATGGTTCGAAGCTCTGAACCGCGACTTCCGTTATCAACTGACCGTCGTCGGCCAGTTCGCGCAGGCCATGGTGGCCAGCAAGGTGAGCAATCACCAGTTCATCATCAAGACGGACAAGCCTAACGTGGAAGTTTCCTGGCAAGTCACCGGCATCCGCCAGGATGCGTGGGCGAATGCTCACCGCATCCCGGTGGAAGTGCAAAAGTCCGGCCGGGATCGCGGACTCTATCTGCATCCTGAGCTGTTCGGCGCCTCGGCTGACAAATCTCTTGCCTTGGCGCATCATCCCACTCTGCAGAAGCTGCAAAGCAAAAAGATGGTTGCGGCTGCCGCTAAGCGTTAGAACGCAGTAGACAAAGGTCCCCCGGCTTTCGATTCATGAAAGTCGGGGGATTTTTCGATGTGAGGATGGTCATAAAGCGGATTCCAGCACCGCACGGTGAGGGCGCCCGCACCTACACCCGTTACACCACGCTGGTGGTTTCCTGCTTCAGTCTCTCCGCCTGGTAATGTGTCCCGAGCGCTTCGAGCAGCGGCTGCAGCTTGCCGTCCATCACGTCTTGCAATTGATGGATGGTCAAGCCGATGCGGTGGTCGGTGACCCGGTTCTGAGGGAAGTTATAGGTGCGAATTTTTTCGCTGCGGTCGCCCGAGCCGACCATGGCTTTGCGTTCTTTGGCCAAGGCTTCCTGCTGCTTCTGCATTTCCATTTCATACAGCCGCGAGCGCAGCACGCGCATGCCTTTTTCGCGATTCTTGATCTGCGATTTCTCGTCCTGGCAGCTCACCACGGTGTTGGTCGGGATGTGCGTGATGCGGACGGCGGAATAGGTCGTGTTCACCGACTGCCCGCCCGGGCCAGACGAGCAGAACGTATCAATACGCAGATCTTTGGCTTCAATCTTGACGTCCACGTCTTCAGCTTCCGGCAGCACCGCGACCGTAACCGCTGAAGTGTGAACCCGTCCTTGAGTTTCCGTAGACGGAACACGCTGCACCCGATGCACGCCGCTCTCATACTTCATACGCGAATAGACGCGTTGGCCCTGAATCAGGGCGATCACTTCTTTCAGGCCTCCGACGCCGGATTCCGAAGTGGAGAGCACTTCCACCTTCCAGCGCTGAGTTTCGGCATAGCGGGTGTACATACGGAACAATTCGGCCGCGAAGAGTGTGGCTTCGTCGCCGCCGGTGCCGGCGCGGATTTCGAGGATCACATCTTTTTCGTCGTTGGGATCTTTGGGCAGAAGAAGCATCTTGATTTCTTCTTCCACCGCGGCAACGCGCGTCTGGAGTTGTTGCAGTTCTTCCTGCGCGTAGGCGCGCATGTCGGGATCTTTTTCGTCGGCAAGAACCGCCTTGCTTTCGGCGATGCCTCGGGTCAGGTCTTTGTATTCGCGATATTTCTCGACCACGGCGGTGATTTCGCTGTGCGCCTTGGCAGTCTTCTGGTATTTGGCCGAGTCGCCAATCACCTCCGGCGAGGCCAGCGCCTGCGTCAGCTCTTCGTAACGCGCTTCGATTTGGTCAAGACGTTCAAACATGGAAAAACCGCCGTTGGTCATACGTCGTAAGCCGTACGTCTTATGTCCTTAGGCCGCGTTCTTGCTCAAGGAGTTAATCAATCCGCTTAGCGCCCGGCACACTCCATTGGCCAACTCCAGCACGCTCTGCACGCGATCCTCTGCCAAGTATTGTAATTCCTGCGAAATCAAAATCTGGGTCTGCAATTCCAATAGCGATCCTCGTGCGTGAAACAGAAAGTGGGCAAATTCGCGGTCAAAACGATGCCCCTTTTCCTTCCGCGATGTTGCTCGGCACCGATACCGCCGCGCGGCGCATCTGCTGTGATAGTCCATAGACCTCGTGTTTTGGGAACCCTGCTGTTTGATGATTAACCTCAATCGCAAGCTTCATGGCTTCCTGCCACACGCGCAGTTCTTTGAACGACGAAGACGACGGCATGATAACCCTCCGCCATTACTCTAGATTGGAAGCACAACCAAGACGGTGACGAATAACCAACGGCTCACCTGCCGACCCCATAACCTTGTGGGAAACACAAATGATTGGGCCGAACGACCAACAGCGCACGACTAACGACGGGTTTTAGCCCTAGGCAATTACCAGTTCCCCGCCATGCTGCTTTTCGAGCGCCATGGCTTCTTCCAGCGCCACGATGGCGCATTGCGCCTGGTCGTCGGATGGAGGCTTGGTGGTGATGCGCTGCAGCCACAGGCCGGGCGCGGTCATCAGGCCGAACAGCGATGCGCGATGCTTGGCGGCATAGCGAATGATCTCGTAGGACAGGCCCGTGATCACCGGCAGCAGCGCGATACGTATGGCGAAGCGCGCCCAGAACGTCGTCACCGGGAAAAGCATATACACGAGGATGGAGATGATCATCACCGTCATCAGGAAGCTGGTGCCGCAGCGCGGATGGAACGTCGAGTAGCGCTGCACCGCCAGCGTTTCCATCGGATCGCCATTTTCGAAGGCAAATACCGTTTTGTGCTCCGCGCCGTGGTATTCGTACACGCGGCGAATGTCCTTCCACAACGATGTTCCCCAGATGAACAGCAGGAAAAGCGCGAGGCGAATCACGCCGTCCACCAGGTTGAAAATGATCTGTTCGCCGAAGACCGGATTCACCCGCTTCAGTTCCGTAGTGGCTACCAGAGGCAGGAATTTGTACATGAAGATGAAAAACCCGACCGAGAAAACGATATTCACGGCCGCGATCCAGCCGCTGATCTCGAGCTTTTTCGTTCCCGGCTCGGCCTTCGCCTCCGGCTGCAATTCGTCGAGCGCCACGTTGGCGGAAAATTTCAGCGCGCGGAAACCCAGGGTCATGGCGTGCCCCAGCGTCATGACGCCGCGCACCACCGGCCAGCCCATCCATTTGTGCTTTTCCGAAAGCCGCTCCAGCGGCTCGCTGTGGGTCGAGACTTCGCCGGAAGTCTTGCGGCAGGCAATGCCCCAGGCATGCGGCGAGCGCATCATCACGCCCTCCAGCACGGCCTGGCCCCCCACCAGCGTTTCTTCGCCGCTTTCCAGCGCCGGCAAAAGCTGGATGGTCACGAAGAACCGGCACAATGTCCGCAAGAATCGCATGTCAGTTGGATGTTCCCGGGCCGAGAAAAGCGCCAGAGTTAAGATACCACAGCCCTGCTTCGCCGCACAGAATAGATGTATCAATAATGATTCTAAATACTTAGGGCGAGTTTGGGGGAATCTGTCAGGCGATGCCGCCGCGGTCGCGATTGTGTTTGTCAAGTTACGTCGGAGCGCGTTTTTCCGCGAGCAAACTTCATGCAAGCAGCATCAAAGAAGATATAATGGGCACAGTTCCCCGGGAAGTGATCTCCGCTCGAAAAAGACGAATCTGATGTCAATGAAAACCAAGGTTGCGATTCTCGTTTCCTCCGCTGCAGTTCTGCTTTTCATGGCTATTGGCGGGCTCGATGGTGTCCGCGCTTCCAGCAACGACGGCGCGTACCGCCAGTTGCAGGTTTATAGCGAAGTGTTGTCGCGGGTGCGCGGCGACTACGTGGAAGAGCCGAATATCCCCGCCGTCACTGACGGCGCTTTGCACGGCCTTCTGGAGTCGCTGGATGCCAACTCCAGCTATCTGAGCCCGGCCGAGTACAAGGAGTACAAGGCCCGCCAGACGCAGTCGAAGGCCGACATCGGAGCGGCGGTGTCCAAGCGCTTTGGCTATGCGGCGGTTGTGTCCGTGATCCCGGGCGGACCGGCGGACAAGGCCGGCCTGCAGGATACCGACATCATTGAAGCGATCGAAGGCAAGAGCACGCGCGAAATGTCGCTGGCGGAAGTGCGCAGCCTGCTCACCGGACAGCCCGGTTCCAACCTGACCGTTTCCGTAGTGCGCTCGCGGCGCGCCGAGCCGCAGAAGATCACCATCACCCGCGATGTGGTCAGCATTCCGCCGGTGAGCGACAAGATGCTGGAAGAGGGCATTGCGGAAATTCGCGTAGATGCCTTCACCAAAGGAAAATCGCAGGAGATCGCAAATAAGGTTAAGGCCCTGCAAAAGTCGGGCGCCAAGAAACTGGTTCTGGATTTGCGCAACTGCGCCGAAGGCGACGAAGCCGAGGGCATTGCAACCGCCAATCTTTTCCTGAATCACGGCACGATTACGTATTTGCAGGGACAGAAGTATCCGCGCGAGGCGTTCAATGCCGATCCGGTGAAGGCGATCACGACTCTGCCCCTGGTGGTGCTGGTGAACCGCGGAACCGCCGGACCTGCGGAAATTGTGGCGGCGGCGATTCTCGAGAATGCCCGCGGCGACGTGGTTGGCGATAAGACTTTCGGCGATGGTTCGGTGCAGAAAGTGATTGATCTTCCCGATGGCTCGGCGCTGATTCTTTCCGTGGCCAAGTACTACAGCCCGAGCGGAAAAGCGATCGAAGACGCGGCGGTCACGCCCAACGTGCTGGTCGCCGACAATGACGACGACGCAGCCCAGGTTCCCGACGAAGATGAGAACGCGGCGCCAGCGGACGACAACAATAAGAAAGCCGAACCGCAGCCCGATCTGCAAATGCAGAAGGCCATCGAAGTTCTGAAGAGCCGCAGCAGCTAGTCAGAACGCTCTACTTTGTGTGCTTGATCGCGACGACGTAAGTGCTCGCTGGCACAACAATCATTCCTTGCGCGGCACTTAACCCTGCCACTGGCGAACTGTAGTTGCCGCCATCGAAGGCGGAAATCGCAGCTCCTACCGAGACCGAGGCGACCTGAGTTCCGTCGCTTCCCTTATAACCGAGCAAAAGACCATTCGCCGAACCCACGTACACATTCCCATTCACAACGATCGGCGGGCTGGCATAGGAGTCGCCGCTTGGCGGTTGCGCAGTCCAAATCGCATTGCCATTCTTGAGATTCACGGCGCTGAGCGAACTCGACAGAGTGTAGAAACCGGCTCCATTCAAAAACGCAGGGATGAAAGTGGTGTTGAACCCGCCCACCATGGTGCCGTCGGAGGCGCGCAGAATGATGCTGTTGGTCTGATAGTTATACGTGTCCCGCACATAGAGGCGACCCCGGTAGAGTGCCATGGTTGCGCCACCTCCGCCTTCGCATTCTCCGCTGAAGTGCCATATCTGCGAGCCGGTCTTGGGATTGAAATCATAGGTTTGAGGACAGGAATAAGAAACGAAGACGCCTTTGCTGGTGACGACGGGGGAGGAATCGTCTCCGTTCTCCACCGAGCCTGTCCACTTCACGGAACCGCCCATTTCCTTCACCGCATACACCGTGCCTCCAGAGCCTGCTCCTGCGGTGTACACCATGCCGTTGCCCGCCGTGGGCGGCGAACTGAACAGATACTGGCCGGGCAAAGTGGCGGACCAGATTGGCTTCCCGTTCTTGGCGTTGAAGGCGAACATCGCGCCCGAACTGAATCCGGGAGCCGAGTCCGGCACGACATAAACCACGCCGTTGTCATAAGCTGCAGCCGCCCACCAATAAGCGTACTCGGGAATGTTGACCGGCCCCCACAGTGTCTTCCCCGTTTTCGCGTTCAACGCGTAAAGGTTGACCTGGCCGGAATTGCTGTCGCCCGCCAGCACGAAAACTTTGCCCTCGGCGATCAGAGGATATCCGACGGTGGCATTCAGATTGACCGACCACTTCACGGCCAGCGGTGGAACCAATCCTTTCGTGTTGTTGATGCCGGTGTGGCTGGCATTGATTTGATAGGTCACCGCGGCATCCACCGGTTTCTTGCTGGCAGCGTGAACGCTGGGAATCAGTTGGAAGCAGAGCAGCAGGGCGGCAGCGATGTGCAAGCGGAAGATCGTCATGAAATCCTCTCTGGTGGCCTGATTTCACTTCAAAGCGGGCAGCGCCGATTGTGGACTTCGGGATGGTCGCAGTCAAGATGAAAGATTTTGCGGTGCGTATGTGGTGGGGCGGTAGCGCAAGCGTTTGTGCCTGCGCGGAAATCAAAAGCAAAGTCGAAGTCGGTAACCGAAGTGTCCGCCCCTGCGCGATTCGCTCTGCTATCCTGAGCGAGACTCCAAGTGAAAGCCATTTACCAGGACCTGCCTCCGCTGGAAATCGCCGGACGGAAGGTTGTCGGCCGCGTACTGTTTGGCATGCTGCTTCTCCTGTCCGTATTTGTGGGCGCGGCGGCAGGCTTGCTTTTGGTCTATTCGACGGACCTTCCCCAAGTTGAACAGCTGGAATATTACCGTCCCAGCTCGATCACCGAGCTTTACGACGACCATGGCCGGGTGATCGGTTCCTTCGCGCTGCAGCGGCGCGTGGTCGCCAGTTACAACGACTATCCGCCGGTGCTGCGCGATGCGCTGATCTCGATCGAGGACAAAGATTTCTACCGCCACTGGGGCATCAATGTCTGGCGCATTGCAGGCGCGGCTTATCGCGATATCGAATCCGGCGGCAAAGTGCAAGGAGCCTCCACCCTCACCATGCAGCTGGCGCGCAACCTGTTCCTTTCGCCCGATCGTTCGTTTCATCGCAAGATTGAAGAAGCTCTGCTTGCCATCCAGATCGAGCGGCGCTTCACCAAAGAGCAGATCTTCAGCCTCTATGCGAACCAGATTTTTCTCGGACACGGCGTTTATGGTTTTGAAGCGGCGTCGGAATATTACTTCAGCAAGCCGGCAAAGCAGTTGACGCTGGACGAAGCCGCGCTGCTGGCGGGGTTGCCCAAGGCGCCGGGAATTTACTCTCCCATCAATCATCCTGATCGCGCATTGCGGCGGCGCAATCTGGTGATCAATGCCATGCTCGAAGACGGCAAGATCACGGCGCAGCGCGCCACCGAAGCGCGCAATCAGCCGCTCGAACTGAAGCTGCAGCACGATCCCAACTCGCTCGCGCCGTATTACGTCGAAGACATACGCCGCTACCTGGAGAACAAATACGGCAGCGATCAGGTTCACCAGGGCGGATTGCGAGTGTATACCTCGCTGGACATGGATCTGCAGCGGGCCGCAAATCAGGCGCTGCTGGATGGCTTGGCGGCGTATGAACGCCGCCATGGTTGGAGATCGAAGCTGGATAATGTGCTGGCCGGCGGTGCGGCGCTCGCCACTTATCAGCATCCCGATTGGCAGGACGAACCGGAATCCGGCGGCTACATCCATGCCTTGGTCACGGCGGTTAGCGCGGGATCGGCGATGGTGAAGTTCGGGCGATTCACCGCCAGCCTCACAGCAGCCGACGTCGCCTGGACGCACCACAGAGTCGCGGAAATTGTGAAGCCCGGCGACATCCTGTATGTGAAAATCGCGTCGCTCGCAGGCGATAAGGCGCGCGTGAGCCTGGAAGAAGACACCGGTGCCCAGGGCGCTCTGATTGCGATTGACAATGCCACCGGCGAAATCAAAGCGATGGTGGGCGGGCGCGACTTCGAGGATTCCAAATTCAATCGCGCCACGCAAGCGCTCCGGCAGGTGGGATCGTCGTTCAAACCGTATGTGTACACGGCGGCCATTGATCAGGGCGCCAGGCCGGACGAGACGATTCTTGACGCACCGGTGACGTTTCAGAGCGCCTCTGGCCCTTACACCCCACACAACTACGATGAGAAGTTTGAAGGGACGATCACGCTGCGGCGGGCGCTGGCGCAATCGCGCAATATTCCGGCGCTCAAGCTGGCGGATGGCATGGGAATCAAAACGGTGATTGATTACGCTCACCGCTTTGGAATCACGTCCAACCTGCCGCCGTACCTTCCCGTAGCGCTGGGCGCGGCCGAGGTTACATTGTTCGAGCAGACTTCCGCTTTCAGCGTGTTTCCCAACGACGGTGTTCGTATCGTGCCGCGATATATCACCAAAGTCGAAGATTACGAAGGCCGCGTGCTGGAAGAGGATTTCCCCGACATCAAAGACGTGATCAGCGCCCGCACGGCGCGCATTATGGTTTCCATGCTGCAGGAAGTGGTGCAGCACGGAACCGGGATTGCCGCCGCCGGCATGAAATATCCGCTGGCGGGAAAGACAGGGACGACGAACGATTTTACCGACGCCTGGTTTGTGGGTTTTTCGCCGGGGATGGCGACGGGGGTGTGGATCGGCTATGACGAGAAGAAATCGCTGGGCGCGAAGGAAACCGGAGCGCACGCCGCATTGCCGATTTGGATGGACTTCATGAAAGTTGCGCTGGCGGGAAAAGATCCGGGAGAGTTTCAGCCGATGCCGGAGTTGCCTCCGGGCCCGGTGGCGCAGAAGGTGGACACTCCGGACTCGGCGCCGGCCGAGGAAGAGGTGCACTGAAAAGCGCGAAACGGACGCAAGTGATTGAGTATTGGTGGAAGTCCATGAAAACACAAAAGCTATAAGCTAAGGCGTCAGGCCCGGCACGTTGCGGCGCTTCGATGGCCGCCGGGAATGCGTCGCCAGACTGCGTGGGATGCCCTACAATCGCCAGCGAGGATATGGCAAGTGGTTATCTCCTCGAAAGCGCCCGCAACGCCTTAAATCGCTCCAGAATGCTCGCCAAGCGATATTATAGCTATTAGCTATTAGTTTTCAAGAAAACTCTCATTTTGAGACTTTTGGCGATTCCGCGGCCCTGGCAATAATTCTAGTCCGCTAACTTCGCCGTATAATCGCAACAAGCAAATGAAGGTTTTTTTCCGGTTCGTGCTGTTGGCGCTGATTCTTCTGGTGGTGGCGTTGTTTTCTGCGCTGACCGCCATGCGCCTCGCCATCCACGGGCGCGAGGGCGCGGTGCCTGATCTCGTCGGCAAGGCGCCATCTGAGGCGCGGAGAATCGCCGAAGCCAGCGGGTTTGAAATGGAAGTCGAACGCCAGTTTTACAACGCCAGCGTCCCGGAAGGAAGAATCCTGTCGCAGGTTCCATCGGCCGGAAGTAAAATCCGCCGCGGCTGGGAGATTCGCGTGGCGGAGAGCCTGGGGCCACAACGGATTACCATCCCCAGCGTGGTGGGCGAAAGCTCGCGCGCGGCGGAAATGAATATCCGGCGCCGTGGGCTGGATGTGGCGGCGGTGGCTGAGCTCGCGATGCCCGGCGCGTCCGGCGATCAGATACTGGCGCAAAGCCCATTGCCGAACGCGAGCGGAGTCTCAGCGCCGAAGATCAATCTGCTGGCAGCAGCGCCTGTGTCAGCGCCAGTGTTCGTTATGCCCAGTTTTATCGGGCAGGCACTGGGCGGCGTGGAGTTAGTTTTGAAAGATGCGGGCTTCCATGTTGGCAACATCACGGTTGCGGCGAATGTCCCAAGCCCCGAAATAAGTTCGCCGCCTGTTCCCGCGGCAGCTCCGGTGCAACCCTCGCCCGGCAGCGTGATTGTCTCGCAGAATCCGGCCCCGGGAGCCAGGATCAGCGCCGGCTCGGCGGTGAATTTGGAAGTGCGATAGCCACTTCCTTCCACCATTGTCATTCCTCGCGCAGCGAGGAATCTGCTGTTTGCTTTGTTCCTAGTGAAGCAGATTCCTCGTCGCTGCCCTCTTCGGAATGACAACGGATTAGATTTTTTCCAGTATGGCGGCGAAGAAACCGTCGCAGGGATGAATGCCAGGAATCGTGCGCAGGTATCGCCCACTGACGAGCGAATCGAGATCTGGCCACACTAATTCTCCCTGGGCGCGAAGCCGTTCGATCTCTCCTCGGCAATCGAGCGTGCGAAATGACGTATCCGCGGCGAGCGCCTGTTTGACGATCTGCGCATTTTCTTCCGGCTCGAGCGAGCAGGTGGAATAGACCAGTCGGCCTCCGCGTGCGACGCGCTGCATTACTGACTGCAGGATTGCAAGCTGGCGAGTTTGCAGATGCCCCAACTCTTCGGGTCCCAGGCGCCACTTGATCTCTGGATTCCGCCCCAGCGTGCCGGTGCCGGAACAGGGGACATCGGCGAGAACGCGATCGAACAAAGCGCTGGTGGGAAGGTAACAGGCGTCAGCGGTCAGGACGCGAACATTCGTGGCTGCGATTCGTATTCCCAGCAGCGCCGCCCGATGAGGGTGCAGATCGCTGGCAACCACCACGGCTCTAGGGTTGCGCTGAGCAATGGTTTGAGTTTTACCGCCCGGAGCGGCGCAACAATCGAGGATGCGAGAACCAGTGCCAACGAGAAGGGCAATGAGCTGCGAGGCTTCATCCTGAATGGCGATTGCTCCTTCGCGAAAAGGCCCAGTTTGTGTAACATCGCCCGCAGTAACGCGGCGCGCCGAAGCCAGCAGTTGGCCGGGAGCGAGGTCAATCTTTTGTTCGGGGAGGGCAGCCTCAGCTGTTGCACTGACGCGAATTGCCGTTTCCGGAGCCTGCTGATTGCGACGGCATATTTTTCTGGCAACATCGAAGCCAAAGTGTTCGCTCCACCGTTCTACCAGCCAACGTGGATGAGAGGAAGTTTCGCTCAGTTCCGCAGGCGTCTCGGCTTCGACGATGGCGGAGACAGGATCTCGTTTGGCGGTTTCTGCCAGTTTCCGCATAACGGCATTGGCAAAAGGCGCAGCCGATCTTTTGCGCGCCTGCTTGACCAATTCCACGCTCTCGTGGACGGCAGCATGCTCCGGCACACGGTCGAGGAACTGCAGTTGGTAAGCGCCGATGCGAAGCGCAGCGAGAACTTGCGGATCAAGCCGGCTGAGAGGTTGTGAAGAGCGTTCGGCGATTTCCTTATCAAGCAAAGATCGCCAGCGCAGGACGCCCATCACCAGTTCGGTGGCGAGGCCGTGGTCGGCCGATGAGAGCTGCGCGCAGCGCCGCGAATGCAGGAGTTCTGAGGCGTAGGAATCCTCGCGCTCGACGCGCAACAGAATGTCGAAGGCGGCTTGGCGCGCGGGCGAAATAGGCATGAGTTCATGATCCTAAAACTTCGCCGTTACGCGGACGATAGCCGTGAATAAAATCCCGTGCCGGCATGTGCTTCTTGCCTTCAGGCTGAAGCTCAAGCAGAGACAAGGCTGAGCCGGCAGCGCATCCGACGGAGAGGGAATCACCCTCCACGTGAAATTCACCCGGCGCTAATGACCGCGTCAGAACGGAAGCCTGCCAAATGCTCAGGTTCTTTCCGCGAAACGTGGTGAACGCGCCCGGCCAGGGCTGAAAGCCGCGCAGGCGATTATGAATTTCCAGAGCTGTACGCTGGAAATCAATGCGGCCGTCTTCTTTTCTTAGGATCGGCGCGAGCGTTGCTTTTGTGTTGTCCTGTGGCTTCGGGCTTACGGCGCCGGCTTGGAGGCCGCGCAGAGTTTGGACGATGAGATCGGCGCCAATGACAGACAATCGCGGCGCGAGAGTTTCGGCTGTGTCTTCCGGCGAAATGGCGATCTTTTCTCGCAGCAGGATGTCGCCGGTGTCCAAGCCGGCGTCAATGCGCATCGTGGTCACGCCGGTGCCAGCTTCTCCGTTGGCGATCGCCCACTGAATGGGCGCCGCGCCGCGATATTTTGGCAAAAGCGACGCATGCAGGTTGATGTTGCCCAGTCGCGGGAGATCAATCATCCATTGCGGAATGATGCGCCCATATGCCACGACGATGATGGCTTCCGGCTGAAGTGCTTCGAGCTGCGCGCGGAATTCGAGGTTGTTCTTAATTTTCTCCGGCTGAATCACCGGCAAGCCGAGATCGAGCGCACGCTGCTTCACCGGCGACGGAGCCAATTCCAAATGGCGCCCATGCGGCCGGTCCGGCTGCGTCACGACGAGGCTGAGCGAAAATCCGGCCTCCCTCAGTTTGTTGAGCGTCGGAACGGCAAACTGCGGAGTCCCGCAAAAGACCAGGTTGACAGGGGAAGGCATGGGATAATTGGGCGATTTGGAGTTGGGTAAGTGAAGTTCAGGTTTTCAATTACCAAACTACTCGTTTCCTACCATTCTCCCGCTTTGATGCGTTTGCGAATCTTGCGTTTCATCAGATCGCGTTTCAGGGCGCTGATGTGGCTGATGTAGAGCTTCCCGTTCAGGTGATCGGTTTCGTGCAACAGCGCGCGCGCCAGCAGTTCTTCGCCGGTCTTCTCGAACCATTTTCCGTCCAGATCCTGCGCCCGCACCGTCACCTTGTTCGGTCGCGTAACCGGCTCACGAAATTCCGGGATGCTGAGGCAGCCTTCGGGCTGCGTGTGTTTGCCCTCGGTATGCAGGATCTCCGGGTTCACCAGCACCAGCTTCGCCTCGGGATCTTCTTTGAAGGTGACGTCAATGACCGCCAGCCGCCGGGAAATTCCGATCTGGGGCGCCGCCAGGCCCACGCCATGCGCCTCATACATGGATTCAAACATGTCTTCGACCAGCTTCTTCAGTTCGTCGTCAAAGACGGTTACCGGTTGCGCCGACGTTTCCAGAACCGGGTCTCCAAACTTTACGATGGGATAGATCATTGCGTCAGGTCAGTAGTTTCTCAGTTGCTCCATGTAACCGCGAAAATTGCGTTCGGTTTCTCCGATGGAGTCGCCGCCAAATTTCTCCAGCGCGCACCGCGCCAGGGTTAGCGCCACCATGGCCTCGGCGGCCACGCCGGCCGCGGGCACAACGCAGACATCCGAGCGCTCGTAAGCAGCCTTGACCGGCTCGCGGGTGGCGAAGTCCACCGATTCTAATGGACGGCGCAGTGTGGAAATCGGCTTGAGATATCCGCGCACGCGAAGATCTTCTCCATTGGAAACGCCGCCCTCGATTCCCCCGGCGTTGTTGCGACGCCGGGTGAATCCGGCGAAAGACTCAGCTTTCTTATATCCGATTTCGTCGTGCACCGCCGAGCCCATTGAGGAAGCGGCGTTAATTCCGGCTCCGATTTCGACGGCTTTCACCGCCTGCAGCGACATGACGGCGCCGGCGAGCAGCGCATCCAGGCGTTCGTCCCACTGTGCATACGTGCCCAGGCCAGGAGGAACCTGATGGGCGACTACTTCAAAGACTCCGCCGACGGAGTCTCCGGTTTTGAGCGCGTGATCCACTTGTTCTTTCATGCGCCGCTCGGCGTCTGCGTCGGCGCAGTTCAGCAGGATGTCATTGCGCCCATGCAGGGCTGCGATATGCTCCCACGAAGTTTCACTCGCCGTCGTAACGCTTCCCACCGAGACCACGTGGCTTAGCACTTCGATCCCCAGTTCACGTAAGAACAGTTTCGCCAAGCCACCGATGGCAACTCGGGCCGCCGATTCGCGCGCCGAAGCGCGCTCGAGCACATATCGCGCCTCCGGAAAATTGTATTTCAATGCGCCGGCAAGGTCGGCGTGGCCGGGGCGCGGAGAAGCGACGCGCTTGTGTTTGGCGGGATCGCCTTCCTGTACCGGCAAAGATTCCTGCCAGTTCTTCCAGTCTTTGTTTTCGAGCAGGATGGAAATTGGCGAGCCGATGGTTACGCCATGCCGCACGCCAGAGAGAATGTGCGCCGTGTCGCGCTCGATCTTCATGCGCCCGCCGCGGCCGTAACCTTGCTGGCGCCGCCAAAGCTCGCGGTCGAGGAAGACCTGGTCCACTTTCAGCCCAGCGGGCAGGCCGGAAAGGAAAGCGACCAGAGCTTCGCCGTGCGATTCTCCGGAGGTGAAGTAGCGCAGCATGAAAGTTGGATTGTAGCTGATTGGGAGGCTTTCAGCTTTCAGCTATCAGCCCTCGGCTTCCAGTTGACCCATCGCCTGCTTAGATTTGGTGATGCTCGGGAGCGTAGCGAGTTGGTAGTATAATAGTAGTATGAAAGAGAAGACTTCAATCACACTATCAAAAGAGGTGTTGGCCGGCATTGACCGCATTGCGGGATCGAAGCATTCGCGCTCGGCTTTCATCGAAGCCGTTCTGGCTCAGTACCTGCGCCAACAGAAGCGGTCGCACATGGAAGCTCGCGATCTTGAACTGATCAACCGGGCCGCGGATGGACTGAACTCCGAGGTGGAGGACGTGCTGCGCTATCAGGTAACCGAAGACTGAAGATGAGGCGAGGCGAGATTTATCGGGTGCACCAACCCGGCGACGATCCCAAACTCTACCGGAGTTTCGTGGTGGCAAGCCGCCAGACCCTCATTGACTCCAGGTTCGCGACCGTGGCCTGCGCGCCGGTGTTCACTCGCGGGCACGGACTCTCAACTCAGGTCGCGGTGGGCATTGACGAAGGGCTGAAACATGAAAGCTGGATCCTATGCGACAACCTGGTGAGTCTCCGCAAAGTGCAACTGACAGACTTTGTTGGATCGCTGTCGCGCCCGAAGATTGCAGAATTGGACCGGGCGCTGAAAATAGCGCTTGGGCTGGAGTGAGGAGCGACCATCAGAAGATCGCCAAGCTCCGGGCCCATCTGCTATCTCCCTTCTACTGCTCGTGACTTTGTGTTGAGCGGACCCCGCGGACTCGGCCGTTGCAGAACAGTCGCAGCCCCAGGAAGCTGCATGATCTAGTAGCCTTGCCGCAGCACCGAGATCGAGGTTACCAGCAATCCGCGCGCGTCCATCTTGGCTTTCAATGTCGCAGATGTCGCGTAGGCATCCGCTTCGGGGTCATCCAGAAGAGTCTCCTTCGTTAACCTCGGGTCGTTGATGTCAACCGTCTCCCCCAGCGGTGCTTGCTCTAGCTCGCGGTGTTCGGGCTCGTTGTCATCCTTGGGCAGCGGGACGAGTACTAGCTCATGGCGCTCACTCATTTGTAAATTCTACACCTGGGACCCAAGCACAAGCGCAAGCGCCGTCACTTCGCCCCGTTGGGATACACCAGAATCTTGCTGGCTTCGCCGGTCTTCAGTCGCGCCATGGCCTTGGAAAAATCCTTCATGGCGATGCGGTCGGTGATGACGGGATGCAGGTCGAGTTTGTCGTGCTTGAGCAGCGCAGTCATTTGATACCAGGTCTGATACATGCGGCGGCCGTTGATGCCCTGAACGGTGATGCCTTTGAAAATAATGTCTTCAGAAAAATTCAGCGAGACAGGTTTCGAGGTGAGACCGAGAAGGGAAATGCGTCCGCCGCGGCGCACGATGTCGAAGGCGGTTCGAATGGCGTCAGGATGGCCAGCCATTTCCAGCACAACGTCCACGCCCAGGCCGCCGGTGCGTTCCATAATGACCTGCGCCGCGTTTGCTTTCGAGGGATCAATCGCGAGGTCGGCTTTCATTTCTTTCGCCAGCCGGCGGCGATGCTCGTTCACTTCGATGGCGTAGACTTCAGCCGCTCCCACAGCCCGGGCAACGGCGATAGAAAAAAGCCCGATGGGGCCTGCGCCGGTGATGGCAACGGTTTTCGCGGCGATCTCTCCGGCTAGCACGGTGTGGACGGCGTTGCCCAGAGGATCGAGGATGGACGCGTACTCCAGCGGAATGGCCGGGTCGAGCTTCCAGATATTGGTTTCCGGAATGACCACGTATTCGGCGAATGCGCCGTCGGCGTCCACGCCGATGATCTTCACGTTCTGACAGATGTGCGCCTCGCCGGTACGGCATTGCAGGCATTTGCCGCAAGCCACGTGCATTTCGGCGGAAACGAAATCGCCTTCTTTGACGCTTGTGACCTCATCGCCATAAGCCACCACCTCGCCACAGAATTCGTGGCCGGGAATGAGTGGCGGATGAATGCGGCCTTGCGCCCAGCGGTCCCAGTCGTAGATGTGCAGGTCGGTGCCGCAAATGGAGGCGACCTTGACCTTGACCAGGACATCGGTGCGGCCGTAGGCGGGAATCTTGACCTCGCGAACTTCCGCGCCGGGCGCGGCTTCCGGCTTGACGACCGCCAGCATTGTGTTGGACATGGCTACCTTCGCAGGATCGGGATGAGATCAAAAACTACTTATTCTAGCATCGGGCAGAGTTGGCAGCCTGTGCTAAGCTCGCGCTCATGTCGAACTTCATTCAGGTGACGCCGTTCATGCACGTCGAAAACCTTGAGCGCGCTCTCGGCTTCTTCAACGACATTCTGGGATTCGAAACACGTTACCGGGTCGCCAACTACGCCTATGTGCATCGTGAGACCGCGGGCTTCCGCATCCTGGAACAGACGGGAGAATGCGGCGCTCCGCCGGGAAATCGGCGCTTCGCATACTACATTGACGTGCGCGACGTGGACCAACTGTATGCCGAACTGAAGCCGAAGCTCGACACTTTGCCGAAGCGCGATGTGTACGGTCCCGTGAATCAGAGTTACGGCCAGCGTGAGTTGCTGGTGCTTGCGCCCGACGGAAATTTGATTGCCTTTGGGCAGACGATTAAGAAGCGTGAGTAATATTCTCGCCTCACGGTGCTGCCGCCCCTGCGGAGCTGCGGTGCGGCGAGCCAAGGCACTTGGCGGAGGGAAAGTCAGATTTTGCGAGGGTCCGGTGACGGGATCAGCGTTCCTGTTTAGGCTCCGTTGCTCGCGCAGCAATTGCCTTGCGGTTGAATTCCTCTGACTGGCCGCGTGGGACGCTGAGCGATTTCCATTCCTTCGACCGGAGATGCTTGGCCAGAAACACGATCTGCCCCACGTGATAGGCGTAATGCGCGACTTGCCGGTTGATTGCCTGGAGCACGGTGTGAGGTTCGGCGCGAATGGTCACAGTGCGCATCAGGTCTTGGGGCTTGACCGAATCGAGAGCCGAGAATACGCTCGCCCAACCTTGCTCCCACCATCGCATGATTTCTTCGCGCGAAGGATGATCGGTCAATTCGAATTCTTGGTCGCGATGGCGGTCGGGCTTTTCACCGTCAGTGGCGAGAAAGTCGGTGAAACGGGAGCGCATGTTGCCTGCCATGTGCTTGATGATGATGGCAACGGAGTTGGCCTCGGCATCGAGCGTGACGAAGAGTTCTTCGTCTTTGACTTGCGCGATTGCGCCCTCGGCGAGACGTTTGTGTCCGCGGAATTGGCGACTGGCTTCATTGAGATAGTGAGCGGCAAGGTCTGGATTCATAGTCGTGCCTCAATTATCGTTTGTAGCTTTCCCTCAAGGGGTAAAGACCTGATCTTTTGCCCCAAAGCGGCGCGGCTGGAAGCCGCGCCCTTTCAAAACCATTAGTGGATGGACATCGCTTCTAGTATGTCCACGGAAAAGCAGATTCCTCGTCGCTGCTCCTCGGAATGAAAATAGGTTTAGGAACTCCCCCAGCCGCCTCCGCCGGGCGTTTCGACGCGAATGCGTTCGCCCTTGCGCAGGCGAATGTTGAATTTTCCCGGTAGGTCTTGTCCGGAGCCGTCAGGGCGAACGACAGATGCTTTCCCGGGAGCGCCGTAGCCTCCCTGAGACAGCCCGTATGGTCTCAATTGCCAGCGCTCCGAGAGCAGCGTGACTTCGGCATCGGTGAGCACTTCGATTTCGCGGACAATGCCATCGCCGCCGGAGTGCTTCCCCGAACCGCCGCTTCCGCGACGCAGCGAGTAGCGCTGTACACGTAAAGGATATGCATACTCCAATGCTTCGGCGGGAGTGTTCAGGGAATTCGTCATGTGCGTATGCACACCCGAGACTCCCGCTTTGGTCGGACGGGCACCCATTCCGCCGGCGACAGTCTCATAGTAGGCGAAGGGCTGGCCGAGCCGAGGATCAACGCCGCCGATGGTGAGATTGTTCATCGTCCCGGAAGCGGCGGCGGGAATTCTCGCAGGGATGGCTAGTGCCAGCGCGCGCAAAAGCACATCCACAATGCGTTGCGAAGTTTCTACGTTACCGCCTGCAACGGCCGCCGGCGGCCGGGCATTGACGACCGTGCCCTCAGGAGCAAATACCTTGATGGGACGCATCAGACCGGCGGTTGCAGGGACGTCCTCAGCCAGCAGACAGCGGAAAACGTAAAAGCAAGCCGAATAGGTGACCGCGGCTACGGCATTCAGGCTGCCTTCGGCCTGCGGGTCGCTGCCGGAGAAATCAACGGTGACAATCGGCGTGGAAGCAGCTTTTCGATTCCGGCGGCGCGTCATGCGGCTTGCGACCGTGATTGCCACCGCGATTCTCACCGGCTTGTCGGTAATGCCATCGTCATCGAGAAAATCTTCGGCGCGATACGCGCCATGGGGTACTTGCTCGAGAAATGCGCGCATCATTTCTTCCGAGTAAGTCAGCAGACGTTGCGCCGCCTTGCGGACGCGCTCGGCACTATAACGGCTGCAAATCTCGCGCAGCCGTTCTGCGCCGGTGTGACAGGCGGCAATCTGCGCGCCCAGATCGCCTTCGCGTTCACGGGGGGTGCGGACGTTGTTCAACAAGAGCGCCAGCACGTCCTGCTGCATTTTCCCGGCACGCATGATCTTGACCGGCGGAATACGCAAACCTTCCTGGTAAATCTCGCGACCCAGGCCCATCGAACCGGGATAAGCGCCGCCCACATCGGCGTGGTGGGCGCGCGAAGCCACGTAGAAATCCGGACGCCTGATCTTCGCGAGCACATACGCGGGCGCGACCAGCGTGATATCCGGCAAATGCGTTCCGCCGCGGAAGGGATCATTCAACATGGCGACATCACCGGGGGAAAGTACGCAAGCATCCATGACGGCGCGGACCGACATGGGCATGGATCCCAGGTGAACGGGCATGTGATCGCCCATGGCGATGACCTCGCCGGACGAGTCGAAGACCGCGCAGGAATAGTCGCGACGCTCTTTGATGTTTGGGGAAAAGGCGGTGCAGCGCAGAGCTGCACCCATCTCTTCCGCGATGGAATGGAAAATATTCTTGAAGATCTCGAGCTCTACAGGATCGCGCCGCATGGCAGCAAGAGTGATCACAGCCAGTGTACGCGAGTCCGATGGCGGTCGCCGGGAAGTGAACATCCGCATCAGAATTCAGTTGACAGTGAAGAAAAGCGCTGCATACTTTGATGAAGAGCGGTATCGGCTGAGAAAACATCATTACAGCTCTCGGCACTGCTCGTTCGGCGCTTTGCAAGGGAAAATCGTTCACGGAGGAAACTTCAATGCCAGCAAAGAAAAAAGCGGCCAAGAAGAAAAAGAAACACTAACGCCAGGAATCGTGGCGAAGCTGCAAAGCCTCTCGATGGAGCGTCGTCGAGGGGCCTTTTTTCTCTGAGACGCCGCTGCCTGGGCGCACCACTAAAGTGCTAAGGCAAAAACAGAGTTGTGGGACGCGCCGCAATCGTGCTAGAAACGCGGGTAGGGGTGAGGCGCAGTACGCATGAATGCCACGTCTGGAACTCAGGCCAACGCTCGGGTCAAAGCCAGGACGAGAGAGGCGAAGACTGCCGACGTGGTAATTCCGGAGAAGTTGTATTTCCGCATTGGCGAGGTCGCGGAACTCTGCGGCCTGCCCGCTTACGTTCTGCGTTTCTGGGAAACGGAATTTTCGCAGTTGAAGCCGGTGAAGAGCAGCACCGGCCAGCGCATGTACCGGCACAAGGATGTGGAAGCGGTGCTGCTGATCAAGAAGTTGCTGTACGAAGAGGGATTTACGATTGCCGGCGCCCGCCAGCATTTGCGGTCGGAAGGAAAAGTGGAAAAACGCCAGACGCCGTTGCCGTTTCCTGACGGCTCCGCGCCTGATCTGAAGCGCATCCGCCAAGGACTGCGCGAAATTCTGGGAATGCTCTCCAAGCGGCAGTGAGTTGCGAGAAGTTTCTAGGGATCGCAGGCCAGGCGGAATCCATAATCGGCATATTGCAGCTCGGGCGGAATGCTGGAGCGGGCGGCGCAGCGTGAGACCTTAACATGATGGCGCCATGAGCCTCCACGAGAAGCGCGCCGGATGCCCGTTTCCGGGCCCTGCGGATTTCGCTCTGGAGAGACGCCATAATAATCCGCCGCATACCAGTCACTGCACCATTCGTGAACGTTCTGGCAGATGTCGTAGAGACCGAAGCCGTTGGGCGCATGGCGGCCCACCGGCTCGGGGCCTACCTTCCAGCGCGTAGCATAATCCGGCAGGGATTCGGGAGGATCGTCGCCCCAGGGAAAGAGTCTGCCTTCGACTCCGCCGCGCGCGGCGCGCTCCCACTCGGCTTCTGACGGAAGCCGGAACTTCTTTCCCTGAAGCGCGCTCAGCCAATTGCAATAGTCCACCGCCTGAAACCAGGAGACGGCCACTACCGGCTGCGCGGGATGGTTGAAGTTTGGATCATTCCACTGCGGCGGCAACGGACTCGCCGCGGTTCGCAGAAAACCGGAATACTCCGCGTTGGTGACCTGACAGGCGGCAAGATAAAATGCGTCCACCCAGACGCGATGGACGGGCCGCTCGTTCTCCTGACCACTTTCCGAGCCCATCCAGAACCAGCCGGCGGGAATGAGGACCAAGTTCGGTGCGCGGTAAAGTTCGTCGCCGGATAAGGGGGCGGTCGCCATGGCTCAACCTAAGATTAAGCGAGGAAGCGTGATGAAGAAACTGAAATTCGAGGTGACACTTGTCGGCAAGGAGGACGGTGCCGTGGCGGCGGTGAACCCTCCCTTCGATGTGGTCGAAGTCTTTGGAACACGCGCCCGCGTGCCGGTGCGAGGAACGATCAATGGCTTTCCTTTCCGCTCTTCGTTGATGCGCATGGGCGGCTGCCACTGGATGCCGGTGAACCGGGCGTTGCGGGAAGGCGCCGGCGTCAAGGCCGGCGATCTGGTGAGCGTGGTGATGGAGCGCGATGAAGACGAGCGGGTCGTTGAGATTCCGCCCGTGCTCAAGAAAGAAATGGCTACAAGCAAAACCGCGCGCAGCAACTGGGGAAAATACTCGTTTAGCAATCAGAAAGAGATGGCGCGCTCGATTACCGAAGTCAAGCAGGATGAAACCCGCCTTCGCCGTCTGGCGAAAGTCATGGACATTCTCAAGACAGGGAAGAAGTGGACCGGGTAGTCTCGCGCAGGCGGCGGACGATGTCCGAGATATCGTTTTGCTGAAACAAGCGAATGCCGGCGATGCCAGCGGCGCCTGCCTCGATGCAGCCGGGGGCGTTCTGGAGCGTGATGCCGCCCAGCGCCAGCACCCGGGTTTTCTGCCGGCAGGCTTCGCGCAAAGCATCCAGGCCGGCTGGGTCGCTGGGAGAATTCCTTTTTTCGAACACTGGAGCGAAGACCGCAAGATCGGCTCCCTCAATCGCCGCACGGGCCGTGTCCGCGGGAGAATGACAGGAGACGCTGATCAGCGGCGGGGTTGAATTTCCGCTCAGGCTCCAGATACTGTGTGCCTCCGAAGCGGAAATGTCGTCCGCGCGCAGATGCACGCCGTTGGCCCCGCAGGCAAGCGCGACATCGGTTCGCGAGTTAATCAGTAAGGCAGTTGCCACAGGCCGGTTGCCAGTTGCCGGCGCGGAGCGTTCGCGGATCGTACGCAATGCCGCGATCGTCAATTCTTGCAGATCGTGGGTGGAAAGGTCCTTCTCGCGCAGTTGAATGACGTCAACGCCGGCGCAGGCCGCTGCGGCGATCTTTTGCAGTAGAGCATGGCGGCGGGTGCGCTCGTCGCCTGCAAACTGGCTACGATCGGTGATGTAGTAAAGCAGCACTTGCCCGCCATTTAGGGATTCGTTTTCGCGATCTCGGGTACGACCTCGCCTTTGCGCTTGGGTTCAGGGCCGAGATGGTACCGGATCAGGCCGTCGCGGAGAAATTCAAAGCCTTCTTCCGGCGAATCCACGATCCTGAACAACTCCACGTCCTCAGGGGAGATGGTGCCGGCATCCACCATGGCCTGGAAGTTGATCAGGCGATTCCAGTATTCGCTGCCATAGATGATGACCAGGATTTTCTTGGCCAGTTTTTGCGTCTGGGCAAGGGTAAGGATTTCGAACAACTCGTCGAGCGTCCCAAAGCCTCCGGGAAAAATCACCAGCGCCTTGGAAAGATACGCAAACCAGAATTTGCGCATAAAAAAGTAATGGAACTCCAGGTTCAAGGACGGCGTGATGTAAGGATTGGGCATCTGCTCGAACGGCAGGTGGATGTTCAGGCCGATGGTTTTCGCGCCCGCCTCCTGCGCCCCGCGATTGGCGGCTTCCATGATTCCCGGGCCTCCGCCGGTGGTGACAACGAAGCGACGCCGCCGCGCGGGAATCTGCACCGACCACTTACTCAGCAGGAATGCCATGCGGCGCGCATCTTCGTAATAACGAGCCATGTCCACAGCCGCCAGAGCCTGTTTCCGGCGAGCGTCATGTGCGCCAGTTTTGCCCAGCTTCGCCAGCCCTTCTTCGGCAACGTCGAGGCTATGAAAGCGCGCAGAGCCGAAAAATACCACCGTATCCTGAATCTGCTCGCGGCGAAAACGCGCGAGGGGCTCGGCATATTCGGAGAGAATCCGGAGAAGGCGTCCATCAGGGCTGTTGAGAAATTGCGGGTTCTCATAGGCCAGAGGCGCCCGCTTGAGTTCGCTTTCATTCATAAGATGATTTCGTCTTTCTGTGACTCGAGTCAGGATATTTTGAGCGCAACGGTCCGAAGCCGGCGCGGAGTTTGCTCAGCATTTGACTTCCTGGTAGTGAACCGCTTCCCAGAATCCAATCCAAATATCGAGCAAGCCCAGTCCGCTGCACAGCCCGCGGACGAATCCGCTGGATACAATGGCGCGCAGCGCCGGAAAAAACAGCAGCAGGCGATTGTCAGTCCATTCCGGCCGCCAGGGAAGAATGATCAAGAGCACGCCGACCACAGCGCAGACAAACACAAACATCAGCACGGCAATACGATGCAGCCAGAGTTCCAGACCGCGATACCCGCTCTTCCTGGCCGACTGTCCTCCGGCTTTCAGCATCCCCAGAGGCTCGCCATTCGAAGGGCGAGAAGTCAGAGTTTCCCGGATTATGCTGCCCGGGGTGCGATTCTCAGTGGGGCTCGGATCGGCGGTCACTTCCCGCGCTCCGGCGTAGCCAGCAATGCGAAACAGATTTTGGCCAGACACGCCCCCGGCGTCGAGTGAAGACCCATCGGGACATTCTACGTCTTCAGGGTCTTAATGCGCTCAGCCACGTCCCGGTAGTCAATGTTGCTGCCATAAACCTCCATGAAATGGCTGAGGGCGGCATTCTTGTTTCCGGCGGTTTCGTACGAAGATGCCAGTTCGTAGTGCAGAGCGGTGCGAGTGTCTTCGTCGAGCGTAGGCAGCTTCAACGCCTTCTCGTACCAGCGGATCGCAGCCTCGGGAACGCCCTTGTCCAGGAAGCATTGCGAGAGCCAGGTGTAAGTCTGCATGATATGGGGGAAGGGATGGCCCCGATCGACGGCCTGGCAAACTTTCTGCAGTTCGCCGATGGCCTCGTCGAGCAAACCCATCTCGCGGAAGGCGACCCCAAGGTTGTAATGCGTTTCCGGATCCTCCTCGGTGGAGGCGGCGTCTTCGTTCAGTTCCTGTTTCAGCTCGCCGAACATGCTGGCCAGATCCACGCCGGCGCCCGAGTCGAATTTCAGGGGCGCTGAAGGAGATTCAGGCGCCAGGGGCCGCATGCGCGCGGGCTGGTAAGCAAATGTCGGAGATGCGGAAGGCGCCGCCGATGCGGACTGCGCTGCGCTGGCAGCCATCGCCGGTGGTTTGGGGGGTGAAGGCGCCGTGTGCGCAGCGGGCGCTTCCTGCGCTGCCGGGGCCGGCTTGGGCGGCTGAGGCCAACCGGCCTGGCTCGCCGGCTTTTGGGTTTCGGCCGGCACGACCGGAGCCTCCGGCAGGAAACTGTCTCCAAGAGACGCTTCCAGGTCGGATACGAATTCGTTCAGGGCCACGCCGGGTTTCGTGCCGGGCTCGGCATGGTGCGGGGTCTCAGCCACGGGTTCAGGCGCGGCTTGGGCGACTTCATGCGCGGTCGTTTGCGGCAGGAAGCCTTCGCCCAGAGAGGATTCGAGATCGGTAACCAGCTTATCCAGCGCGCCAGGTTGCGGTGCGGGAGCACCCTCAGGTTCGCCAGCGATGGCAAATTCGGCTGCGGAAGGAACCTCTATTTCGACTGCGGGTTCAGCCTCGCTCGGGATGTCTTCCGCCGACAAGTCTTCAATGGCCGCTGGCTCAACCGACGGGGGCTGAGTTGAGGCGGCTTCGATTTCGCTGCGCAGCGCCGCAATTTCCGGGGCGCCGGGCTGCAGGTGCGCCAGTTTAGCGAACGCTGCGCGCGCCTCTTCGACCATGCCATTGGCCAGGTAGAAGCGGACTTCCTCCACGGCTTCGGCGACCGCCTCGGGCCTGGCTGCCGCCGCTGGTTCGACCGGCACACTGATGCCGGCCGGTTCTTCGGTTGTTTCCCCGATTGTCTCTGCGGCTGTTTCTTCCGTGGTGGCGGCAGGCTCGTCCGGAGCCGCGCCTTCCCACTCTTCCGACAGATCAATTTCCTGCGAGGGTGCGGGTTCAGATTTCACTTCAAACTCGGCTGCCTCGTGGACCGAAGGTGCAGGTGCGGCTGGCGGAGGAGCGTGAAAGAAAAGACCGGAAGCGGCCGCAGGCGCCGCCGAGGCTGCCACCGCCACAGCGGCCCTGGCCGCGGGCTCCGGCGCAGGCGCGCTTACAACCGGCGCTTCGGGAACTTCGATTTCGATCTCCGGCGGGGCGGCGGGTGGCGCTGAAACTGGCAGCGTAGCGGCGCGTTCCTCGTATTTTGTCGCGAGCTCGCCATAGCGAACCGCATCCTCGGGGTGGCCGGCGTCATGATAAACGCTTTCCAGCGTCCGGCAGCAAACCGCAGCTTCGGTGAACTGCCCAGAACGAGTGTAGAGAGCCGCCAGGCGCTGATTGACGCGCAGATCACGAGGCGCCTGAGGCACAGCCGCCAGCAGCGGTCCCAGCGCCTTCGCGGGCATGTTGTAGGAGATGAAAAGTTCGGCGTCGGTGAGGGCGGCGCGCACAGACAAGGCAATATCGTCGGAATAGCGCTGATCCACAAAGGGCGCCGTGGCTTCCAGTTCATCCACCATGACCGCGCCTTCTTCGGCGGTGATCAGGCGCGAGCCCGGAGAGGTTCCCAGCTTGCCCAGAACCTGCTGATAATTGCGCGCGTGCAGTTGATTTTCAGGCTCGAGCTGGGTCAGCTTCAAATAGTAGTCCCGGGCTTTTTCCAGCTCGCCGGATTGCACATAGGCGTGAGCCAGCAGCTCGTAAACCTCGGTCAGATGCGTGCCCTCGCCAGCTTTGTTGAGCAGATCGAGCAGGGCTTCGAGCGCGGTGGTGTTCTCGCGCACATGCCCGATCATCGAGTGCAGGCTTTCCAGGATTTTTTCTGAGCCGGCGGCCAGCAGGCGATCGGAATTTTGCGCGTACACCTGTAGCGCGTTCTGGAATTGACCGGCTGCGGTCAAGGCTTCCGCATAGGTCAAAACAGCGCCAACGTCGTTGTGTACGGAAAGCAGCTTGGCGGCCAGGGTGCCGGCGTCGGCAAGACGCCCGGTCTGCAAGTACGCTTGCAGCAGGGTTTGCAGGCCTTCCTGATTGTTATCGAGATCGGCGACCTTCTCCAGATGTTGAATGGCGCCGGGCAGATCGCCGGAATCAAAGGCATTCTTGCCCCGCAGCAGCAAAGTGTAACTGTTGCTGGGATCGAGGGTGAGCATGCGCTGCAGAATTTCTTCCGCTTGTTGGGCTTGCCCCTTGGCGCGCAAAGTCTCGGCGGCGGCGGAGAAAATCTGCCAGGCTTCCGTCTTTTTGCCTAAGCGGACGTAAACTTCGCCCAGCCGGGTGCGCATGGCGACGTTTTCCGGGTCCATCTCCAGCGTCTTCTGAAAAATGCGAACCGCCTGTTCCAGCTGGCCATCGCGCAGGAATTCTTCCGCCACCTGCAGGTATTGGGCGCGGGCATCGTTGAACAAACCCTGCTGGGTGTACAGCTCGGCGAGGCGCAGGACGCTCTCCAGCGACGACTTGAGCTTGCTGAGCTTCTTGTACATGGCGATAGCCTTGACCGTGAAACCCTGCGAGGCATAGGCATCGCCGACACTCTTGAAACAGTCCGCCGCTTTTTCGGAATTGCCCAGGCGGGAATAAAGATCGCCCACGGTATTCATGACCGTGAGGTCCTTGGGGTCCGCCTTCAGAACTTTTTCGTACTCGGCGATAGCATTTTGCAGTTTGCCCTGCTGGACAAACTTCTCCGCCGCGCTGAGCACCTTCTGTTTATTGAAGCCAAAGCCAAACGCCATAAAAGTGCGGACTCCAACTCCGGTTCGTCACTTGCCCAGGAACGCCCTCGAATAAACCAGCCTTGGCCTGCGATTCGATCGTTTCACCGGCATTTGATCCGATCGCAAGAGAGAGTCCTAGGACAAGGGTCATTGTACGGCTGGGTGAGGCAAATCGTATGGTTACTAAGGGTTACCGAAAGGGAGTGTACGACGGTTACCAACGGAATCTGCGCCACTCGTTCGGCGGGCTTTGCGGCTGGCACTTCTCACTCGCCGCGGTGAAAAACTCCTCCCGCAAAACCGTTTATCCTGATTCCAGAGGAACTCCCCATGCACAAAATCACTCCATGTCTGTGGTTCGACCATCAGGCGGAAGAGGCCATGCATTTTTATGTCTCCATTTTCAAGAATTCCAGGGCGGGACAAGTCACCCGCTTTGGCGACGCCGGCCCCGGGCCGAAGGGAAGTGTGATGTCGGTTTCATTTGTGCTCGACGGCCAGGACTTTATCGCACTGAATGGCGGCCCGCTGTTCAAGTTCACCGAAGCAATTTCGCTTTTCGTGCATTGCGAAACCCAGCAAGAAGTGGACGAATTGTGGGCCAAGCTTACGGCAGGCGGCGAGGAATCGCGGTGCGGCTGGCTCAAAGACAAGTATGGATTGTCGTGGCAGATCATCCCCAGGATTCTGATGGAATATTTGTCTGACAAGGACCCTGAAAGGGCGCAGCGGGTGATGAACGCGATGCTGCAAATGAGTAAAATTGAGATCCAGGCGTTACGGCGGGCTTACGACGGCTGATGTGAACGGGATTTGCAATCAAATACAAACCAAAGAGAGGAGATCAAAACCAAATGGAAACGAAACCTACGCACGAACAGGCACAGTTGCACATGCAGGTTTTTGAACAGCGGCGCGAAGCCCGGATGCGGCAGGCGCGGGACTGGTTCTTTAAGAACTATATAGTGGAAAGCTTCGATGACTCTATGCGCGTGGCGCCTCCGGGAACGGAGAACGGGGCTTTTGTCATGATGGTGCTCTCGTACTGGGAACAGACTTGCGCCCTGCTGAATTATGGCTTGCTGCATGAAGACCTGTTCTTTGAAACCAGCGGCGAATTTTTCGGCGTCTGGGAGATGGCGAAGGCGACCCTGCCGCAAAGCCGGGAACGCTTCAAGAACAAGCAGTTTCTATCACACCTGGAGAAGGCCGCGCAGCGTTACGAAACCTGGATGGAGAAACGCTCACCCGGCCACATCGCCACCATGCGGGAGTTCATGAAGCAGATGCGATCGCAGACTGCGAAAGCCGCATAGTCCGCGCCGGCGATCCCGCCTTCGAGAAGTGCGGAGGCGGGAAGCCGGTGTGGTACCGATGTACCATGGTACAATCCCCGGGTGGCCAGCGACGGTAAATTCCTTGTGGTGCGGGTCCAGACCGGCGTTCGTCTGGAAAAGGGCCTGCTCAAAGTCCTGAAAGCCTTCGCGGAATACAAAGACATGACCCTGGGCGACCTGCTCGAAGGCATCGTGCTGCACGCTTTCGACGGCAAGGCGCCTTTCAGTGCGGAATCGCTGGCCCGCATCGCGGAGTTGAAGCGGTTTTACGGCCTCAACCTCGATTCCCGCGCCAGTCACCGGCTGCAGGAGGCTGGGGCAACCCGAATCAAGCGGAAGGCGAGGGCAGGGAATCGCAAGAAATCGCGCCAGGAGAGACCATGACGCAACCGTCGCACAAACTCACGCTTAACGGTCTGCAATATTCGCTGGGATTGGTTCTAATCTACGAGTGTTCGCGGCTGCTGTTCTCACCGGCGGCCAGCCGTTCGCTGGAGAAAGCCCATCTGCCGCACGCTCTGGTCCTCGCCATTGCGGCGGTTGAACTGCTGGGCGCGATTCTCTTTCTGATTCCGCCGACGGTGCTCGCGGGCGGCCGTGTGCTGCTGGCGACGTTTGTTGTGGCCGCCGTGGTTCACATTCTGCACGGCCAGTTGGATATCGGTTATCTGGTGATCTATGCCATGGCCGTGCTTGCGGTCAGTACAGAACGCAGTTGACGGGCCGATCGCTCACGACGGTTTCGCTCCCTGATCCGGCACGTATACTCGTCCGGGTGCGGCGGTCTGGATCTTCTCCCGATCGAAAATCTCTTTGATTCGACGGCGCAACTCCCGGCTGACGCCAAACTGTTTGTTGGGGCGAGTCTTGACCAACATCAGATACTCGGCCTCGCCGTTGCCGACGCGATCAATGCCCGGCACCTGAATGTCACTGACAATATCGTTGGCGAAGGCCGGATCGTTCCGAATCCCATCGCCGATCTGCTGCAATAATTTCACTACGCGATCGCTGGACTCGCTGTAGGCGACGACCACGCGCAGCGCCAGTTGGGACCAGTCGCGCGTAGCATTGGAGACGATAGTGATCTGGCTGTTGGGCACGGTGTGCACGGTGCCGTCATCGTCGCGCAAAACCGTGCGGCGCAGCGTCATTTCTTCGACCGTGCCTTTGACGCCGGCAATGCGAACGTTGTCGCCGAGGTCGTACTGATTTTCGAGCAGAATGAAGAAGCCATTGATGAAATCGTGAACCAGAGTTTGCGCGCCGAATCCGATGGCGAGTCCGGCCACGCCGGCGCTGGCAAGCAGCGGGCCAAGTTCGAATCCCAGCAGCGGAAGCGTTTGCAACAGAGCCCAGAAAAGAATGAGGAAGACGCCGATGCTGTTGATGACGCTGGCCAGGGTCCGCACCTGCTGAACGCGCAGGCCGGAGGAACTTTTGCGCGATTGCAAAGCGGCGGCTTTGCCGGTGATCAGGCGCAGTAAGCGGATCAGCACGAACGAAGCCACCGCCACCATCACGACTTTGGGCAGCTCGTGGCGCAAAAAGGTCATCGTGTCTTCGCGCCAGTCGCGCAGCAACTCGGGAAGATTGCCGTCGCCGGGGATGAGCATCGGAAGGAACATGCGGTTCGCGATTCCTGGCGGATTATAGCAAGCGCCGCGGTCAGTTAGATTTTCACGACCGTATAATGAGGGCGTGCAACTCTCGAGTTCCCCGAGGTGGATCTTGCGTTTGAAGACCTTGCTGCTGGCTGCGTCGCTTGCCTTTCTCGTAGCGCTGTTTCCGGCGAAATCCTCCGCTCAGACCGGCCAACCGCCCCGTCCGTTACCGCCTCCGCTGCACCAGCCGACCGAGGATGATGAGCAGGAACAGGCTCGCGAAAAAGAACAAACGAAGAGGTTGAACCGGGAGCGGCAGGCGCAGATCAAGCGTGACACCGGCGACCTGTTGAAGATGGCCACTGAACTCAAGTTGTATGTGGATAAGTCCAACGAAAATATTCTCTCCGTGGATGTAATCCGCAAGGCGGATGAAATCGAGAGGCTGGCGCACGAGATCAAAGAAAAGATGAAAGCCAACTGACGGGTTCCTCCTTCCGCTTTCGCATCCGGACCTAAGTTCGAGCTTACCCAAGCTCGCGTGAAAGCTGTGTAGAGCCTGAGTCTCTGGCCTGACGGCCACCCTGAAAACGGCACTCTGCGGCCAGAAGATTCTCAAACCGCCTGCGGTGGGATACAATTGCAACCGGATTTCAATAAGGGAACCCCTTGCCATTCCCGCAAACCGAAGCGCCGGGCCGGTTGCAGGCTGAGCTGATGTCGCGCGGCCTGCGCATGACGCACCAGCGCCGCACCATCCTGAGCGTGGTAGAGACGGCGAAGCAGCACCTGGACGCCAGCCAGATCCTGCGCCGGGCGCGCAAGCTGGATCCGCAAATTGACCGGGTCACGGTCTATCGCACTCTGAATCTGCTGAAGCGGCACGGGCTGGTTGATGAACTCGACCTGATGCACATGCAGGGCGAGAAACACTACTACGAGCGCCGGCCCCAGCGCGATCACATTCACATGGCCTGCCTGCGCTGCGGCAAGATCATGGAATTTGAGAGCGACCTGTTCGACCGGCTGAAGGGCCAGATTCAGCGCGATTGCCAGTTTCACATCGTGGTCAGCCGACTGGAGGTCGGCGGCTACTGCGTCGAGTGCCGCAGCTCTTCGACGTAATCTTTACGTTGCATCTGGTTGCAACAATCCTGAAACAAAAAAAACGGATTGTGAGCCGGAACACTTGACGTCGAGTGGCCCTGATTCGTAGCATATGTGTTGTTCGCGTTAATGCAACTGAGTTGCAATTAGATGAGATCGGAGCCAATGAAGATCCCTTGCGCGCCCATTTTTCTCTTCTTATCCTTCGCCGTCCCATTATTTGCCCAGGAGCGGCCATACTTCGTCACCTACAGCCACGAGATGGAAGAGCCCGGCAATCTCGAGATCGAAATGTACAACGTGGTCGGCAACCCGCCGGGCGGGAATGCCTTTTTCGGATCCACCGTCGAATTCGAGTATGGAGTGAAGGCCTGGTGGACTTCAGAATTTTATCTCGACGGGCAGAGCACACAGAACGACAGCACGATCTTCACCGGCTTCCGCTGGGAGAATCGTGTGCGGCCCCTGATGGGCGAACACTGGATCAATCCCGTAATCTACGCCGAATTCGAAGACACGAGCGCCGACAAATCTCTGCGCGAGGTCGTGGGCCACGACGGCGTACCGGACTTTTCCGATTCCAACGCCGTAGCTCGCCTGAACAAAGAGCGCGAGATGGAGTTGAAGCTAATTCTGGGCAGCAACTATCGCGGGTTCAACATCAGCGAAAACATTATCGCCGAGAAAAATCTGGCGAACGAACCGTGGGAATTTGGATACGCCTGGGCGGTGAGCCGTCCGCTGAAACTCGCGGCCAGCGCCCACAAATGCGCATTCTGCCGCGAGCGCTTTCAGACGGGCCTGGAAATGTATGGTGGGCTGGGAGACCGCCACAGCTTCGGTTTAAGCCAGACGTCGCACTACATCGGCCCAACCATGAACTGGACCGCGCCCAACGGAACGACGTTATCCTTTTCGCCGCAGTTTGGATTGAACGATTACAGCATTCCGCGGCTTTATCGGTTCGGCATCTCTTACGAGATTGAGCAATTCCTCAGTTATTTTCATCGCGGAGGCAGTCAATAATGCGGGTACGGATCCTCTTACTTCTTGTTGTGGCCGTGCCGCTGTGCGTGATGATGGCGAAGGCGGCGGCCGACGGAGCATGGCTGGCGACTGTTCCGGCGCGGGATCATGAAAAAACCAATCCGTATGAAGGCAAGCCAGATGCGATCGCAGCCGGAAGGCTCATCTTCGAAGAGCACTGCGCCAAGTGTCACGGCCCGAATGCGGAAGGTACGAAGAAGCGTCCTTCGCTGCGGAGCGAGCGGGTGCGTGAGCAGGCGACGGCGGGAGATGTACACTGGTTGCTGCTCAACGGCAACATGAAGAAAGGAATGCCGTCATGGGCGAAGCTGCCCGATCCGCAATTGTGGCAGCTGACCAGCTATCTGAAGTCAATGCATGATTGATGGGACGAAGGCGGGCAGAATTCCGTGGAAGCGCATCGCACTGGGAACCCTGCTGCTGTTGGTAGGCGCGCAGTTGGTTCCGGTGGACACGCGGAATCCGCCAACGCCGCCGGCGAACTCCATCTACGCCGCTGAATCGGTGCCGCCGAATGTGCGGGCGATTTTCGATTCCTCCTGCAACAACTGCCACTCCAATGAAACCCGATGGCCGTGGTACAGCCACGTGGCGCCGTTTTCCTGGATTGTGGCACACGACGTGCACCGCGGCCGCCGTCTCATGAATTTTTCCGAGTGGGCGGGTTATGGGGAAAAGAAGCGGGATCAGAAGCTCGAGGATATCTGCGATCAGCTGATGAACGGCGATATGCCGGACGGAAAGTATCTATTGATTCACCGCAGCGCGCGACTCTCGCAAGAGCAAAAAGAAAGTGTGTGCCGCTGGACGCAGGCGCCACGTTGACAGATTCGTGCCGGCATCCCTCAATGCGTTCCCATGCGGGAGGGTAGTTCTGGTTTCGTTATGGTTGTGGCAGCCGGTCGCTCTCTGGCCGCCGTCGCGACTCTCAAATTGACCATAGTCATTGACCATGGTATAACTATCCGTATGAAAGAAGTCGCCATATCTGAGTTCAAGGCCAAATGCCTTGGCATTCTGGAGCGAGTCCGCAAAACACGTAAGCCCATTCGCGTGACCCGCTTCGGCGAGCCGGTTGCCGAAGTTGTTCCGCCATCGGCCAGTAAGGGAACTGGCAGAAGGTTGGGTTCTTTAGCGGGAACGGCAAGAATCTTGGGCGATATCGTTGGCCCCACCGGTAGTTGGGAGGATTGGGAAGCCGGCCGATGAAGCTGCTCCTTGACACGCACATCTGGCTTTGGAGCGTGCTGGAGCCGCATCGCCTCTCGCGCCGCGTGGGCCGCGAACTGGCGAACCAGGAAAACGAATTATGGCTCTCCCCGGTTAGCGTATGGGAATTGACGGTCTTACAGCGCAAAGGGCGGCTGAGCCTGCCGCAAGACCTCGCAGCTTGGGTCGCGTCCAGCATGAGGGACTTGGAACTTACGGAAGCGCCTCTTACGATTGAAGTGGCGCTGGCTGTTCAGTCTATAAGCCTTCCGCATGGTGACCCCGCTGACCATCTTCTCGCAGCTTCAGCACAGGTTTTCAATTTAACGCTCACTACCGCCGACCGGTCCCTGATCCATGCTCGCGGCATTGATGTGCTGCCCAATCGGTGAGGCCGAGGAGTGCCCGAGCGTTGCCCAGCCGTTGTGGGCGGGTGAGGATGCCCGCCCTCCATCGGAAGAAACCATTCCGGTCTTAATCCGCCAAGTCCGTTCCAATCCGCATTCCGTAGAACGACCGGTACACGAAGAAAAACGACACTGCAAAGAATGCCAGAGCCAGCGCGTGCCCCAGCGTGCCGCCCGCTTCCGAAGTGAGCTTGACGGCAAGTTCTACCGCCAGCAAACCGAACAACGTGGTGAACTTGATAACTGGATTTAGCGCGACCGAGGACGTGTCTTTGAACGGGTCGCCGACGGTGTCACCCACCACGGTTGCATCGTGCAGCGGAGTGCCTTTCTGTTTCAGCACGACTTCGACAATCTTTTTGGCGTTGTCCCAGGCGGCGCCGGCATTGGCCATGAAGATTGCCTGATAGAGGCCGAAGATGGCGATCGAAATCAGATAGCCGATGAAGAAAAACGGCTCTACGAACGCGAAGCACAGCGTGCCGAAGAAGACCGCCAGAAAGATGTTCAACATCCCCTTCTGCGCGTACTTGGTGCAGATCTCAACCACCTTCTTGCTGTCGGAAACCGACGCTTTCTCTACTCCTTCCAGCTTTATGTTGGCCTTGATGAACTCAACCGCGCGGTACGCGCCCGTGGTCACCGCCTGGGTGGATGCGCCGGTGAACCAGTAAATCATGGCTCCGCCAGTGATCAGGCCCAGGAAGAAAGGCGCGTGCAGCAGCGAAAGGTTGTTTACACTTGCGGTGAGCCCGTTGGTCAGCGCCATGATGATGGAAAAAATCATGGTGGTCGCTCCCACCACTGCCGTGCCGATCAGTACGGGTTTCGCGGTTGCCTTGAAAGTGTTGCCCGCACCGTCGTTTTCTTCCAGCAGGTCCTTGGCGCGTTCAAAGTTCACATCGAAGTTGTAATCCTTCTTGACCTCCTGCTTCACGTTCGGAATCTGTTCGATCAGCGAAAGCTCATATACGGACTGCGCATTGTCGGTCACGGGGCCATACGAGTCCACAGCAATGGTCACCGGCCCCATGCCCAGGAAGCCGAAGGCCACCAACCCGAAGGCGAAGACCGCCGGGGCAGCCATCAAAACTCCCAGCCCTTGCAAGCTGAAGTAGTAGGAAATGGACATCAAGGTAACCATCGCCAGACCCAGGTAGTAGGCCGAGAAATTGCCGGCCACGAATCCCGAAAGGATGCCCAGCGACGCTCCGCCCTCCTTCGCCGAGGTCACGACTTCGTTCACGTGCCGCGATTCGGTCGAGGTGAACACTTTCACCAGTTCAGGAATCACCGCCCCGGCCAGCGTGCCGCAGGAAATAATCGAGGCCAACTTCCACCACAGCGTCGTGTCCCCGCTCAGGTCCGGAACGATGATGGAAGAAATGAAGTAGGTAAGCCCGATGGAAACCACGGACGTAATCCACACCAGCGAAGTCAGCGGCGCTTCGAAATTCATCCTGTCTGCATGACCGTACTTGGCCCTGGCAATCGCCCCATTGATGAAATACGCAGCGGCGCTGGAGACCAGCATGGCAATGCGCATCACGAAAATCCACACCAGCAACTGCACCTGGACCATCGGATCTTTCACCGCCAGCAGGATGAACGTGATCAGGGCCACGCCGGTCACGCCGTAAGTCTCAAATCCATCGGCCGAAGGCCCAACCGAATCTCCCGCGTTGTCACCGGTGCAGTCCGCAATCACGCCCGGATTGCGCGCGTCATCCTCCTTGATCTTGAAGACGATCTTCATCAAATCCGAGCCAATATCGGCAATCTTGGTGAAGATGCCGCCCGCGATTCGCAACGCCGCAGCGCCCAGCGACTCCCCGATAGCGAAGCCAATGAAGCACGGTCCGGCATAGTCTCCCGGCACAAACAGCAGGATGAACAGCATGATCAGCAGTTCCACGCTGATCAGCATCATGCCAATGCTCATGCCCGCCTGGAGGGGAATGTTGTAAATGGGATACGGCTTCCCGGCCAGTCCCGCAAAGGCTGTCCGGGAGTTGGCAAAGGTGTTCACCCGGATGCCGAACCACGCTACCCCGTAGCTTCCCGCAATTCCCACCACGCTGAACAGAAGAATGATCGCGACTCGTATCGCCTCAAACTTCAGCAGCACGCCGAAGTAGAGGAGGATGATCACGGCGATAAAGATCCATAGCAGCAGCAGAAATTTCCCCTGCGTAATCAGGTAAGTTTTGCAGGTTTCATAGATCAGTTCGGAGATTTCGCGCATGGCGCGATGCACCGGCAGATTCTTCAGCCGCGTGTAGATGACCAAACCGAAACCCAGTCCGAAAATGCAAAACAGGATTCCAATCAGCAGCAGCTTGTGCCCATCGATGGCATGATTGAGAAAACTGACCGAGGAAAGATCGGGAAGTTTCAGGTTGGCCTCGCCGCCTACTTCCTGCGAAGGCTGCGCCCAGGCAGCAGACGCGCCCGCGGTCAGGAGGGCAAGAGCAACGAACAGGGTCTTAACCAAACGGCGTCCTCGGGACGCAACATGAGCGGACCAGCGCATAAAATCCTCCACGGATCAAACCTATTTTGGATCAAACTATTTTAAGGATGACTTACGGAATTCAGCACCTCAAAGCGGCGCGCAACGTTCAAAGCCTTCCTGATTTGGGCGTCGAGGGCGCACGCCGAGTTCCGAGCACGCTTCCACCGCAAGAATTGAAGCCAGGGATGCTGAGCTTGGCCGCGTCGGACAATTCACCGCAAACTGACTGTGCCACGAGCGCACAGCGCACCCGACAAGCCGGAGGAATGGAAATTCACCGGACTGTCAGCGCAAGACCAAGTTTTATAACACGTTAGGGGGAGGAGGTCAAATTTGGCGGGGGCCTTCGCCCCATTATCCCCGAATCTCACGGCGTGATCTCGAAAACCACGCCTGCATAAGCGGAGCCGCCGTATTATGTGGTCCCGTATAGATTGCCTTTGCCATCAAGTATCAAGGCGGCCTGCGGGCCAGCGCCATCGGTTCCGTTAAACCGATGCAGCACAGTCTCCTGGCCGTTCGGGCTCAGTTTGAACACCGTTCCGCAGGTATTGGCTCCGCAATTTACTTTAGGGTGTCCGCCATTCAGAGTTGTGCCATAGAGATTTCCAGCCGGGTCACGGAGCAAGCCTGCCCAGGGATTCTGTCCATCCGGCGGCCCCTTGAAGTTGTGGAGCGTCGTGAGGGTCTGCGACTGCACCCTGACCAGCAATCTGAAGTGGGCGCTCGCACCTGGTAATCTGCGCTTATCAGCGGCAGTCACTGGCTTACCGAAAGACTCGGTAGCCAACGTGTCACAAATCATTTCCCTGGACAGATCTCTTTTGACGGCAAGAGTTGGGAGGCTTCCGCGCCCAAAGTTGGAATTGCTCATTTCTGGAATTGAGTTGGTGCTTGGCAGATAGGCCTGCCATTCCGGGGAACGGATGGGTTGAGCTCGGTCTCTGGCGTCCTGCAAACTCGCCAGCAAACCTGCGACCTGCTTACACGACAGTCAATACGCGCAGAAAAAAATCAGGACAGCCTGGAGCCCCCCAAGGCTGTCCTTATAACCCTCCCGGTTAGAAGGGCGTGTCCTGAACACAGAGTAGAATCGGCGTGTTTCAGCAATATTGCAAATTTGTAAATTTACTGTGAATCGCGCTGCCGGGTACATGAGGCACCCCGATGGGGATGCACACCGAACGTGTGGTTGTTGCTTCGCATGAACGCGACGTAATTCGCACGGCGCACCCAGATTTCTCGCTCGCCAAAGTTGGGCGGCTTGGGATGACAACGTTGACGACTAGAATGTCCGTTACATCTCTGCGAGGATACATCCATGGCCCGTAAAACCGAAGCATCGCGCAAGCTGCAGAAGCGAGCCGAGCAGATGATTCCCGGCGGCGTGAATTCTCCGGTGCGGGCGTTTCACGCTGTCGGCGGCGCTGCGCCTTTCATCGTGCGCGGCGAGGGTTCGCGCATCTTCGATGCCGACGGAAACGAATACATTGATTATGTCAGCTCATGGGGACCGCTCATTCTGGGCCACGCCGCGCCCGCGGTTGTCGAAGCGGTCATTGCAGCCGCCCGCCGCGGGACAAGTTTCGGAGCGTCCACCCCGTCGGAGGCGGACCTCGCCGAAGTCGTGCTCTCTGCATTTCCCCAGGCGCAGAAGGTCCGGTTTGTCAGCTCGGGCACGGAAGCCACGATGTCGGCGATCCGGCTGGCCCGCGCCTACACCAGGCGCAAGTACATCGTGAAGTTCGAAGGCTGCTATCACGGGCACGCGGACGCGCTGCTGGTGAAAGCCGGCTCGGGTGTGGCGACGCTCGGTATTCCGGGGTCGGCGGGCGTGCCGGAAGAGTTCACCCAACTCACGCTGGCGTTGCCATACAACCAGGTTGCCGCGGTCGAGCAGGCGTTTGAAAAGTTCAAGCATCGGATTGCCTGCGTGATTGTGGAACCAGTCGTTGGCAACATGGGCTGCGTTCCTCCGGCCAGCGGATATCTCGAAGCGCTGCGCGCGATCACGAAAAAAGAAGGGACGGTGCTGATCTTCGACGAAGTCATGACCGGGTTCCGGCTGGCGTTCGGCGGAGCGCAGGAGCTTTACGGCATTACCCCGGACCTGACCACGATGGGCAAAATTATTGGCGGCGGATTGCCGGTCGGAGCCTACGCAGGCCCGTCGGAAATCATGGATATGGTGGCGCCGCTGGGGCCGATGTATCAGGCCGGCACGCTGTCCGGGAATCCGTTGGCAATGGCCGCCGGGCTGGCAACGTTGAGTTATTTGCGCGAGCACAAGCATGAAATTTATCCGCGCCTGCACAAATTGAGCCAGGAACTCACGGCGGGAGTCGCTGCCGCGGCGAAAGAGGCAGGCATGCCGATCTGCCACAACCGCGTCGGTTCGATGTTCACCTGGTTTTTCACCAAGGGGCCGGTCACAGACTGGGAGTCGGCGGCAAAGTCGGATACGCAGATATTCGCGCGATTCTTCCGGGCGATGTTGGAGAATGGAGTTTATCTGCCGCCTTCACAGTTCGAAGCGGCCTTTCTGAGCGCTGCGCATAGCGACAGCGATATACAACAGACCATCGCCGCAGCGAAGCTCGCGCTGGAACTGGCGGCTAATCCATCATCTCCGGAATCGTCGCAAAGTCATATCCCTGGGATTTGAATTCCGAAATCAGATGATCGGTGGCGGCGACGCTCTGGGAGCGGTCGGCACCAAACGCGGCGTGACTGCCATCGTGCAGCAGAATGACGTCGCGATCATGCATCCGGCTGCGGACCTTCTGTTCCACATACGATGCCGGCTTCCCACGCCAGTCAAAACCGGAGACGCTCCACATCACCGGCTCCAGTCCCAGCGAGCGTGCGATTCGCAGCGTGGCAGGTCTGCGTCCACCGAAGGGAGGCCGGAAAAGCCGCGAGTGCTCCCCGATCGCGTCATGCAGCGCTTGCCGGCAAAGTTCCAGCTCCCTCCGCGTGCGGGCCTGCGACGCAAAGATAAGATTGGGATGGCTGAAGGTATGATTGCCAAGCACATGCCCAGCTTGTGCCAGTTCCCGAACAATGTCGGGTCTCCGTTGCACGAACCGTCCAACGAGAAAGAAAGTTGCTTTCACGCCGTGTTTCGCCAGAACCTCCAGCAGGCGCAGCGTATGCGGATCATTGGGGCCGTCGTCGTAGGTGAGCGCGAGTTGCCGGGCGCCGGCTTTCCGGCCGGTGAAAGTTCTGCCGTACCATTGGCCGGTCGGCGCCATGGTCTGGTAACCGGCGGCCGAAGCGGCGACGGCGGCAGCGGCGATCGCGATCGGGGCCCCGACCATCGCAAGATTGTAAACGGAAAGCGCGTTCCAGATTCCGGTTGCGGGTTATCTTTTTCCACAATTGCGCCGCGCTCTCAGCCGGGATATGCTGCCATTTCGCAGTCTGGTTCTCCCGGGCCATGGCCAATCTTTTTGAGTTGCCCCGTTACGTTGCGGTCGAAGGACCGATCCGTGTCGGAAAGAGCACGCTGGCAAGAATTCTGGCGGAACGCCTGAACGCCCAGCGCGTCATGGAGACGGAAGAAAACGCTTTTCTGCGCGCCTTTTACGAAGGCGAGCGCGGGGCCGGCTTCCAAACCCAGTTCGCGTATCTGATTCGCCGCTTTGAACAGCTGCGGAGCCTGGATCTGGGACCGCGTTCGCAGAAGACGGTGGTCGCCGACTTCATCTTCGAGAAAGATAAGCTGTTCGCCTGCCTTAACCTCACCGACCAGGAGCTTGAGACTTACAATCGCTATTACAACTATTTCCGCGACCAGTTGCCCACGCCTGACCTCGTCATCTATTTGCAGGCCACTCCCGAGGTGCTGAAGCGGCGCTTGAGGAAGAAGAATGCGCCCGGCGAAAAAGCCATCAACGAGGAATATCTGGAGGAAGTGATCAAGGCTTATGAACACTTCTTCTTTCATTACACCTCTTCGGATCTGCTGATCGTGAACACGTCGGAGATTGACTTCGTTGAGCGCAACGAAGATCTGCAGGAACTGTTGCGGAAAGTTTCGGCGCCGATCAGGGGCACGCAGTATTTCCTGCCTCTGGGAAGAGAACACGCCGCCAGCGCCTAGTGTCTGGCACTGCGATTTCAAAAGGAGCGACGGCAAGAATTACATCGTGGTCTGGGACAACAGGCAGCAAACCGGTGGATGGTGGGTGTGATTGATTCTTCAGACGTGTCCGCCCCCGCACGAGCCCAAGACAAGAAAGAAGCGCGTCCGGAGGCACAAGCAACAATTCTCATTGGCTCGCAGAACGGCTCGAATGGTCTTAGGGTGAATGGACAGATCAATAGTAACGGCACCAACATGAACGGTGGCATTGACTGCCAAGGGGCAGTCGTATGGATTGCAGGCACAAGCAACGCGCACGTCCCGGCTGACTATAGTGACATGGGGACTTTTCAAAACACGTACGGGCCGGGAGGAGGTTCTGCTAACTCCCAGAACTCGACCGATGTCGTTACAGGGATGCCTCGCGGGGTGCACACCCCGTGCTACTTCTCCTCTACTGCTAATGGCGGGTCCTACATCGTCTTCGACGGAAACAACTCTCCCTACCATATTAATTCAGTCGTCAACAGCTACGTCGAAGGCGACATCTACGTAAGTGGCAACGCTTTTGCAGGTGATCTAGCTCTGCCGGTCGGGGGCCACGTCGGGAATACCGCATCCAACAGCGACTTCACTGGCACGTGCACACTAGGATTAAATTGCGCCAACATCCCGTTCAACGACAACTATGCTTCCGCTCCTGTATGTGTGGCTACCGACACCTCCGCGGCGAACGCCGTACAGGTAACGGCACTCGCCAACAAGGTGACATTTTCGGGGACCGCACCTGACGTAATAGCCTACGTTTGCGCGGGAAATCCAAACTGATGTATCTGTCGCCCCGGAAATTCGGGGACGGAGCTGCTTTCGCATCGGGCGCGTCATGGCGGTTGCCAAGTCCTCGGAGCACGCGATGATTCTTCCGGCCGTGTGGTTCAACCCAACCGGACCCGGTATATCGGCGGTCACTTTCCAACAATCTTAACGGCCGGAGTGGTCATTCCCGTCACCAGATACCAGCCATTCTGGTCCTCAATTGCGAAAGGATCGGTCGCCCCAGTTGTGTTATAGGCCCATTGATCGATAATCCCGGTCGACACCCAAGACAGAACGAGCCAATACTGCGCACCGGAGCTAAGCTGGAGACGCTTGCTCTTGCCACCAGTCATGCGCTTGCAGCAGCTGTTTACCTTGGGTAGCCTGTAGAAACTACCGAACGCCAGGCCGCCGCCCGGCAAACCATCCTTGTCGGCAGCAAGAGTCCAGTTCGTGTAATGCGGTGCGTAGCCGCTGACCCATTGCACTGCCGCCACTACGTGGTCAAGCTCCGTAACACCCTCAGGCACGATGAACGGAACCGCGACGGCGCTAATTGAGGTGTTGAACTCGAACTGGTACCCGTTGCAGCAATCATAGATCTTTCCCTTTTGGCTACCAAGGTTCGAGTAGATTACGGTTTGGCTCAGCGCAAGAGCTGTCGAAGCCAAGAGAAACACAAAGGTCAAAATAAGGCGTTTCATATTCACCTCTCTGGATAGAATCCTCGCCCCTCTCCGGATTCCGCAAAAGCATACCACCATTTTCCGCCCCCTGGGGGGCCAGCCCCCTGGTTCTTTCAAAAACGACTCGCGGAATTGGGCGGGGCAGTTATGCTGCTGGCAACAAATTCTCCACTACGGTCGTTGAATAGCCGGGGTATTTGGCAAGATAGTTGTCAACAAGCGACTTCCATACCTCATCCAGCGTTCTCCGGGGCGTATCTCCGCTCATCAATTGCTCAGGAGAATACTTCGGCCATGTCACGCCCCACTTTCCATTTTCGGCATATGAAAATCCTCCCTGCTCTGTCTGCCGCAATTCAAGAGATATATCAGGGCTTCCTTTTTTCGTAAGGGTAGTCCGGCGACCAATTGGTTCGGGTTCCATATTGTTTCCTCCTTACCCAAGTATGCCCGCATCTCCTGTGGATAACTTGGGACAAAACTCAAATACCTTTCCGCCTCCCCAAACTCCAAAGCGCCGGGCAATTCGGTGCTTCTCCTTCTCTGCTACGACCCGGGGGGGCTGGCCGAGCCTTGCTCTTCTGTCTGGTGCAGGTATAAAACCGGCTGCCCCAGCTTTCGCGTTCGAAAGCTGGGCACGATAAACCTCGCCCTCTGTGTTCATCAATCACAGACCAGGCCAAGGCCCGATGCTAATCCTCGCTCGTGCCCAACCGACTTCATCGCTAGTGCGGGGATATCTATATTTTATTACCTGGAGTTGCTACCAGCGCATGCCGCTGCTCGCCAAGCCGCAGAATCGCGGCTTGCTGCTCGAAGGTCTAGGGACGGAACTGTCCACATCGCATGATTTATACCTCCGTATTCACTGGGGCGGGGCCGGGAGGAAGGAACTAAGCTGGGCCACACCGCTGTCGGAGGGTATAGCCCCACGGCCCGGCAGGGGCAACGAGTTTCCGTCGGCGTCCCGCACCTGCCCTGAGCGATGTCAAAGGGATACGCGAGCTAATCCGGGCCCTCTGACGACTTGCGCCCGCTCGGTCTTAACCATTCCACCTCCTTCCCTTGCCCATTCCCGCCACCGTCTCTAAAATAGGAAGATCATCCTGCTTTTCATAACGCTATGATCCATTTCCCCGTTCCTGAGGCGCTGACTTTCGACGACGTGTTGCTGCTGCCTGGCCGCTCGGACGTAATTCCGGCGCAGGCCAACACGCAGACCCAGCTCACGCGCAACATCCGGCTGAATATTCCCGTCATCAGCGCCGCCATGGATACGGTCACCGAATCGCACATGGCGATCGCGGTGGCGCAGCAGGGCGGAATCGGGATTATTCACCGCAACTTGAACATGGAGCAGCAAGCCAACGAAGTGGACAAGGTGAAGCGCTCGGAAAGCGGCATGATCGTTGATCCCGTCACCATGTCGGCGGACGCCAAGGTTTCCGACGCGCTCGAGGTCATGCGCCGCTACAAAATTTCCGGCGTGCCCATTACGAAAAACGGCAAGCTGGTCGGTATTCTCACCAACCGCGACCTGCGCTTCGAGACCCGTTTCGACATTCCCATCAGCAAGGTGATGACGAAAGAAAATCTCATCACCGTTCCTGTGGGCACGACGCTCGAAGATGCGGAAAAGATTCTACACGAGCATCGCGTGGAAAAGCTGCTGGTCGTGGATGAGGATTACCACCTCAAAGGCCTGATCACGGTCAAAGACATCCAGAAAAAGCTGAAGTATCCGAACGCCGCGAAAGACACGCAGGGACGCCTGCGCGTAGGCGCGGCCATCGGCGCCACCGGCGACTTCCTGGAGCGCGCTCAGGAAATGGTGAAGTCAAAAGTTGACCTGCTGGCGATTGACAGCGCTCACGGCCACTCCACGCGGGTGCTGGAAGCGATCAAGCAGGTGAAATCGAAACTGCCGCACGTGGATTTGATTGCCGGCAACGTGGGAACCTTCGACGGCGCATGCGAACTGGCGCGCGCGGGCGCGGACGCCGTGAAGGTAGGAATCGGCCCCGGTTCGATCTGCACCACGCGCGTTGTGACCGGCGCCGGCGTGCCGCAGATTACGGCCATCGCCGAGGCCTATCGCGCGACCAAAGACGCGAACATCCCAGTGATTGCCGATGGCGGCATCAAGTATTCCGGCGACATCACCAAGGCTTTGGCCGCCGGCGCTGGCGCCGTGATGATCGGATCCCTTTTCGCGGGCACGGACGAAAGTCCGGGCGAGCTGATTCTGTATCAAGGCCGCACTTTCAAGTCGTATCGCGGCATGGGATCGCTGGGCGCGATGACCGGCGGAGCCGCCGGCGGCGAACGCTACTTCCAGAACACCGACGGCGATTCGTCTACGGCCATGCCGGTCGTCGGCGAAGAGACCAACCGGCTGGCGAAGCTCGTTCCCGAGGGCATCGAGGGGCGCGTGCCCTATCGCGGCTCGGTGGCGATGATCATGCATCAGATGGTCGGCGGTTTGAAATCCGGCATGGGCTATTGCGGGTGCGCCAGCATCCCTGAACTGCTGCAGAAAGCGCGATTCGTGCGCATCAGCGCGGCCGGCTTGCGCGAGAGCCATGTGCACGATGTCATGATTACGCGGGAGGCCCCGAATTACGCTGTCGAATAGCTGCACAGGGAAAGGAAGGGTGTTTTTCCAACCTTCGCGGGATGTTCACTCTTGACCCCCGATCATAAGCAAATTCTGAAGGCCTGGATTGCGGCGGGATTGTGGATCGGGCTGATCGCGATGGAATCCACCGACTGGTTTTCCTCCGAGCACACCAGCCGCATTCTCTACCCCATTCTTCATTTCCTGCTGGGCTTGAACATGGCGCGCTTCGAAGTGTGGCACCATTACATTCGCAAGACTGGCCATTTTGTCGGCTATTTTCTGCTGAGCTTTCTTCTGTTTCGGGCCTGGCGCGCCACTCTGCATCTGCGCTTCATGCGGGAGTGGGCGCTGCGCTGGGCGGCCGTCGCCTTCCTGATGACCGTGCTCGTGGCCAGCCTGGACGAATGGCATCAGACTTTGCTGCCTTCGCGCACCGGCCGGTTCGCCGACGTCATTCTCGACAGTTGCGGCGCGCTCGCCGCGCAGCTTCTGATGTTCGGTTTTCTGCGCCTGCGTGCGGCTCAAATCAGGGAGAAAGTTGCGGTTTAGGTTCCGGAGAAATCGTTCACAATGGCCGGCGCCGGTCGGCCGTTCCGCTTGCCGGGCGCAGATGACAAAGCCAATCAGATTAAATAAACTGGACCATCACGCGAGCCTATCCGAGCCGGGATGGCGGAACTGGCAGACGCAGCGGACTCAAAATCCGCCGGTGCTTAGCACCTTGGGGGTTCAACTCCCCCTCCCGGCACCAGCTTTAATTCCGTCTCCGGCTCCATAATTCGCCGCTGTTTCGCCGCTCCTAATCCGAGTTTGCAGCGGCACTGGGCGATGGTATGATGAAAGTTCAGAGCTCTTGAAGGCAGACTTCTTTAGCTGTTTTCGACACTCCTCAGTAGCTCAATGGCAGAGCATCCGGCTGTTAACCGGAGGGTTGTAGGTTCGAGTCCTACCTGAGGAGCCAATTCTTTTGTTTCAATTAGCGACCGCTCCCGCTGGTTGACGAGTCGGAGAATCCTTCCATCGAACCACGTGAAATCTCGGTTTGGGATTGTGCAGGGCGCATTCAAAAATGCCCCTTAACTACTGACCGTTCCCGCGCCACGCCGGAATCGCGGACGCGCCGCGTGCCAAGTGGCCGAGGCTTGCGGGCCGAAGGGTGATGACATCCGGGCCTTTGGTCTTGCCTGCGATGATCGGCTTGTTGGGGATGGTTTCATAGGCGTATCCGGTCAGCGTGCCGTATCTGCGAGACTTCCACGGATCGGCGTGGGTACGGACGCGTGCCCAGCCGTAATGGACCTTTCCCCGAATTGCAATCTTCAAACCGAGATAGCGTCCTCTGACATTCGCCCAAGGCCCATATGAGAAGCGGGAGCCTGTGGAATTCACGCTAACCATTACTCCGTCCGTTTTAAAGTCCTCACCTGATCCGATAACCGCCCCCTCCGAAAGTGCAGCCGCGTACCCCGTGTGTGATATGATCCCACTTTTTTTCCTTGTCGCGCTAACCCCCAACCCGCCCCATCTCTCGCCGGACGTGCATGCAAGCACGAAATCTCGCCTGTTGTTGTTATCCAAATCAATCGGAACCGTGCCGCGACACAGCATATAAGTGCGGGTGCCGCGCTGGTCGCACAGGATGGGTTTGTAGGTGCGGGTATAAACAATCCGAGCCTCGGCTGGCTGAGATAAGGCGAATGCCATTGCCAGAGCCGCTCCTGCCGGAATAATCAAGTCGCTCGGCAAGGGCAAAACAACTCCGGCCGCGCTCGCCGCGAGAGCGTATGCGTTGAGCCGTCGTTCCAAAGAGCAGCCTAAACTTTTTGACTGGCGCTTCATTGGCTCTCCTTCGCGCCGCGCCACGCCGGAAGTGCTGACGCGCCGCGTGCCAGATGGCCAAGTGTGGCCGGTTCGGTGACGGTGACCACATCTTTCCCGTGCGTCTTGCCTGCAATGATCGGCTTGTTGGGGATGGTTTCGTAGGCGTAGCCCTTGAGGGTTGCATGGGTGAAGTTGGGCCGGAACCATACGTGAAGGCGTGCCCACCCAAAATGAGGCTTTCCCTTGATAAGAAACTTCAACCCCAGATAACGGTTCCTTACATCAACCCAAGGTCCAGAAATATGAAAGGAATCGGCCGACGTCTCCCAGCCCATCATGCCGTGGAAGCCGGTTTGGAAGTTCTTATTGGGCTTGATGGCGACGTGTGACGGAAGCGCCGCAGCCCAACCTCCACGTTGGGTAGTGCTGGCAGTCCAAATTCTATTTTGCGAATTGACTGCACGGATTGATACTCCGCCCCCATCACCACCGTTGCCCTGGCAATAAAGGTTAAAGTCAACTATCTTGTCGTGATTTAAGTCCAGTTTGTATAGTCCACTGCCTGATCCTTCACTCGTGCAAGGCAGATGCAGTTTAACTGGAGTGTAAACAATCTTCGCTCGGGCCGGCTCCGACAATGCCAACAGACTTGCAAGTGCCGCACCTGTTGGTATCGCATACTCAGCGACCAACGGCATCAGTGCCATCCCTCCCACTCCCGCTGCGCTCGCCGCAAGGGCATAGGCGTTCAGCCGGTGAGACAGGGATTCAGGCAGGTCTGCGGGCCGCTTCATAGTCCCTCCGAAATCGGCTCACAGTATCCTCCGGCGAGATTCAAGAGTCAATAGTGCGCTCTAAGTGCGCTCCATTTACGCGCTGTAGGCTGCATTCCTACGTCTAAAACTGCCATCCGCTGGCCGGCGGGGTGTTGAAATTACGTTTTCGCGATATTCGAGTCTCACCTGAGGAGCCAGTGTCTGCCCCTTCAATCGTTGAGTTGCCCAGCGCAACGTTTCTGGCATAGACTTTGCGATAAATTCTTCCTGCCCAGAAGGAGAGCTTCGTGGGAGAGCCGATCGAATTCATCAACTATCAAGGCAAGGCGATTCTGGTGGTAGATTTCTCGAACCGCTCGACGCAGGAAGTTGAAAAGATCGTTCGCGCAGTGCCGGAACATGTCGCTACCAAACCGCTCGGTTCGGTTCTGCTACTGGCGGATTTTACCGGGGCGTCATTTGATCAGGAAGTCCTTCGCGCTATGCAGCAGACCGCAGTCTTCAACAAGCCCTACATCAAGAAATCCGCGTGGGTGGGGGCTGAGGGGTTTCCCGCGGCATTCCGAGACAGTTTGACGAGCTTTGCCCGGCGTGACTTTCCCACGTTCAGGACGCGGAAAGAGGCCTTGAACTGGCTGGTTGCCGACAATTGAGCCTGCGACCTGGCACGAAGTCGTGGCAATATTGGCAAAGAGCTGTTCGCGAGACCCAAGGAGGACCGGATCGTGAAGGCACATTACAAATCGGTTTTGATTCTGCCGGCAGGTGTGTTTATCGGTGCGGGCGGCGGTTGGCTAGTGCGTGCGCAAGCCTCTCACGGGCTCCGGCGAGCGACCATCCTTGGAGACGAGGGTATCAGTAGATGAAAACACCCGCCTTTTCGCCGGCATGGCGATCTTTGATGCCGGGGACATTTCTATTGGGGACATTTCTATTGTGGAGAGGACGGGGACATTTCTATTGCGGCATGACACCGCAAATTGTTTCACATTGACGCACAACTAGACTCGATAGTACACTTGCGGCCCTGGTAGTTGCATCAGCCCGAAACTGCGGTCTTTGTATCGAGCGATGGTTATTTATCTTCCACTCCCGGAACCCACAAGCGCCCCAAACAAGCGGTCAACAGCAGAAGCACAGGAGAACAAAGATGCGGATCAATGACAGAAGTAAAATGCCCTGGTACTTCGCGCTTCCAATTCTGTTGGTAATAGCGTGTGCCCTTCAGCTACCCTCGGCTCAAGCTCAATCGGCCTGGCCCAACGTCGACTGCTCGAAGATTGACGCTGCAAAACTCATGACGATGGATAACATGTTGGCGGGCCATATTCTGGTTCAGTGCGGATACATGCCGGGAGGCCAGCCTGCATTCGGCGGAGCCAAGTTGCCGGCGCCGCCCAATGTCCGCACCAGCAACCGAAGTTGCACCAGCGCCAGCGCCTGCACCAAGAGTGAGGACATGATTGCCGGCAGCACCAAAGATAACGGTAAAACCCTTGTGTCCAACTTCAACGACGACTACGGTTGCTGTAGCACGGGCATTTCAGGTACGTCTTACTCCAGCGACGGCGGCAAGACCTTTCACGAGATCCTTCCCCCTCCTTTCAACAACGGCCATGGCTTCAATGTCGGGGATCCGATCGTAGTCTTCAACTCGAAGCTAAACAAGTTCTTCGCGGGCGACCTGACGGGAAGCTGCGGTGGTCAGGGCATCGGGCTGTGGACGTCCAGCAACGGGAAAACGTGGACGACGGGCGCTTGTGCCCACAATGGGAGTTTCGACGATCGTGAGTCGATGTGGGTGGACAACGAGCCGACGAGCGGAACCTACGGCCGCATGTATGTCTCCTATAACGACTATAACGTCAGTTGTGGAATCGGTGGATGCCCCTACGTAACCTATTCGGACGACGGCAATACCTGGAGTACGCCAACGCAACTCAACAGCAGCATCTTCATTCGCAATGTCCAAGTGACGGGATCGCCGCGAGGCGCAAAGTTGGTTGGCAATAACAGCACAGTGTTCATTGCCGGTATGGATGAAGGAGGCGGCGGCAGCGCTCAGCGTCAAAACTATATGTTCTATTCCACCAATGGCGGCAAGAAGTGGACCCAGGTCAAGGTTGGGTCACCCTACAATCCGGTGGGCGATCAATCCTGCGGCTACTTCTACCAGGTCAACCCGATCTGGCGGCATATGGGTTGGGGCGAGCCCGGAGTCGGCCCCGACGGCGTGGTGCATTATGTCTTTGCAGGCGCGGGAACGAATGGTGATGATGGCGACATCTTCTACACCCGGTCCAAGGACAACGGTAAAACCTGGTCCAAACCGATCGAACTCAACACGGATAAGGACGCTGCCAACAAAACGCAGTGGATGCCTTCGCTGTCGGTGACCAAATCTGGCCAAGTCACTGCCTCCTGGTATGACCGCCGCAAGGCCACCGGCGCCTGCAATAGCGTCGGCGACCCGGGATGCAACTACGAGCGTGTGGGCCGCCAGTCGAAAGACAACGGCGTCACCTGGGGTTCGGAGATTACCATCAGCACCGCGGTTATTCCGCAACCAGCACAGGACGATCCGAATCTTGTATCCTGCTACGCCGGGGACTACAACTACGACGTCGCGCAGGGCAAGAATGCCTACGTGACCTGGACGGACGGACGACGCAGCGTGAGCGGCGTAAACGTGCAGGATGTGGACTTTGCCAAAGTCCCAGAGCCGAAATAACAAAAATACGAGAGGCAGAGGAGGGCCAACCGGCCCTCCTCTTTTTTGGTTTACGCACAAGCGTAGGAAATCAAGAACTCTGCTCTGATGTGGAGCAAGACCCGATTGGGCATTGTGCCCCATCCGACCGCTTAATCCCGCCTCGTTTTTCTCGTCACCCCTCCAAAGAAAACGCTTGACTCTGGAATGCATTCGAGGGTTGATACTGCTTATGGTGAAACGGAGCGGCTCGACGGCTCTTCGTTCCGGCGATCTGGCTAGAGCTACAGGAGTCAGCCCGGACACGATCCGGCATTACGAGAAGATAGGCGTGTTGCCGAAGGCGATGCGAAGCACGTCTGGCTACCGGATGTACCCGGACAGCGCAGTCGAACGGGTCATGGTGGTTCAGCGTGCGCTTCGCATCGGATTCACCTTGGCTGAACTCGCTGAAGTGCTCAGCGCGCGCGACACTGGCGGTGCGCCGTGCCAGAGGGTTTACGAATTGGCGCAAGAGAAGCTAAAGGGCATCGCCGCTGACATGGTCGCACTAAGGGAAACGGAACGTTACCTCAAGAGAGTGTTGACAGAGTGGGAACAACGAATGAAGCGGGCGGGCAAGGGTCGAAGGTCGCATCTGCTCCTTTCGCTAACTGACGTTCTCAAAAGCCCAGGTGATTTGGCGGACAGATTACGGAGGAGAAAATCATGAAGATGTTTGCGATATTTCTGCTGCTGTGCGCCTGCACGACAGCGCAAGACATGAAATCTTGTCCCATGCACAAGGACCATCAGGCTGACCTTGAGAAACGTGGCGATGAAGGCATGGGTTTCCCGCATGATAAGACGACCCATCATTTCCGGCTCTATTCGGACGGCGGAGCGATCGAGGTGACTGCTAACGATAGCACGGACGATATCAATATCAAGGCGATCCGGGTTCATCTGACGCACGTCGCCACGATGTTCTCGCAGGACAATTTCTCAATGCCGATGTTCATCCACGACCAGGTACCTCTCGGTGTGGATGTAATGAAGGAACAGCAGAATCAGATTTCTTACAGCTTTGAACCGATGCCTTCGGGCGCACGAGTGCGGATCAAGACACACTCGGCGGAAGCTCTAGAGGCTGTCCACGACTTCTTGCGCTTCCAAATTGAAGATCATCACACTGGTGATTCGACGACCACAAGCAGCTTGTAGCTGCTTTGTTATGATTTTTGCGTGCCAACCACCACGCTCGGCCGTTTTCAAATGCGACCCCCCCCCGCCCAACACCGCGGGCGACCGGGATGGGGCACTCTACGGAGTTAGAATCATTGTTGTGAATTGCCGCGTGGAGGCAGACTCAGACTGCTGGTCAACTTGAAGCTGGCGGCAGATTCCGCCGGCATAGTGATGTCGCGGTCTCCCGTGAATGCTGCCCCGGCGGTTCCTGCTCCGGCTCCCAGCAGTGCGCCGATCCCGGCACCCTTTCCGCCGCCAGCCAGGCCACCGATCAGGGCGCCGGCGCCACCACCGCCGGCAATCATGCCAGCGGTTCTCTTTCCCTTGCCCTTCGACGTTTGAGACATCGTGGTGGTAGAGATTTGGTAGGTCTTGGGGCCAACGGTTACGGCACTGAGCACGAGATTCAAGGTAGCACCGCCTTTGAATCGGCCAGCCTGATGGGCTTCGGTCACGGTGCCGGACACGCTGGAACCAGCGGGGATGACAGTCTTGCCCCCCACCAGGACCGGCTCGGCGAGTGTGGCGTTGAAGGGATCTCCCTGGTTGCTGGTCTTTGAACTCAACGCTTGCTGCAATCGCACCGTTAGTACTGTGCCGGCAGGAACGACGATCGGCTTGGGCGGCGCCTCGGGTGCGGGTTGAGGCGCAGCTGCGGGTGCCGGAGGCGGCGTTGCCTGCGACGTCGTGTTGGAGGAACCGCTCTGAGTCTGCGGGTTTGCGGAATTCGCATCCTCGGCGGGCTTCTTGCTGCACGCGGTTAACAGACAGACAACCAGCAAAACAGCCAACGACGTCAGCTTGAGTTTCATAAGATTTGCCCCACGTCCGCTATTGCGTGGCGACCACGCTTTCGTTTGCCTACTATAGCAGGGTGGCGAGAGGCTTGGGAACCCGCGCGATTGCACACGCGAACGGAAGCTCACCAGGTGCCCATGCGCAAAATGACACCTGAACTGACTTCCAGAGCGTTCCGGTAATTGATGCCGTTCAAATTGTCCACCCAGGAATGCGAATATCCGACATTGAGGGCATGGATGGAAATCGCGGCGTTGAGCTTGACGTCCACGCCGCCTCTGGCCTGCACTGCGAAGCCATTGGTTTCCCAATGTTGAGAATAGGCCGAGTGCAGCGGCTTGGGATTGCCGCGCAGGTGCGCGATCAGGTTCAGATCGGCCTCGAGTGGCCGGTTGACGAACTCCTGCGTCAACTTGTTTCCGCCGACGAGCAGTTCGGCGTGCGGTGTCCAGCGGCTCATGGTCCGGAACGTCCACCGTGGGCCGGCCAGGTAGCTCAAGGAATCGCCGCTCATGTTATTTTCCAGCCCGAACAACTTGCAGCCATTGACGTCGACCACGAACTGCTCCTCTGGTCCTAACCGGATCGCCGCCAAGCCTCCCGCACCCACACACGATCCGTGATGGCCCTCGCCAAAGTAGGTGCGAAACTGCGGAGCAATGGCGAACTCGAAAGGCGCAACGCCGGCAGGCGGATTGACTGGCGGTTCGGTGGTGTTGCGAAGTTCCAGAGCCGATGCCGATGTTTTATCTTCGGGGCGAAACTCTTCCAATCCCGGCCGATTGCCGCGATGCCAGGGGTATTGGAATCCCATTACATTTGCCACGGATCGGCTGGGATTCAATCCGGTGCGGGCTGCAAAGCGAAGAAACTTGTTTGGGGTGCGCGCCTCAATGCGGCGAATCAGATATCGATCAAGCGTGTCTTCGGTGACCGACCAGCCCATTCCGATCACGGGCGTGACCACATGATCAACAAATCCTTGCTCCGGATAATAGGCCTGAATGTTGCCGATAGACGCTTCGCTGATCGGTCCGATTTCGAGCAGCACGCTGTACACATAGGAGAAGGCGGCGGCGCGAAACTTCCCCTTCCAGTACTTGCGGTTCTTTCCGAATTGAATATCGCGATAGGCGGAATCATTGTTCGTCCACATGAATTCGGTAACCGAACCCTGCATGGGATGTCCGATGTAATTCACGTAGAAGGGATCGCCATCGTCCCATCCGTGAAGATTTCCCACAGCGTTCAGGTAGCCGGGAAAAAACGGATGGGAAAATGCCGCCCGCGTTCCCTCTTCGGTGGCGCAACGAAAGCCGTTCTCAATGCTTAGAAAGAGCAACGTCTGTTTAAGCAGCGAACCCCACGCTACGCCGGCTTGCTGCTGCGGAGCAGCCGGCTTGATCAGCGGCTCGGCCGCACTGGAGGGACGCGAACTTCCCGTCTCAGCAGAAGCACTGGATGAGTAGGCCGCCCCGGAATTCAGAACCTGTGCCTGCACGGGAATTGCGAACGCGAGAATGACGATGATTTCGAATTTCATGGGCCAACGTTCTTTCCAGCCCACACGGCGAGAAGAACCAGGTGTCACTTTCCCACTGGAAGAGCCGAGCATGGACTTTCTATCGTACGGAATCCTCAAAGACTTTGTCGCGTCTTCGCAACTGGCAATCCTCACAGGCGGGAGCCGGTCGCGGTTTTCATAGTCTCGCCCGATTAGGTTATCGAGGCAAGCCTGAGAGCAACATGCTACTAGAAATCTGAAATGCAGGGGACATGAATCAAACATGACACCGCAGTAACGATGGCCATTGCGCACGATTTTTTATAAAATGGCGTTCTCGCACCGGAATCTGTCATGCACAATTTGCGCATCTCGCTTCTCGCTGAGCTGTGTCTGGCCTTCGGGATGGCCGGACTTTTCTGGCCTGACAGGTTGATGTCGCTATTCAAGGTCCTCATGTTCCCTTGGGCGGCGAGTTATCGCTTGGTTCGCGCCCACAGCTTTGCCGCGATCATGGCAGCGCTGTTTCTTCTTATTTTCCTGCTGAGCGGGAATTCTTAGTTGACCCCCAGCTAGTTTCGATTTTCGGTGGGCGCAAAAGAGTCTGAAAAACGACGCAATACTGCTCTGTCTTCTCTTGCAGGGCCTGCAGTTGCTCGGCAGTTGCCTGCGGCGCATCCAGATTGAATTGCACGCGAATCGCTTCGAACCCTACCGGCGCTTCTTTGGAAATTCCCAGCGTTCCCTGCAGGTCCATGTCGCCGCTGACGGTGACCTCGATCTGCCGGGTCGGAACCCCCATCGCGGTCGCGACCAGCTGGCAGGTAAGCTGAGCGCATGCCGCCAACGCGCCGATCAGCAAGTCGCCCGAGCACGCCGCTGTCCCGGTTCCGCCCACTCCCCTGTGAGCTTCCGCCTGATAGATGGCACGGCCAATATCTATGGAACAAGCCAGCGGCGAAGCCACCTCGGTCCCTTTCGCCGTCAGCGTTATGCGAGAACTTCCCGGGTCGCGCCGATATTGCTGTTTCAACGGCTTCTGAATCGATCGGATATCCATGACGCTCCTTATTGAATGCTTCTTCGCGGACAAGAATGTCCGCGCTACACATTTGACCGATTGCAACTACACGCCAAATCTTTCCCGATAGGCGCTGGGCGAAACTCCGGTGTGGCGCTGAAATAAAGAGCGGAAGAATGCCACATCCTGATAACCCACGGCGTCGCTGATTTCCTGCATGCTGCGATGATTGCTTTCCAGCAGACGCTTGGCGGCGGCCACGCGGAGTTTCTGCAGGTAGATTAACGGGCTGTCTCCGGTCGCCTGCTTGAAGCGGCGAACGAAATTGCGCAGGCTCATGCCCGCGCGGCGCGCCGGAGCCTCGAGCGGAAACGGCCGATGAAAATTCTGATGCAGCCAATCCTGCGCTTTGCAGATGGCATCGTCGTTGTGCTCCGTTTTCAACGGAATCACGGCAAATCCCGCCTGCCAGGCCCGGGGTGTTTCGATCAGCAGGGCTTTCGAGCTTTCCATGGCGATCTCGTGCCCGCAGAATTTCTCCACCAGATACAGGCTCAGATCGAGCGCAGCGTGCACGCCTCCGCCACAATAAAAGCCGCGATCCTCGGTGACCATCAACTCGGGCATCCACTTCACCTGGGGATACTTCTCGCGGAACCGATCCGCCAGCGCCCAATGTGTAGTGGCGCGTTTGCCGTCGAGCATTCCCGTTGCCGCGACCAGGCCCACGCCCGAGCACACGCTGGCGATGGCCGCCCCGCGTTGCCGCCAACGTTTCAACCACGGCACCACCGGGGCATTGCGCTCCACCACGTCGTCAAGGCTCAGCCCGGTGGTGGGAATAAAAATGAGGTCGGTTCTGCGCACGTTATGAATCGCCACCATGGGCTTGATGTGGATCGGGCCATCACATAAAACCGCGCGCCCATCCGCCGAAGCCGTGGTCACGTGAAAGCGGGCAGACTGCGGCTTTCCCGTAAGAATGTTCCATAGTGTGCCCGCGTGCCGGAAGACCTCCATGGGACCGACCGCGGTCGAGGAAAAAGTCTCGTCGAGGAATAGCACGGTAACGTCGATCATCGGATCCTCTCAAACTCCTCAAAAACTCGCGTGGCGTAATCACCCATTCTACATGGCGCATCTGCCTGCGTCCTAATCGCCCATCTACAATGGCATATCTGCCATCTTGTGGCAAGTCCAACTGGAATCTATTGTTGACCCATCAAGCGCAAGGGATCGAAGAGATAAACGAAAAGCGAGGAACAGGAACATGGCAACTGCTCAGAAAATCACAAACATGGTGAACGGAGTCAACGTGGACGACCTGCATACGACCGTTGAAGCCATCAAAGCGGCTCCGGCCATCGCAAAATTCAACTTCCGCATTCAGAACCAGTGGGACGGAGGAAGCCAGAATCGCTCGATAGTGGATGGCTTTCAGGGTGCCGGCGAGAAGCATTCACGCTCCGCGCCTTTCGTCCTGCGAGCCGATGAACCGGCGATTCTGCTCGGCAAGGACCAAGCCGCCAATCCCGTCGAACATCTGCTCCACGCTCTCGCGGCCTGTGTAACCACCTCCATGGTCTATCACGCCGCCGCCCGCGGCATTCAAGTTCACGAAGTCGAGTCTTCCCTGGAAGGCGATATTGACCTGCAAGGCTTCCTTGAGCTCGACAAGAATGTGCGCCAGGGATACCAGGGCATCCGCATCAGCTTCAAAGTCAAAGCCGACGTGCCTGACGAACGGCTGCAGGAGCTTGTACAACTCGGGACCGCTCACTCCCCGGTATTCGATTCACTGACCAGAGGCGTGCCCGTCGCGGTCAAAGTAGCCCGACGATAACACCCGCTCAAGATCGTTCGCGGGACAAAACCACATCAGTTCACACCAACTCAGAAAAGGAGAGACTATGACACTAAACGCAAACACTACGCATCGGACGGCCCGAATCCTGAATTTGGCAATGCTGGGGATTCTGCTCACCGTCACGCCACTTTTCGCGCAGGACCACGCCAACCACGGCGGCGTCCCCGCCAAGTTGGTGCAGGAAGTCCGCAACGCAACCCGCCAGTTCCTTGACGTGAACAATGCCGGGCCGGCCGGGTACAAGCCTGCATTCGGCTGCGTCACCGGCCCGGATCACGGCGCAATGGGCATTCACTATGTGAACGGCGATCTGGTGGGCGACGGCAAGATTCAGCTCGATCACCCCGAGGCACTGATCTACGAACCGGTGGGCGGCAAGCGCCGGCTGGTCGGCGTCGAATACATCGTGGATGCCGCCACCTGGCTGGCGAATCATAACAACGTTCCGCCCGCTCTCAAAGGTCAGGACTTCCAGTTCGTGGCCGCCCCGAACCGGTTTAACCTGAACTCGTTCTTCGAGCTGCACGTCTGGGCCTGGCAAGACAATCCCCAGGGTGCGTTTGTGGATTGGAACAACCAGGTCACTTGCGAGAAGCAATAAAGCATTCGACGCGCGTGGTTCTTCCTCCGTGCCGTCCAGGCATCGCCTGGGCGGTTTTTTTCTTTTGTGAGAATCAGATGCACCTCCAGCCCGGCGGGACGGCCGCTTCGATCGAGCGGAGAAACTCGCGGAACGCCACCGAGCAATCAATCCACCTTCAATGGCGCCGAGACGCTGCCGATCTTGCCGCTGAGGTTATCGCGCACCATCATCTTGACCGTGTACTGTCCGGGCGAGAGCTCCATCATGTTCCTGTAACTGATGCCCTGCGCCTTTACCACGGCCATAGATTCCGGCTTGATGTTGCCCTGCAGCGGCTGCTCAAACTTTCCTGCGTTGTTTCCCTTGGCATCCGTGACCACGGCGGCCAGCTCAATGCTGAAGCGATTCTGCGCCACCTCGTCAATGATGATGCCGTTGTTGGGCACGGCGATCTGAAAATTCACCTTGCGTTTATCGCCGTCAGGCGAGGTGCCCAGCCACCGCAGCGTGATGGGAACGCTGGTCGCGTCAAAGGGAGAATTCAGGGCAAACTGCTCGTCCAGAGCTTGTGTAATTCGAGGATTTACAGTGGCGTTCGTAACGAAGAATCCGGTACGCGCGCGTATCTCGATTCCCGGCTTATCCACTTTTACCTTCAGGGTACGCCAGCCTGGCTTGTCGTTATGCGTATCCAGGTAATAGCCGACCATGTAGTAAGACGAACCGTCATCCGCCGCCTTGCGAAAACTGCCGGCCAGATCGTTCGTGTTGTAGAACGCACGGCCGCCGGTCATAGCTGCGAAATCGCGCAGGGTGTCGAGAGTGGACGATTGCAACCAGCTGCGGCCGATCTGAGCGCTCATCATTTGCGGTCCAAGATGGCCGCCGGAATAAGTGGCGTCGGCAGCCACCGAATTGGCAACCAGACCGCGGATATCCACGGGATAGACCGAGGTCTGCGAGGCGTTCAGGCTTGCCATCGCATGTTCGTAAAGATCGGAAAGCTGTCCGCCCGGGACGGTTGAGGGTGTGTCAATGGTGAACGGGAAACTGCCGGTGGCCCAGATCAGCGCCTTGCGCCCCGGAATGCCGGAGACATAATTCGCGATGTCCAGAAACGCATGCAATGTCAATTCGATGGCATGGTTCTGCTCGAAAGCGCCGGAGATGGCATCGCCCTGCAGCACGAAGTCGCGCAACTGTCCGGCGATATCAATCATGGGAACGTTGTCGGAGTCGCCCGCGAATCCGCCTGGAGAACCCAGATTGCCGGAAGGCGTGCTGAGATTGGTCTGACCCAGTGCGGCCACCTGCGCCTCGGTATCGTAACCTTGCATTGTCGGGACTCCGCCCCCGACTTTTTTCACCGCCGCAATCAGACGGGCGGGGTCGGTGGTGATTGTCTGCAAGACGCGAACCCCTTTGCTGCCGATCAAAACCAGCCCGATGGGTTGACCGGGCTCAAGATTTTCCGACAAGTACTTGATGAGCTGCTGGCGCCCGTATGCCTGATCCAGGTAAGGGGTGTTGATCGAATCAATGGCGACGATGGAGACCGCACGCGGCTCCTTGGGATCGAAGGCCAGATTGGTGAACTCTCCGGGCTTGACTGTAGGCGCCAGGAAGGGAGCATTCGCGGGCGTGATTTCTTCAAAGGCGCCGACTTTCTGTTCTTTGCCGTTTTCGAAAACGTGAAAACTCTCTTTCGTCAGGCTGTGAATGTGGGCGCCGGATTTGTCGGTCACAACCACCGGAACTTGCACCAGCACGGTGGTGGAAGAGAATTCCACACGCTGTTCGTCATCGGCCGAATGTTTGGCGAAAGGATTGTTGTGGCTGCTCGGCATGGAGGGTGCAGCCACGCCGTAGCGAGCGCCCTGATCAATCACCGGGCCGGAATTGCTGGAGCGTGTTCCGCCGCCCCGCTGAGCCCAGAGACAGGTGGAAAACGCGAGAGCAAGGGCGCAACAAACAAAGTATCGAAAAACACGCATTGGCATACTCCTCAAATGCTTACGAATTATAGCTCCGAATGGCGGTCGCGGTTTGTCTTTTGCTTCTGACCGGCGTATATTTGTGTCTGGAAACTGTTGTGTAGTTCCAGATTTTGGCGAGACACACCAGTGGGCGCAAGCCCACTTTTTAGTTTGAGCTGGCTTTGGGGTGGGGCGAGAAAACGGCAAGTCACTGGTTTCATGGGATTTGACGTCGAGCGAGTGCGCGAAATCGCGGAACGCGTGGCAGCCTCCACCGGGCTGGAGGTGGTGGATGTGGAAATGCGTGGCGGCGGCAAGGCACGAATGCTGCGCATCTTCATTGACAAACTGAATCCCGCGGCAGGCGGCGTCACGCATGAGGATTGCGCCAACCTCAGCCGCGAAGTCGGGATCATTCTTGACGTGGAAGACGTGGTTCCCGGCAATTCGTACGTGCTGGAGGTTTCATCTCCGGGGCTGGACCGCAAGCTGTCGCGGCCAGCGGACTACGAGCGATTCACCGGCAGCCTGATGCGGCTGACGACGCGTGAACCGGTGGACGGAAACCGTCACTTTGAAGGCCGGCTGGATTCGTTTCATGAAGGCCGCCTGACGTTGGATCTGGGCGCGGCGCGGAAGCAGAAAAAAGAGATGTCCGCGGCCCAGAAAGTCGAGATCGAACTGGCCAACGTGGAGAAGGCGAACCTGGTGCCGGAGATTTAGATTTTTTCATACGGTTTGGATTTCTTATGGCAAGCGAGCTTTACAACACGATTGACGCACTCAGCCGCGAAAAAGGCATCGATCCGAAGATTGTCGTGACCGCGGTCGAAGATGCCATCGTTGTGGCAACGCGCAAGTATTACAAGACGCAGGAAAATCTGCGCGCGCAGTTGGATAAAGACACTGGCAAGATTCGCGCCTTTGCGGTCAAGACTGTGGTGGAAGCGCCCGAGCAGGTGGAGGATCCTCTGCTGCAGGTCACACTCGATGAGGCTCGCAAAGTGGATCCGAGTGTGGAAGTGGGCGGCGAGTTGCAAATTCCGAAAGAGACAGAAGGCATTCTGGGGCGTATCGCGGCGCAACTGGCGAAGCAGGTGATTTTTCAGAAAGTGCGCGAGGCTGAGCGCGACACGGTTTACAACGAATACATCGGCCGCGTGGGCGAAATCGTAAATGCCACGGTCAAGCGCATCGAGGGTCCGGATGTGATCTTCGATCTGGGCAAAGCCGAGTCGCGAATGCCACGCAAAGAACAATCGCGCCTGGAATCGTTTGCGATTGGAGAGCGGGTTCGCGTAATCATCGCGCGGGTAGAAAAGGCTGCCAAGGGACCGGCGGTAGTGGTCTCGCGGGCCGCGCCGGAGTTGGTGCAGCATCTGTTCCAGACCGAAGTGCCGGAAATTTATGATGGCACGGTGGTCATTCGCGCCATTGCCCGTGAAGCCGGCGAGCGCACCAAAATCGCCGTCATGTCGAAGGACAAAGACGTGGACGCTGTGGGCGCCTGCGTAGGAATGAAGGGGATGCGGGTCCAGTCCATTATCCGCGAGCTGCGCGGCGAGAAGATCGACATCATCGAGTATCACGAAGAGCCTGTGACCTTCGCCGAAAAGGCATTGCAACCGGCGAAGGTGAGCCGGGTTACGGTTCTCGAAAACGCCGACAAGCATCTGGAAGTGGTGGTGGATGACAGCCAGCTCTCTTTGGCCATCGGCAAGAAGGGGCAGAATGTCCGGCTTGCCGCCAAGCTTCTCGGCTGGAAAATTGATATTAAGAGCGAAGAAGAGAAGCGGCAGGAAGTCGAACAGCAGATGTCGCAACTGGTCACCCCCACCTTCACTCCGCTGGAGAATGTTTCGGGCCTGGGCGAAGGCCTGGTGGAGAAGCTGAAAGCCGCGGGGATTGCTACGGTAGAATCTCTCGCGGACATGACACCGGAGCAGTTAGAGGCTATCGAGGGTATCGGCCCCAAGACGGTGGAAAAAATCAGCCTCGCGGTGAATAATTATTTCTCCAGCCTTGAGGCCGGGCAGGCAGCCGCGCCGCAGGGTGAAGGGGAGTCAGCGGTCGCCTCTCCGGAGAACGCTGCGCCGGTTGCCGAAGAAGCTGTCGTCGGAGAAGCGGTCGCAGAAGAAGTGCCGGTCCAGGAATTAGCCGCAGATGCGGCTGGCGGAGCTGAGTCCGCAGCAGTGGACGAAGCAGGCAACGCAGACGAAACAGGGCATGCAGACGAAGCAGGGCATAATGCCCAGTCGGAGAGGCCGGAAGCCATCTCCGAAGGTAATGAGTGATGCGTGCTCTCGGAAAATCCGAAGCGCAAACCGACACCGTGAGGTTGCTATGAAGACTTAACGGGCAGTCCGGAGGAAAGAAAAGGGCGGATGAGCAAGATTCGAATCAACGATCTGGCCAGGGAGCTGGAAGTTAAAAGCAAAGCCATACTCGATGTGCTTCCAGTAGTCGGCGTCACCGAGCATAAGACGCACTCCAGTTCCGTGGAAGAAGACGAAGCGGAGAAGGTGCGCGCGCATTTCCGCGCCGCTTCCGAAGCCCAGGGTTTCACGAGGCATTCCCGCCCCGGCCGTATTGAAAGCGACACTATTAAAACCAAGATCGATCTTTCTCATATTTCGCGGCCCGGTGATGTTCTCAACGCCATCCGCAAGCAGCAGGCTCCCCCCAGTCCCCAGATTCCCCGCGCCCCCGCGATAGAAGCGAAGCCGGTTGCGGCAACTGCGCCAATGGCAAAGCCAACTCTGCCGCCAATGGCGCCGCCGCAGGCAGCTGTATCCGCCCCGGCAATCAAGCCAGCGCCTCCGGTTGTTGCGCCGCCCGTGGTACAGGCGTCTGCCCCGGCGGTTGTGGCACCGCCGGTTGCGGCGCCGCGTCCGAGTCCGGCTGCGCCCGCGCCGACTGTGGCGCCGGCATCAGCACCGGCGCCGCCGGTACCAGTTCAGACATCGCCGACCGTGGCCAGGACCATGGCGCCCGCGGCTCCAGTTCGGCCCGCAACACCTCCGCCGCGGATGATCGTTCCGCAAACCGGCCCGCGTCCTGTGTACAAGGCTCCGCCACGGCCGGCGGCGCCAGCGGCGCAGGGGAGCGCGCCTCCGCGTCCGGTTCCCGGTCGTCCCGTTCCCGGCCAACCGATCTTTCAGCGTCCGCGACCTGGCGCTCCTCCGGGAGCACGTACGCCGCTCCGGCCTGGTGAGCGCCGTCCGATGCATCCGACGCGTCAGTCGCCGACTGGTGCTCGCCCGCTTGGCGTTGGCCCCGGAGGCCCGCCGGCCGGTACGGTTCGCCCCGGCAGCCGCCCTGGAGCGCCGGCGCGCAGGCCCGGACAACGCTACATTCCTCGCGGTGTAAAAGAAGGCCCAATGAAGGGCTTTGTGCCGCCGCCGCGGCTCGCGGTCTCGAACGAACCTCAGCCCATCACGCGCAGTATCACGATCACGGAAGGGATCAGCGTCAAGGATCTGGCGGAGAAACTGGAAATCCGCGCCAAAGACCTGATCGCGCGCCTGCTGGCTCGCGGTGTGTTCGCCACCATCAACCAGACTCTGGATGCGGAACTGGCCAGCGAAATGGCCCGTTTCTTCGGCGCAGATACGAATGTCATTACGTTCGAAGAGCAGGCAGCGAAGGAAGTTTCCGAGTCAGCCGCGGGTGAAGAAGGCGCGGCTGTCGAAGGTGTGCCGCGGCCGCCCGTGGTCACGATTATGGGCCACGTGGATCACGGCAAGACGACGCTGCTCGATTCCATTCGTTCCACTGACGTTGCCGGGGGCGAGGCAGGCGGAATCACGCAGCATATCGGCGCCTACAAAGTCACCATTCAGGACAAAGATTCGCCGGCCTATGGGCGCCAGATTGTCTTCCTCGACACGCCCGGCCACGAAGCTTTTACCCGCATGAGATCGCGCGGCGCCAAGGCCACCGATATCGTCGTGCTGGTCGTCGCCGCCGATGACGGTGTGATGCCGCAGACGCTCGAAGCCATTGACCACGCCCATGCCGCCGAGGTTCCGATCATCGTGGCCGTCAACAAAATTGATAAGCCCGATGCCATGCCCGATCGGGTGAAGAAGCAGCTCGCCGATCGCGGCCTGATGCCGGAAGACTGGGGCGGCACAACGGTTTTCGTGGACGTTTCCGCGAAACAGAAAACCAATTTGAATCTGTTGATGGAAATGATCTGCCTGGTGGCAGATCTGCAAGAGCTGAAAGCTACACCCGAGCGCCCCGCTACCGGTGTTGTGCTCGAAGCCAAGCTGGATCGCGGCCGCGGTCCCGTCGCCACCGTCCTGGTACAGAACGGAACCCTCCGCACCAGCGACAATTTCGTGGTCGGCAATGTGTTCGGCAAAGTGCGCGCCATGTTCGACGATCGCAGCAACCAGCTGCAAGAAGCGCCGCCTTCAACGCCCGTGGAAATTTTGGGAATGGAAGGTTTGCCGCAAGCCGGAGATCAATTTGTAGTCGTCGCCGACCGCGACAAAGCGCGCGGCATCTCGGAATACCGTGAGCAGAAGGCGCGCGAGGCGGCGCTGGCCAAGAGTTCGCGAGTTTCGCTCGAAGGCCTGGCCGAGCAGCTCAAGACGGCGGGCGTGAAAGAGTTGAGCATCATTCTGAAGGCCGATGTAGGCGGTTCGGTCGAGGTTCTCAGCGACTTGCTCGCCAAGCTTTCGAACGACAGAGTTCGCCTCAAAGTCCTGCATTCCGGCGTTGGCGCCATCACCGAGACGGATGTGCTGCTGGCGTCCGCTTCCAACGCGATCATTATCGGCTTCAATGTGCGTCCGGAGCGCAAGGCGCAGGAACTCGCCGATCAGGAGAAGGTTGATATCCGCCTGCACTCGATCATTTACGAACTGCAGGATGAGATCAAGCGCGCCATGAGCGGCCTGCTCGAGCCCACCATCAAGGAAACCTATCAGGGCCGCGCCGAGGTGCTGGAGACGTTCCGCATTCCGAAGGTCGGCACCGTCGCCGGCTGCCGCGTGACGGATGGCCTTCTCAAACGCGATTCTGAGGTGCGCCTGCTGCGCGACAACGTGGTCGTGTTCAAGGGCAAAATCGGCTCCCTGCGCCGCTTCAAAGACGACGCCAGCGAAGTGCGCAACGGCATGGAGTGCGGCATCTCAATTGCCAACTACGGCGACGTTAAGGTCGGCGACGTCATCGAGGCCTTCGCCACCGAGAGAGTTGCGGCGGAAGTGATCGCGTAGAAGCGGTGGTTGGTGGGTTCGCCCTTCGCTTAAGAGCCCCCGGCCCCTACCGATCATTACGGTCGTAATTGAATGTCAAACACAATCGGGAGCGCCGAGCGTGATTCGTGCCAAGTTCTTGGGCGCTAAAACGTGGCGATTGTCGTCTCCCTTAAGTTGAGGGGCGGTATCGACACTTCGCGGACAGGATTCTCTTAATTGCTGAGGACGGTCAGGTCCACGCCGAGCCACCAATGATATTCAGCCCCGCAGCATCCACAAATGCTCGAAAATCCAGATCTCGTGTAATCAGAGGCACGCCACGATCAATACAAGTTTGAGCGATAAGCGCGTCGCCAAGGCGAGCCTTGCGGCGTTTGGACAAGACCTTTGCGCGCAGCGTTCCCGCCCGCTGCCAGAAACCTGGTTCAATCTCGATCATCGGCACGTCTTGCAAAGTGTCCGCCAGACCGGAAGGAATCTCCGGGTCGCTCAGCAATTCCGCGAGGACGACCGGAACCATAAGCACCTGCCGGTCTGCGAGCGCTCGATCCAGCAGTTCAACATCTTCCCCTCGACGGCCTTCAAGAAATGCAATCCACGTGCTTGTGTCGGCTGCGATCATCGGTCCGCTTTGAGATCAGCCAGCGTGCGCCCAAAGCGCACTTTGCCCTGCAATTGACGGAGGCGGGCATAGGTACGCGATGCCGCCACCAGCTGCAACCCCGTGCGCACAGTCTGCGTAATGCCAGTGCCGCTCGCCAGTTGAGCCTTTTCGAGGAGTTCTCGGGGTATCTCGACGGTAATTTTCTGAACCGTATCCATAAACGAACGAATTATACCATAGTCAATACCAGTGTCATATATGGTATCATGCCTCACCGGTGCTGCGGCGCACCGGAACAGGGTCTCCCAAGCCGCGCCGATCAGCATATACACTACAATTTCTTCGGGGAGAGTTTTTTCCCAGGACCAAAGACCACCGGCCAATGACCGATGGCCCAAGACGCTTTAGCAAACGACGCAGGACAAACGAAGCAGGACAAACAACGCTCCGACCCCCATGATTGCCTTCCTGACCCTTGAACTCCACATCGAAGCCGCGCAGTCGCTCAAAGACAAACGCCAGGTGGTGCGCAGCCTGAAAGACCGGCTGCGAGCGCACTTCAATGTTTCTGTGGCGGAACTCGACGCCAGCGGCTTGTGGAACCGCGCGACCGTCGGAGTGGTGAGCATCTCCGATTCGCGCGCTTATCTCGACGGCTTGATGAAAAACGTCGAGCGGCATGCCACCCGCATTGCCAACAACTGTGGGGCCGAAATTGCCGACGCTTTCCTTGAGTATCTGTAGCATGGCCTAGCCGGTTCCGCTCGCCACACTTTATTCTGTAAGACGAAAGTACCTAACAAAACCCGCTAGTAATCAACCCGCGAACCTGATTTTCTGATATTCTCATTCGTTTTATTCGAGGCAAAACCGTGGAAAAGCGCGGCCAGAAATATCACCGTGAGCGCCTGGGAGAGGCGCTGCGTGAGGAGATTGAGACCATCGTGGAGGGTGAGCTGGGCGATCCTCGGGTTGGACTGGTGAACGTGAGCAGCGTGGCGCTGGCCGACGATTCCCGCTCGGCCCGGGTGTTTGTGGTGGTCGAAGGGAATGATGCCGAGGCGGAACGCTCGCTGGAGGGATTGGCAGCAGCCGTCGGTTTCATCCGCCATGAGGTGGCGGACCGCTTGCATCTTCGCCGCGCTCCGGAATTATTTTTTCAGCTCGATCGGACGCAGAAGTATCAGGCCCGCATCGAGGAGCTTTTGAATCGCTCGAAACGCAAGAGCCGGTAGCAGGGAAGTCGCATTATGTTGCAGGAAGTCCTAAAGCAGATCGGGCAGCGCAACCGTTTCCTGCTGACCTCGCATGCGCGCCCCGATGGCGACGCCGTGGGCTCGGCTCTGGCGTGCTGCCAGATTCTACGTTCCATGGGCAAAGAAGCCGACGTGGTCCTGCACGATGGCGTTCCCCGCATTTACCGGCCGCTTCCTTTTGCCGACAGCGTGGTCCGAGCCGAGCGCATCAATGGAAATTACGAGGCCGCTATTATCCTGGAGTGCGACAGCATTCAGCGCACGCGGCTGTGTGGGCTTGAAGACCATTTTGTCATCAGCATTGATCACCATCTAAGCGCGAAGCCCTTCGCCAACGTCAACTGGATCGATCCGAAAGCGGTGGCGACAGCGGAGATGGTCTATCGTCTAGCCCGCCAGGCCGGTGTGAAAATCTCGCCCGAGATTGCCACCTGCCTGTACACCGCTGTGCTCACCGATACCGGCTCGTTCATGTTTGAAGGCACCAACGAGCACACGTTCGACCTGGCGCGTGAGTTGGTGCTCGCCGGCGCCGATCCCGCGCGCTGCGCGCGCAATGTTTACTTCGGCCACTCCACCGCGAAGATGCGCCTGCTCGGCGCCGCACTCTCCAACCTGCACCGTGAGGGTTCACTGGCATGGATTTGGGTCACGCAGCAGCAGATGGAACAGGCCGGAGCGAAAGATGAAGACTGCGAAGGGCTGGCCAACTATGCGCTTTCCATCCAGGACGTGGAAGTTGCCGCCTTTTTTCGCGAGCTGGAGGATGGCCGCTGCCGGGTGAGCCTGCGCAGCAAAGGCGAAGTCAACGTTGCCGCCGTTGCGCAACACTTCGGCGGTGGAGGCCATGCTTGCGCCAGCGGATGCTCGCTCGCCGGGCCGCTTTCCAGCGCTCTGGCCCGCATTCTGGCGCAGCTGCAGGCATATCCTTCCATTCAGTAGTAGCAACTCCGCTAGGAATTTTTTTCCACTTCAACGATCCGCAGCCAGGGAAACGTGAAAAGAAAATTGAAGCCGGTGCGCGATGCGGTAGCGCCTGCGGCCCGGAATGCCTTGACATAATGCGCTGTGTGGATGAAATCCGAGATCAGCGCCTTGCCGCCGGGCTTGAGCACGCGCACAATCTCGCGGCAGGCTTGATCGCGCGCTGCCCGGCCGGGGATATTGTGGATGCAGACGTTGGAGAGAATCACGTCAAAGCTGTTCTCGGGAAACTTCATCGCGATCGCGTCGCCGTTTTGCACTTCGGTTTTGTCGCGCACGCCTTCGAGTTCCATATTGCGCAGCGTCCTTTCCATCGTGTTGCCGGAAAGGTCCTTGGCGCTCCAGATATCAATACCAACAGATTTGCCTGTCGTCAGCCGTTTCGCCGCGCCGATCATCAGCAGCCCGCGCCCCGTGCCCACGTCGAGCACGGTCTCGGTACCTTTCCAATGGATCGTGTTCAACATGCGGTCGCGGTGGCGAAATTTTCCGACTTTCGCGTAGAGCAGCATGAGAACCGCTTCGACGAAACAGAAGAATCCGGTGGTGTAGGTCATCGGGCGGGTGAGAAAAGTTACAGGTCCGAAGTGCAGGGCCGGCACGAACCAGCCAAGAATCGGCAAGCCAACGCCGAAGAGAAACAGGTTGCGCACAACACCGGGAGCGTCAATGCCGTAATCAGGTCTGGTTGAGGAAGAGCCCATGCGAAAGCATACATCAGGACGTTGTCATGTTTGGCATCCTGGGCCCCGAAACAAACTTGTTCCCGGCGATCACGTAGCGCAGAGGCAAGGCCGCGGCTTTGGTGATGCCGATGCGCGGCGTGGTCAAAACGTGCGGCACGATGTACCCGTCGTTGGCGATGAACAGGTCCGAGCGCGGGCTGGCCAGGTCTTTTCCGTTATCCCGCTGCCGGGTGATGCCGAACGCTTTGGCCAACCGTCCCGGACCGCTGGTGAGCCGTGACAAGCTGCGCGGGCCGTCCAACAGAACTCCGCGGGCGTGCGCCATTTCCTCTAATCCGGCCAGCGGTTCCAGGGCGCGAAACAGAATTCCGCCCGGGGTGCCATCCGGTAAACAGGAAACATTCAGGCAGTAGTGGTTGCCATAGATGAAATAAACATACGCGTAGCCCGGAGGCCCGAACAGAACCGCGTTCCGCGGGGTGCGGCCTGAAAAGGCATGCGCGGCTGGATCGTCTTCGCCCAGGTAAGCTTCCACTTCTACGATGCGCGCCGCGAGTTGGCGCCTGCCTTCCCGCCGCACCAGCACTTTGCCCAGCAGGCCGCGGCTCACTAGCCGCGGGTCGCGATCGTAGAAAGCCCGCGGCACAACGTCGCGATAGCGCTGAATGTTCATCGGGCTTCAGTTCAACCGGCGGTTTCCAAAAGGCCAATCCTCGCCTTGAACTTCCGCTACAAGACTCGGGACTGGGATTTGCCTATTGTGAGGGAAAGTGCGTGGGGACTCAATCGCTCATTGGGGGGAGATTCTATGCTTGGGAAAACTATCAAACTCGCTTTCGCCGCATTCTTGTTCGTCGCTGTCGCTACTGCTGAGAACATTCCCTCCGGCACGCGGCTGACCATTCGCACGGATTCGCAAATCACCTCGCGCACGGCCAAGGCCGGGCAGGCATTTCACGCCAACCTGACGCGTGCGTTGGTAGTCGGCAGCAAGAGCATCGCGCCCTCCGGATCTCCTGTCAAAGGCAAGATCACGTATGCAAAATCGAGTGGCCGCCTGCACGATCCTGGCGAACTGACGCTGCGGCTCACGTCAGTTGAAGTCAATGGGAAAATGATTCCGATCTCCACCACTGCATTTCATGCCAAGGGCAAGAGCCACACCAAGGGCAACGTTGAAAAAATCGGCGGCGGCGCTGCAGCCGGAGCTCTGATCGGCGGAATCGCCGGCGGCGGCAAAGGCGCGCTGATTGGAACCGCCGCTGGAGCAGGTGCAGGAACGGGTGTTGCGGCGGCCACGGGCAAGGAAGAAGCCGTGATTCACTCCGAGTCGGCGTTGACGTTTACGACCACCACAACCGCAACGCTGAAATAAGAACCGTCAGCTCCATTTCCCGCCCGTGCGCGAGAAATGGAGATCTTGACTTAACACGGTGCGAAAAATTTACTTCCATTTGTCATCCGAGCTACTGGGGATGACAAGATTAGTTTTTCCGCAGCCTCTTAGTCTAGGCTGCGCTCTTCAAGTATTCCAGCACTTCTCCCGCGTGGCCCTCCGCTTTCACATTGTGGAAGATGTGAGCGATCTTGCCGTCGGGTCCAATCACAAACGTCGTCCGCGCGATCCCCATGACTTTCTTGCCATACATGTTCTTTTCTTTAATCACGCCAAAAGCGTTGCACACTTTCTTGTCGGCGTCGGCGAGCAAGGTGTAGGGCAGGGAATACTTATCTTCGAATTTCTTCTGAGCCGCTGGCGTGTCGGCGGAAATGCCCAGAACCACGGCACCGGCCTTTTGCAGCTTCTTGTAATCGTCACGGAACCCGCAGGCCTCAATGGTGCAACCCGGAGTATCCGCCTTGGGATAAAAGAACAGGACAACGGTTTTCCCGCGAAAATCTCTTAGCGAGACGGGATCGCCGTTCTGATCGGGCAAAGTAAATTCCGGCGCTTTATCATTAACTTCCATGGGTGTCTTTTCCTTCCAATCAACGTTATACCGCAGCCTGCTGCGATTCGTCATCCTGGGCCTGCTGGCCGGTGCGATTCCGGTCGGACGCGGCTTTGCTCAGAGCTCACACGGCGCCAAAGTCAGCAAAGGGCCGCGCGCTCTCGGTCTGATAGAACTCGCTCCCAATGGCAAGGCCCAGCTGATTCCCGTGGCTATTCTGTACGACGGCAAGTTTTATGACGCCGGCGCCTATAAAGCCGATCCCGTGCCCATGGCGCTGCAGTCAGGGACGGTTTATGAAGGCGTGCGCACTGGCGCTTCACAGGGCCTGTTCACAGTAACCGCCGCTCTGGAAAACCAAAACACGAATGTCTGGATTGCCGAGGGTACTTGGATGACGGCCAGCGAGATCGCCGCAAGATCAGCGGCCAAACCCGCCGTTCCGTCGAAGCCGCGCGGGATTGACCAAGACGAGGGCCCGCCGAAACTAAGGCGTGCCGGATCTGAAAAACCTGCTCCGCCGCCAGCGGCGCCTCCAGCCACATCCGTGCCGAGCACGCCCCCACAAACGGCGTCGTCGTCCTCCTCAGCGGCGTCCGCTCCGGCCAGCGCTCCCGCTCCGTCAGCCTCGGCAGGCTCAGCGCCTTCATTGGATCAGCAAGACAAGAATGTCCCCGTGCTCAAGCGCGGCAAACCGGCGACTCAGCCGCCGGAGCCAGTGACTCCACCCGCTGCGCCACCAGCGAAAACCGCGCCCAAATCGCCGACAAATCTCGCGCCGGCTCGGGCAAGTCAGGCCCAGGTAATCGCGGCCATCTCGGACGCCGATGGTCCCGAGCCACGCCCGTACATTTATTCCCTCACGAAGGACGAAGAGCAGAAATTCCGTACCAAGCTTCTGGTGATGGCGGCGGATGAAATCAGAGGGCGAGCCAAACAACTGGCTGGAGAAACAACCCCTTCACCTGCCCACCCGTCGAGAACTGCGCCTGTCAAAGCGCCGCAGCCCAATTTCGAGGACGTTCAACTCCACGCCTTTGATCTGTCAAACAGCAACGAGCCCGATTTTGTGCTGAGCGCCAAAGCGCAACTTCCGCCGCGGGCAGGTGTAAAGCCGGGTGCCGCAGGGCTGGCTTACTTCGTCACGCTGGTGGTGCGGGAAGACGTGAACGGCGACTTGCACAAGGCGCTGGCCAATACAACGGACAGCCAGCACTTGGACTTGCTTCCTCGTTATGAACTGATTGACGCCGTGGACGCTGACGGTGACGGGCGGGGAGAATTGCTGTTCCGGCAGGTTTCCGATACTGGCAGTGTATTCGCCATCTACCGCGTCATCGGAAACCAGCTGTGGCCGCTGTATCAGGGTACGGCGGGAGAATAAGGCGGTGGCAACGGAACTACTTGCCCGATGAATCCATGGTGATGCCTTGCGCGCCGGGCTGCTTTTCTGCCTTGGCCTTTTTCGTCGCCATGGTCTTATCCACCCAGTCGTCGGCGGTCTTCAAATCGGAGGCGCGGGCGGCAGCATCATCGCATTCCACATCCGCCTTCTCGCGGTACATCAGGTTCATGTAGGCCATGGCGTCGTCATAATCGGGACGCAGTTGCAGGGCCTTGTTCAACGCGTCAATGCCATCCTGAATGTTGGCGGCATTCTTATCTTTCAGCATGGCGCAGACTTTCTTGTCTTTCAACGGCTCCTCGGGCTTCAAGCCCAGCTTAGCGCGCTCTTCCATGCGCGGCTGATATGTCTGGGTCCAATCAATCACGCCGACCGAGTAGTAAGGTTCGGGATCGTTGGGATCAATCTCGAGAGCCTTGCGATAATATGTCTTCGCATCGTCGAACTTCTTCATCTGCAGATAGATGTAAGCGATTCCCTTGACGCTGTTGATATTCTTGGGATCGCGCTCCAGCACGGCCTTGTACTGGTCAATGGCCTGCTCGCCCAGGCGTGCGTTGTCCTCGGCTTCAACCCCGGGAATATATTGCTGTGCATAGGCCGTGGCCAGGTACAGGCGGGCGTTCAACAGACTGGGATCGAGCGAGACCGCTTGCTGGAAATGGTTGATCGCTTCTTCGTACCTGGCATTCTTATAGGAAGTCACACCCTTGTTCAACTGGTCGCGCGCCTTCAACTTATCGCAACCCACCGAAGAGAGCAGCACTGCGCCGATTGCCAGGAGCATCAGCGCTGTTTTATTTTTCGTCATTGCCTTGTCAGTCTCCCTCGCCAGGAACTCTGAGGCTTCAGAAATCGATTCTCAAGAAACGCCGGGCGCGGTAACCCAGACACACGTATCACGACCGCACCAGCCGCGCACATCAGCTTATAGAAAAAATGAAACTCTTCCGTCCGCGCTAGCCGCCGGCTTCGATCTTGGCGGTAATCAGGCCTACTTTGTCTACGCCCGAGGCGTGGGCGATGTCAATGACGTTGGCCACATCGGCAAAGGGCACGTTGTCATCGCCTTTGACAAACATTACTTTCTCGGCGCGGGTTTTGAAGATGTCCGTCAAGCGTCCCTGCAAACCATCCCAGGTGGTGTCTTCCTGGTTGATCTTCAGACCCGGCTCCTGGCCTGGCCCGCGGTCAATCAACTGCACCACGATGGTGCGGTCCGGGGTATTGTTCTTGGGCGCATTGGGCGGCGGTGGCTGCGGCACCAGAGCCTCCAGTCCTTTCGGAGTCAGAGGCGTGATGACCATGAAGATGATCAGCAGCACCAGCAGCACATCAATCAGCGGTGTCACGTTTATATTGGCGCTCTGGCCTCCGCCAGAGCTGACTCCCATACCCATAAGCTCTCCCCTCTATTGCCCGCCAATTGCCGGTGGCGGCGGAGTTCCTGTATTTTTCCTCTGGTCGGTCAGCAAACCCAGTTCGTCCACGCCGGCCGCGCGCACGTTGTCCACGACCTGCACTACGGAGCCAAAGTGAGCCCGCGCATCGGCGCGAACAAAAACGCGCTTGTCCACGCGATTCGCCAAACGGTCCTTAACCTTGCTGGTGAGCTGATCCGGCGCTATCTTATCGTTGCCAAAGAAGACGCCGCCGTCGCGCATGACGGCGACAATCAGCGCATCTTCCTTGTCCGCATCCGGCATCTGCATCGGATTGTTGACTTTCGCCAGGTCCACGCTCACGCCCTTCTGCAACATGGGGGTAATGACCATGAAGATGATCAGCAGCACCAGCATCACGTCTACCATCGGCGTGACGTTGATGTCGGAGTTGACCTTCGCTCCTTCGTTTCTCTTCGCTAGTGCCATAAGCAGTTTCTCCTGCGCGCCCGATCGGCCCTCTGCGTCGTCAAGCACTTGTCAGGCCCAGCGCCCAAGCACTTGCTAGCGCCAGGCCCGCAACTCACGCTCAAAGCCAGTGCAGAAACCTACGACCGCCGCATTCCACGCCGTTTCAGGAAGTAATCGATCAATTCGCTGGACGAGTTGTCCATTTCGACGTCGAAAGCTTCCACGCGCCCGGTCAGGTAGTTGAACATCATCACGGCCGGGATGGCGACGAATAAGCCGATGGCCGTGGTTACCAGCGCTTCCGCGATACCGCCGGCGACCGCGCCCAGACCGGTTGCCTTCTGCTCGGAGATACCTTTGAAGGCGTTGAGAATGCCCATCACCGTGCCGAACAGGCCGACGAAGGGAGCGGTTGAGCCGATAGTGGCCAAGCCGCCCAGACCGCGCTTCAATTCGGCGTGGACGATGGCTTCGGTGCGCTCCAGCGCGCGCTTCGAGGCTTCGATGGTTTCGCCCGGAATCTCGCCGCTTTCCTGGTGAGCGCGGAACTCCATCAACCCGGCCGTCACAACTTTGGCCAGATGGCTCTTTTTGTTGCGCTCGGCTACCTTGATGGCCTCATCAATCTTGCCGTCGCGCAACGCGCCGGCAACTGCCGGAGCGAAGGCCCGCGATTGCTTTCTGGCCGCGCTGAACGCCATCCAGCGGTCAATCATCACGCCGATGGACCAGCCGGACATGATGAACAGAATGATGACAACGCCTCGCGCCGTGGGGCCCATCTGATGCCACAGCGAAATCGGATCCCACCCAATCGGCTGCTCCTGGAACATCCAGGCTGCCATGGTGGACATGCTGCTCAGGCTATGGGTTGCTAAGTTGGCTAGGAACATGAGTTGCTTTTTCCTCCTGGGAACTTGTCAAATCCTACCGTCAAACCAAGAACTCGCTGCGCAATGACGCAGCTCGGACGAAGGAGAAGAGGATGCCTAAAACCCCCGCACCCGAGCGTCGTGAAGGTAGGATGGGGGAAGGCTTTTTGTCCTCGAAATCCCTTACGTCTGCAAACTGTCCACAGGTTTTAGCCTCCGGACAGGGAAAAATTCACCGTAATCTGTGTCTCCACTTCGACCGGTTCGCCGTTTAGAATGTAAGGCTTATAACGCCATTGCTTTACTGCCTCAATGGCCGCAGGCGCCAGCATCGGGTGACCGCTGATCAGGTGCAAATTTTCGATCGTCCCGTCTTTGCTGATTTCTGCCTGCAAGAGCACAGTTCCTTGGATGCGTGCTTGCCGGGCAAGGGGTGGATAACTCGGTTGCACTTTCTTAATGAGCAAACCCTGGGTGACGCCCTGGGATACGCGGACACGCTGCGGCGTGGCCACCTTAGGCACAGCTACGGGCGTGGAGCTGATAATGCCACCGATCACACCGCCCATCTGCCCGCCGGGAATTCCACCGGGAACGCCGCCAACCACACCGCCAGAGGCCATCACCGGTGGCGGCTCATCTTCCTTAATCATCTGTACTTTCTCGGGAATCTTGGTCGGGGTGCGCAGTTGGCCATTATCAAGGTTGGTCTGGATCTGCTTCACGATCTTGATGGGAGCGGCTGCCGGAGGCGGCGGAGGCGGCGGAGGCGGAGGCGGAGCCACCAGGAACGTCATCAACTGCGTCTTGGGCAACGCTTCGGTAAACAACAGCGGCACCAGGACCAGGATTCCTACCAATCCGATCTGAAGCAGAAACGAGATGCTGGTCGTCAAGCCTCGCTTGCTTTTCAGTCTGCCACCCGATTCAATTAGGCTGTCTTCAAACATAAGGTCTCTCCTGCAGGAACCCTAACCAGACTATAGACACCGGCGGCTCCCGGTTTGCTCCCAACAACAGCGTGCTGCCGGCGGCCTTCTTGAAACCGGAAGATACTACATCAAATCCCCGATATTCACAAACTTACCTGCCAAACCCAGGCTGGAGGCGGGTCTTCAGACCTTGACTTTCATCTTTTCCGGCCGCGCCTTGCCTTCCCGTACGTAGGCACCGGGGCCCGGCTTGCCGCGGTTCGACTTCCAGTCCTGATAGGCGACAAGGATCGGCGCGGCGATTGCGATGGAAGAATAGGTTCCGATCAGAATGCCGATGACCAGCGCGAAGGAGAAGCCATGCAACACTTCGCCGCCGAACAGGTACAGAGCCAGCACGGTGAGGAATGTCAACCCTGCCGTCAGGATGGTTCGGCTCAGGGTCTGGTTGATGCTGCGATTGACGATGTCAGACAGGTTCTCGCGCCGCATCAGCTTCAGGTTTTCGCGGATGCGGTCAAAGACCACGATGGTGTCGTTGTTGGAGTATCCCACCAGCGTAAGGATGGCGGCGATTACCGTGAGCGAAATCGATTTATTGGTCAATGAGAACGCGCCCATCGTGATCAGCGTATCGTGGAAGACCGTGATAACTGCAGCCACGCCGTAGATCCACTCGAAGCGGAACGCCAAATAAACCAGCATGCCCAGCAGCGAATACAACACCGCGAGCTTGGCCTGGGTTTGCAACTGGTGGCCGACCTGCGGTCCAACGATTTCCACGTTACGCACGCCGAAATCCGAGAGGTAGAAACCATCGGAAAGCGACGCGATCACCGCAGGATCGACGGCGCCTTTCAGATCGTCCAGCGCACCAAGAACTCCCCCCTTCACCTTGTCGCGGGTGTTGACGACGGCCTGCGCCTGCGCGGAATAGCGTTGGTTCGCGTCCGTGCCGGCGCGCAGCGGATCTTTCTCCATCAGGTAATTCGCCAGGGTCAGGATGCTGGCATTATTGAGATCCTGCTTGCCTGCGGGCGCGTTGGATTCGAGCGCATTGATAATCTGCAGCTTGCCGCGATCGAGTGCCTGCTCGCTGGTTTCCTGTTCGGCAAGATCAATCAGCACTTCGTTGTTGGTGATTTGGCCATAGCGCTGGATGCGCGCATTGTGCAGGCCCGCCCGGTCCATGGCTGCGCGGATGGCATTGTCGTTCGGCGCGTGCGAGAACTTGACGTAAACCAGTGTGCCACCGCGGAAATCCACGCCCAGCGGAATGCCATGCCAGAACATCATGGAGAGCACGCCGGCCACGCTGAACAGCAATGAAAAGGCGAGAAAGTACCATTTCTTGCCTAGGAAATCTATGTTCGGATTGCGAAAAAATTCCACGCTGCTGAAAACCTTTCCTAGCTACTAGCTCCCAAGCTACTAGCTACCATCAAATGCTCAACGCCTCGCCGCGCTGCTTGCGAGTCAGAATCCAGTCGAAGATCACGCGCGAAACGAAGACCGCGGTAAACAGGTTGGCGAACAAACCGAAGCTCAGCGTTACGGCAAATCCTCGCACCGGTCCGGTTCCGAAAATAAACAGAATGACCGCGGAGACGATGGTGGTCACGTGTGTATCCACGATTGTGATCCAGGCATGCGCGAAGCCCTGCTCCACCGCCGAGGGCGGCGTCTTTCCGTTCCGCAACTCTTCGCGGATGCGCTCGAAAATCAGCACGTTGGAATCCACTCCCATGCCGACGGTAAGAATCACGCCCGCGATTCCAGGTAAAGTCAGCGTCGCTCCGCTGAAACCGAGAAAGCCGAGCAGGATCACCAGATTCAGGATCAGCGCCAGGTCTGCGTTGATTCCCGCGGCCCGATAATAAATCAGCATGAAGACGAGCACCGCCAACATGCCGACCACCGCTGCGCGTACACCCGCGCGAATCGAGTCAGTACCCAGCGACGGACCCACGGTGCGCTCCTCAAGATACTTGATGCCCGCCGGCAGGGCGCCCGAACGCAGAACCATCGCCAGATCTTTGGCTGCCTGCTCCGTGAATCGGCCGTTGATCACGCCCTGATCGTGAATCTGTTCTTTGATCACGGCGACTTCCTGCACTTTGCCGTCTAACACCACGGCAAGATTGTCTCCCACGTGCGCTCCGGTGAAGGCGCCGAAGCGCCGCCCTCCTTCACCGGTCAGGTTGAAGCTGACCGAAGGCTGTCCGTTTTCATCGCGCGAGGGAGTGGCGTTGCGCAGATCGCGCCCGGTTACCGCTGAAGCGCGCGAGATCAAATACCAGATCTGACCGCCATCTGCGCCTGATGCCCCGATGCTTCGTCCCGGCATCAACACCGCATCCGGGGGCAGAACGCCGCCATGATCCTGCAGCGCCTGCTGTTCGCTGGAATAGGGTCCGCCAAGCGACTGCCGAATCTCGAGCATCGCCGTGGACTGCATGATTTCCTTCACACGCGCCGGATCATCTACCCCCGGCAACTGGACCAGAATCTGATACTGTCCCAGGCCATGCTCTTGAATCGTCGGCTCGGTCACGCCCAACTGGTCAATGCGGTTGCGGATGGTTTCAATCGCTTGCGTCACGGCGCGGTTTTTCAGGTCGGCCAGAGCCTGCGGCTTCATTGAAACCGTCCAGGTATTCTCTGCGCCCGAAGCCAGGTCATACTCGGGGAGACGGTCGTTAACTAGCGACCGCAAATCGCCCGTCGCCTCCGGGGGCACGCCTTTCAGGACGATCTTCTCCGGCGCATTCACCGGATCCGGTTTGCTGATGTCGGCGTAGTTGATCTTATGCGAGCGCAGATCGGCTTTCAGCCGTTCGATGGCGTGGTCGGAATCCACATTGACCGCATCATTCACCTGCACCTGCAAAATCAGGTGCGTTCCCCCCTTGAGATCAAGCCCAAGATGAATGCGGTTCTGCATGGACGCCAGCAATCCGCTGCCTGACCAGTTCTCCGGAATGCCGACAATCCCGAACAGGAAAACCAACAGCGTTCCGACGATGACGATAACTTTCCAGCCCAGATTCTTATTCATGTCCCCGACTATTATTTCACTGAAATGAGATGCCCGCGACCGGCTGCCAAACTACTATTTTGCCGCTTTATTCGCTTCCTCCGCCGTCGAGACCGAAGTTACCGATCCCCGGCTGACTTCAATGCGCAAATTATCGGGCGGAACCCGCAAGTGAATGTAATCATCTTTTAGAGCGACGATGGTTCCGCGCAACCCGCCACTGGTCACTACCTTGTCGCCGGTTTTCAGTTCGCCCAGCATCTGCTGCCACTTCTTCTGCCGCCGCTGCTGCGGCATGATCAAAAGAAAGTAAAAGATGGCAAAGATAAAGATCAGCGGCGCGAAGCCAAGCCATCCCATCGAACCGCTGGTCTGCAGCGCCAATGTGTGCTGAACTGTCATACTGAAAATCAGAAATCAGCCCCGCTCGGACGCCTTCCCTAACCCGAGCCTTACCGGGCGCACGCGCTGAAAAATTTACCGCTGGAGTTCTCGCGCTCTGAGGCCGGAGATTCCTTCAGCTTCGGACGTAAACCAAGGGCTGCCGAGCTATGGTTTCGGTCGAGACCGGACAGACGAAAAGACGGCCTCTTCCCCAAGTGAAATAGAATGACGCACCGCTCGCATAGTGTCAAGATAGAAGCTCAGGTTGTGGATGCTGTTCAGGACCTGGGCCAGAATTTCATTCGCCGCATAAAGATGACGTAAGTATGCCCGCGAATAGCGCCCGCACACCCGGCACCTGCAGTTCGGATCGAGCGGGCCCTGGTCGGACGCATAGCGCGCCTGCTTGATAGAAATTTTCCCCTCTGACGTAAACAGCAGCCCATGCCGCGCCGCCCGGGTAGGCAGCACGCAATCCATCATGTCAATGCCGAGGCGCGCGTACTCGACGATTTCCTCCGGCGTTCCCACGCCCATCAGGTAGCGCGGTTTGTCGGCGGGAAGATGCTCGAGCGTGGATTCGACAATTTCGCGGGTCAGGGCGCGCGGTTCACCGACACTCAGTCCGCCGATGGCATATCCGGGAAAGCCGATTTCGATCGTCCGCTCGGCCGATTCCTTGCGCAGGGCGCGATCCATCCCTCCCTGCACGATGCCGAACAGAGCCTGGGTCGTTAGCGCGAATGTGGCGCGGGCGCCCACGCTCGCGAGGTCCACTCCGCTGGTCAGCACCGGCGAGCTTCGCTCGCCAGGACAGCCGAACGCGGCGGTTCCCACGCACGGCCACGGCGCCTCGTTCTTGTGCTCCTCAAAATACTCTTTGCTCCGCTCCGCCCAGCGCAAGGTCAACTCCATGGATTGCCGTGCGCGTTCCTTCCCGGCCGGATACTCCGTGCACTCGTCGAACGCGATAATGATGTCGGCGCCTAGCCCGATCTGCGCCTGCATCGCGCTTTCCGGGCTGAAGAAATGCGACGAACCATCCAGATGCGAGCGGAACGTCACGCCTTCTTCGTTTACCTTGCGCAGATCGTTCAAGCTGAAGACCTGAAATCCTCCGGAGTCGGTGAGGATTGCCCGCGGCCACGCCATGAAGCGATGCAATCCGCCAAGCTGGCGAACCTGCTCCACACCCGGCCGCAGGTAGAGGTGATATGTGTTGCCCAGGAGAATTTGAACCCCCAGCTCTTCGAGAACATCCTGCGGAACGCCTTTGACCGAGGCCACCGTTCCCACCGGCATGAACACAGGCGTCTCCACTTCGCCGTGAGGCGCGATCAATCGGCCCGCTCGCGCAGAACCGCTACGGGCCTCGATATGAAAGATGCCAGACACTGTTGGGAATTGTACCGTCTTGGACCCGTACGGGCAGGTGTCCTCACCCCCACGGCCGCGCGCAGTTCGTCTGCAGAATGATTTGGCTCCTGTCGTGGCGCCGACGCTAGGGCGATCGCTGGCGTTATGAAGAGGTATTGGAACATCAAACCGCAGCTCGCGGATGCGGCCCTTGTCCACCTGGCCGCGCGCGATGGTCTGGACACGATCTTCACGCTTGATCGGCGGGATTTCTCGATTTATCGCTTGCCGCGGGGACGGACGTTTCGGATCATTGCCCTTTGAAATAAAAGGCGGCCTGGAGCCTAAGCCTCGGATTTTTTCTCACTTCGTAATGCCCGACGGCTCGAGTTCCGCGTCGGCGATATAATCGGCCAACTCCAGGCGAAGATTCCCGGCATTGGTGGCATAGGCGAGGCCAGTTTCGAAATCGACGATTCCCGCGCGGATGAGGTTCTCGATTTCCCGATCGAAATGTTGCATCCCTTCCGTCTCACCCACGCGCATGGCATCGAGCAGGGTCTTGCCCTCGACTTCCCCCTTCTCGACGTACTCGCGAGTGCGGAGAGTCGCTTTCAGAATCTCGATCGCTGCCACTCGCCCGCTACCGTCCTTCCGCGGAATGAGCCGCTGTGAAATCATGTAGCGGAAGCTCTTCGCCAGCCGATTGCGAATGGCGTGCTGCTCGGCCAAGGGAAATACGCCCACAATCCTCTCCACCGTTTTCGAGGCATCAATGGTGTGCAGCGTGGACATAACCAGGTGGCCGGTCTCCGCCGCTTCCAGGGCGATTTCGATGGTTTCCTTATCGCGCATTTCTCCCACCAGAATTACCTTGGGCGCCTGGCGCAAGGCGGCCCGCAAGGCCAGAGCGAAACTCGTGGTGTCGCTGTGCAATTCGCGCTGGTGAATGATGCAGTTCTTGTGCATGTGCAGGAATTCAATCGGGTCTTCGATGGTCAAAATGTGATACGACTGCTCCTGATTGATCCTGTCAATAATGGCTGCCAGTGTCGAAGATTTGCCCGATCCGGTCGGACCCGTCACCAGCACGATGCCGTTGCGTAGATGAATGATGTTCTCCAGCTCACTCGGAAGATTGAGAGCGGCAAAATCGGGGATTTTGCCGGGAATTACACGCATCACGATGGCGGTACTGCCGCGCTGCATGAACACGTTCACACGAAACCGCGACTCGCCGGGCAGGCTGTACGAAACGTCGCAGGATCCCTGCTCGCGCAGACTGTTCATTGCATGCTGGTTCTTGCCGATCAGGTCCGCAGCGATTCGCCGGGTGTCGTCTGCCGTCAAAGCGCGTGGACCCGCCGCCGCCAGCCGGCTGTTCACCTCGACCATAGGTGGCTTGCCCGGCGAAAAGAACAGATCGCTGATCTTGGAAGACTTTCGCAACATCGCCGTCAATAGCGCGGGCGTCGGTATCGGTGCCGCCGCGGTCGCGGGCGCAACGGCAGCAGCCGTTGCGGCGCCTGCAACCTGGGGCGGGGCATTCGTGGGCGAAGACATGAATTAGCCTCAATTCGTGAAGTCAGTTTTCCCCGAACCCGGATAGGAAAACGGGTTACGCGACCATCCTCTTGGGGCAGATGCTTGGTTATAAAGCACGAAATTGGCCAAACTTGACGGGGGAAATAGGGCCGGAAAAGCGCAAATTCACCAAACAAAACTGGGGAGTTGTCTCAGATTTGCGACCGGTGGCGTGTCTCGTTCTGGAACACTGTCTGGAATCTGGACGCCGAGTTCTCAATTTCGGACAGGAACGGCGGCTACACTCCGGGGCTTCGCTCGGCGATCAGCGTCCTGATCTTTTCCACAAACTCCGCGGTCGCCATGTCTTCGGTCTTGTCTTTGCCGCGAGTGCGAACATTCACCTTGTCCGCTTCACCTTCCTTGTCGCCGACGACCAGCAGGAACGGCACTTTCTGCAATGCATGTTCGCGAATCTTGGCGTTCATCTTCTCGTTGCGCGCGTCCACTTCGACGCGAACCCCGGCCGCTTTCAACTGCCCGGCAACTTTATTGGCGTATTCCACATGCCGCTCGGCAATGGGGATCATTACTGCCTGCACCGGCGACAGCCACACGGGAAACGCGCCGGCATAGTGCTCGATGAGCACACCGAAAAAGCGCTCGATCGATCCGTAGAGTGCCCGATGCACCATGACCGGCTGTTTGCGTGTGCCGTCTTCCGCAACATATTCCAAACCGAAGCGGGCCGGCAGGTTGAAATCAAATTGCACCGTAGAGAGCTGCCACAGCCGTCCGATCGCATCCACCAGCTTGATGTCAATCTTTGGCCCGTAAAATGCCGCCTCGCCAGGGATCGTTTTGTACTCGACCTTCCGCCGCTTGAGCACGTTCTCTAGCGACGCTGTCGCATGGTTCCACTGTTCCTCGCTGCCCACAAAACTCTGCCGCTCGTTCGGGTTCCAGGTGGAAAGCTCGGTTTGGAACTGATCGAAGCCGAAATCCTTCAGCACGTCTAAAGCGAAGTCAAGGCAGGCTTCGATTTCGCTTTCAATCTGTTCGGGCATGCAGAAAATGTGCGCGTCGTCCTGGGTGAATCCGCGCACCCGCAGCAGGCCGTGCATCACGCCCGAGCGTTCATAACGGTACACGGTGCCAAGCTCGCCCAGCCGCACTGGCAGATCGCGGTACGACTTCAAAGAATCTCTGTAGATGAGAATGTGGCCGGGGCAGTTCATGGGCTTGAGGCGATATTCGGCGTCGTCAAGCTCCATGGTGTCGAACATGTTCTGCGAGTAGTAGCCTTCGTGGCCGGAAACTTCGAACAGATGCTTGCGCACGACGTGCGGGGTGTACACCAGCGAATAGCCGCGCCGGACGTACTCTTCGCGCATCCAGTCTTCCATCTGCTTGCGGACGATTCCGCCCTTGGGGTGCCAGAAGATCAGGCCCGGCCCCGCGAGCTCCTGAATGGAAAACAAATCCAGCTGCTGCCCGAGCACGCGGTGGTCGCGCTTCTTGGCTTCTTCCTGCTTGTGAATGAAGTCGTCGAGATCTTTTTTCGAATAGAACGATGTTCCGTAGATGCGCTGCAGCTGCGGATTCTTCTCGTCGCCCAGCCAATATGCCCCGGCAATATTCAAAAGCTTAAAGGCCTTGATCTTCCCGGTCGAAGGAATGTGCGGCCCGCGGCAGAAGTCAGTGAATTTGCCGGTGCGGTAGATGGAGATTTTTTCATCGGGCCTGGTGAACTGCTCGATGAAATGGCACTTCATGAAATCGCCCTCGTTCTTGAACTCTTGCAGTCCCTGTTCGCGTGGTAGAAACTCACGCGCATAGGGAATATTCTGCTGCACCAGTTCCTGCATCTTGTGTTCAATTTTCTGCAGATCGTCGGGAGTAAATGGCGTCGGACGATAAAAATCATAGAAAAATCCGCTCTCGGTGGCGGGGCCGTGGCCCAGTTTGGTTTCCGGGAAAAGCTCTAGTACCGCGGCCGCCAGCAAATGCGCGGAAGAATGCCGGAAGACCTCAAGCGCCTCAGGGTCCTTCTCCGTGAGAATGCGCAGGGCGGTGTCTTTTTCGATCGGCCGCGTCAGGTCAATCAAGTCACCATTGGTTTTCGCCGCCAGCGCAGCGTCGGCCAGGCGCGGGCTGATGGACTTGGCAACATCCAGCGCAGTCGTGCCCCTGGGGACCTCTTTGCTGCTCCCGTCGGGCAGCTTGATGTGAATGTTCTCGGGCATAGGGATGAGTGTTCAGTATAAAACACGTAAGGGCAGATCACTCTTCGACACGTAGGGCGGACGCCCTCGTCCGCCGCCGGCCCAGCAAAGGGAATGAAGCTTGCCACGCCTCGAAGTCATGCTGAGCGCCGCAGCGCGATTCGCTCGCGAATCGCGACGGAGTCGAAGGGCACCCATTTGTAGAAGTGTTGCCGAACAACTGGCAAGGCATTCGAACCATGAACGTTGAGGAAATTTCCGCCAGAATTGCCTGCAGCGACGACGCGGTCGGTGCACGATAGGGATGTTTCGACTGCGCGATGGCTTTCGCAGGCGAAAGCCATCGCTCCGCTCAACATGATAATTTTGTAGGAGTTTCGACAAAGCGCAGTCGAACGGTGCGTCCGGCCGATCGAAGCTCAGCAGCCTGTGAAAGGGCGAGCTTGCGCTCGCCCGCTCTGGCCGGGACGACTTCCCCTACCAACCTTCCTTCAGCCCCTTATTCTGCTCATCCAGCCACGTCTTCAGCGGCGCAAAGTAATCAATGATCGCGCTGGCATCCATCTCCCGCTGCCCGGTCAGCACTTCCAGTTCATCCTGCCACGGCTTGCTCTGGCCCATCCCCAGCATTTTGGCCAGCTTCGCCCCAGCTTCTTTCGACTGATAGAACGTGCAGCGATGCAGCGGCCCGGTATATCCGGCCTCTTTGCACATAGCTCGATAAAACTGGAATTGCAGAATGCGGGCCAGGAAATACCGCATATACGGCGTGTTGCTGGGAATGTGGTACTTCGCGCCGGGATCGAAGTCGTCCTCGCTGCGCGCCACCGGCGGCGCCACGCCCTGATACTTCAACCGCAGATCCCACCAGCCTTTGTTGTAATCGCCCGGCTTGATCTCCCCCGAAAAAACCTTCCAGCGCCACTGATCAATCATCAGGCCGAAAGGCAGAAACGCAACTTTATCCAGCGCCTGCCGCAGCAACAGCGGAATGTCGCTTTCCGCACTGGGGACGCTCCCGAGCAATCCCACGCGCTGCAGATAATCCGGCGTAATGGCCAACGCGATCGTGTCGCCGATGGCCTCGTGAAAGCCGTCATTCGCTCCGCCCTCGAACAGAAACGGTTGATCTTTGTAAGCCCGCTGATAGAAGTTATGCCCCAGTTCGTGATGGATAGTCACAAAATCCTCGTCGCGAATCTGAATGCACATTTTCACGCGCAGGTCATCTTTGTAATCCACGTCCCACGCGCTGGCATGACACACTACATCGCGATCGCGCGGCTTGGTGAACAGCGAGCGCTCCCAAAACGTATCCGGCAACGGCGGGAAGCCCAGCGACTTATAAAAATTCTCGCCATAGTGCACCATGCCCTTGGCATCGAGATTTTTGGCCTTGAGCAGTTCGGTCAGATCAAAGCTGGCGCTGTTTTCCGGTAAGCCCATCAGAGGAAAGATGTGTCCCCATTCCTGAGCCCACGGATTGCCCAGCAAATGCGCGGGAATCGGCCCGTTCGGCGGCACAATCTGCGGGCCGTATTTCTGCACCAGCTTCGCTCGCACATAGGTGTGCAGCGACAGATAAAGCGGCCGCACCTGTTGCCAAAGTCTTTCCACCTCCGCGCTGAACTGCTCGGGCGTCATGTCGTATCCTGCGCGCCACAACACGCCGGTGTCTTTAAAGCCGAGTTCGCGGGCGCCAAGATTGGAAAGCTCCACAAAGCGCGCATAACGCTGGCGCATGGGCGCGCCCACTTTGTGCCAGCCGACCCACAGATCCTTCAATTCTTCCGGATCGCGGCTCTCCGACAGGATTTTTTCAATCGCGGTGATGTCGAGACAGTCATCCGCCTTCCGACAATATTTGCCTTTGCCATAATCGCCATCGAGCGAGACGCCGATATCGGTCATCTCCCGGCGCAGTTTCGGGTCCTTCGGGCCGGGCGCGGTCAACGACAACCTGAGTAGCAAGAACTTGCGCGTCAGCTCCGGCGGCATTTTCAGGCCGTCGTAACGCTTCGCTTTCTCGGTCAATGCGGTGGTAGCGGCGGTCAGTTCATCGCCCGCATCGGCGGCGATCGTCTCGGTGTCGTCGGTGATGAAATTTTCTTCCACCCATCCGCCGCGGGACGCTTTCACGGTCAGGTCTTTCAGCTGTGTTTCCGCCTGGTTCATAAACTGTTCAGCTTCTGCCACGGTCGGCTTCGACGAAGTCTGCGCCGAAACGAGTGCGGTACATAAGAAAAGAAATGCCAGAACACGGAATTTCATCGCGTTTCCTCCGGTTCAAAATTATGAACCAGTCTGAAGAAATTGTCAGCGACGGGCTCGCGGTATGCGCCAAATTGCGGGTCGGACATTCCTGTCCGGCACCTGAGCCTAAGTTACCAACCCCCAGGTTGGATGTTGTCATTAGAATGCAAAGAAGCCGCGCATGGAATATCTGGAAGCCATCGCCGAACGTGGATTCGCACCGATTCCGCGCCTGTTTCGCGAGCCAGAGATCACGGCACTGCTGGGGAACATCGCGGAAAGCAATCTTCCGCGCACCCGGGCTGGCGTCCGGCATGCGTTGCGTTGTCCGCAGATTCTCGCGCTCGCAAAGGATGCGCGGCTGGTTGAGGTTGCGTCCGAAATCCTGGGCGGAGCGGCCTTCCCGTATCGAGCTTCGCTATTCGAGAAGCTGCCAACGGCAAACTGGCTCACCGTCTGGCATCAGGACACGGCTTTGCCCGTGCGCGAACGGCGCGATCTTCCCGGCTGGGGCCCCTGGTCGGTGAAAGGCGGCGTTGAGTACGGACATGCTCCGGCCAGTGCATTGCGAAAGATGATCAGTCTGCGCGTGCACCTTGATGAATCAACCGACCGTAACGGCCCGCTGCGGGTCTTGCCGGGGACGCACAATCTAGGCGTGCTGACTGCGGATCAGATTCGCGATCTGGCAACCCGCATTAGGCCGGTCACGTGGGGATCGCGAAAAGGCGGCGTGGTGGCGATGCGGCCCCTATTGGTCCATTCCTCGACGAAGTCACAAACACCAGAATACCGGCGTGTACTGCACGTGGAATACGCGACAGAGACGAAGATCGCAGCGGGAATCGAACTGGCAGTGATGTAGTGATCAGCCCTGCATCTCTTTGAGGTCCGGGCTGACGATCAGTTCCGGTTCCGTGACGCGTTGCACATCCTCGGCGGTAAGCCCGGGCGCGACCTCTTCCAGCACCAACCCTGTCGTCGGATTCACCTGAATCAGCGCTATGTCGGTGACAATCGTGTCCACGACCCGCACCCCGGTCAGAGGCAGCGTACACTTCTTCAAAATCTTAGGTTGACCTTCACGGGTGGTGTGCTCCATGGCGACGATCACACGGCGCGCGCCGGCGACCAGGTCCATCGCGCCACCCATGCCTTTCACCATTTTGCCCGGAATCATCCAGTTCGCCAGGTTACCCTCTTCGTCCACTTCCATGGCGCCGAGCACGCTCAGGTCAATGTGGCCGCCGCGGATCATGGCAAAGGAATCGGCGCTGGAAAAATACGCCGTGCCCGCCATCTCGCTGATCGTCTCTTTGCCCGCGTTGATCAGGTCGGAATCTTCTTGCCCTTCGACCGGATACGGGCCAATGCCTAACATGCCATTTTCGCTTTGCAGAATCACATCCATGCCCGCGGGGACATAATTGGCGACTAGCGTCGGCATGCCGATGCCCAGGTTGACGTAGAAACCGTCGCGCAACTCGCGCGCGATGCGCTTGACGATCCGTTCGCGCTTGTCGAGGTCCTTCGCGGGTTTCATCATGTGGGATTCGTCATCCGTCTGCGCCGTTCGTCCCTCGTCGTTCGCTCGTATGCCATCGCCACGTCGAGTTCGCCGGGCGAACGACGGACGACGAAGGACGAACCGCCTATTCCTTTCTCACCGTTCTCTTTTCAATTCTCTTTTCATACATCTCGCCCTGGAAAATCCGATTCACGAAAACGCTGGGCGTGTGGACTTGATCCGGTTGCAATTCACCCACCTCCACCAGTTGCTCGACTTCGGCGATTGTCACTTTGGCCGCCGTCGCCATCATGGGATTGAAATTGCGCGCCGTCTTGCGATACACCAGATTGCCCCATTTATCGCCCTTCCACGCCTTGATGAGCGCAAAGTCGGCTTTCAGCGCGTGTTCCATCACATACATCCGGCCATCGAACTCGCGGGTTTCTTTATTTTCAGCGACCATGGTGCCGACCCCGGTGGGGGTGAAAAAAGCCGGAATGCCCGCGCCGCCGGCGCGAATGCGCTCGGAAAACGTTCCCTGCGGAACCAGGTCAAGCTCGATTTTGCCCTGCAGCACCATCTGCTCCAGCAACTTGTTTTCGCCGACGTAGGTTCCAATGTGCTTGCGAATCTGCCCCGCGGAAAGCAGCAAGCCCATGCCGAAATTGTCCACGCCAACGTTGTTGCTGATGGTGGTGAGATTGTTCACGCCCCTGCGCACCAGCGCGCGGATCAGGTTTTCCGGAATGCCGCACAGGCCGAAGCCGCCGAACATAATCGTAGCGCCATCAAACACGTCACGCACCGCCTGATCGGCGCCCGCCACCACTTTGTTCATAAGTAGGAAATTCTAAATGAAAAACCAGCACAGGGGACGCGAAGGACGCTGAGAAACAATAGCTGCATCCTAAATCCAGCCGTCATCCCGAGGGCCCGCGCTTTCTCCAGCGGGGCAAGGGATCTCGCGCGGAGCGGATCAGAGCGAAGCGCTGAGGGGTTGAACGACGAAGCGGAGTCGAATCGGGACCTCACGGCACATCATTTCATCTTTTCCGTGTCTCCGTGTCTCCGTGCCTCTGTGGTGAAAGCTTGCGCAGTTGGTGCCCGCGCTCAAACTCCATCTCCAGTTCGCGCGTATCCAGGTTCTCGCGAATGTTCGCCAGTCGCTGTTCCAGCTGGAGCAACGCCTCGGCAATGTTCCTCTTGTTGGTCAGAGCGATGTCACGCCATACGGAATACGGGCTGCTGGCGGTGCGCGTCATGGCGCGCAAGTTGCGGCCGGCAGCGTCGAGCAGCGGCGAATCTTCGCCGAACTGATCCACGAGTGCCGCTGCCAGCGCGGTCGAGATCATCTGCGGAAGGTGACTGATCCAGGCGCAGAGTTCATCGTGTTGAGCGGCGTCCAAAGTCGCGATGCGCGCCCCGATTTTTTCCACCCACTCCAGAAACTCTCCGCTCAACCCGTCGTATATCTGTTGTCCGGCCAGGGGAGTGAAAAACCACGCGGCGCCTTGAAACAGATCCGGATCAGCGAATTCAACCCCCGCTTGTTCTTTCCCCGCCATCGGATGACCGGGCAGAAATCGTGCGCCCGCATTGTTGCCAAAAACTTTTTTCGCATGCGCCACGATTTCCGCCTTGGTGCTGCCGACGTCGGTCAGCAGCGTGTCCGCGGGGAGTGCCGGGCCGAGTCGCCCAATCATTTCGATGATGCCGCTGACGGGCGTCGCCAGCAGAACGATCTCGCTGCCGCGAATGGCGTGAGCAGCGAGCGTGTGGCCTTTGTCAATCGCGCCTTTGTCCTTCGCTCGTTCCAGCACCGGAGCGCGATCGCAGCCGATGATCCGCCCGGCGAAATGATGCTTCCGCAGCGCAAGAGCAAGAGACCCCCCGATCAGGCCCGTGCCGACGATCGTGATTTGGCGAATGGGCATGAAACACTCACCGGCGCCGCTTTCTTGCCACCGGCTTCGCCGGTTGCTCCCCGGGCGCGAGCACTCGCCGCACAATCGGCGTGTTCAGCTTGTACTTGCGCTCGCTCAAATTGCCGTTATCGTCTTTTACACGTAGCACAAACACCGGCAGCGTGCCTTCCTTGTCGAAGTTCTCCTGCGAGACGGTGACCGGCAACACGCCGTTCAAATTGCGCTCGCGATATGCCGTCTCATACCGATGCTTCCTCACATTCCAGGTAAAGACGCGCGCCTGATCATAGTCATAAGGCAGCCCATCCTTCGGCTCGGTCATAAGCACCAGATACTGCGGAACCTTCTTGTCGGCGTCGCTGACTTCGTTCAGCATGAAGAAAGCCACGATGCGCTGCCCTTCGGCATACTGTGCAACGTCGAGCGGCGCGTCAAGGTCAACCATGCGAGCGAGCACCCAGCCGACATGCCCCTCGGGATCGCGAATCAGCCACCAGTCTTCCAGAATCGGCACAGGCGACGGATTTTTCCCGCTGACCGGCGCGCCCGGCAGGCCTTTTTCCGCGGTGCCGCGCTTCAGGATAGTAACCTTCGAACCTTGATTGAGCTGGTAAAGATGCTCGGTTTCGCGCCCCGGCTCGACGTGAAGATTGGTGTCATTGCGCGTGATGCCCGGCGCCTGCACCGGCAGGGTCTGGGAATCCTGAGCCAGTTTTTCAAAGCCATCGAAAACCTGCTGCGTGACCAGGTAGCGCTGCTCGATCCAGCCTTCCGCTCCGGCCGCAGAGCGCACGCGGGCGAAACGGCGCTCACGTCCCAGCACTTGCACGCGGTCGCCGTTTTTTACCGTGCCGGTCTTGTTGTAAACCGCGGCCACGCGGTCGCGCAGGATGGCTTGCGGAGCGGAAACGTAGGCAATCTCCTGCACTTTGCCGCGCCCACGGCAGCCCGAGAAAAGACACGCTGCCAGCAACAGCCAGCAAAGAGTTCGCCAACAGGATTTACCGGGGAGCACAAAACAATATAGCGCAGCGCTCACGCCGTCATGTTAACCGGCGCCGGCCGCGGCCCGCGCCGGCAGAGCAGGGAGCGCTTGAATGAGTTGGCGGGTATAAGGATGAAAGGGCGAGCGAAACATCTCGTCGGTCTTGCGGCATTCCACAATTTCGCCGTGATACATCACCGCCACCCGGTGCGCGATGGTCGCGACCGACAGCAGATCGTGGGAAATGTAAAGAATGCTCATGCCGAATTTTTCGCTGAGGCTGGCGAAAAGCTGCAGAATTTCCGCCTGCGTGATCAGATCGAGCGCGCTGGTGGCTTCATCGGCAATCAGCAGCGGCGGCCGGTGCAATACTGCCATGGCAATCAGCACCCGCTGCGCCTGCCCCACGCTCAGTTGCGAGGGATAGCGCCGCAGGAAAGCTTCGTCGCGAGGCAAGCTCACGTCTTCCAGAGAATCGAGCAGAGCTTTTTCACACGCTTCGCTCGAACCGCCGTTGTGAACTTTCCATGCTTCTCTTAGTTGTGTGCCGATCCGCAACGCGGGATTCAGAGACGACATCGGACTCTGCAGGATCAGGCCAATCTCTTTTCCGCGCAGCCCGCGCATCTGCCGTTCGCTCAGCGCCATCAGGTCGCGGCCGTTGAAATAGATCGAGCCCTCGGCCGTGGCTTTCTTCAAATAAAGCAGCCGCAGGATTGCCAGCGCCAGCGTGCTCTTGCCGCAACCGCTCTCGCCCACCAGGCCGAGAATCTCCCGACGGTTCACGTCCAGCGAAAGCCCGTGCAGCACGCCGGGCTTGCCCGGATAATCCGCCGACAACTTGGCAACGAGTAGAGGCAGCGAATCCATCAGCGGTTCCTGGCGAACTCGCTGCTCAGCGAGAGTTCGTCCACGTTCCAATACACCTGCGGCCGCAGTGCGACGGGGTGAACGTTGTGCACCGACGCCGAAACTGCCGACAGCGCATTCTTGTTTACCAGGTAGATGAACGGCTCCTGTTCCCAGGCAATTTCCTGCACCCGGTCGTAATATTCTTTGCGCTTCTTGGGATTCGGATTCGAAGCCTGCGCCCGCATCAGCCGGTCAACCTCAGCCTCCCATGCGGTGGCCGGCGTTTTTTCGCTCGGGTTCCACTGATGCGTGTCCGACGAACTCAGCCACACATTCATCTGGGCATTCGGATCAAGATCATCGTTCACCAGGCCGAGCAGGCAGGCTTCGTAGTCGAAGGTGCGCGTGATGCGCTCAATCAGGGAAGGGAAGTCCAGGGTGACGACATTCAGCTTGATGCCGATGCCGCTCAAATCCTGCTGCATCATGGTCGCCATACGTTCGCGGTATTTGTTGCCGGAGTTCGTGATTACAGAGAATTCAACCGCATGGCCTTCGTGATCGCGCAGCACGCCGCCTTGCAGATGGAATCCGTCTTGCGTCAGCCGTTGCAGCGCCGACTTCTGATCGAAGGGATGCGGCGCGAGCTTCGCATTGAACCAGAATTTATTCGCCGGCGATACCGGACCGGCAGCCGGCCGCGCATGGCCGTGAAACACGATCCGCGCCATGTCTTCGCGGTTGATGGCCTCAGAAACGGCGCGCCGGAAGTTGGTCGAAGTGAACCACATTTTTTTGTAAACGGGCAAAGGCGCGCTCACCACCTGGTTGAACCACATCTGCTCCGAATCGAGCGAGACGCCGGCGTCGTGCGCCATCGCCGGGTCCTGCGCGGCGAGTTTGTCGAAGTACTCGGCGTCAATCGAGTTGATGAAGTCAATCTGGCCGCGCGTCAGGCGCAGCATCTCCGCGTCCCGGTTCTGCTGAATGTCGAGATGAACCGATTCAATGTAGGGCAAAGCGTGGCCGACCGGATCTTTCCGCCAGTAGTATGGATTTCGCTTCAGAACGATGTAGGATCCGGCTTTGTTCTCCGCAACGTAGTATGGTCCCAGCACCGCCATTTCTTTCTGCGAGGACTTTGCCGACATGACAGCGACTTGATCGAAAAGCCGGTCCAGTCCGGCGATGGGCGCCGGGAACGTAATGGTGATGCGATTCTTGCGCGCGACGCGTGTCTCTACTTTGCCTTCGCCCGAGCGGAATGAATCTCCCGTGGGCGAGTGCAGGGCCGGGTCCATGAGCTGTTGCACGGTATAGGCCACATCCTCCGCCGAAAACGGTGTGCCATCGGAAAATTGCAAGCCATCACGCAGCTCGAACGTGATTGTCTTCCCGCCGTTCGTGATTTTCCAATCCGTCGCCAGTTCCGGCTCCAGATCCTGGGTCAGCCGGTTGACGCGCAGCAGCACGCCGCCGGTCAGGTAGCGAATCGTCTCGGAAGCGTCATCAGCCGCGAGCAACGGGTTGAATGTTTTCGGCTCCGCTCGCAGGCAGAAGCGCAACTCGCTGCCTGCCTGCGCCAACATTGCGCTTGAAACCAGAACGACGAAACTCAGGCAATAAGAAAGTTTTTTCATGCCGGCAATTCCTCTTTGCTTAAGACCACATGAAAACTGCTGACAACCACGATGAACAGAATGAGGGGAACGAACTGCCACGGCTGCCCGGAGACGGTCGAGAAGCTCTCCATTTCGCGCAGCAAGCTGCCCCACGAAGGCAGCGGCTCGGCCACGCCCAGTCCCAGAATTCCAAGATTCGCTTCCGTCAGAATGAAAACCGGCACCGAAATCCAGAACTGCGCGTAGAGCACCGGCTTAAGGTTTGGCAACAGATGGCGCCACAGCAGCCGGAAGCCGTCGCTGCCGGACGCGCGCGCCAGAAGAACGAAGTCGGAGTGCGCCAGCGACCGCGCATCCGCACAAATCACGCGCGCCGCGCCCGCCCAGCCCAGGCATCCCAGCAGCGCGAACGTAATGGCAACGGAAACCAAAGGCGACACGTTCAGTGGCAACAGCGCTCGCACCGTAATGAGCAAGAAAAGCCAGGGGAGCGAGAGAAACAAATCCGTCCCCGCCATCACCAGACGTTCCAGCCAGCCGCCGGCAAAGCCCGCGATGCCGCCAATCAACGCCGCCAGCAAGCTCGAAAGCAACGCCGCCGCCGGCGCCAGCAATAGCGAGACGCGTGTGCCATACAGCACGCGCGAAAACCGGTCGCGCCCCAGGTCATCGGTGCCAAGCAGATGCTGCCGCGACGGCGCCGCATTCGGCTCTTCGCGGAATTGCCGAGCATACGACGCGGGCGCAATATAATCCGCCAGCAGACACCCCAGCGAAACCGCCACCAGGAAAGCGATCGCAACTATGCGGGCGTATTTCATGCGGCGGTCCGGGAGGATTTACCGAGGAAATCGGAGAAGGAATTGGCAACCATAGTCACGAGCGTCACAATCATCGTCAGATTGATCAGCAGCGCCACATCGCGCCCCAACGCGGCTTTCCACGCCAACTGGCCGATCCCGGGAATGTCGCACAGAGCTTCCATCGGAATCGCAGCCGTAAAGGCCACGCTGACGGAAACGCCGGCCAGGGCCAGCAGCTGCGGCCCGGCGGTCGGAAGAATATGCCACAACAACACACGCAGATTACCCAAGCCCTTGGCGCGCGCCGTCAGCACGTGCGGCAGATCGGCGCTCCGCGCAAGCAGATTGCGCGAATAGCGAAAAACCTTGGGAAACACGACCAGGCCTAGCAGCAGCCGCACCGGCGCCTGCACCACGACAAACAGCAGCGCCATCACAGCCGCCGGCAGACAAAGCAGGATTCCCGCCAGCAGACTGCTGAACAAATCCAGATACCACGCGCGGGACATAACGACCGCGATTGCTAGCGCGAAGCCCAGCGTCCAGCCCAATGCCAGCCCCAGTCCGACCGACTCCAAAGTTTCCGGGAAGCGCTCCGCCACTAGTTGCGCGACGGGGCGATCCAGCGTGCGCGAAGTTCCCAGATCGCCGTGAGCCAACCGGTTCAGATAATCGAGATAGAAAACGCCAAGGCGATCATCGTAGCCGTGCGAGGCGCGCATCGCTTGAATGCTTTGTTTGCTGAGGCGCGAATCGAGTTCTTCTTCATCCACGCCAAATCCCGGCGCCAGGCGCACTAGCGTCGCGCCCAGCAGGCCGCCCAGCAGCACGGTGACAACGATCTTGGCGGCGAGTTTTGCCAGTCCGGATAGCGTAGCGATCTCCCAGGGCTTGTCGAGGGCGAACGCACCTCGTCCCTTGGCACACCACGTCCCCTGGGCAGGAATTTGACCGCTTAGAATCTATTGAATCAGGTAGGCAACACGGAGGCTATCTATCGAAGAAGAAGATCGAAACTTAGGTAACCCGAAGTCACTCAAAGGAGCGGGCGAAGGCGATTTCTACGCCCCCGCCGCCTTGGCCTTCGCCGCTAACGGCGCTTCGCTTTCCTGGCTGAAGTACAGCCGATAGCAACGGTGAATCAGCAACATCACCGGCAGGATCACCACCGGTACTTGCCAGCCGATCAGTTGGCTCATCGCCGTGATGATCGAAGTCACGCCCGTACATGCCACATAGTAGGGGAATGACAGGTGGCATATGCTCGACCAGATGCGCACCAGGTGCGAGCCTTCAGTGAAGGAAATAATCATCGCCACCGGCAACGTGTTGACCAGGAAGAAGGCGCCGCAGGCCGCCACCAGCGGCAGAGAAACGATGCGATGCGTCGCCTGCGTCAGCCAACCGCTGTGCAGCAGAATCGCGGTAGCGCCTGCCGCCAGGCCGACCGTGCAGGCATTGAACAGGATCCTGACTGGCTGCAACTTTCCACCCGATCGCGGAATGCTTTGCACGCCCGCCGAAATCAGAGCCACCGCAACCGCCTCAAACCGGCTCAACTGCGCCGCCGCAATCAGGATGAACGGCAGATTCACCGACATGTTGCCGTCCAGCCCCGGCAGCTTCACCCGCATGCGCGAAGTTACAACCGAGATCGCCAGCAGCGAGAGAAACTGGTAACGATGCAGGACCGTGATCGTCATTGCGCTGCCGCCCAGCATCGCAAACCCACTCACCACAATCATCGCGATGAATATTGTCGCCAGGTGTGTGCGTTTCATGGTCGAAGTCTCCGGTGTCATTGTGCGATTCACGGTTACTCCTCCCCCTGAATTTCGATCGAGATAGCCTCGGTCGAACTCGAAGTTGAACTCCCCCACACCACCGAGGTTCCCCAGACGACGCTATATCCGGTGTCGTTCTCCGCTCCCCACGGGGCCGAAGATCCCCACAGCACCGAATTCCCGTTCACCACGGTGCTGAATACCGAGTTTCCCCATACCACTGAGGTCCCCCATACACCATTCTTGCTCCAGACCTCAGGAGAACTGGTCGCCAGGTAAACGTTTCCGCTTTTGTCAACAGTCACGGCGGGCGACATCGCGCTGCCCACTTTCGCGGCAGCCAGATCGGTGCTCGACAACGCCCCCTGAATATCCAGATATCCGGCGCCGACGGTGAAAATATCATACTGGCTGGTGTAAGTGATGCCGGTCGAGGGATCGGTCGCTGTGCTCTCGCGCGGGAAAGTCTTGTAAGCGGATTTCATCAGCCGCGCCTTGACTTGATCCGGCGTCAGCGATGCTGTCTTCTGCAGCAGCAAAGCCGCAGCCCCGCTGACCACCGGTGCCGCCATGCTCGTGCCGCTCAGCGTGAAATAATTCGACGTGCCCTTTTTGTTGGTGCTGTAATAGCTCAGGGGCACAATGTTGCCCGGGTAGCTTTTGACCAGGGTCGCTGTGCTCGAAGCCAGCACCGAATCCGTCAGGTTGCCGGGAGCGACGATATCCGGCTTCACGATGTGATCGAACAGGGTCGGTCCCTTGGAACTGTAGCTGGCGATCAGATCATCGGTGCGGGTTGCTGTGCCCATCGGCTTCATGGCGCCCACTGTGATCACGTAAGGATCGTTGCCCGGAGCCGAGATGGTGCCGTAACCGTCGGTGTTCGCCGAGTTGTTGCGGCCTTCATTGCCCGCGGCGACTACCACGACGATGCCCGCCTTCCACGCCGACTCGACTGCCAGGCAAAGTGGATCCAGGCTGTAACTCTCGAACACCGGACGCCCCAGCGAGAGGTTGATGACGCGAATGTTGTACTTGCTCTTCAGGCTGATGGCCTGCTGGATCGCCGCGATCACCTGGCTGTCGCTGCCCGAACCGGTCTCGTCCAGCACCCGCAGGTTGATCAGGTTCACCCCGTAGGCAATGCCGATGAACTTCTTGGTAAAAGCCGCGCCGGTGGAGTTGGCGCCATTGCCGGCGATTATGCCGGCTACGTGCGTGCCATGACCGTATAGGTCGTTTGTCGTGGTCTCGCCAACGACAAAATTCTGGTTGTAAACGACGCGGGTTCCCTTGCCGGTCGCAAGCGTGAAATCGTTGCTGCTTGCGATGCCGCTGTCAATCACCGCGATGCCGATCCCTTTTCCCGTCAGACTCTGCGACCACGCGTAAGGGGCAATCACTGCCTGGTCGTAAAAATCCGTGACCGTCGCCGCGGCATGAACCGTGCGGTTCGGCGATATGTAAACAATGTCGGGATCGTTCGCCAGCGTGGACAAGTTCCCGGCCTTAACGGTGAAAGCGCCTCCGCGAACCAGCGGCAGAGTCTCCTGCAGGGCTGCGCCCTGGGTTGCCACCTGGTTAAGATCCTTTTGGCTGGGTCCATTCTTGTATTGAATGATCACGCTCACCACCTGCTTCGACGGCAAGTGCTGCAGGTCTTTGGAGAGCCTCATCTTCGTTGCCGTAGCGATGTTCGCGCTGAACACCAGGCTCAGTAGCGCCAGGTAACGAATTCCCCCGCTCGTCCTCATCACCCTATGCATATCTCTCATAGCTCGTTGGTGCTACTTCCGGGTGTTCCATGCACCCTGGGCACCAAATCGGGAATCTGAGGAAGTTGCTGTTTTGGCGGGACTTGCACCTCTCGTAACGGCTTCCTTCGGGCGCGACAGCTTGTCCCGGTGAGGGACACGGAGGACAAATTGTCACCCGATTGCCGACGGGCGCTCGCCCGTCGGGTTGAGCGCAGTTCGACGGAAGCAACTCACCAAACACTTTGATTGAAATGAAATCGCGGCAAACTACACGCTGGGAACCTGCCACCCTTCTTCCTTCATCTTCTGATTCGTCCAGTGCTGTAAATCTTCGTAAATGGCGGGCTCGATGACCACAAATGTGATTCCGGCCTTTCCGTCGAGATCAGCCCATGCCACCTGAACCTTGGCTTGAATCTGCGTCTGGCTGTCGGGCAGGGTAAAGCTCGCATCGAGCAAGCCGCGTGACTTTTGCGGATCGGCCAACCCCTCGACACCCATTCCCCCTACGCTAACGTTGACCGCCGTGACGTTGGTTTGCGTGCCTTCGCTGTCGCGCAAGGTAACCGGAAACTTGACCTGGGCGCGGAAGAACTTCTGCTGCCGCAGGCTCAGCGCCCCCAGCGCGCGGCTCTTGTCGCCAGCGGCGGGCGTGATCTGGTATTCCTTCAGCTTTCGGCTCAGAGTGCGGCGCGAAATGCCCAACTGCTCAGCCGCTTTCGCGCGATGTCCGCCGGTGTGCTCGAGCGCCTTCATCACCATCTGGCGCTCCATATCTTCGAGATCGCCTAAGGGGGCGGGAATCTCAGCCTTCGCCTGTTCGGTGGAAAGCTCGGCTTGCACATCGGCGGCGCTGATTTCCGGCCCAGCGCAGGCCATCGCCACCTTTGCTACGGTGTTACGCAGCTCGCGAATGTTGCCCGGCCAGGAATACGCTTGCAGGGCGCGCAGCGCATCGGGTGTGAACTCAGCCTCGGCAGCCTTCGCCTTAAGAAAATAAATCGCCAGGGCGACGATGTCCTCCGGCCGCTCGCGCAATGGCGGCACGCGCAGCTGAAACTGGCTCAAGCGATGAAAGAAATCCTTGCGGAACCGGCCTTCGTTCACCGCCGCTTCCAGGTCCTGGTTCGTAGCGGCCACGATGCGCACATCCACCGTTATCTTCTTATGCCCACCCAGCCGGTAATACGGAGACCCATCCAGCACCCGCAACAGCTTCACCTGCACCTGCGGGGGAAGTTCGCCGATTTCATCCAGAAACAACGTGCCTTTATCGGCCAGCTCGAACAGGCCCGGCTTGGAAGTGTCGGCGCCGCTGAACGCGCCTTTTTCATAGCCGAACAGTTCGCTCTCCACCAGATGCTCGGGCAGAGCGGCGCAGTTGATGTCAATCCAGGGCTTGTTACTGCGATGCGAATATTCGTGGATGCTGCAGGCGATCAGCTCCTTGCCGCTGCCGGTTTCGCCCGTAATCAGGACGGTTTCCGTGTGGCTCGCAACCCGCTCCACCATGCCCATAAACTGCCGCATCGCGGCGCTGGCGATGATGAACTTGGTGCCGTGAATCTCGCGTTGAACCGCTACAGCTGCGTCCAATGCCTTCCCCTAATCGAAACTCAGCCCCTGTCGTTTCAGGGCATAGCAAAATGGCACGTTTTGCGGCGAAACCCGCTCTAGGGAAAAGTTAACATCGGGGCGCAGAGAAGGCATTCATCGCCGCCATCCGCAGATGACGAACGTAATCCCCACTTTTGTGCCGGGCCGTTCCGCCAAACTGTCCTGCACATCTGCGACAGGGACAATTTGTCCTCCGTGGTCCTGCATTGTCCTTTTCTTATCAGCCACTTGCGAGGGCTTCGTGTGGCCAGAAGGTTGCTCTGGAACAATTGTCCGAATTTCTCAGGGATGGCACGACTATGAAAAAGGAATCAATGCTGATGTTGCAGGAACTCTGCTGCGAGCCACAGCTTGCCGGCAGAGTGGAAGAGAAGCTCGACGTCTCGGCTCCGCCGGTCGCAATCGGATCGCTAAGTGTTTCGGCAGCCTGGGGCGGAAAGAAACTTGGCCACACAGGTGTGTGGACAACGTCCACCCTGCGCCTCGACTCGCCCGTATGGAGCGATTGCACGGCCTTGTAGCGCAGGAACTGCATCGCACACGTGAGGGCGGCCATGAACCTGCCCAACTCGCGCTCCCGCCCGCCATTCGCCGTGAATCAGCTAGGCCTTACCCGCACGAGCGGGACGCTCGCGTCTACACCGCATCGCACGCACTCACTCTGACGCCGGAACGAACACCCGGTCTGCGCTTACCATTTCCGCGTTCGGCACTTCTGTCATCACCTTTACCCTCTGCATCCCGGATTTCTTCTGTGGCTTCGCGAGAAACGTCAGCAGATATTGCCGCCCCAGCCGCTGCGTCAGGTCGTCCAGGTAAGGCCGAAACGAAACCGGCGCCCCCATAAATGTGACCGCGTACGATTCTCCGCCTGTCTCATCGGCAACTTGCGAAAGATAATTCTGACCCCAGTTGATCCGCCAATAGTTGTGGCCGAAGTGGCCTTCGCCCGGCGTGTAAATCGCGAACACAATCACGCCCGCACGCTGCGCGTCTTCAATCGCATTGTCCACATTCGGATTGCCCGGCCCGCCGTCCCAGTAGCGGTCAATGCCATCGGAAATCATAAGGATTTCCCTTCGCGCGCTGCTCTGCGGCCAGCGCTTGATCAGATCGCTGAGCGAAAAATAAGGACTGGCACTCACCCCGGCATTCGACAACGGCAGCCGCAGCGCCTTCGCCGCCTGCGCATGATCGGCGCTGAGATTCAGCAGAACCTGCGCGGTGCCGTTTTGCATGTAGGCGATGCCGAGCTTCGTGCTGGCCGGCTGCACGGCGATGAATTTTCGAAGATCATCCAATTGCGATCCCAGGCTGCTGGCCGCGGCGTCGTCGATCAAAACGAACAACTCCAGGCCGGCATTCTCCCCCTGCAGTGGAACCCAGCCGGTGACTTTGTCCCGGTCGCGGCCTTCGAACACCATCACATCTTCCTGATTGATGACTGGCACACTCCCGCTGCGTTTCGCTTCCACCGTCACCACCATGCGCGCGGAAGAACCTGGAGTCTCCTGCGCTAACGCCACAGTTGCCAGCGTTGCCGCGAGCAACAACAGAAACAATAGTCTCTTCATGGAAAACCTCCTTGCATTGGAGCCTAGCGTCTGGTTATTAAGATGCCAAATGTGATGCGCGAGACGCACCATGCTCATGTGGCGACGGCCGCTCTCGGCCGTCGTGGGTGCCCCACATCTCGCGATTTTCGAGATGTGGGCGAAGGCGGCACGAGCAGAGTCATGGTCTTGTTTTGGCTGAGTGTATGCTGATGCCAATGCGCCTCGTGATCCTCCCCGCCGTGCTATTGTTCGGAGGAGCTATCGCCATGTCTCTACTCAGCCGCTCCCCCGTTCCGCAGGCCGGCTCGCTCGCGCCCGATTTCCGCTTGCGCTCCCAGGACGGCGCCGAAATCAATCTGAAAGACTTTCGCGGCCAATGGGTCGTGCTCTACTTCTATCCGAAAGACCACACGCCCGGATGCACGGTCGAGGCGCGCAAGTTCCAGCGCGACCAAACGCAGTTCGCCCAAAGAAACACCGTGATCCTGGGTGTGAGCGTGGACAGCGTGGATTCCCACAAGAAGTTCTGCGCCAGGGAAGGTCTAAACTTCAAACTCCTCGCCGACACCAGCCATCAGGTCGCGAGCCAATACGGCTCGCTCAAGAATCTGCTGGTGGTGAAGTTCGCTGCGCGGCATACGTTCATCATTGATCCTGAAGGCCGAATCGCGCGCGTGTACACCGACGTGAATCCGAACCGGCACAGCGAGGAGGTCCTGGCCGCGCTGGACGACTTGCAAAAGAGTAAGCCCCGGTAGCGCCTGCCAGCGGAAAAATCATTTCCGTTCTTAGCCGCGCGTGCGCGGTGAGAACGTGCGAGAAATCTGCTGTATTGCCAGAACCGAGTCAAACCGCAGATCCCTCGCTGCGCTCGGGATGACAAACTGTAGGTTTTTTCCCGCATCCTGTTAAGCCGTGCCGTTGGATGCTAAGAGATTGGGGCGCTTCAGCCCCTGTGAAGGCAAACAACAGGTCTGCCCTTGCCTTCCCTGCCCGAAGGCAAACACCACTCGAGATGACACAATCTGTATGGGCCTCGGCGCGTATAAAAAGCCGCGCCCCCCAAACGCGGGATTATCAGCGCAACCGCGTCAGCAAAACGACCACAGTCAATGCCGCCACCAGCACAGCGCCGATGGTGTAGAAATGCTCTTGCAGCCAATTCTTTCGCTTGTGCGGCCCTCCAAATTCGGCGAGAAAACCAGGAACGTCGTTTCTCTCGCCGGCCCGGGCCGTCTCGCAGTCAATGCACATCGTGCGACCCTCGGAAACGGGGAATCCGCATCCTGCGCACAACCGCACACTGTCGATTGGCTTCGCGATGATTTCATTCTTTCTGACTTCTTCTTTCTCGGAAGCCGCCGGAGCACTCTCTGGCTTTTGTTCCTCACTCCGCGCGGCAATTTCACCCAATGCGCGTTTCGCCGCGTCAGCGTGCTCCAGCGCGGTCAAAACCATCTCCGACAAGCGGTCGAGCGCGGTCACATCGCGCGCTTCGAATGCGTAGGTCCGGTCGGCGAGCAATTCGAAGACTCCGATCACCTCCGCATCGCGAATCAACGGCATGACCATGACCGACTTGATCCCCAGCGCCTGGCAACTTTCATGATTGACGCGGAAATCGCGCTCGGCGTCGTCGCAGCGCAGAATCTGTCGCGTGCGCACGCTTTCGCCGGTTAATCCGGAATTCGTTTGAAGCTCCGCACCCAGCTCCGGGGCCGAAGGGCCAACGCTGGCCCGGCAGATCATCGCTCCATCTTCGCGCAGCGCAATCGCTGCGCCCGAAGCTCCCGTAATGTATTGCGCCCGCTCGGTCAGCAGGTGCAGCGTTGCATCCAGATCGCGCTGCGCCATTTCGGCGAGCGAAGGACTGGGCTCGCTCTGCGGAAAGCGAACCATCTTGGTCGCAGTTGCCGCCGAATCCTTCGCAAAGGAATTCTTAAATTCCGGCGCAGGTTGCGAATCATTCCGGTCGAGAATGGAATAACGGTCCATAAGGATGTGCGGATGAGACGATTATCGCCGGAATCGCGCCTTGTGCAAAGAAAGTTTCTTGCCCAGGCAATCCGCCAAGGGTCAATACCCAAAGTGCATCGCTCATCGCGGCTACTTTGGCGGCTGCGGCGGCTCCGGCTTCTGATCCTTGCCCGGCTCCGCCTTGGGCAATTCTTTTCCCTGGTAGGTAATGGTCGCGTTCGATCCGAAGCGCTTGTAGTTCTCGTACTTCACGATCTCGCGGACTTTCACGTCGCCGTTCGAGAAGTGCAGGGTGTCCTCCGCTCGCGTATAAACCGGAAACCAATAAGGACCATCCGCGACCTGCTGGCGGTAGGTGGTGAATTTGGGGAATAAATTTTCATTCCCTTTTTTCTTGCGAATGTCAGGGACGGTCTTGCCATACGTCTTGACGATCTGAAAGTCATGGTCATCCACCCAGACACGGCCCTGAAAATAACGCTTCTGCCCCTCGATCTGTTTCGGCGCGATATCGAAGACATAACAGTGCAGTTCGTCTTCCTGCTGCTGCCCGACATAGAGAATGCTGTACTCGTTGATGTCATCGCTGGTCAATACGAAAGGCAGGCGGTTTTCAATGTCGTCCATATCCTGCTGCGTCATCTGGATTCTTTGCAGGGTGTCCTGGGGAGCAAAAACCACATTCTTCGAACGCTTTCCCTGGTCGTCGAAGCTGACATCGAAAACCTGTTGATATTCGCCATCCGCTGTTTCTCCATCGAGAGTCTGGACTTTCACGGTCTGCCGGTATCCGTAGTGGTCGAGTGCCTCTTTGAATTCCTTTTCCTTCGCCGCAAAGCGCTGGATAATTTCCTCCGGCGTAATGCCCTTAGGTTGCGCCGTATCAAGCGCCCCCTCCTGCGCACTGGCGTTCAGCGCACCGGCGCCACACAGCGCCGCCACAACGATCAACCTGAACAGAGATTTCATAGCCCTAGTGTAACCAAACCGAAACATTATGATTCGTCTCGTTCCGCAGGAATTAAGCACACCAATCCTTGTGGAGTTAGATTGCCCGACCCGCCCGCGAGTTGCCGCCGCACCGCTCAGCGAAACCCAACTTGTAACATCGTTGTAAGATAGTGATGCTCGATGCCGCCTAGCACGCGTGACCCAATGCCGGAGGTTCAGCCCGCTCAACTAGAAATCGCCCGCATCGCCGCCTTGCCGCAGGTGCGCGCCGTGCTGGCGTGGCTTCGCGCCCAGGAAGCGAAGTTCGCGCAATGGCAGATCGAGATGGCCCGCATTGCGGCTCCCCCTTTCGGGGAAGCGGCGCGCGGAGAATGGCTGCAAGCGCGCTTCCGCGAATTGCATCTCGGCGACGTTCATGCCGATGAAGTCGGCAATGTTTTCGGCGTGCGCGGCCGCGCCGGTCAGCCCTGCGTCGCCTTGAGCGCGCATCTGGACACAGTGTTCCCACCTGGCACTCCGCTCAACATTCGCCAACAGGGCAATCGCCTGTACGGACCTGGAATTTCGGACAACGGCGCCGGTGTCAGCGCGCTCCTGGCCATCGCCGCCGCTTTGCAGGCAGCCAAAATCGCATCGTCGCTTCCCATCGTGTTCATCGGCAATGTCGGGGAAGAGGGCGAAGGCGATCTGCGAGGCATGCGGCACATTTTCTCCATGCCCCGCTGGAACCAATCCATTCGCTACAGCCTCGTTCTCGACGGTGCCGGCTCGGATACGGTCGTCGCCGAAGCCCTCGGCAGCTGCCGCTTCGAAATCATTGTGCGCGGCCCGGGCGGCCACTCCTGGAGCGACTTCGGCGCGCCCAATCCGATTGTTGTGCTGGCCGGCGCCATCGCCGCTTTTGCCCAGACCCCTGCGCCCTCATCTCCGAAGACGACCTTCAACATTGGCGTGATTCGCGGTGGAACCTCGGTGAATTCCATCCCGGAATCGGCCAGCATGCGGGTGGATATCCGTTCGACCTCCATGACGGAAATGGAACGCCTGGAAGCGTCCTTGCGGCGCAGCCTGGAGCAGGCCATGCAGGAAGAATCGCAGGCCAGCGCGCGCCGGATTTCGTCGCGGCGATCGTCGGGCCTGAGCTGCGAGGTCGTGGCCATCGGCAACCGCCCAGCCGGAGAGCTTGCCGCCGACGCCAGAATCCTGCAAGTGATCCGCGCTGTGGACGCGCACCTGGGCAACGCGGCCCAGGTACAGCGCGCCTCGACCGACGCGAATATTCCGTTATCACTGGGCCGCGAGGCCATCGCCATCGGTGGCGGAGGCATCGGCGGCGGCGCGCACACCTTGCAGGAATGGTTCGATTGCAGCGGCCGGGACCAGGGACTGAAACGCATTCTGCTGACCCTGCTCGCGCTGGCGGGCGTGGAGGAGTGAGTGAACGGCGAAGCTCAGGCCGCGCTTGGCGGTCGCTATCTTATTGATTCTTCGTGTCGCCGCCGCCGAGATCCCAAAAAGCACTCCAAGACTCCCTAAAACAGTGTTTCCCTGCGTTCAGGAGGTCCTGGGCGCGTATCGGGCCGCAAGACGGCCGCAAAGCCCATCGAACCGAGCACGGTCCCTCTGGGCGAATCCTGGTGGATTATTAGCTTAAAGATATAAATCCTAAAAACCCGGGTGCTTGAGCGTTGGTTTAAAGGGGATGATTACCACGGCCTGCAGTGCCACAGGGTCGCCGTTCCGGGTCGCCGGTTGGAAATGCCAGTGCGCCAGCGCGGCGCGCGCGTATTCGTCGAGTTGGTCGTCGATGCCCCGCAGAATCCGGACTTCGCCCACCGAGCCGTCGCTTTGAATAACGGCGGAAAGCGTCACTGTGCCCTGCACGTTGCGCCGCATCAGTTCGAGCGGATAGCCGGGATCAACCGCCCGCGTCGCCACCGGAGCCACCAGATCGCCTGTCTTCTCAGCTTCTTTCATCTCGGCGAAGTGCATCACCCAGCTTCCACCCGCCGAGTTCAGGTTGGGAACATTCAGCATCATGGAATACGATTTGCGCCCGGCAAACACCTGGCGCTCAACTTCGCTCTCGTTGTTCGGCGACACTTCTGACGCCGTATGCCGCGGCAGCGAACTGGCCCGCGGCGGCGCCACGTTCGCCAGCAGGCGCGACGAGTCGAAACCCGGCGTTCCCGTGCTGCCCATGGTGGATGCCGGCTGCGATGCCGGGCCGGCACCGACCAGCAGCCCCGGCGGAATCCCGTTTGCGCTCTTCCCAGAACGCGCGCCGTTCCCTTTGCCCGGCACCGCGCCGGCAACGTCCGGAGTTCCGGCAGCCCCGCCCTTTCCCTCTGGCGTGGCGGCGAAGGTTCCCTGGCGGTTGCCATTGGGGACTTCGATCGGCCCAGCGGGTGTTGCGGGATAAAGGTTCAATGCGATCAGCCGTCCGCTCTGGCTGCCGCCGCCCGTGGCTTGCAGCGACGGCGCCGGTGGAACCACTGCTGCGCCGGGATCGCCGTGGCCAGCCGGCGCCAAGGTCGCCATTGCGTGCTGTTCGCCAACCGGCAGTTCGGGCGCAGGCGCAACCACGGGCGAATGGCCGATATTGATATCGCCGAGACGGCTACGCGAGGTTGCCTCCACGCTCGGAGGCGGCTCGATTACCGACGGCTCAGGCGCCTGCACGCCGCGTCTCGTGTTCGCCGCCGCAATGTCGGGCGCTGGCGCAATTACCGATTGATTCAGCGCCGGCGCCGGATCCAGCCGGCCGCGGTTTACATCCGGCGGCGGAGCAATCGCCGAAGGTACTGCCGGCAGATTCAGGTTAGCGGGGGCATGGGCAATCGCCTGCGCCGGAATGATGGGAGCTGCGTGTCCCCAGGCCACGATGTTGGGCAAAGGCACATCCTGGTTCAGCTTCAGTTTCGGTGGCGTGACGATCGTCTGCCTGCGATTATCGGCCTCAGGCGGGACGGAAATAATGCGCTGCGGAGCAAACGCCGGATCGCCCTTCTTTGCTGCCTGCGTCTGCGCGACGCCGGTATCGAGTGGCGGCAGGTACTCCGCCGGGGCGTAATAGACCACATCGGAATGATGAAACACTGGCGGTGCGGCGAGGCGCGTCGCTTGCGGCCACACCTGCGCCAAGGCCCACACCGCGGTGATCATCACGGCATGGTACAGAGCAGACTCCACGAAACCGCCCCAGGGAGGCCGCGCGCCGACGAAGACATCCGGCCAGAACGGCGCCGGTTCGCATGCGAGCGACATAGCCGGCTGGCGGCGCACCAGATCCGCCAGGTTGCGGAAAAACACGCGGGGCCAGGGCTCGAGTGTGACCAGCAGGCGAGGCGCGCGCACCTGCAGTCTCGGCCTCGGTTGGAGCGCAGATTCAATACGCAGCGGGCCTTGTCTCATACACGATTTCGGCTGGCGGGGAGTGGATTCATTATAGCCGCAACCACCTTGAATATTAAGCCAAAAGCAGCGTCAGGGCTGCCAAGCCGCCGCGCTTCCTTAAGTGGTTGTTCCTCCATAGCTTTGTCTTCCGGCGTCCTGGCGCCAATCATGCTCTAATAGGCTATGCATCGGATCCCACAGGGCACAGTCGCCAGGTTCATAGCGCGGCTTTGTTTGCCGCTCGCCGCCGCCTTACTATCCGCCCAGAACCCGCCCGCGCCACAAAACGATTACTCCGGCATGTACACGTTCTTGCGTGACGGGGAATTCGTTCAGTTGACCATCGAAGATCAGGGACGGGTCACGGGGTTTATCTCCCGCTTTGGCGACTCCGACAGCGACCGCGGGGCCTTCCTCGATCAATTCTTCAAGCAGGGCAAACTCGACGGAACCAGGCTCGCCTTCACCACCCAGGTCATCCATGGCGTCTGGTACGACTTCGCCGGAATCATCGATCGCGGCGAAGGCAAGAGTCCGGCCGACGAAGCTTACTACGTGCTGAAGGGAACCCTGGTGGAATCGCGCAGCAGCGCCGGCGGCAAAGTCTCTTCGCAGTCTCACGAAGTGCGCTTCAAATCATTCCCGAAGGACTCGGAGCCGCCACCGCAACCCAATTCGGGAAGCTCCGATTAAGTTCGAGAGAAAAACAACCGCAGGTTTCTCGACTCGGCGGAATCGCCCATAAACGGGCGATTCACTTCGCTCGAAATGACAAAACTGAAGCTAATCAGAGATTCATCAGCTCCCCGCGTCCAGATTTCAGACATTATTCCTGATTTTAGACAATTCGCCATCCATTTTCGCCCGGACTGGTGAATTTTCTCACACTAAGTCATTACTTTGGTCTTACTTGCAGATGTTTATGGAATGGAATCCGAAATGGAACGCCGTATGCTCTAGGCATGGCTGGATAGGTTTCCTCAATGAAGTTACCTCATACGTCCACGATTACGGGAACCAACTCATTGATGTCCAGCATGCGGCGAGTCGAGCGCCGCGAATGGTGGCTGTGGTTATCGGCCGTGGTCATCACCCTTCTGCTCACCATGGGCCTGGTCTCTTTCATTGTCCCCATGCTGCAGCAGGAGCGCTGGGGCTGGGCCGAACTGCCTCACTCGGCCCGCGGCCTGATCGGCCTGGTGCTGCTGTTCGACGTTTACGTGCTCTATCAGCAGACGCAGATCTACCGCATTCGCGATCAACTGATCCAGCGCGAAGAACTGTTCCGCCTGATTACCGAGAACGCCGCCGACATGATTTCGGTAGTTGATGGCGAAGGGCGGCGGCTGTACAGCAGCCCGTCGTACGAAAGAATTCTGGGCTACAGCCCGGAGGAGATGCAGAACACCTCGTCGCTCGAGCATGTGCATCCTGAAGATTTGCAGCAGGTGGAAGAAGCCGCGCGGGAAGCGCGCAGCGCGGGCGTGGGCCGGCGGATCGAATATCGCATGCGCCACAAGGACGGTACCTGGCGGCTGCTCGAATCGACCGCCAGCAGCATTTTCGACGCCGAGGGAAAACCCGGCAAGCTGGTCATTGTTAACCGTGACATCAGCGGTCGCAGGCGGCTGGAAGATCAGTTCCGCCAGGCGCAGAAGATGGAAGCCGTGGGCCGGCTGTCCGGCGGCATCGCCCACGACTTCAACAATATTCTGGGCGTGATCATCGGCTATGGCGAGATCCTGCAGGATAGCGTCAAGGAAACCGATCCCCTGGCCGGTTGCGTGAAAGAAATTCTGGGCGCCGGCAAGCGCGCCGCCACTCTCACCCGTCAACTTCTCGCCTTCAGCCGGCAGCAGGTGCTCGAGCCCACCGTGATTGGCCTGAACGCCATCGTCACCGACACGGAGAAGATGCTGCGCCGCCTGATCGGAGAAGACGTTGAACTCAGCACCGTGCTCGATCCCGATCTGGCGAGGGTTAAAGCCGATCAGGGACAGATCGAGCAGGTCATCATGAACCTCTGCGTCAACGCCCGCGACGCCATGCCTGACGGCGGCAAACTAACCATAAAAACTGAGAACGCCGAGATGACGGAGACAGACGTGCGGCGATACTCATATCCCGTCAAGCCGGGCAAATACGTCCTGCTCACCGTCACCGATACGGGCATCGGTATGGATATGGCCACACAGGGACACATCTTCGAGCCCTTTTTCACCACCAAGGAAAAAGGCAAAGGCACTGGCCTCGGACTGGCGACGGTGTACGGCGTGGTTAAGCAGAGCGACGGCTACATTGAAGTCCATAGCGAACTGGGCGTCGGAACCACTTTCAAGATTTATCTCCCGCAGGTGGAGCGAAGCATCGAATCTGAGAAGCGCACCACCAGCGCCGTCGCGTCCTCCCTGCAAGGGCGCGAGACGATACTGCTCGTGGAAGACGAGGAAGCGCTCTGCACCCTCACGCGGAATATCTTGCAATCGCTCGGCTACACCGTTCTGGTTGCGGCCAATGGCTCGGAAGCCTGTCAGGTCAGCCAGAAGCACATAGGAGAGATTCATCTTCTGCTCAGCGATGTCGTTATGCCGGGCATGAACGGACCTACGTTGGCCGCCTTGCTCACGCCCCAGCGCCCTCAGATTCGCGTTCTCTACATGTCCGGATACACGGGGCAAGGGGTGGGACAGGGCGTGCTGCCGGAAGGCAGTAATTTTCTTGCCAAGCCATTCACCCGCGAGAGCCTGGCGTTGAAGGTGCGCGACGTGCTGAAAACGGAAGTGAAAGCCGCCGCAGGATAGGGTCCGCGAGCACGAGAATTTAGAATTTAGTGAGGCAGGCAATGATGAAGAAGCTATTGATCGTGGACGATGACAGCGCCATGCGTGGCCTGATGCGCATGCGGCTCTCCGACAGCTACGAAATTTTCGATACCGAGGATCCAGAACAGGCGCTGGCGCTCGCTCTTGAACACAAGCCCGACGCGGTGTTGATGGACCTGATGATGCCGAAATTCTCGGGATTCGAACTCTGCCAGAGTTTTCATTCCCTGAGTTATACGTCTTATCTTCCGATCTTCGTGATCACCGGCGAGGCGGGAGCGAAGTACAGAGAACACTGCGCGAGCATCGGCGCCACCGGCTATTTTGAGAAGCCGGTGGACTTCAAGAAGCTGAAAGAGCGCCTGGCCATGGAACTGGAAAAGGGCCGGCCAGAACGACGCTCCGAGGTGCGGGTCCGCATGAAGGTCGTATTGAAGCTGCGCGGCACCGACTCGCAGGGAAGAAAATTCGACGAACTGGCCGAAACCGAGAATGTAAGCGCCAGCGGCTTTCTGGCGAACTGCGCCCTGCCCCTGGTCAAAGATGCGGTGCTCGAAGTTTTTCTTGCCGGAGAAAAAGAACGCTTCGTCGGGCGGGCGCGCGTCATGCGCCGGGACGCTCCCGGCGCTCCCTGGCAGCGCTACGGATTCCGCTTTGAAGAGACAACCGCCGAGTGGGTCTTGCAAAAGGGATAGCCCACCAACCGCCAGCGACCCCCTGTCGAGAAATATCCTGTCCCGTCGCACAGTAATGTGGCAGAATTCGACTGTTTATCTGCCGCTGGGCGAGGGCGGGTGGCCCACTCAAGCCGGTTTTGCTTGAGTGGGGTGGTGTGGGTTGCCTCATAGAGCCGTCGCTCGTTCCCCTTTCTCGCCATCCACTCACGCTTGAAGCAGGAAATGGGGCTCTCTGGATCGTGGAACTCTCTTCAATCCGAGAACGACGCCGGCTTAGTGCTCGCCCACTCCCCACACAAGCCAAAATCGGGCTTGTATGGGCCACCCGCCCGTTCCTTCCGTTTCCGACAATGAGAAAGGTTACAAATATTTGACAATTTGGTGACACAACCCTCTTGGCCAGCGGCGCATATTGAGAGCGAGCCGATTCTAGCGGCATATTTCTCCCCAGAATGGAACGTCCCACCATGCGAAGCCCAGGATTTTCATGCCCAACGCTGCTAATCGTATTCCTTGCATTCATCCACCTCCCCAATGCCCACGCCGCCAGGAACGAACCGAAAGGCCCAGCCAAGGTGATTGTGCATCCCAAACTCGGAGGGGTGATTTTTGGTTTCGACGTGGACCAAAACGGCAGCGAGGGTTTGCTGAGCGAATCCCTCCTGGGCGGAAAGTGCCACTACGCCACGGAAACCTTCGATCAGAGGACGGGGAAAATCCTGAAGATTGTAAGACAAGGGGAATCCTCAAATTGCGGGGACGATGATGTTACATGGGGCGTCGTGGGCTCTTCTGTGGGACTGGTAGAACATCAGCACAGCCCCAGCTTGGATCATCTTCGAATGACTTTCCCGGTAGTGAATCCGCTCGATGGGAACGAAGTCACGGGTTCTTGGCTGCCGCCCGAGAAGAAATCTGCAGAAATCTGGGGCGTGAGCCGCAATCAGGGCACGCCGATCAACGCGTTTCAGGTGTATAACTTACCGACGCAGTTGTTTTACGTCTATGGCTCGAATGTCGCGAAGAACACGTTTGGACCGGTTGTGCAGATCACGGCTACACCAGGGGTCATCGGGCTCAACACGAAGACCCAGCGCGCGGTTCTGATCAGCAGCGATGGGTCTGGAAAACTGTTTGTAAACGAAGTTGATTTGAGCACGGGGAACGTGACATCGTTCTTAGGCAGCGGCTCTGGCCAGGTGATGGGACTTGCTGTCGATTCAGCGGATGACATTGCCGTAAGCACGACTTTCGGGGATGCGGGAGTGGAATTCTATGATCTCAAGAATGAGACCGGGTTCGAAGTAACGTTGCCGTTCATCCCGCAAAACTGCGATAACGCATGCACTGGGGTTGACGTCGAGTTTGACCCGGTCCATAAGCTTTTCCTTGTGGCTCAGCCGATCTCCAGCCAACAGCCGAACTCCACCAGCAGTACCATCTATGTTTACGACACGCACGGAACGATTAAGGAGACACTCAACAATTTCAACTTCTACACGGAGCGATTCGACGTGCTCCCCGTCCACATGGCATTACACCCTGGGAAGCGCAGTGGATTCGTCGACATCACCGATAATGAAGGGGTAGGCTCCCTGCAATCGTTCACGTATTAGGCACGACGTTGTTCTCATCTGACATCTTAGAAAAAATGGCTGCCCCAGCTTTGCCGATGTTGCAAAGCTGGCTAGCCCCCGTGCTGCGATAGGGGCGGGCGGGTGGCCCACTCAAGCCGGTTTTGCTTGAGTGGGGTTGTGTGGGTTGCCTCACAGAGCCGCCGTGCCGCTCGTTCCCCTTTCTCGCCATCCACTCACGCCCGAAGCAGGAAATGGGGCTCTCTGCATCGTGGAACTCACTTCATCCGAGAACGACAGTCGGCTTACTGCTCGCCCACTCCCCACACAAGCCAAAATCGGGCTTGTATGGGCCACCTGCCCGGGCTTGTATGGGCCACCTGCCCGATCCTCAGGTGCAGCGCTGGCAGCGGAGGACTGAGCCCCTTTTCAAATGGGGCATTCGAAGGCTGCCACGTGACTCGCCATATTCCGACCCTCCTCAAGAACGCTGGTTTCAGGATTGAGCAGCTGAATGAGGCGTACTTGGCACCATTTCCCAAATCCGGCTCGTATTTCTTTTGGGGTGTGGCACGCCGGGATGGGTGAGTGGCAACCGTTGTTCTGGTATGCGCCTGCTGCCGCGCTAGGACAACCTAGATACAGCGTGGGACAACAGTGACACCACCGTTTCGATCTCCTGACGCGTCGTTGTGCGTCCCAGACTGAATCGTATCTAGAAATGGAGGGTGATCTCCGCCTGGATGGTCCTTGGTGTGACGAAGTGAGTCCCTGAAAAACTGGAGAGGAAATTGTAGAGGGCCACTTTATCCGCCATGTTCACCACCGTCAGTTTTCCGCCCAAGGAGTAGCGGTCTCTCTTCCAGATGCTGTCAGCGCCCAGGGCGACGTCGAACAGGTTTCGAGGTCTAATCCGGGATGGATTGGTATCCGGGTTGTAGGTTCCATCAGCGACGATGTGAATGAGGGCAGCGCCGCGCTGTGGCGAATTGCACGACTGCAATGGTTGCGCAACAGTCGCAAATACGCTGCCGCAATACAATCCGATTGCTTGTTGTTCGTCCCCGGTCAGAGTCAGCGCGGTAGCATAGTCCGGAACGCTGACCACCACCAGACCGCTGTCGAAGCGCCAAGTTAACCCCAGCCAAAGCCCTCGCAAGTCCTTTTCTGGAAACTGATACTGAATGTTCGTTGTCTGCTGGAATCCCTGATCATGGTCCGGGCGAGCGACCGGGGCATACGCTGTGCCGAAATTAATACCCCCAATCTCGGGGCTGAACAGCCGTGACCGCGTATGCCCCAAAACGGTGAAGGCGCTAAAACCGTGAATGTTGTTCAGTGTGAGCCGCACCAGAGCGCCATCGATCTTTGCCTTGCGGAATTGGATCGGAAAGTTCAGTGGTGTATTGAGAATGGTGTTGAAGTCGTAGGCTCCGTCGGTGAACTTCCAGAAGTATTCGGCCTGGAGACCAAATTTAGCGCCGAACTGCTGTTCAACCCCAACGTTGAATTGATTGCGTCGCGCGGGAATAAGCGGCTGAACCTGATTGGACCCACCCGCCAGACCTCCCACGCCTGTGGAGCTCGAAAGAACCAGATTTTCGTTATATGGAGTCAGGAACACTCTGGCATAAGAAAGGTGCAAAACCGTTCCGGTCGAACGTACCTGATAGGTAGCGCCCATGCGGGGCTGAACACCGGAACCATGGCTTAAACCCTCGTACTTGTCGTAACGAACACCCAAATTGAAATGGAATTGTCCGAGTTTGACGCTGTCTTCAAAATAAGTGCTTCCCTCGTAGATGGAGGCAGCGCCGCGAAACTGGTACAGCGTTCCCCCGCGCGTCAGGTCGTAGGCCAACAAGGGAGGCTGATAGGACGGGTTTACCAGGTAGCCCGCGCCGGCACACTGGGAGGTGGAAGTCAGGGCTGGATTGGGAACGGGTGTGCCGTTCGCTGCGGTGCAGGGCGAGTTGAAACCAGGATCGGTCAGCCCGATGCTGAACGCCTCGGACAGCGGCGTGACTTGCAACTGCACTCCTCCTTTAACCGTGTTTCGGCCACGGGAGTACGTGAGATCGGAGCGGAACCCGGTGCTCGTCAGGCGCCGGGTCTGAGAAAGCGTCGCCGGCTGGTCTGCAAACAAATTCGCCGAGGGGAAGTAATTCAGCCGGTCCTGGCGTACCCATGTGTT